>Ga0194037_1002874_pt1 | contig 10966 bp, 6 predicted proteins | sample JunL306m_MetaG_FD_148653 | JGI IMG/M metagenome (GOLD analysis project Ga0194037, IMG submission 148653) | Anoxic zone freshwater microbial communities from boreal shield lake in IISD Experimental Lakes Area, Ontario, Canada - Jun2016-L304-6m | ecosystem: Environmental > Aquatic > Freshwater >...
ATCAGGCACTTAATAAAACGATGTAACACAAAAAAAAAATAACAGAGATTGTAACCTTTGAAATAAATACTAAACACAAGACGATAAGAATTCCCGTCCCCCAGCCCTTCTACCGTCATTGCGGCCCCCGAGCCGCAATCTGACCCTCAAAAAATAAAAAACATACTCGGGGCATCCCGAACTCGTTTCGGGACCCCTTTTGTTGCGTCAGCAACGCTACCTTTTTTGGCAAAGCAAAAGAAAAGTAGGAAAATGTAGGACACGGAATAAGAGTAGTGTAACCCTAATGCGACCCTCAAAAAAAATAAACAGATATGGGGAGTCACGAACTCGTTTCGGGGTAACTTTCGAAAAACCGCAACCCCTTGATTATCAACCACTCAAACTTCCCATGTAACCATAAAAAAAATCACAGAGAATGTAACCTTTGACCCTTCACAAAAAAAATCATAATATCGTACAGTGAATACTCAATTCGATCTTAAACTCACTGGCTACGGCTGGGGAGAAATAGGCTTTGCCTCTGACAAACAGTTAGTAACTATTGTCATTGAATATGTTTCAGATCCCCTCGCAGATCTATTGCAGGCTCTCCTTCGTATTCGGAAAAGCGAATCTGTGCTTGAACTTGTCGGGTTTGAATCTGAAGCATCTTTGCATCAGATGATCATAACCGAAATATCTAGCAACATTATCCGAATAGAAATATTCGACAACGTTTTTTTTGATTTGATTGATGACGAAGAGGGAATAGAACGCATAGGTTCACCTGTATTCTCAGCATATTGTTTTACTTACGAGTTCATATATATGATATGTACTTACCTTCAGGAATTCATCGCCAACTATGGCCTCGATAAATATCTTGAAAAATGGGGACGCCCTTTCCCTGATCAACTACTCTCCCAATTATATGTATCATTAAGGAGTTAATAATTGCCTCGTGAGAAGCAAATGTAACTTTTGAGATCACACAACACCATCACACCCAATCACTTATCAGATAATGTAACCACAAAAAAATCAGAAGAAATGTAACATTTGAATTTAACCCTACTTTCATCACATTGTCGCATTCATCACATTGTCGCATTATCTACGCCTTCTTACATATCACCATGATAGAAGTAGACAAGCAAGGATTGCTCGTAGTATCACCGTTGAAAACATTCTTTATCAAAAACCTTTTCAGCTTACCATCCTTCAGCACATCCATAGGCGCAGTTACATACTTCACATCCAGTATCTCAAACCCCGCATTGCGCATCAGTTGTACTATACGGCTCTTGGTATATATTCTCGCCTTCGCCCAACGCTCATGTATAGGCGTAGGTAGCCAAGAGAAGAAGGGCACTCTGTTCCAGGGCAGTAACGGTAGGTTGGCACCATGCGTTTCAAAGACCCACCATTTATTAGGTACAGTTATCGCTATCAGCCCACCCTGCTTCAGCGTGTCATAATATTTAGATACACTCTTATCATCATTCAGATGTTCTATCACTTCAAAACTGATGATCCTGTCATACTGTTTTTCCAGCGGTGTCTCTTCCAGGTTATGCAGCCGAAACTCGCAATTAGTAATATGGTGTGTTTGTTTATAAAGCTCAAATTCGGGCTGGTGTACCGACTCTATATCTATACCTAGGCAGTTCTTCATTTCAGCAGATAGCAATAAAGTAGAGGCTCCGTTACCGCAGCCTATATCCAGCAACTCGTAGTTCTTACCACAGAAACCCGGATAGTCCTTCACCAACTTCACCCTGCGGGTCACTATCTTATCATCAAAATCGGCAGGGCGACCCAGATAATGTCCATCTTTGGTCAGCTCTTCAGGCACCCTATCGGAATATCTCATAATGCTATTATTGAATACATATATCACCCAAACCCGTCTCACCAGGCTAAGATTCCTATTCACAAAAATATTTTTCTTAATTGACTTTTTTGTAGATAATAATCCTTAATAAGTACCATTCCCTTTCACCTATAACCATACGGGCATTCTTAGCCTCCAACTCCAGTACAGAAAGGCATATACAGGGGTTTTTTATTTGCAATAATATTATTATATTGGCAGATTATTAGCCGGTTTGAACCCCGGCCTTTGCAAACCAACTAAACAAGTACATGGCTACCACATCTAAAAACTATACCGGAACATTGAAATTATCCCTTGCGGCACTGGCATTATTCAGCCTCGCAAGCACGGGATGTTCCAAGTCCTCTAAGGATGCTCATACATATGCACAAGTTAATCTGGTATCTGATACTAGCGGTTACAATGCCAATAGAACAGATACTGCTTTGGTAAACCCATGGGGTATTGCCATAGGCACAAACGGCAATATATGGGTAGCTACTAATCATAAAGGCCGTTCACTGATATACGATGGTAATGGTAATGCTGCAGTGAATAGCGTTTCTCAACAGTCATTAGGTCCTATCAACATACCTTTAGATGGTGTTAATTATGGTGCCTCTCCTTCAGGTATCGTATTTAATACCAGCAATGGCTTTTTGATGCCCGGCACAGGTACTCCTTGTCAGTACATCATCGTTACAGAAGATGGTACTATCTCTGCATGGAGCGCAGGTATGACTGCTGTTCAAGTATTAGATGGCAGATCTTACTATTGCAAATTCAAAGGTGCTGCCATGGCTAATGACGGCACTAACGACTATCTGTACATGGCTGATTTCCACGAAGCCAGAGTAGTAGTAGCCGATAGGAACTTCCATTTCGTTAACAACAAACCATTCATAGACAATTCTATCCCTAATGGTTATGCACCTTTCAATATCCAAAACATTGGTGGCTTGCTGTATGTGACCTACGCTAAACAAAAAGGCCCTGATAACACAGACGATGATGCGGGTATAGGTAATGGTTACATCAACGTATTCAAACCGGATGGCACTTTGGTAAAACGCTTCGCTTCTAAAGGCACGCTGAACTCACCTTGGGGTATCGTCCAAGCTCCTGCTGGCTTCAGTCAGGTGAACAACGAGATACTGGTAGGTAACTTTGGCGATGGTCATATCAACGTATTTGATGGTAATGGCAATTACATTTCACAACTAAAAACCAGCACTGGTACAATCATAACAATACCGGGCTTATGGGCGCTTACATTCCCTACTGCTGCTAATGCCGGTTTGGATATGAACAAACTGTACTTCACTGCAGGCCCTCAGTCAGAGACACATGGCGTATTCGGTTACCTCAAAGTTCAATAAGCTTACATAATTGGGTTGCTACAACCAGTTATCATCATATCATTCCAAAGGGTTTCAAACAACATAGTTTGAAACCCTTTTTCATTTACGGAGAATTTCAAGTATCTTATGTAAAAGTACCACAGGTGCCGGAGAAAAAAGTGATACATAGCCATCTATACAGTACGCACAATCAGGTACAACTGATACGCGGTGGCGCTGCCTTCTTCAACAAGATGGAGCAAATGATAGATGAGGCTCAACACTCCATCCTGCTGCAAACCTACATATACGATAGTGACGAAACAGGCCGCAGGATAGCCTCAGCTCTGGTACGCGCCTCACATCGCAAGGTACAGGTGTATGTACTCATTGACGGCTTCGCTTCTCAGTGGCTATCCTCTAAGTTCATGGAAGAGCAGAATGCGGCCGGAGTACACTTCAGTTACTTCAAACCCTTTTTCAAGCGGCCGCGCTTTTATTTAGGGCGCAGCATGCACCACAAGATCATAGTAACAGATGCAGGTGAATGTATGGTAGCAGGTGTAAATATCAGCAACAGATATAACGACCTGCCCGGGCAACCTGCCTGGCTTGATTGGGCCATACATGTGAAAGGCGAAACTGCCAAAGAGCTGCAACAGTACTGTATAGAGATATGGAACAAGTCTGTGTTTCGCAGCAACTGTACCATCAGCAATGAAGTGGATGTAGCCGTAGACGCGCATTCACAATGCGCTGTAAGAGTGCGCAAGAACGACTGGATGACCCGCAAGACAGAGATCACCAAAAGCTATCAGGAGATGTTTGCTAAGGCCACTGAACATATCACAGTGATGAGTAGTTACTTCTGGCCGGCACATAAGCTACTGAAACGCATAGCCAAGGCATCGCAGAAAGGAGTGAAAATACAGCTGATACTGGCCGGTACCGCCGATGTGCCGCTGGCCAAGAATGCAGAGCGGTATATGTATCGCTGGTTATTCAGGCATAAGATAGAAATATACGAATACCAGAAGAATGTGCTGCATGGCAAGATAGCCTGCTATGATGATAAATGGGCAACCATAGGTTCTTACAACCTGAACAACATCAGTGCATATGCCAGTCTGGAGCTGAACCTAGATGTGAAGGACACTGAGTTTGCTACAACAGTGAACGCACAACTACAACAGATAATAGCTAATGACTGTGTACATGTAACAGAAGCCGCATATGTCCAACACTACAACTTCTTGCAACGCTTTGTACAGTTCCTGTGTTACAAATTGGTACACTTCTTTTTCTTCCTCTTCACCTTCAATTTCAAACAGAAGAGCAGTAATGATTAGTTGCCCTTTATCCGTGTGAACAAAGACCTTACCACTTGTTGATCCCAGCCGGCAAAGCGACCACGTTGTACTATCAGCTTATTAGCATCGGGATATTGCAGATAGTAGTAGAATGCAAAATGAGGTTCTGTGCTAGCCCAACCTGCTGTCTCCCCGAAGCGCAGATTATTGAACACTAGTGTGTCATGTCTCTTCTCAGCAGTATAGTATCCTTGTGCAAATCGTTTTAGGTTTTCGAGATCGATTCTAGCCTCTGACCTATCAGGTATAGAAGCGAAGAGAGCCTCGTTGCGGCGTACATAGCGCCATTGCATAATGGGCTTAGAGTCCAGTACAGCTCTGTATCCGGTGTAGTAGCCCGAGTCGCTTTCCGCCACTACGAACCACAACAAGTTATTTAGTGGAGTAGGTGTAGTAAAGTAGCTACTGTATGTAATATGCTGTTTACTAAGGCTTACTTTTACATCTTTTTCTACCAATAGCTTATTGAAGATACCAGCTACCAAATAGGCACTACTAAGAACCATACCCATCATTGCCCATTTCTTCCTACGGATATCCAGTTTATTCAACACTAACAATGCTACACACGCAATGGCAGGCCATATACTGAACAAAGGATCAGCTACATATACAGAATTGAATGAGACCCGATAATGGCTAAAAGGTTCGAACCATCCGGTGCCATAAGCATTAAATGCATCGATGAAGATATGAATAGTGATCTGAAGGCCCCAGAACAGCATCCATTTTGGGAATAACAAGGAGGAGGTTTTGCTGTATCGCTGTGAGAGGTAAGCCAGCAAAGGTGTGAGCAACAGTGTACATAGTATGGAATGTGTGAATCCCCTGTGTGCTAACAGATCGTTAGTGGTATTCATCCAGAAGGAAGCGACAAAGTCTATATCGGGTATGCTCTGTGCAATAGCACCTAAGAGCATGGCCTTCTTGCCTAGTTGTTTACCGGCAATAGCCTCGCCTATGCAAGCACCTAATACGATATGTGTAACTGAATCCATACAGCACACCTAAATTACGACCTAAAAAATAAAGCGGCGCAGAAATGATCTGCGCCGCTTGAAAATATGATGATCAGACCTGCGTTATTCCTTATTGAATTTCACAGACTCAACAGTATTGTTAGAGCTATCTATGACTTGCAGTATGTATAAACCAGCAGGCAAGTTAGATACATTCATTGGTATAGTACCATAAGTATAGTTAGCAGGATTAGCATCTGTAACTGTCCAAACCTTACCCAAGATATCAGTGATGCGGACATGCACATCTGAAGTAGTATTGGTGAAACGAACGAATATCTGATCGCCGGAAACCGGATTAGGGAATACAACGATACCACCTTGTTTAGATACTGAACCGACTGTATTGAAAGGAGGCATACCATTGATAACACCGAAGGCTACGTTATACTGAGAGAAGTTAGTAACCGCTGAAAGTGTATCGGTAAATGGATTGAAACCTACAGGAATACCACCGGTATCTAAAGTCCAGTTAGGATTAGTGTATTGTGACAAGTAACTAATATTGCGATCGAAACCAGGTAGTTCATCAGCAGCATTCCATTGTACTTTAATAGTAGCAATAGAACCGCCCGGTACAGTTTCCTCAACGATCCATGTACGATTAACAGCACCTGTTGTCATAGCAATACTTGTAGGAGCAATACCGAAGTAATGATAATAGATGCTATCTAATACCATGATCTTAAAGGCATCGGCAACGCCGGTGTTGTGTATACTTATAGGATTGTAAGAAACAACAGAAGGACCTACAGGAAGTTTTTCAAATTGTACTTTACCACCTATACCGATGTTTTGATCAACTATCATACCTGAACCATTAGTAACCAGATAAGATACCGGACCACCATTGGAGATAGTAGCATTAGGGCCTAAAGTGAGGTTGTTATTACCCATGAGCACCAGACCTTGGAGCAGTATCAGTTTATCGGCAACAGTGATGCTACCTGTCAATTTCTTTTGACCAGTGTTATCCATTTGCAGATCCAGATAGTTAGCAGAAGGAACAAATTGTAATCCTTTACCTGAGAATATCACTGTACCCAGAACCGGATTGAATATAGCAGCTGGAGAAGGCAAAATGCTACCCTTTACAGTAAGAATAGAACCTGCCTGAGATATCAATGAAGCTCCAGCATTAACAGTAACATCGTGTGCGATAGCAGTAGTGATATCCACCACCGGTTGGTTAGCCGCAGCTGCAGGGATTATTACATTAGTATATTGAGTAGGTAATGCATTACAACTCCAGTTACCCGGATTAGACCATAAATTGCTTAATGCACCAGTCCAGGTAGAAATGTCATTGACAGTAAGTATAACGTTATTAGAAGTAGCATTTGTTGAGCATAAGCCAGCAACCACACAATGGAAAGTGTAGCCATTAAGACTATCATTAACAGAAGAAATAGTCAGGATACCGTTCTGAGAACCAGAGATAACGCCTGTATCTGTAAGGTTAAAGAAGTTGCCTGAAGCATTAGAATCTGCTTGCCATTGGTAAGAAAGGAAACCACCGGAAGCAGCTACTGTAAATGTAGCAGAGGTACCTACACAAACTGTAGTGCTAGTAGGCTGACCAGTGATGGTAGGAGTTTCGATAGTGAGTATAGCTGCATTAGAGTTGGTAACAGTAAATGGAGGGCATACACTACGAACTGTGAGACGGTATTGATAAGTACCATAGCTAGCAGGAACTGCAGTGATAGTAAGTGTATTGGTAGTACCACCGCTATAAGGAGCACCTACCGGTACGTTAGCCCAAGTAACACCTGCATTAGTACTTACTTGCCATTGGTAATTAAGATTACCAGTACCTGCAACTGCAGAGAATGTAACATTATTACCAGCACAAGTATTAACACTTACAGGCTGTGTAGTTACAACAGGATTAGCACTATTGATGGTAAGAGTAGCAATTGCACCTGTATCTTTTGGAGTACAAGTACCGCTTACAATTACTCTGTATTCATAGCCTGTCATACCTGCAGTAACACCGGTAAAGCTCATAGTAGCAGTAGTAACGTTAGCATAACCAGCACCATTCGCCAGATTGTTCCAAGTGACACCACCGTTGGTACTTAATTGCCATTGATAAGTAAGAGCAGTACCAACAGCAGTAGTAGCGAAGGTGATGTTGGTACCTACGCAAGCAAAAACATTAGTAGGATCTGAAGTGATGAAAGGTGCAGTATTGACTGTTAGTGCTACATTATTACTAGTAATAGTAAGAGGTGCACAAGTACCAGAAACGATACAATTATAGGTATAACCACTCAAAGCAGCACTTACATTGGTAAGGGTGAGTGAATTAGTAAGTGAGCCACTATAGATACCTGTATCTTGTAATGGTAAGAAACCTGAACCTGTATTGATCTGCCATTGGTAAGTAAGACCCGAACCGGCAGCAGTTACAGTGAAAGAAGTATTGTTACCGGCACAAATAGTAGCAGGAGTTGGTTGTACAGTGATAGCTGTTGCTGCATTCACTGTTAACATAGCAGAGGCTGAAGTAGCTGATCCACAAGTAGGAGAAGTAACCACACATTGATACAAGTTACCATTCAATGCAACTGTACCACCTGTAATAGTCATAGTAGCAGTGGTAACGTTAGAGTACACACCAGCATTAGTCAGATTATTAAAAGTAGCACCACCATTAGTGCTTACTTGCCATTGGTAAGTAAGTGCACCGGTACCAGTAGCAGTAACGCCAAAGGTTGTGTTAGCCGGAGCACACATAGTAACCGGGGTAGGATTGCCGGTAACGGTGGTAGCAGGATTAACTGTAAGAGATGCAATATTAGAAGTAACAGCAGGTGAACATGTACCAGAAACGATACACTGATATGTATAGCCTGACATAGCAGGAGTAACTGCTGAGATATTCAAAGTAGCTGTACTAGAATTACTATATATACCTCCATCAACAAGATTTACAAAACCAGCACCCTGGTTTTCTTGCCATTGATATGTAAGACCAGTGCCGGTAGCGGTAACACCGAAAGTAGTTGCAGCACTAGCGCATACAGTTCTATTAACAGGTTGTGCTGTAATAGCCGGTAAAGCATTGATAGTGAGTAATGCCGGAGTAGACGTAGCTGGAGGAACGCAAGTACCAGAAACGATGACACGAATATTAGTATTATTGATAGCAGCAGCTGCATTAGTAAAAGTGACAGTAGGTAAAGTAGCACCACTAACAGTAGTACCCAATAAAGTACCGTTTGTCATGTTGGTCCATAGACCAGCAATAAATGCCTGCCACTGATAAGTAAGACCGGCACCGGTAGCAACTACAGACATAGTACCTATGCCACCAGCACAAATAGCGGTAGCAGCCGGAGGAGTAGTAACAGCAGGTGAAGAATTGACAGTAGTTGTAACTGTGTTGCTGTTAACGCTGCAACCACCTGCATTGCTAACAATACACTGGTATTGATTACCATTGAATGCAGCCGTAGCGCCTGTAATAGCTAATGTAGCAGTTGTAGCACCGGCGTAATTACCGCCATTAATTACATTGACAAAACCGGCACCTTGATTTACTTGCCATTGGTAAGTAACAGGGGCAGTAGCAATCAGGGCGATATTCATATTACCACCTGCGCAAACAGCAGCAGGGTTGGTAGGTTGAGTAGTAATAACAGGCAATGCCTTAACAGTAAGCGTAGCATTATTGGAAGTAACCGCAGGACTACAAGTACCCGTAACCACACAGTTGTAGACAGTACCGTTCATACCGGCAGCAGCGCCAGCAATAGTTAATGTAGGAGTAGTAGCACCGCTATAAACACCCCCATTAGTAACATTGGCAAAAGGACCACCAGTACTTAATTGCCATTGGTAAGTAAGACCGGCACCAGTAGCAGTAACACCAAAAGTAGTATTAGCACCTACGCAAACAGAAGCAGCGGCAGGTTGGCCGGTAATGGCAGGGGCTACATTGACTGTAAGCCCTACCGCGATAGTAGTAGTAGCGCAAGAAGCATTACTGAGTACACACTGATATGTATAACCAGACATAGCTGCAGTGACACCAGTTAGAGTAAGTGTAGCAGTATTAGCGCCGGAGTACATACCACCATTGGAGATATTTACAAAACCGGCACCCTGATTTTCCTGCCATTGGTAGCTAGGAGCACCTACTGCAGAAACAAAGAAAGTAGCATTAGCACCAGCACATACAGTATTGGCTGCAGGCTGAGTAGAGATCAAAGGAGCTGCATTAACTGTAAGTAAGGCAGCATTAGATATTACTGCAGGAGTACATGTACCACTTACAACACATTCGTAAGAGTAACCGCTCATAGCAGCAGTAGCACCTGTGATATTTAAAGAAGCAGTAGTAGCACCATTATATAAAGCGCCATCCAGAATAGCAATAAAACCAGCGCCTTGATTAACCATCCACTGATACGTTAAACCATTACCTGTAGCTGCAACAGCAAAGCTAGTATTGCTACCTTCACAAATAGTAACAGGAGCAGGAGAAGTAATAACAGCAGGAGAAGCACTAATAGAAAGAGTAGCTACAGAAGATGTAGTAGGAGGATTACAAGTACCGCTAACGATACATTCGTAAGTATAACCATTCATAGCTACAGAAGTACCTGATACTGTGAGAGATGGAGTATTGACACCAGCATAAATAGCACTGTTAGACAATGCTACGAAACCAGCACCCTGATTTTCCATCCATTGATAAGTAAGACCAGCGCCAGTAGCCGTAAGACTGAAATTGGCAGATGCACCAGCGCAAGCAGATGTATTGACAGGCTGAGTAGTAATAGTAGGAACAGAGACAGTAAGAGTAGCTGCATTAGAAGTAACGCTAGGAGGCGTAAGACCAGTAACTACACAACGATATGAATATCCGCTCATAGGGATAGAAATACCAGAAATAGTAAGGTTGGCAGTAGTAGCACCTGCATAAATACCACCATTGCTGATAGGCAAGAAGCCAGTACCCTGATTTACCTGCCATTGATAACCTGTTGCATTATTTGCAGTAACGAAAAAAGACACATTTGCACCTGCGCAACCACTTTGATTGGAAGGTTGACTGGTGATGGTAGGAGATTGTGCCATAGCCTGATGCATGCCCAATACTGCTAACAACAAAAGGAATAATTTCTTCGTGTGCTGGTACATATAACTCATAATCGTCGATAATTTATTACTAGTATTGACTCGTAAATTTATATAATAAACGTTAAAACGGGCATTAATAACTAGTATTAATGCTCATAATACACACCCAAGGCAGAGTGGCTGCCTATGAGATAGGGGACATAATTAATAAAAATTTTTGAAACCATTCGAAGTTTTTTATTACATATAAAATAGTAAAATATTACATATTGATACAATGTAGGC
>Ga0194037_1002875_pt1 | contig 10964 bp, 10 predicted proteins | sample JunL306m_MetaG_FD_148653 | JGI IMG/M metagenome (GOLD analysis project Ga0194037, IMG submission 148653) | Anoxic zone freshwater microbial communities from boreal shield lake in IISD Experimental Lakes Area, Ontario, Canada - Jun2016-L304-6m | ecosystem: Environmental > Aquatic > Freshwater >...
GGGTGCCACAGGTGCGACCGGCGCACAGGGTGCCGAGGGTGCCACAGGTGCGACCGGCGCACAGGGTGCCGAGGGTGCCGAGGGCCCTGCCGGTGCGGATGGTGCGGATGGCAGCGGCCTGCCGTGGATCGTAATAACTGAGTCCGATTACAACGCGCTGGCTACCCCAGACCCAGGAACCATCTACGACATCACCCTCGATCCAATCCCATGATCCGCATCGGTACCCGCATACCCCGCGACCTGCGCCATGGAACCCGCAAGGTCCTGGTGCTAGCCATGGATGATCGTCCTCTCTACGCATCTCCCGAAATGGAACACTGGGGACTGAAACAATGGTTGGCGCTCAACGCCGTCACCACGACGGTTATGACCACCGACGCCACCGCGCAGTGGTTAGAGCTGGATATCACCCTGCCGGCCGATTTCACGGGCGACCCGGAGACCGGTTTTGTCGGCTCGCTGGAGATCGGGCTGCCGCCGATGCGGCTCGGTCTGTCATGGTCAAACAACCTGACCGAGTGGGTTTCGGGCGGGTGGATCCAGTCCCCCGGCACGTCCCCGGTGACTTTGGAGGATGGCCGCCAGCAATGGCGCGCGCGCTATACCTCCGCCCCGAATTTTTACGCGGAAACACTGGTCGATCTGTCTGTGACCACCCGCCGTTCCGGGAAATCCATTACCGGTTTGAGCGTGCTAGGAGAAGACATTGCTCTGTCAGGATTTCCGTTTGCCATGCCCGCCGATTCAGCCCGTTTTCAATCCGCCCTGCACTCGGCTGGATACGCCGAGGCTACCGTCACCTCAGTTACTGCGCCGCTTACTTGCACAGTTGTCAACCATACTCCGGACGGGTCTCAAATGCTGGTCGTGACCATGGCGGGGACCAACGTGGTGGATGTATCGTGGATGGGTTCCACCATCCCCCTGTCCTATCCGTTCTCGCTTCCTACCCAGCGCGCCTCCCTACAGTCCGCCCTGCGCTCTTCGAGCTACTCCGGCGCGGTGGTCATGCTCTACGCTGACAGCTGGACGATGGTGCTTCCCGACCGTCTGGCTTTCGGAAAAACCCGCCATATATTCCTGACCGTGACACCCGAAGATCCCTTTCCGGTCTGGGACTTTTACGGCAATTACACCGGCGAGAATTCCGGAAACATCGTATCAGGTGAGTTTTCCAACGTCCGCGCGCCGGACGGCAGACCGCTATCGGAATCCAGCAAAGGATTCGCCCGCCTCGGATTCATCCCAATCTAACCACACAATCAACATGTTCTCGCTCGCCAGAATCATCCTTCCCGATCCAGTCACCCTCACTCTACCAGCCACCCGCCTGCGTGTAATGCCCGGATACGGCCCTGTGCCAGCCCAGGGCGATCCCCGAACGTTTGCAGTATTTAACGCATGCTTCACGGTCAATCCATCCACGCGCACCATCCACGCGCAGCTGCCACCGCTGCCGCGCGCGCTGCTGATCTACGGCGCGAGTGATTTCTCCGCCGCATGCGCCGATACCCCGGAGCAACACGCCGAGCGGGTATTAGAGATTCTGGGCACCGATCCGCAATCCTACCTGCAAGCGGTCATTGACGGGATCGAGCTGCCCGTTTCTCCCGCGAGAGTCCCCCGCGAAATCGAGCTGTGGCAGGCCAAGGCCGTCATGTTCGCCATGGGTCTGATCTCCCAGGTAGAGGCCTCCATCGCCGCCATGCCTGAACCCCAACGCACCGTGGCGCAATGCGCCTGGTCCGGCAATGCACGCCTCGCGCGGCGTGGCCCAACCGTCACCGCGCTCGCGCCCGCCCTCGGGCTAACCGACGCTCAACTCGACTCAATGTTCATCCAGGCGAGCGAACTCTCAGTCTAACTCCACGCACCCCATGAAAAAATCACTGACTCAAGGACAGCACGAGGAAATGGCGCAGGCCGCAAAGACGGTTTCCAATATCGACTTCCTGCTTGGACGGGTCGAGTTTCAGGAGTTTATTGAAAAGTTCCAACGGCGATCCGACGAGTTGCAGGATAGAATCTTGCACGAGGACATGCCCGCCGACCAGCGCGAGGGATTGCGCCAGCAACGGCTTGGAATCCGCGAGGTTTTGATTTCTCTCGACGAGGACAAGACCGCCAACCTCCGCACGCTCTCGCAATTCGGGATCACTCCGGGCGGGATTGGTAGCGACCTTGATTGAGCGGAACAGCCTCGTTCCAATCCTTGCGGCGTTGCTCGCACCCCGGACAGTTCACCAAGTCGGTGTGGAATACCGCGTCGAGTCCTTGGGCGATTGGCTTCGCGCCGAGCGCCACCAGGTCGCCGAGTCCTTCAATACCACTTAGACCAGCGAGACGGGTCTTCTTTGGTGGGATCAAGGGGAGGGAGAGTGGTGGTGGGGAATCGGTGGTCATAATTTTCAATGGTGCCGTGGGGTGACTCCACGCAGACGTGGCGCACATTGCAGACGACGAGCTCCGCGTGATGGGTGGTTTTGTAGCGGTCCAGCAGGAACTTGTAGGTCGCGACATCCTTTTCGTGCTGCTTGATGGCGTATGCGTTCGCGTTCTTGGGAAGCGGCTGCACCTCCGATGGTTTAGCGCGCCAGTCGCACCACTTGTCCGGGGTGACGATATGCCACGGGCTTTGCCTCTTGCTGGCTTCCTTGGCCGCTTCCAGCGCGGGGCCGGTTAGCGTCCTGGCCCGCTTGGTCGGATCGCACTGGCTGATGGATTCCGGCGATTGCTCGCCCTGGCTTGACGACCATTCCCATGTGGTCGGTCCTGACTTGATTTCCGGTCGCAAGTTTTGCGGTTCTACCGGTGCTGGTCCGGGTTTCTCCGCCCCCGGATAGTGGTTGAGAAAGGCGTATTGCTTCACGGCCCACTGGTAATACTCTCCGCGCCAGACCACCCATGCGTCGTGAAACCGACTAATATTCCAGATCGTGCGATAAAACGTCCCGATGTGGTCGGCTGGGATATTCCAGCGGAATCGGATTTCACGGACGTGAGCCCAAATTTGCAGCGATGTCATATTGCCCTGCGTCTCCGGGTAGCAGCCGGTGGCGCGGGCCGCAGACGCCCCGCCGCTCCACGCGTAGGTGGTCGAGTAGCCTTTCAGGATTGAAAGAGCCTTGGAGAACAACGCATCCACCGAAGACGTTCCGGCATTCTGGTTGTCTGACAGCTTGGTGGTGTGAACGATGCTTGCCGTTCCATTCTCCGAGAAGTTCGAGCACCACCAACCGGGCGCTTCGTTGTCGGCGGTGGTGGCATTGTCGGACACGTTCCAACTCTGAACCCATGACGTTTCATCCGGCGTGGTGGTGTTGGTGTCGGTATATCCATCAACTCCATTGGCCGGGTATCCGAAAAAGATATATTGAAGCGGTGGCGTTGGGATGAAAGTGGAGTTGAAAATAGTTGGTCGCAGAGCATAGGGGATGTTGTCAGGTACGGTGCCGTCGCAGGGTCCAAACGTCCCCTCATCGCTGGTTGAGCTGCTATCGCTTTCATAGCTGCTGGTCCACGATCCGCCCATTGCCTTTCCCATTTCCTCCTGCGTCATGCTGGATTGCGGGTTGCCCTCGGTCCATTCGTTGCACGCGGGCGGGTCGGGCTCCTTGCAGCATGGGTTGGAGTGCAGCGAGAACATGAACGGCTTCGACCACTGGCCGGTGCCGCCGCAGATGTGACGGACCTGATAGGAGTGGCAGGTTGCATCGTCCTTGTTCAGATAGAATTTCGCCTCGTTGCCTTCCCCAGTGGTCGGAACTCCGATACCGTCCACCTCGAATTGGAATACCCCGGCCTTGGAAGGATCGCCGGTCGTTCCCTCGGGCAGCGGCACAGTAGGGCGGATGTCAGGCGTTTGCAGCGTGATGGTGACCGTCCCGTTCTCGGTCGCTCCAATGATGGCCCCGGTCGCCTCCGCTTTTCCTGGGTAGATCGAGTTTCCGGGCGGGCAGGTTGATAGCGACTGGTTTCCTGCCGGCCAGTGCTCCTTGGTTTGCTGCCACTCTGCGGAGGTCTTGACGGTGTAGGTGAAGCTCACCGTGGACTTGAAAATGAACGTCTCGGAAACCGTGTGGCCATCCGAGTTTTTCCACGTTTCTGAGCTGTTGCCCTTCTTGGCCGTCGTCAGGGTGACCAGCCGCGTTTTGTAGAGCGGCATGAGCTTGCCGATGGATTCGGAATCAAATCCGCCAGGCTCGGCCTCGGTCTTCCAGAACGGATAGAACCCGCCTTTGCATTGGTCCACCTCGCGGCTGTTGTATTCGGCAGTGGCATAGATGCACGCCGCCTCCGGGCAGCAGCACGGGTTGGCCGCGTTCACGTCGTCGGTGTCGGTCAGTTGAAAGTTGAAGGACATGATTTACCCACGGTTGATGTTGTAGCCGCCATTCGGGCAGAAGGAGATTCCAACGTGGCCGGTTTGGGATGGCATGAACTTCTTGTCGGTCCACGAGCCCAGCAGCAGGTAGAAGTTTTTTCCCTTGGCGGAATCCTTGGTGGGCAGCGTGATGTCGGGCAGTGACGTTCCCATGCCAGTGACCGCTTTCTTGAGGTTGAACACCCCTTGCAAGCGCCCCTGCGTCACCAGACCGTCACCAGTGATTTGAAGCCAGAGCATCTTGCCCTTGAGCGTTCCGACGCCGGTCGCCGGGTCGAGCACCTTGATGTCTTCCACCACAATGGAGTTGTCACCCCCGGTCACGGTTCCGCCCTGCAAGTAGGTTTCGCCCTTGGTGTTGATGTAGAACCCCCAGAACGCTCCGAGCTCGGATGGATCTTTTTTCTTGGTGCCGTTGAACTTGGCGATGATTTCCAGACGGCACAGGCCACGGCCCTGGACTTCCACCAGCGCGTCCAGGTTCTCGAACTGACTCAAGGCCCGCTCAAGGTTGGAAATCCGACGATGCAAGGTGGCCACATCCTGGCTCGCTGCGATTGAAATTCCGTTCATGGGTTCAAACGATAGCTTGAAACGACTTCTTGACAAAACATAAAGTTTTTGGATTTTGATTGGTCATGTCCGAGCTCAATCAGGCGCAAGCCGATTCAACCGACCTCCCAACGGTCGCCGATCCCTTGTCGGATGCGGCGAACTCCACTCCAAGTGGGACGAATCCCATCGCCGCCTATGAGGCGGAACTGGCCGCTGCGCTGCAAGCGGGTGCTGTGACTGAGGAGCAGGCTGTCGAAGCCGCTGCCGAGGAAACGACTCCTGATACCGCGAACGCCGAAGTTGCCGAGGAGGCCGGTGAATCGACTGAGGAACTTTCCGAAGAGGAGGAGCAGGTTGCGGCGAAAGCCAAGGACCGGTTCCGCTTCAAGGACGCCGCCGACCAGGCGGTTGCCGCCATCGCCAAAGCGAAGGGCATCTCTCTTGTTGAGGCCGCGAGGCTTTACGAGGGCGAAATCCCTACGAAACGTGAAGATGCAACCACCCCGCAGGCGGAGGAAGTCCAAGGCGAAAAGGAAACGGTGGCGTCGGTCACCGCGACGATTGAAGAACTCCGAGCTCAGAAGCGCGAGGCGCAGACGAACCTTGAGTTTGAAACCGCCAGCGAACTCGACGCGCAGATTGACTTACTGCGCGACAAGCGCGACGACCTCAAGATTGCCGAAGTGCGGGAGAAATCCCGCAGCGAGCAACGCGAGGTGGTAGCGTTCAATGACGCGTATGATGCCAGCGAGCGCAAAGCCGTGACCTTCTACCCCGACACGCTCGACCCGAAAAGCGCGCTGGTGAAACGGATGGCCGAACTCGACGCGCAAGCGGAGCGGTTGGGCGACCCGTTATTTCACTCGCCCGAAAAGCCCTGGCTGCTGACCACCCAAGCGGCCTTGGAACTCGGAGTCTTGATGACCGATCCAGACCAGAAGAAGCCCGTTGCGAAAGCGGCGGCTCGTCCCATGCAACCCGCGAGCGGCAACGCCCGCACAACCGCTACCGTCCCCGCCGTCAAGCAGGAGGAAGCGATTGATAAGATCAAAAGTCTGGCCGACTACGAGAAGTTCGTGGCGAGTCTGACCTGATCGACGCATGAGCACTCTCTGACCTGTTCGCACGGTGGTTCTCCGGTGGCATTCACGATCCCGACAAAACGTCGGGGTTTTCAATCCCAACCAACCAAACCACCACCATGTCCAATCAAGACTTCAATACCAACAACACCGGCACCGCTCTTGCGACGATGGACGCCGCTTCCGTGCGCAAGCTCTGGAAGCAGGGCGCTCAAGCTGCCGAAGCCAACGCGGACTTCTTCCAGCAAATGGAAGGCGGCACCGAGCGGAGCCTCATCTGGGCTCAAACCGACCTCGCCAAAGGCGTCGGCCAGGAAATGACCTTCACCACCGAAAGCGGCTTCTACAACGAGCCGAAATACGGTGAAGCGTTGTTTGAAACCAAGGACGACTTTGAATCCGTGGACATCGCGTCCTACGGGCTGAAAGTGGATTTCGTCCGCAACGCCGTCCGCTCGTCCGAGCGCATGGAGGAAGTCATGGGCATGCGCGGCGAAATCGCCAGCAAGTTCAACGTCAAGCTGGGCGACTGGCTGGGACGGCTCAAGACCGACCAGGTGTTGGCCACTTCCATGCTCAAGCTGAACAAGGAAAACGTGCTCTATGCCAACGGCAAAACCCTCGACACCCTTTCCAGCGCCGACACGCTGGCGTGGGACGAAGTGGTGACCGGTGGCCAGGCCATGAAGCCCTTGGGCGGTCTGCCGGCGAACATCACCGGGGCCAACTCGGATCAACCGATCTGGTCGCAAACCGTGGTCGCCACCGAAGCCGCGCTGCTGTCGCTCAAGACCGATCCCGACTACAAGACCGTTCTCCAGAATGGCGATGTGCGGGGCCGGGGCAACACGATCTTCAAGGGTGGCTATGCCTCCATCGACGGTCACACGATCCTGCCGTTCAATCCCATCGACCATGATGGCGTTGGCGCTGTGGGCTCGTTCCTCAACCCGAAAGCCTTCCTCGGGGTGGCGGTCGCTGCCGGCACGGCAGCCATCGACATCAAGGGCGGTGGCAATGCGACGGACGCGGCCAAGACCAGCAAGTTGTTCTTCAAATACTTCCCCGGCCACGCCTACACGTTCGTGGACACCGGCGCGTATGCGGCGAGCGACTTCGTGGGATCTGCCGGCGAGGACTACGACACCGAAACCAAGTATTTCCTCATCTGCAACACCAGCGGTTCGGATGCGGGCAAGTTCGGCATGTATTCCTACACCACAGGCAACAACGGCAACAAGATCACCATCACCGGTCGTCTGAACGCCGCCGCTTCCGGCATCGGCGTCACCACGCTGGGTTCGGTGGTCTGGAATACTGGTGTTTGGCTCAACAAGCACACCGATGCCCATCCGATCGGTTCGCTGATCGTTCCTTGCAATGCCAAGGGCGTTCCGTTCGGTGACACGCTGTTCCTCGGCCAAGCGTTCATGCTCCGGGGCTATGGCAAACACCGCGCCAAGCGTTCGCAGGACGAACTCAACGGCGGCATGATTACCGACCGCTACATCACCAGCGTGTTCGGCCAGTCGCTCCGCCGCGACCGCAAGCAGCGCCACCCGGCGATTGTTCGCCTCCGTCACGCGATCACCTATCCGGGTATCGCGTTCCCGACCGTGGCCTAAGCCACCCAACCGCAGGGCGGGGGCCGCGTGCTCCCGCCCTGCCTTCCCCTTTCCTTTCACGATCATGAAATTCATCATCTTCATCTGCAATCGCATCCGCCACGGGCAATACCCGCGCCTGCCTGAGTTCTTCTACAACGAGGAAGTGGGCAAATATGTCTATCAGGGCCGTGAACTGACGCTTGAGGAGTTCAACGCCGCCGCCTTGGTGGTGTTCGATCCGAACTACCGTTCCAACGGCTACAACTTCTGCCCGATGGCGATTGAGTCCGTGGAAATTCCAGCCGCCGACGACAAGTTGGAGGACACCCCGCCCGCTGACATCCCGACTGCCAACGAAGTCACGGGGGACACTCCACCCGACGAAGTCCCGCAAGACTTCTTGGCCAAGACAGACGACGCCACGGCTCCCGCCGCCGACGCGCCGCCCGTCAAGGTTTTCCGCAAATCCAAACCCGCAACCTCCCCTGACCAATGAGCAATCTATCCGTTTACCTTGAAAACAAGCTGTTGGACCATCTGGTCCATAACACCGCCTACACCCAGCCAGCGACCCTCTATTTCGGACTGTTCACGGCTGACCCGGGCGGTGCCGGGGTCATTGGAGAATTGGCGATTGGAACCGGTGGCTATGCCCGCGCGGCGGTCACCAACAACAACGTCAACTTCCCTCAGTGCTCCTCGTCTGGAACTCCGACCAAGGCCAATGGCGCGGTGATCCAGTTCCCAACAGCGACCGCCGCCTGGGGTACCGTCACCCACTGGGCCATCTACGATTCCGCAAGCAGTGCCACCAACATGCTGATGCACGGGGTTCTTTCCTCGTCTCGCTACGTGGCGAATGGCGACTCGCCGAAATTCGCGGTAGGAGTGTGGTCCGCAACCATCACCAACGCGACGAGTGGAGGGATTAGCGACTACACCAAGCGCAAGCTGATGGATCATGTGTTTGGCGGTCCCACCTACACGCCTCCCGGAGCCGTCTATTTCGCAATCGGTCAAAGCCTGAGCGGCGACTACCTGGGTGAGATCACCTCAAGCAACGGGTGCCTGCGAGCCCTGGCGACCTTCGCCTCCGCAAGCGCGGGACAGTCCATCAACTCGGCACTGGCCACGTTCACCACCAACCTGATCGGAGCCAGCGTGCCGGTATCCCATTTCGGGGTATTCGATGACGCTTCATCTGGAAACCTGCTGGTGAGCGGTCCGTTGACCACTGCGCGCACGGCGAACCTGGGCGACACCATCATCATGCCTATCAGCGGATTCGTTGTAACCCTTGTCTAATCACTGGTCATGTTCCACGGAAACACCACCCTTGGAAGTCCGATTATCACGTCGGCCGACGACACCAGCTCTCTGGTGATCGGTCAACACTTGTCGGCGACGAACGGTGGGATTGCCACCAATGCGAGGATTGTGTCCATCGTCACCAACACCTCGGTGACGATGGACAAGAACGGGTGGGCTACCGGTAGCGGGGTTGAAATCACACAATTCTGGCAACACGTTAATGCAGAACCGCAATCATCCTCTTTGGTAGTGGTCGCGCTAGCGGTGAGTTCTCTTCTCGGTCTGACTGCTATTCCGGTCTCTGCCGTTTCCGTAGAGGCCGTGCTTTCAGGGTCTGCCGTTGAGTGCCGAGCTACTCCATCGTCGGAAGCGCAAGCATCGGCGGTGTTGGCGGGATCGTTGGACAAGCTCTACGGCAATCCAACGTCCAGCATGGACGCATTGTGCTCGCTCTATGGGTCAACGGCCAGCATGAGCGGCACCCCGAGCAGTGCGTTCGTGGCCAATTCCTCGCTGAGTGGGTCCACGGCCGCGATCTATGCGTCACCCGCGTCTCAGGTGGTCATTGCGCCATGGCTGAGTGGGGCAACCTTCAGTATTAACGCCAAACCGGTGGCTTTGGTGTCCGGGTCTGCCAACCTGACCGGGGCGAGCGACACGCACGGCATGTCGGTGTGTGATGTGGTGAAGGAGATTCTTGCGCTATGGGACATCTACGATGCGAAATCTGCCCCGACGTTCACGATCGAGCGGGCGGTGAATGATTTGAACGCGTCGCTGCAAATGGTCTGGAACCATGCCGACGACCGAAACTATTGGTCGAACGACACGCTGACCATCGCGATTTCCGACGGGGAGGATACGTTCGATTTGCCCGACGACATCCAGAACGTGGTTGGCCCGTGCCGCCTCGCGTCGAACCTGCGGCCGCTGGTCCCGCTGGGGACTCTGGGCGAGTTGGAGACGTTCGCGGACCTATACCTTGACGGCGAGACGAGCGCCGATCCGTTGGCCTATCACATCAACCGGATGTCACAGGCTGGAAGCGACCCGGCCAAGTGCGTGTTCTGCGTGACTCCTTCCGTTACCGGCGCGACGATGAGTTTCCTGTTGGAAGTGGTCCGCGAGGCCCCGCGCTTCACGGTGAACGACATGATCGCCTGCCCGGTGGTCCCGATTCCCCACCGTTACGTGGAAAGCCTACTTCTTCCCGTCGCCCGCTATCATGCATCCTCATTCTCGCTGTTCAGCGCCAAAGAACTGAAGGAGTCAATCGACCGGGACTATTTGCAGGCGCGGGTGGCGCTGGGACTGTCCGACCCGCTTCCGGGTAAGGCCGGTGACAACATCGACCGGAGGGACGAGAAGAAATCATGAAAGCCATCGCCCTAGCCAACAAGCTCGCCCGTGACCTGGACGAGAAGAGCATGGCCGACCTGACCGCCGACGCGCGGCTTGAAATCCTCGATGCGATCAACGGAGGGCTGCAACGCATGCACGCGCTCGCGCCGGCCATCTCGAAAATCACCACCGGCAGCATCCTTCTGGACGCGCCATTGGCTGTCTCGATGGGAGTGGCCACCGGAAGCACGGAAGTTACCGGCCACACGTTCACCGCCGATCAGCTTTACCGGACGGTGCGCATCGAGGGCGACGACATCGACAACCAGGTGATTGGACCGGCTAGCCTGCTACATTCCTACGCCGGATCGACCGGCACGGTTGCGGCTATCCTCTATTCAGACGCGGTGGCCGTATGCGAGCCCTACGACGAGCTGGCGGGCGACCCGCGAATTGTCGAGACGCGAACGACGCTGGTGAATTGCAAATGCCCGTGGCAGCACCACAAGCCGGTGGAACGACCGCGCTTCTACACGATGGAGTCCAACGCCCGCAACCAGAACTCCCCCGCGCCCTCGGTGATCCGCTTTTCATCGCTGCCCGACCGGCTCTATCGGTTGGAGGCGCAATTCACCCTCGCACCGGTCCGCATCGCGTTTGCCGACATGCTGTCCCCCGGCG
>Ga0194037_1002877_pt1 | contig 10949 bp, 8 predicted proteins | sample JunL306m_MetaG_FD_148653 | JGI IMG/M metagenome (GOLD analysis project Ga0194037, IMG submission 148653) | Anoxic zone freshwater microbial communities from boreal shield lake in IISD Experimental Lakes Area, Ontario, Canada - Jun2016-L304-6m | ecosystem: Environmental > Aquatic > Freshwater >...
TCACACGAGATCCAGCAACAGGGGAGACTGGAAGCTATGGTGATTACTTGGCCAGAGCACAAGGCGAAGACGTAGTTGCTGGAATTCGTAACACAATGTCGCTTGATGACATGGCTAAAAAGTTTCCCAAGGTGCATGCCGAATTAGAAAAGGTAATGGCCAATTTGGAAGCGCACTACCGTGACCTTTGCGATATTGAATTTACAGTTGAAAAGGGCAAGTTATGGATTCTCCAAACACGTGTAGGAAAACGAACTGCAGAAGCGGCATTTCGTATAGCTGTTCAGTTAGTTGATGAAGGAAAAATAACTATAGATGAAGCTCTGGGCAGAGTTGGAGGCGCACAACTTGCACAGTTGATGTTTCCGCAGTTTGATCTCAGAGGTGCAGTAAAAGAACTTGCTCGAGGAATTCCAGCATCACCCGGCGCCGCAGTTGGTGCAGTAATTTTTGATTCAAAGCGGGCACTTGACGCATCACGTGACGGTAAGAAAGTTATTTTAGTTCGCCGTGAAACAAGTCCCGATGATTTAGTTGGAATGGTTGCTGCGCAAGGAATTTTAACTAGTCGAGGTGGAAAGACTTCACATGCTGCAGTTGTGGCACGGGGGATGGGGAAGACTGCCGTGTGCGGAACCGAGAGTATTACTGTTGATGAGAGCGGTGGTTTTTTTACTGTTGGTGGAACAAGTGTGTATGAAGGCGAAATAATCTCAATCGATGGCTCAACAGGCGCCGTCTATTTGGGAGAACTTCCAGTAGTTGCATCACCGGTAACTTCCTATTTAGAAGGTCTGCTTTCTTCAGCAAGTGATGAGGCATCGCCCGTTGTTAAAGCGGTAGATCGAATTCTCACTCACGCCGATAAAATTCGTAAATTAGAAGTCCGAGCAAATGCAGATACACCTGAAGATGCAATCAGAGCGCGCATTTTAGGTGCACAAGGTGTCGGGTTATGCAGAACTGAACATATGTTTCTTGGGCCACGCCGCTCATATGTAGAGCGATTAGTTTTAGCCGAAAATGAAGACGTGCAACGTGGCGTGATTAGCGAGATGGAAGTTTTACAGCGCGCAGATTTTGTTGGAATCATGATGGCGATGTCAGGTTTGCCGGTAACTATTCGCTTGCTTGACCCACCGTTACATGAATTCCTGCCGCCACTATCTGAATTAACGGCAAATATGGCTCGAGCTGAAGCGCTTAATAGTGAGATTTCAGCGCGAGATAGTGCAGTTTTCGCAGCAGTAAAGCGCATGCATGAATCCAATCCAATGTTGGGGTTGCGCGGTGTGCGCCTTGGAATTTTGATTCCAGAGTTATATAAAATGCAAGTTCGAGCGCTCATCCACGCGTTAATCGAAGTCCGCAAATTGGGCCATGATCCAAAACCAGAAGTAATGATTCCGTTGGTTGCTACGCAGCGCGAACTACTTTATCTACGTGAATCTTTGGAAGAGGAAATTAGTAAAACATTTAAGGGAACTGGTCAAAGTGCAACTATTCCAATAGGCACAATGATTGAAACTCCACGCGCTGCAATAACTGCCGAACGCTTAGGTGTCTATGCTGACTTTTTCTCATTCGGTACAAATGATTTAACGCAACTCACATGGGCTTTTAGCCGCGATGATGTCGAATCATCCTTCTTGCCGCGATACCTTGATTTGGAACTTCTCCCTTTTAATCCATTTGAATCACTTGATCAAGCTGGTGTTGGAATTCTGGTTAAGACTGCAACTGATCAAGCACGTTCAATTCGACCAGATTTCAAAATAGGAGTCTGTGGTGAACATGGTGGCGATCCTTCGAGTATTCATTTCTTCCACACAATTGGTCTTGATTATGTGTCTTGTTCCCCTTATCGCGTGCCAGTAGCACGACTTGAAAGCGGTAGGGCAGTAGTGCAAGTACACGGCGTTAATTCAAACTTAACCCTTGGCTAATTTACTTAATTACGTGCCCCGGGATAGATGAAATTAATTTCTTTGTGTAATCCTGCTTTGGATTATTAAAGATTTCTTCAGATTTTCCGTGTTCAACAAAGATGCCATCTTTCATCACATAGACATAATCGGAAAGATATCTGATGACACCTAAATCGTGAGATACCAAAACAATGGACAAACCCTTTTTGATCAGATCATTGAAGAGACCCAGAAGTTGGGCCTGTGCACTCTGATCAATTGCAGAAGTTGGCTCATCGGCAATTAAAACACTTGGCTGAGCTGATAGAGCTCGTGCCACACTAGCTCTTTGACGCTGTCCACCGGACAACTTACTAGGGAATTTTTGGGCGTCGAGATTACTTATACCCATGCTCTCAAGTAAATCCAAGGCGACCTTAGTTGATGTTTTTTTATCAAGACCTTGGTGCTGGCGAATTGCTTCGGCTACGGCTTTAACTATGCGCATTCGTGGATTCAAACTGCCGTAAGGATCTTGGAAAACCATTTGTACTTCTTTACGAAGGGCACCTTGGTATGTGTTCTTACCGGTTTGAATCGGAGAGCCCATAAATGTGACTGAACCAGATGTTGGGATCTGCAAGCCCGAGAGCACTCTGGCAAAGGTTGATTTACCACTTCCAGATTCACCAACAATGCCAATTGTTTGACCTTTAGGTAAAACAAAATCTATATGATCAACGGCTTTAATAATGTCACCGTAGGAATCAAAAGTCACAGAAATATCTTTTGCTTCGATAATATTCATCGCTTCATTACCTCGCAATCTCGTCATGTCGAAGGCAGGAGGTTTCATGACTGATGCCAATTGAAATTAGCGGTAAATCTTGTTTAACTCGACAGCGATCAGTTACAAAGTCACAGCGTTCTGAGAATCTGCAACCTTCGGGCCAGCTGCCAACCGATGGAGGTTGACCATTGATAGTTTTTAGTTCACCTTTAGGTGCAACTAAATCGATTCGGGAGTTATAAAGCGCAATTGTGTATGGGTGCTTGGATGACTTAATTGATTTGGAAGGAATTTTTTCAACTGTTGTGCCAGCATGCATTACGACAATATCATCGCAAATTTCATTGATCAGAGGTAAATCATGGGAAACCAAAATAATTGAGGTATTAAAATCTTTACGAATCTGCTTTAGCAGATCCATAATTTCTGCCTGCACCGTTACATCCAGACCTGTAGTTGGCTCATCGGCGACGATTAATTGAGGTTGCTGGGCAATGGCACATGCAATCATGACGCGTTGCTTCATACCCCCTGAAAGCTCATGCTGATACTGCTTTAAGACGGTTTCTGGGCGGCGAATTTGAACAATATTTAAAAGTTCAATAGCGCGTTTTTCAACATCGGCTCTTGGAAAGTTTTCATCCTGTTCAATTGCTTCGGCTAGTTGCGCGCCAATTGTCATAACTGGATTAGGTCCAGCCAGCGCGCTCTGAGGGACATATCCAATTCGCTTGCCACGAATATCGTTCCATGCACTTTGTTTGGCCGTAACTAAATCTATTCCATCAAAGACGAGTTCACCGGATGCGATATAGGCGCCACGACGACCGAGGGTTCCTACTAGAGAACGACACAACATGGTCTTGCCTGAACCAGATTCACCAATTAAACCAATAATTTGTCCAGGTTTAACAATTAACGTCGCAGAATCTACGATTGAAAGTTGCTTCGTCCTTGTCACACGGACATCAATTTTTAGATTTCTAATTTCCAGAAGATTATTGGCAGCCATTTACATACCTCTATCTCTTCGAGAAATACCTTCAACAATAAATGAGAGAGAAACTGCCGACCAACACAGTGCTAAACCAGGGAAAATTACTAACCACCAAGATTGCGCTAAGTAAGCTCGGCCATCAGCGATCATGGATCCCCATTCAGCCATTGGCGGTTTAGCGGCTAATCCTAAGAAAGATAAACCTGATACAACCACGATAACTAAAATAAAATCACTCAATGCATAAGCAACAGTTTCGGACGATACGTTGGGAGCAATATGTTTTAAAACAATACGGCGCTTAGAGAATCCAAGTGTTCTAGCCGCCTCAATATAGTTTTGTTTAGAAACCACAACCGCTCGGGTTCTTGAAATACGGGCATACCTTGCCCAGTTCGTTATTGCAAGAATAATAATTACACTTTTTAATCCAGAGCCTAAGAAGGTCAGCATCGCAACTGCGATAATTAATAGTGGGAATGCATTAATTCCATCAATGATTGAGCCGACTAAACTGAGTACGTATTTATTCTTAGCCAGACCCAGCAAAATTCCGATTACTGTGCCAATTATTAGGGGAATACTGACGCCGAGAAAAGCTACGCCCAGATCAATTCCGACGCTAGAAAAGGTCCTCGTCAAAACATCTCTGCCAAGTTGGTCTAAACCAAAAGGATGTTGCCAGCTAGGTGGGCGAAATGGATCCCCAACAAAGGCATCGGATTTGTACTTACCGAAATTTGGAATAACTATGCCGAGAATGATCATTAATCCGAGCATGACAATTCCTGAGAATATTCCAAACCCCCCAGGAAGTGCGAGCCACTCTTTGAATTTAGCAATGCGCATTTTCATATTTTCACTCTTCGATCTAAAGCATAAGCAATTACATCGCCAATAAAACTTAAGAACACCGTTATCACTCCAAAGATCAAAAGAATCCCCTGCACAACTGGATAATCACTGGTGAGAACTGCATTAACCATTTCGCGGCCAATTCCAGGAAGGGTGAAGATAGTTTCTAAAATAACAGTTGCGCCTAACATTGTTCCCATCATGTATGAAAGTAAAACCACTGTAGGGGCTAGTGAAGGTTTCAAAATATAAAACCAGAAGAATTTGCGACGCCCAACCCCACGAATAATTCCTGTTTCAACGAACTCTTCTTGCTTTGTTTCAACAACTGAACTAAATAGCACGCGAGAAATAACCGAAGTCATAATGAGCGTATTCACCACGACTGGCAACCACAGATATTTCAGATTCTGTGGGAATTGTGGCTCGTAACCAAAGACAGGTGACCAATGAACCCGAACTGTAAAAATCAAAATTCCGACCATGGCAATAAAAAAGTTAGGTGTCGCCAAAATAACCGCGGTTATTCCACGGAATGCATAAACAATGGGTGCGCGGCCAGACCATGCAATAGCGGTCCCGATTGGAATCGAAAGGATAATTGCGAAAAGCGTTGAAAATATAATTAAGTACACTGTTAAGGGAAGCGTGGAACCAATAATTTCCTTAACACCTCGGCCGGTTTGAAGTGAAACGCCTAGATTTCCATGGAGTAAATCAACAATGTAAGTCTTGAATTGATGAAAAATACTGCCATCTAAATTTAACTGCTTTCTGAGTTGAGCGATTGCGGCTGCATCGACACCGCCCAATCTGGCCGAAGCTGGATCCCCGGGAATGATACGCATAACTGCGAATGAAATAACCATTACCCAAAAACCAACCGAAATTGCTCTTCCTAATCTACCGAAAACTGTGCGCAGCATTTGATTCTTCAACAAATGAACACACCACCCTTCGTTAATTGGAAACTATTGTATTAGCCAGAAGAGTTAACAAGGCAACTTTGCAATTACCTTGTTAACTCTTCCAACAAACTAACTCAGTGCTGTCGCACCAAGTTCTCCCCTCGAGAATTAATTAATTTTTGTTTAGAAAATTAATTTGTTGGTAGCGCAGGATTTGTCGCAATAACGAATTGCAACTGGCCTGGCATGAGTGCTTGGACTAATCCAGCTCCGATATTGCTACCGGATAGATAGAAGCGTGTTCCCACTGGGATAAATGTTGAGAGATCCCAAGCGATTTTTTCAACTTGCGCCAGTTTGTCTTTAATGACTACTGGGCTAGTTGCAGAACCGGCCTCATCAAGCAATCTCTTTGTATCAACAAGAGTCGCATCAGGAATGTTTGCATTTGCTGCCCACACGCCACCTGGGTAGAACCAGTTGCTTAGCTGCAGAATTGGAGTTGCGGCGTTGTTACCAAACCACATTGCTTCCCATTCACGCTTATTGATGACAGCAGAGATATTGGTATCAGGAGTAACCATGTTGATGGTTGCATCGATACCAATAAATGCCAAGTTAGCTTTAATGATTGATACTGCATCTTGCCAAAGCACACGGTTAGGTACATCCAAGTTCATCTTAAATCCACTTGGATAACCTGCTTGCTTTAGCAAAAGACGTGCAGCAGCAGTATCTCGAGCACCGTTCTTTGGAACAGAGCAGAGGTAATACGGATTATTAGTATTGAACTGCATTCCACAGTTCGGACCAGATAGACCATTGAATGCAACACGCATGATTGAAGCACGGTCAATTGCAAGCGAGATCGCCTGACGAACGCGGGCATCCTTTAGCGCCTTATTTGGCTGACCAGCACCCATGTTGAAAGCAAGCATGAAAGTACCAGAGTCTTTAGCCGCAGCTACACGGTATTTAGTCTTATCGAACTTTGTCTGTGCGGCAGCTAATGGAAGTTCCATCACATAGTCGACAGTGCCAGCTTGGAAAGCAGCAAGTCGAGTATTTGCATCAGGAATTGTTACAACCTTAAGTTCCTTAGTAACTGGCTTTGCCCAGTAATTTGGATTTGCAACCGCTACGAATAGATCAGTACCTGGAGTAAATGTCTTGACCATCATTGGGCCAGCACTTACAGGGTTCTTGAAGTATGTAGCTGCAGCAGCAGCTGTATTTGTTTTTGATGCAGGGTGAATTCCCATGAATTGTTGCGCTAACGCAAAGTGGAAATCAGTGTAAGGAGACTTGAGAGTCCACACCAAAGTGTGATCATCCTTTGCAACAACTTTCTCTACTTTAGCAATATAGGAAGCAGAAGATTTTGAAGTTACCCAACGCTGGAATGAGTTCACAGCATCAGCTGCAACAAGTGGAGTTCCATCTGAATAATTGATAGTTCTAAGAGTTTGGGTAACTGTAAGAAAATCTGCAGAAATTGTTTCTGACGTAACTAAGTCGCGAGCTGGAAATCCATCAGCGTTAAAGCGATACAGTTGTCCTTGGACAATGTAAGCCATTTGACTTTCGGTGTAACCACCAACTGGAGTTACGGCATCTAGTGAGCCAACTCTTTGCAACGCTGCGTAGGTTACTGAATCACAATCGGCAGTTTTTGCTACAGATTTTAAATTACAGTTTTTTCCTGAAACAGCGTTTGCGGATTGAAGTCCGACGAAGCCGGTAAGGGCAAGAGCGAGGGTTGCTCCAATCGCAATAGCTTTATTCTTGCGATTTATTAACATGTGGTGCCTTTCCTAAGGGTTAGACCATCCGGTAAATGGTTAACGGTTTACAGAAGGCTAGGGCAGGCACTCACAGAGTTCAAGAGGCTGGCCCCACTTTTTCGCCGCTATTTAATCCAATGCTGGCAGATCTACCCCATATTTTTCACCGATGTGCGCGATATTTTCCCGTATCCCAGCACTGAGCCAGACTCCTGATACCTCTCGATTGAGCCTAGTTCTATGTTCAAATTCGCCAGGCAACAGCACGCAATCTGGCTCACCGGCAGTGTGCATAATGTTCTGAAAGTGTGAAGCAATTGATTGGAACAGTTCGGGTGAAGCAAATCGAGTGGTATCTACGGCCATAAATATAGTTCCGTTACCAAATCCATTATCGGCAATGGCTGCAGGCAAATTTCCTGAAAGGATTCCTGCCGCTAGATCGATGAGGACAGAAAGTCCAGAGCCTTTGTGCCCACCAAAAGCAACGAGTGAACCACCATCAGTTAAATCGGCAGCGTTGATGGATGGGTTCCCATTCTTATCGATAAGTGAACCTGGTTCTATTGCTTCACCATTCATTCCAGCAAGAATAATTTTTCCTGCAGCTACAACGGCCGTTGAAAAATCTAAAACGTAGTTGTAATCATCGGCACCAGGAACCGACCATGCATAAGGATTAGTTCCTAGCACTCGCTTAGTTCCACCGAATGGGGCAACGATTGGTCCACCTGTATTGCAGAACGCAATTCCCATCATTCCGGCATTGGCGATTAAATCTACATATTCACCCAAACGCCCAATATGGTTAGTTTTACTCAATACAACAGTCGCAGTGCCATATTTTTTAGCCGATTCAATAACGGTTTGGGTTGCAAGGTAAGAAGCGCTCTGCCCCCAACCCCAACCCCCGTCAATTAATGCAGTGGCTTCTCTAACCCATTCAACTCGAGGGTATGCATCTGGAATTAAATTCCCGGATTCAACCCAACCGGAATACTCCATCAATCTAATAATTCCATGGGAGTCGTGTCCAACTAGATTTGAAAGCACAAGTGATTGAGAAACTGCGCTCGCTAGATCTAAAGGAGCACCCATTCCGGAAATAACCGAAGTAGCTATTTCCACTAATGTAGTTGCAGAATATGTTGTATCGGAATTAGACAAACTTCGCCTCAACTAATCCTAAATCGCCAAAATCTACGCTCACTAAGTCACCCGGTTGCACAAAGCAATGCCCAGTGCATGTTCCAGTACTGACATATTCACCCGCGAATACACCTCGGCCACGTTCACGAACCCAGTTAATCATCCAAGTCAAACTAGTTACCGGGTGCCCCATGGCTTGGATTCCTTGGCCGGATTTTATATACGAGTCATTTACATAAAGATCGATATTAGCTTTTGGTAAATCTATGTCTTGCCAATCCTTGATTTTATTTCCTACGACAAATGCTGCGCCACCAGCGTTGTCATACATTCCACCAAAATATCCACCAATGCTGTACCAGTCTTCGAAAACAGAATCACCAATTTCAATTACTGGTGCCAATGATTCAATACCCGCGCGTAAGTCGGCTTCGCTGTATGGCTTGTCACGAACTGGAAAATCTTGGCCAAGCTGAAAAGCAAATTCACATTCGCATAAACGATAATTAACAAAAAACTCTGATGGAACTTCTGCGGGACTATTCATAACTGATCTTTTGAAAAGCCGACCAGGTGACGGTTCTGGAATATTTTCAGCTTTTCTCACATCCAAACTTGCTGCGCCAACTTTCCAACCCGCACCTTCCCAACCAAGTGCATACTCCAACTTTAAAATCACTTCTTCCATAGATTTCCACGATCTAGCCCGCAAGCGCTCAGGCATCACTACGGGTGTCCGGGTTTTTCTACCCGTTGAAATTAACTCCAAGACTGCGTCAATTTCTTTCGGGGTTAAATCACTTTCACGCGAAGATGGCACCGAGCCGCCTGGTGGGGTTGGGCCATGTATAAGTCGGCCCCGATCACTCAAATAATCTAATCGAGGCGTATTTTTGTTCGCTCTAATTAATTGGAGGCGCTGAATTTCGTAGGTAGTCATAATTGTTTTATGTTAACAGGGGAAAGTTTGAGCGTATAGAGCACGCCCATGATGAGCGTTAAGCAAGAAGTATAAGATTGGTTCATGGCCGCATACAAAGTCGCAATAATCGGAGCAGGGCCAGCGGGCTATTTTGCAGCGCAAGCTCTGCATAATTCTCAGAACGAAGACCGCGTTTTTGCAATCGACATGATCGAACGCCTACCAACACCGTGGGGTTTAGTTCGAAGTGGAGTTGCACCCGATCACCCAAAGATTAAAACGGTTTCTAAAGTATTTGAAAAAATCGCGGCCGACCCTAATTTTCGCTTGTTTGCTAACGTTGAAATTGGTAGTGATATAACTATTGCCCAGCTTCAAGAAAAATACGATGTTGTCATTATCGCCACAGGTTCATCCCTTGGGAAAAAGCTAGGAATTCCCGGCGAAAATTTACCTGGCTCAATGTCGGCCGCAGAATTTGTCCCTTGGTATAACGCGCATCCAGATTTTGCTGACCACAAAGTTCCACTTGATTGCGACACTGCAGTTGTAATCGGTGCGGGCAACGTTGCAATGGATGTGGCGCGCATGTTGGCACTTGAACCTTCCGAGTTAGATCCCACCGATACTGCCGACCACGCTATCGATGCCTTTAAAACCAGTGCTATTCGCGATGTTTACATCAGCGCTCGCCGTGGCCCTGAACACGCAGCTTTTACTTCTCCCGAACTTCGTGAGCTTCCAAAGCTAGAACACACCAATGTTGTTATTAATAAGCAAGATATCGAAGCCGCACTTATACGTGCCGGTGCCGAACCTGAAAAAGACGTGAAATCTAATCTTGATGCGATGCTTTTAATTGCCGAAACTCAAAAAAGCGCGCACGAGCGCACTATGCGTTTTCTTTTTCAGCACACACCACAGCAAATTTTAGGAACTGATCACGTAGAAGGTGTCCAGTATTCAACGCCGAATGGAGATGTCACGATTAAATGCGGGTTAGTTATTACAGCCATTGGCTATCAAGCTGCCAGCATTGATGGGGTGCCATATGCCAACGGCAAAGTTGTTAATACCGATGGCCGCGTGAAAGAAAATCTTTATGTCGTGGGCTGGGCCAAGCGCGGACCTTCGGGAGTAATCGGCACTAATAAATCCGATGCTGCAACAGTTATTGAATTAATCGTTAGCGATTTGAAAGCCCCCAAGAATGCCGGCGATATTTCCGATCTGCTTACAAACCAAAGCGTTATTGATCAACTTGCGTGGCAGAAAATCAATGAAGCCGAAGTTGCTGCAGGGCAGCCATTGGGTAAACCGCGCGTCAAGCTTCTGCGCAAAGCCGATTTCCTCAAAACCTCTCAGATTTAATTCAGCCTCGCCCTGCTTCACCTTATGGGTGAATATCTGATCACAAATACCTCTCTATTGGGTTACAGCTAGGGGTGACTCATGGGACACTTTACAAAGTAGGGGTTAACCCCTGCTTTTTAGTAACAAATTCCCTCAGGAGGCGCTACTTGTTTAACAAACAACCGCGCCAAAACCTTCGCGCTAAAGTCCGAGCGCTTTTAACTTTTGCATTACTTACGCCATTCTTATTGGTATCAATAGTTGTTGCACCGAGTGCGCATGCC
>Ga0194037_1002878_pt1 | contig 10949 bp, 8 predicted proteins | sample JunL306m_MetaG_FD_148653 | JGI IMG/M metagenome (GOLD analysis project Ga0194037, IMG submission 148653) | Anoxic zone freshwater microbial communities from boreal shield lake in IISD Experimental Lakes Area, Ontario, Canada - Jun2016-L304-6m | ecosystem: Environmental > Aquatic > Freshwater >...
GCCACCGGGTGAGCGGCCCGGCCAGTGGCGGCGGCGGCGAGTATTTGCGCGCCGGTCCGGTGACCGGCCCGGACCTGCTGGAAGTGCGGACCCTGCCGGAGCTGCCCGTCATCCGCCATCACGACCACTGGCTGGAAGCGCTCGACAGCCCGCTGGGACCGGCGTTGCGCAAGGCCTGGGAGGCGGAGGGGTAGCGGACTCTAACAATCAGAATGGCGCTCACATAACCCTAAACGGGAAAATGAAATCAGGGAATGCGGTTTTTTTACCACTGATTGCACTGATTTTCCTGAAAGAATTGGATTCGAACTAACATATATCGCTGTCACCTTTTAGGTGAGAGCACATGCCGTCGCAACTTATTGATCATCAGTATAATCTGTGAAATCAGTGGTTCTCATTTTCCTCTCTAGGATAACGGGCTGCGGAGTCCGCCTGAAGGCGGGACTACTTACGCTGGAAGCGGCGTGCTTGGGGAGGTAAGTAGTACCGCCTTCAGGCGGACTCTTCATCAGTCCATTCCAAATCAGCTAGAAGTTAGCGCCATTCACTCCCGGCTCTCTGGCTACTCCACGGTGACGCTTTTGGCGAGGTTGCGCGGCTGGTCGATTTCGCAGCCGCGGATGCGGGCGACATGATAGGCGAAGAGCTGGAGGGCGACGACGGCGGGGATGGTGGCGACTAACGGATGGCAGCGGGGCACCTCGATGAAGTCGTCCATGCAGGCGGCGGCCTCGTGGTCGCCCTCGGTGACGATGCCGAGAATGCGGGCGCCGCGGGCGCGGCATTCCTCGATGTTGCCGAGCATCTTGTCCTTGCCGGGCACGTCGCAGGCGAGGGCGATGATGGGGGTTCCCTTTTCCAGCAGGGCGATGGGCCCGTGTTTCAACTCGGCGGCATGATAGCCTTCGGCGTGGATGTAGGAAATTTCCTTGAGTTTGAGGGCACCCTCCAGCGCGACGGGAAACATCGGCCCGCGGCCGATGAAGAAGGCGTGCTCGTGGTGGGCGTAGGTCTGGGCGATGGCGGCGATGCGCTCGTCCTGCAGGATGACGCGGGCGGCCAGGGCGGGGGTTTGCTCGATTTCGCGGGCGAAGCGCATCCCTTCCTCGCGGGAGAAGCGGCGGCCGCGGCCGAGTTTGAGGGCCATCATCAACAGCACGACGACCTGACAGGTGAACGCCTTGGTGGAGGCCACCGAGATTTCCGGGCCGGCATGGAGGTAGACGCCGCGGCCGGTTTCGCGGGCGATGGTGGATCCCACCACGTTGCACAGGCTCATCACGAACGCGCCCTTTTGGTTAGCCTCGCGCACGGCTGCCAGAGTGTCGGCGGTTTCGCCGGATTGGGAAATGGCGATGACCAGGTCGCGACTGCCGAGGATCGGGTTGCGGTAGCGGAACTCGGCGGCCTGCTGGACTTCGGCGTGCACGTCGGCGAGATCCTCGAACGCGTATTCGCCCACCAGGCTGGCGTGGAGCGAGGTGCCGCAGCCGAGGAGGACGACGCGGCTGAGTTCGGCGAGGTCGCGCGGCGAGGTGCCCATGCCGGCGAGCACCGACGAGCCGATGTTGAAGTCGAGGCGGCCGCGGATGGCATTGGCCAGCGAGTCGGGCTGCTCATGGATTTCCTTGAGCATGAAATGGGAGTAGCCGCCCTTTTCCGCAGCCGCCTCATCGAATCCGAGTTCGGCGATCTCGCGGGTGACGGGGATGTTGTGCAGATCGCGGATGTCGATCGAGTCCGCGGTGATGATCGCGATGTCGTTGTCGTCCAGATAGATCACGCGCTGGGTGTGGGCGAGAATGGCGGCGGCGTCCGAGGCGATGATGGTTTCGCCATCGCCCACGCCGATGACAATCGGGCTGCCGCGGCGCGCGGTGATGATTTTCTCCGGTTCGCGGGATGACAGCACCGCGATCCCGAAGGTGCCTTCCACCTGGTGGAGCGCGTCGCAGACCGCCTGGAACAGGTTGCCATGATCGCACTCGCCGATCAGATGGGCTAACACCTCGGTGTCGGTCTCCGAATAGAACTGGTGGCCCTTGCCCTCGAGGCGGGCGCGCAGCGCGCGGTAGTTCTCAATGATGCCGTTGTGAACCAGCGCGATCTCGCCGGACTGGTCGAGGTGCGGGTGGGCGTTGACTTCGGTGGGCGGACCGTGGGTCGCCCAGCGGGTGTGGGCAATGCCCATGGTGAGGCGCGAAAACCGCTCGGCGGGCCAGTCGGCGCGGGCGCGCTCGCTCAGGGCCGAGACTTTGCCCGGTGACTTGGCCACCACGATCCGGCCATGATCCAACACCGCGATGCCCGCCGAATCATACCCCCGGTATTCCAGCCGGCGCAGGCCGTTGATGAGCACCGTGGGCGCGTCCGCTTTGCCTATGTATCCGACGATTCCGCACATATTTGAGTAAAGTTGAAAGCTGAAAGCTGAAAGTTGAGATTGGCCGGGTTGTGAGTCGGTTAGGACATGAGATCGTGCTGGACGATTTCGCCCGGGCGGGTGGTGGTTGCGGGCCAGAGTTTGCGGCCCGGATAGATCGAGGTGTTGATGCCGGTGTGGACGCCGTCGCCGGCGACGGTGCCGAACTTGCGGCGGCCGGTGTCGACGAGCGCGCCGCCGACCATCGAGCGGTGGTTATTGCCGTCGTGGCGGAGGTTGGAGGTGGTGGTTCCGGCGCCGAAGTTGACGTGGGTGCCCAGCACCGAGTCACCGACATAGGACAGGTGGCCGACGTTGGATTTGGAAAGGATCAGGCAGTTCTTGATCTCGACGGATTGGCCGATGTGGCAGCCGTCGCCGATGGAGGTGTGGCCGCGGAGATAACAATTCGGGCCGATCTTGCAGTCGGTGCCGATGACCACGTTGCCCTCGATGACCACGCCGGGCAGGATCCGGCTGCCGGCCCCCAGCTCGATGACCCCGTCGATGACCGCGGCGGGGTGGATGGTGCCCTCGATCCGGTTGTCGACCAGCGCGGCGACGTGCTGTTCGTTGGCGCGGAGCAGGTCCCACGGATAGCGGATGAGGAACGAGGATTGGGCGGCGAACACGCTGCCCGCCTGCGGCGCGGCACCCTGCCAGGCCAGCGCGGTGGCCTGGGCGTCCACCAGCGCGGATTTGCCGCTGGCCAGGAACGCGGCCACGTCGGCGGGGGCGAGCCAGGCGTGGGGGTGGGCGGTTAGGTCCGCCGAGCCAATCGCGCGCAGCTGGTGGTGCGCGAGGGGTTGGTTGGCGATGGGGAAATCCTCGATGCGCCAGGTCAGCGAGAGCGGCAGGAAGTCGGGTGAAACGGCGGTCATAACGTTAGATTCAGCCGATTTCATCGCGGATGGCGGCGGCGAATTTGCTCACCCAAACGCGGCAGACCTCGATGTCGCGGTGTTCGACGAGCACGCGGATTTTATTTTCGGTGCCGGAGTAACGGATCAGGTGGCGGCCGTTGTCGCCGAACTCGGTGCTGGCCTTTTTCATCAGCTTTTTGAGCTGGGGCAGCGATTCCAACGGCGGTTTGGACGCCACCGGCATGTTGGCGAGTTGGGTGGGATACTCGTTGAGGACGCTGGAGAGCTGGGCCAGGGTCGCGTTGCGGTCGTGCATCATGCGCAGCACTTGCAGGGCGCTCAGGATCCCGTCGCCGGTGGTGGCATGCTCGGCGAAAATCAGGTGGCCGGAGTTCTCGCCGCCGAAGGAATAGCCGTTTTTGCGGATGCACTCGATCACGCTGCGGTCGCCCACGGCGGTGGTTTCGAGTTGGATGCCGTGTTGCTTCATGGCTTCGCGCAGGCCGAGGTTGCTCATGACGGTTGCCACCAGCGTATCCTTGCGCAGCCGCCCCTGTTCCTTGAGGCCGATGGCGCACAGGGCGAGGATGCGATCGCCGCTGACCACCTGGCCGGTGGCATCGGTGAAGATGACGCGGTCGGCATCGCCGTCGAAGGAGATCCCGAGGTCGGCGTTGAAGCGGCGGACCAGCTCGCCGGCGTTTTCCGGATGGAGGGCACCGCAGCCGCTGTTGATATTGAGTCCGTCGGGTTGGATGCCGGTGGTGATGACTTCCGCGCCGAGTTCCTTGAAGATCAACGGCGCAATGAAATAGGCGGCACCGTGGCCGCAATCGACGACCACTTTCAGGCCATGCAGCGGAATGTTGTCGGCGGTGTGCTTGGCAAACTCGATGTAGCGCCCGCGGGCGTCATCAATCCGGTGGGCTTTGCCAATCTGGCGCGGCGGCAGGGGCGGAGCTTCCGGCTCCTCGCCGAGAATGTGGCGCTCGATGAGCCCCTCCAAATCGTCCGAGAGCTTGTAGCCATCCGGCCCGAAGATTTTCATCCCGTTGTCCTCGTAGGGATTGTGGGAGGCGGTGATCATGATGCCGGCGGCGGCACCCATCGATTTGGTCAAGTGGGCCACGGCCGGGGTGGGCAGCGGGCCGACCATGAACACATCCATCCCCATCGACACCAAGCCGCTGGTCAGCGCCGTTTCCAACATGTAGCCGGAAATCCGCGTGTCTTTGCCCACCAGCACCCGGTTGCGGTTCGGACCGGACGAACGCAGCACATTGGCCACGGCTTTGCCCATCCGCAGCGCGACTTCCGCGGTGATGGGAAATTCGTTCACACGACCCCGAATGCCGTCGGTTCCAAATAATTTCAGCGGTGTTTTCATGTCGTAAAAGGTGATTTCAGTTCAAAAAAATATGAACAAGCATCGGCAATATGCCAGCGGTTGCAAGAGGCCATGCGGGGTGGAACCAAAACCCACCCGAGGGGGCGGGGGTCGCAATCCCGGTAGAACGGCGCGGCCAACAGACAAAAGACGTGGGACTAATGGCCCGGTTCGCAGCCAGGAGCAAGCCGTATTTTGACTCAGCAGCTCGCCAGAGTCGCCCGATGGATGCGCCCCGGGGCTTTGGTGAGGAAGCGCCGGGCCAGCACCTCGAACTCCTCGGAGAGGTCGGTCAGATGGATTTCCAACTGGCCGTCGCGGCCGGCTGGGGCCAACAACTCCTGCCGGGTCAGTTCTTGTTTCAAATGCTCGGCGCAGGTGGTGGCGGAATCGACCAAGCGGACCTCGGGCGGCAGCAGCTGGCGCAGCACCGGGATGAGCAGCGGATAGTGGGTGCAGGCGAGCATCAGCGTGTCGATGCCTTTGTCCACCAATGGATCCAGATAGGTTTTGAGCACCAGCCGGGTGGCGGGGTGATCGATCCAGTCCTCCTCAACCAGCGGCACCAGCAGGGGCGCGGCCTGGCCGTGGATGATCAAGCCGGTGCGCCGCAGTGCCAGCGCATGCTGATAGGCGTGGGAGCGGATCGTGCCGCGGGTTGCGATGATGCCGATGCGCTCGACGTTGGGGTTGGCCAGCGCGGCATCCACGCCGGCTTCGATCACCCCGATGATGGGCACGCGGTATTGCTCGCGCAAGCGCGGCAGGGCGTGGGCGGTGGCGGTGTTGCAGGCCACCACCAGCGCCTTGACCCCGCGCGCGATCAGAAACCGGGCGTCCTCGTCGGCAAAGTGGCGGATGGTTTCGGGGCTTTTCGAGCCGTAGGGCAGGCGCGCCGTGTCCCCGAGGTATAAAATATCCTCGGCAGGCAACAATTCCTGGACCGCACGCACCACGGTCAAGCCACCCACACCCGAGTCGAAAAATCCTAACGGCGCTGCATTCACTGGCGCGATTGTGGCCATCCCGGCGCTCCCGGCAAGCGGGAACATGCCTGGCGGTTCGTTCCAGCCAAGGCTGAGATTCGTGAGATGCGGGTTGGACGGGGCGGGCGGCGGATGTAGGGTCGCGCATGCTCCCGTGGTTCGCCGATGGCCGGTTTCCGTTATATCTCGCGCCGATGGCGGGAGTGACGGACGTGATCTTCCGCCAGCTGTGCAAGGAACTGGGGGCGGATGTGATGGTCACGGAGTTCGTGTCGGCGGAGGGGATTTTGCAGCGCGACGACCGGACGCGCAAATACACCGAGTTCAGCGACGCGCAGCGGCCGGTGGGGGTGCAGTTGTTCGGCGCGGACGGGGTGCGAATGGGCGAGGCGGCCACCAAAATCATCGCCTGGCAGCGCCCGGATTTCATCGACCTGAATTTCGGCTGCCCGGTGAACAAAGTGGTGGCGAAAAACGGCGGCTCCTCGCTGCTCAAGGATTGCCCGCTGCTGCGCTCGGTGGCCGAGACGGTGGTGCGCGCCGTCGGCGGACAGGTGCCCGTCACCGCCAAGATCCGCATCGGCTGGGATGAACAATCGGTCAACGCGGTGGCGGTGGCCAAATTGCTGGAGGACTGCGGGATCCAGGCGCTGGCCGTGCACGGGCGAACCCGCTCGCAAGGCTACGGCGGCACGGCCGATTGGGAGGTGATCGACGCGGTGGCGCGGGCGGTGGCGATCCCGGTCATTGGCAACGGCGACCTCGCCTGCGGCGCGGATGTGGCGCACCGCAAGCAGCAATGCGCGGTGGCCGGGGTGATGATCGGGCGGGCGGCGATGCACCACCCGTGGGTGTTCCGCGAAGCCAAACACTTTCTAACAACAGGAACGGTGGCACCCGAAATCGCGCTGGTGGAGCGCTGGGAGCTGGTCATCCGCCATTGCCGGCTGGCAGTCGAGAGCGGTCGCCACGGCACCGAAACCCAAACACTGACCTCGATGCGCTCGCGCCTGATGGCGTATTGCCGCGGGTTTCCCGGCGCCAAGGGGCTGCGACAGCAACTCTGCCATGTCGCATCGCTGGCCGCGGTGGAGGATCTCGCCGCGGCCTCGCTAGGCAACTCCGGGGCGGGTGTAGATCAAGACGAAGGAGTCGGCACCGCTGGCAGTTGCCTCCCATAACCGATGCGGCCACCATTGCCGCTGACATCCGGGGCGGGACATCATGGGCGCGGGGTAAATCTGATAGACGGGGCGCAGGACTATGGCGTGTGAAATTCCCGCCACACGAGAAAACGCACGGCAGTGGTAAAACGTTGCATCGGCTTTCCCAACAATGGCGCGGCGGACGATCAGAGTGCCTAGAAATTGGCTTCCCTCCACATTATTGTAACGAATAGCTTGCCCGCATGCGCATCCCGATCCTGCTAGTCACATTGCTGACCCTCTGCCTTCATGCCGCCGAATACGACGTGGTGATCTACGGCGGCACCAGCGCCGCCATCACCGCGGCGGTCCAGGCCCACCGGCTCGGCAAGTCGGTGGTCGTGGTCAGCCCGGAGTCGCACCTTGGCGGGCTGTCCAGCGGCGGCCTGGGCTACACCGACACCGGCGACAAATCGGTCATCGGCGGTCTGGCGCGCGAGTTCTACCAGCGCGTCTGGATGCACTACGACCGGCCTGATGCCTGGAAGTGGCAGAACAAGGCCGACTACGGCAACAAGGGCCAGGGCACGCCCGCCATCGACGGAGCGGAGCGCACGATGTGGATTTTCGAGCCGCACGTGGCCGAGCAAATCTTCGAGGATTGGGTCAAGGAAAACCAGCTCGCGGTCCACCGCGGCGAGTGGCTCGACCGCGCCCGGGGAGTCAGCAAGCAGGGTTCCCGGATCACCTCGATCACCACCCTCAGCGGGCAAACGTATGCCGGCAAGATGTTCATTGACGCGACTTACGAAGGCGACCTGATGGCGGCCGCGGGAGTGGACTATCACGTCGGGCGCGAGGCCAAGGAGGTTTACCACGAGGACTGGAACGGGGTGCAGGTCGGAATCTTGCATCACAAGCATCACTTCGGTGTCCTGCAACAACCTATCAACAAGGACTGCTCTATTTCGTCGCCACCGATCCTCGGGTGCCGCAGGACGTGCGCGACAAGATGCAGGCGTGGGGGCTTCCCAAGGACGAGTTCACCGACAATGGCAACTGGTCGCGTCAGCTCTACATCCGTGAGGCGCGGCGCATGATCGGATCCTTCGTCATGACCGAAAACGAGCTGCTCAAGAAAACGCCCACACCCGATTCCGTCGGCATGGGCAGCTACACGATGGATTCGCACAACGTGCAGCGCCACATCACGCCCGAGGGCAACGTCCAGAACGAGGGCGACATCGGCGTGCCGCTCAAGCCCTACGAAATCGCCTACGGCGCGCTGCTGCCCAAAAAAGGCCAGGCCGACAACCTGCTGGTGCCGGTGTGCCCGTCGGCCAGCCACATCGCCTTCGGATCAATCCGCATGGAGCCGGTGTTCATGATTCTCGGCCAGTCCGCCGCGACCGCCGCCGCGCTCGCCATCGACGCGGGTGTCGCCGTGCAGGACCTGCCATACCAACGCCTGCAGGACCGCCTAACGAAAGACGGCCAGCTCCTGCATGCCCGCAAGCCGGCGGCCAAGTGAACCCGAGTCCGGCGCGCTCTTTGATTGAGCGGATGATGGAGCAATTCAGGCGATGCAATTCGTGGCTTCAAGCTCGTCTAGACCACGATTTCAATATGATTAGTCGCGCCCGGCGCATCCCGGCCAAAAAATATTATTTTTTTGAATCCGCCTTCTCTGGAAGTAATGGGGGCCCCCGCCGACTTGCGGTCGGCGTGATGCCACAGGCCGGGAGCGGGGCTTCTCCGGTCGCGAGGCGACCCAACGGGCGATGCGACCCAACGGGCCACGCGACCCGGGATATTTCCGGAAATCCTCCGACAGCGGGGGTTTTTTGATAGCCACCGCCCACCGGTTTCGTAAAATCCGTCTATGTTACACCAACCGATGACTTATTTGCGGGCGCTGTTGCTGGGGGCGACCGTTTGCGGTGCCGCCATGGCCGCCGAGGACCAGGCTCCCAACACGCTCAGCGCGAAGGAACAGGCCGCCGGCTGGCGGTTGCTGTGGGACGGCAAGACCTCAGCGGGCTGGCGCGGTGCCCGGATGACGGATTTCCCGCAACAGGGCTGGGGCATCAAGGACGGCATCCTCACCATTCATGAAACGGGCGGCAAGGAATCCGTCGCCATCGGCGACATCATCACCCGCGAGAAATTCTCCGACTTCGAACTGCAGTTGGATTTCAAAATCGCGCCCGGTGCCAACAGCGGCATCAAGATCTTCGTCGATCCGGAAATCAACAAGGGCAAGGGTTCGTCCATCGGCCCGGAATTCCAGATCCTCGATGACGTGAGGCATCCCGACGCCAAGCTCGGCAGCAACGGCAACCGGACGATCGGCTCGCTCTACGACCTGATCGCCGCCCCGACGGATAAAAAAGTCAACCCCGTGGGCGAATGGAACCACGCGCACATCATTTCCAAAGGCATGCATGTCGAGTTCCGGCTCAATGGCGTCAAAACCGTCGAGTTCGACCGCGGCACTCCGGCTTGGCGCGCGCTGGTGGCGGGCAGCAAATACAAGGTTTGGCCGAACTTCGGCGAATTGCCCGCAGGCCACATCCTGCTGCAGGACCACGGCAACGAGGTCTGCTACCGCAATATCAAGATCCTCGGAACCCCCGCCAAATAAGCCCCCCCGGCCGCAGCCACTCACGTCTCCCTTCCAAGCGATCAGCTAGGGGCCAGGGTGACCCACAGCGCCAGATGGTCGCCCAGCAGGCTCCCTTGACCGTCGGACTGGATCTTATCGAGCGAATGGATTTTGCCGAGTTTGAGCAGAGTTTGGATCACGCTCAGGGCGCTTTGCGGACCGGCACCAGCGCATACGCGTGGGCGACGGGTGCCCGGCTGGCCAGAGCGTCCTGCTCAAACGTCGCGGTCTGTTTGACGAAATCGGCGTATTGGGGCCACTTCCGGATGTAGTTGAGTGTCTGACAGGCGCTGTAGGCGGTCTTGTCCTTGAATTGGTCGTAATGCGCCTGCACCGCCGCCGGATCCTCGACGTTGATCTGATCGTGGCTGATCATCCAGCGGCGCGTGTTCAGCAGGTCGCGGGCCTGCACCTCGGCGTTGCGGCGCAGCTCGTTGCGCCGCGCCACCTCCTGCGCCTGCTTGAATTGCGGCGTCGCCTCGTTGAATGCCAGGTTGATCCCGGTGGCCAGGGTCGGTGCAGGGAATTGCCCCACCGCCGCGCCGTCGATCGTCAGCTCATAGGTTCCGGTGGCCAGCCCGCTGACCGCCAGCAATTCCTGGTTGAGGTCCTGCTCGATTGGCAGCAGGGCCAAGATCACCTTGGCGGCCGGATCCACCGGCAATGGCAGCGCCTTTTCCAGCACCGTGAAGGTCACCCCGCCGTGCTTCTTGACCACCGCCGTCACCGTCGCGTTGTCGCTGACCACGGCGCGGCCGGCCGCCGCATCCACCTTGACCTTGGACACCACCGCCGGCGCGTTCTGCGCTTTCAGAAACAACCACGCCATCACCAGCTGTCCGGGCGGACCCGGATGGACCCGGTCGGGCCCCACCAGCGTGTAGTTCGGGTCTTTTTTCTGCTGTTCCAAGTTGAAGGCCGTCATCGGTCCGTGAAAGTCCACCACCGCCGCCTGGGTTTTGGCTGCCAGTTCGCGCCCGATCTCCGCGCACCGACCCAGGCCGTCGTTGCATCCCGGCTGGTTGTTGTTGCGGTCGTTGACCCCCGTCTGGTCGAACGGCGAAGGCGTGAGCAACAGCAACTTCGGCCCGCCCGCCTCGGTCCGCAGGCGTTCAGCCAGCGTTGCCATGTTCTTGCGGTAACCATCCAGCGCCTGCTGCTGCGCCGCCACCTTGGCCTCGTCCGGCTCGGCCACATACGACCCCCGGTTCACGTCGTTCATGCCGAACATGATCGCCACCGACGTCGGCTTCTTGTCGATCACGTCCTCCTGCAAGCGGCCGAGCGCGCCGCTGGCGGTGTCGCCCGACCGGCCGGCGTTGACGAAGCGCAGGGTCCGCTCGGGAAAGCGGGTCAGGTAATAGTTGTAGATCACCCCCTGAAAGCGCCCGCCGTTGGTGATGCTGTCACCGAGGAAACAGACGGTCTCGCCGTCCCGAAACACCTCGCCCCGCGCCGCCCCCGCCGCCCAGATGGCC
>Ga0194037_1002879_pt1 | contig 10949 bp, 12 predicted proteins | sample JunL306m_MetaG_FD_148653 | JGI IMG/M metagenome (GOLD analysis project Ga0194037, IMG submission 148653) | Anoxic zone freshwater microbial communities from boreal shield lake in IISD Experimental Lakes Area, Ontario, Canada - Jun2016-L304-6m | ecosystem: Environmental > Aquatic > Freshwater >...
AAATAAGATTGAAAATTTCCTGGATAACTGCGAATAATGCCACGATCTAATTCAATAATGCGGGTCGCCACTTTGTCTAAAAAGGCACGATCATGCGTAATAAAGACGAGTGAGCGATTCATATCAATCAGGAGTTGTTCTAACCATTCAATAGAGTCCATATCCAAGTGATTGGTCGGCTCATCGAGTAACAATACATCGGGCTTTGTAACTAAAGCTTGCGCTAAGGCAACTCTCTTTTTATTTCCGCCGGACAACTCAGACATCAAACGTGTCCCGTCTAAGTGCAATTGATGAAGAACTTCTTCAATTTTCTGCTCCCAGGCCCAACCTTCACTGGCATCAATCTTGCCATACAGCACGTCGAGTTGATGACCAACTTCATCATTCCACTCTTGCATGCTCAAGGTTTCATATTCAGTTCTTAAATGACGAATTTCCTCTAATCCTTTTGCAACAGTCTCAAATACGGAGTCTGTCGATAAAAAGAAGGGTTCTTGAGCAACATAGGCAATTCGAATTCCTTGTTGTTTCTGTATTAATCCCGCATCTAGCTTTTCTAGCTCAGCAACGATTTTTAAAAAAGATGATTTACCTGCCCCATTTCGGCCAATTAACCCGACTCTCTCACCCTCTTCTAAAGAAAAAGAGGTCTTTGCCAGTAAATCTACATGCCCGAATGCAAGTTGGGCGTCACTAAGTACAAATAAAGCCATGAAATATTTACAATCCAATTGAGTGAAGAAAAATCGCAATGGATTTTGTCTGAAGTTGCTATTTTAAGCCGAACATGTGTCGCTTGCTTGATAATAGAGCTGTGGAAAAAATACGGATATCAAAATTACTCTCAGAACAAGGCCTTTGCTCCCGCAGAGAGGCTGATCAATATATTGAGCAGGGACTTGTCACTGTTGATGGTATTGTCGTGAATGAACTTGGTTCGCGCGCCTTTCCTCATCAAAAAATTGAACTAAAAAAGGAAGCTAAACTAGCGCAAAATGCCCGAGTTACTATCCTTTTGCATAAACCTGTTGGCTTTATCTCGCATTTAGATGAGGATAAAGAGTATCAACCTGCCGCTTCTCTCATAACGCCTGATCGCTTTTTCAGAACCCATCTAGATGCCGATCGGAATGCTCGAATTAACACAAAAGGACTAGCTCCCGCAGGTCGACTGGATATTGACTCGACTGGACTCCTGATTTTGACCCAAGATGGTCGTATCGCTAAGCAAATCATTGGAGAAAAAAGTTCCATTGAAAAAGAATACTTAGTGCGTGTTGAGGGTAAATTAGCACCTTCCGATCTCAGTCTTCTCTGTCACGGCCTATCTTTGGACGGAGTTGCATTGCAACCAGCAAAAGTGAGTTGGCAAAATGAGGATCAATTACGCTTTGTTCTCAGGGAAGGTCGTAATAGACAAATTCGACGTATGTGCGAACTTGTAGGACTTCACGTGGTCGGTCTCAAACGTATCCGTATTGGCCAGATTCCACTCGGCAACCTACCTGTAGGTCAATGGCGCTTCCTACGAGCTAACGAAAAATTTTAAAATACGAGTTCCAGAATGTTTCTCAATATTTCTACATATCGATTTTGTGAATTAAGTAATTTAGAGTCTCTGCAAGAGCAATTCCTTCACAAATGCCTCGCTCAGGAATTAAAAGGGACCATTATTTTGGCGACTGAAGGCATTAATATGTTTCTAGCGGGTAAAGAGACTTCCATCAGAGAATTTTTCCAGTGGCTCAATCAGTTTCCTGGTCTAGAAGAAATTGTGACGAAAGATAGTTGGTCAGACTATCAACCCTTCAAAAAAATGCTCGTCAAGGTGAAAGATGAAATTATTCGCATGAATCACCCCACCGTCCAAGCCTTTAAAAAAAGAGCTCCCAGTGTTTCAGCACAGCAACTCAAACAGTGGTTGCTTCAAGGTCATGATGATCAAGGTCAGCCAATTATCCTTCTGGATACAAGAAATACGTTTGAAGTAGAGTACGGGACATTCAAAAATGCGATTCACTTTAATCTTGAAAAATTTAGTCAGTTTCCACAAGAATTATCAAAGCATGTAGATGAGCTTAAAGATAAAACTGTAGTGAGTTTTTGTACAGGGGGTATTCGCTGCGAAAAAGCCAACCTTCTGATGCAAGAAATTGGTCTGTCTAATACCCTTCAACTCGATGGTGGGATACTTCAATATTTCGAAGAAGTTGGTCAGGAGTTTTATGAGGGCGGATGCTTTGTTTTTGATGATCGCATCGCCCTTGATCCAGAGTTATCAGAGCACCCCCTTGAGAATGCTCCTCGAAGACATCACTCCGTCAATAACTGAAAGTGCTCCACAACTGGCGGACCAGCAAAAAATGGCGAAACGATTTCACGCCATTTTAAAAAGTTCGGTGAAGTCCTGAAGTCAACGATGTGATTATCTAAAGTAGCCCACTGAATCATTAATAAATAACGATTAGGGTTCTCTATCCCTTTTTGAATCTTAAAGCTTATGAAGCCCTTTGCTGAAGAAATCGCTTCTCTAACGCCTCTTTCAATAGCCACATCAAATTCAGCGTTTTTACCAGCAACGATGGTGATATCTGCAATTTCTAAGATCATGTCAAATCCTTTATCGATTAAGCTATTTTTTTCAAGTCTTTTTTATACACCGGAACTTTTTCAACATAATGGCTAACGCTCATTTTCAAACGAGCAATATTTTCTGGGGATAACTCTCTAGCCACTTTTGCAGGTGACCCAATAATCATTGATCCAGCGGGAAATTCTTTACCCTCAGTGACTAAAGCTCCCGCACCTACTAAGCAATTTTCACCAATCACGGCATTATTCAAAATAACAGCCTGAATACCAATCAATGCTCCGTTATGAATGGTGCAACCGTGCAGCATTACTTGATGCCCAATGGTTACGTTGTCACCAATGGTCAGAGGTACGCCTTCATCGGCATGTAGCACAGTACCATCTTGAACACTAGTTCCTGTTCCGATTGTAATGGCGTCATTGTCACCACGAATCACCACCCCAGGCCAGACCGATGAGTTGGCGCCAATAGTAACGTTACCAATGATCGTGGACTCTGGCGAAATATAAGCATCTGGATGGATATTTGGAATTAAAGCGCCGAGTTGATAAATTGCCATACAAATCCTTTTATTTAAATAATTGGTAGGTATAAATACCTAAAAATGTCATCACTAAAGAACCAATTAAATGGATGGATACAGTGGATAAGGCCGCACTTAATTGACCATATTGAATCATCTTCGTCACTTCTGCAGAAAAAGATGAAAAAGTTGTAAGCCCGCCCAAAAATCCAGTAATGATGAACAAACGCCACTGAGGAGGTAAGTCAGCATGCAAGCTAAAAAATGCAACAGCTACCCCAATAAAATAGCCTCCCACCAAATTAGAAGCAAGTATACCCATCGACATCACACTAGGCATCGCATCTAACCACAAACCAAATGCCCAACGCAAAAGAGCCCCTAATGCGGCTCCAATACTAATTGCGATAACCGAGCTCCACATGGGATGGGGCAAGCCTTTTAGAGGATTTGTGCTGCGTCGTTAAACGGCAAACGTGGGCCTCTTGGCCAAATTCCTTTTGGATCTGCACGGCCAATATTGAGCAAGAAGTTGGATTTGAAACGTCCGTCAGGGAAAAACTCTGCGTTGACTTTAGTATTATCAAAACCCGACATTGCGCCGCAATCAAGGCCTAAAGCACGAACTGCCAAAATCAAATAGCCACCTTGAATACTGCTGTTACGGAATGCTGTGGCATCCGCAAATTCAGGTTTGGTATCATAAAAAGGCTTGGGATCAATTGCTGTAAATTGAGTAGCAAAGTTATCAAAAAACTTTGTATCATAGGCAACGATCACTGTTGCTGCTGCAGCGGCGACCTGCGGCACATTACCGGGTGTTAATGCTGGACTAAGTCTTGCTTTAGCCTCTGCACTTTTCAAAAAAATAAAACGTGCATGCTGACCGTTAAATGAGGTTGGTCCCCATTTCATCAAATCATAGATCTGATGAATTTGCTCATCAGATACAGCTTCAGGAAGAAAACCGTGTACTGTTCTTGCATCTAAAAATAATTGCTTTTGGCTAGCTTCATTTAATTGACTTGTCATATCTCACTTCTCTTCAGGGTTATATAAAAAACGTTTATAAAAATAGTTGTTTCCTTATTGTAATCAACTCGTTTGAAATACTCATTTTCTGAATAAAAAATTATATTTTCCAAATTTATTGATATGCTTAGAAAATGAAAAAAAATATTTGTGTATTTTGTGGGTCTAGACCCGGTATCAACCCGGAATGGTCTCAGTGGGCATTAGAGCTTGGGGCTCAAATCGCTAAAAATCACCAAGGTTTGGTTTTTGGTGGTGGCAGTGGTGGCTTAATGGGTCAAGTTGCTAAAGGTGCCTTAGGAGAAAATGGCTCGGTCATCGGGATTATTCCGCACCAACTACAAGTTAAAGAGGGTCTGGTCGAGCATCTGTCCGAAGTCCATTACGTCAAAACAATGAGTGAGCGTAAACAGCGAATGGATGACTTTTCAGATGCTTACATCATTATTCCGGGAGGGGTGGGAACTCTTGACGAATTCTTTGATGTTTGGGCAACCTCACAAACTGGATTTCATCAAAAATTGATCATTCTTGCGAACTGGTCTGGTTACTATGATGGCCTCATTAGCTTCTTAAAGCATTCAGTTACTCAAGGACTGATGGCCGAATCACACTTTGAAAAAATTAAGATCGTTTGTCAACTTCAAGAAGTATTCGACCTAATTGCTGAATTAAGGAATTAAATTATTGGCGCAAACGTAGGCACTAGACCAAGCCCATTGAAAATTATGGCCGCCTAGATGGCCGGTGACATCGACACATTCCCCAATAAAAAATAAGCCCGGATAGCGTCGAGACATTAATGTCTTGCTATCCAATTCTTTCGTATCAATACCACCCAACATCACCTCCGCCTTATTCCAACCGAGAGTTCCTGCAGGTTTGACGTTCCATTCACACAACAAATCAACTAAAGCTTGCCGGGTTTTTTTAGCTACTTCAGCCCATTTTTTGCCATGTATCCCTAACTGTTTAGCGAATTCTTTAGCAAGTCTGGCAGGTAAAAATTCAATCAATAAGTTGTCTACACTCTTGTGCCTTGATTCCTCTTGTGCTAATAAATTTTCCAATTTTTCTTTAGCTACCCAGGCAACATGAATCGTCTCACCTTCTGTCCAATATGAACTTGCCTGCAAAACAGCAGGGCCAGATAAGCCTTTATGAGTAATCAACAAGTCCTCATCAAATTGACCAAAACCATAACGCTCTTTCGCTTTTCCAGCCGTAATATGAACCTTTGTACTTAAGCCAGCAAAATCTTCAATCGCTGAAAATATCTGAGAGGTAAATGCTAAAGGAACAAGAGCCGCCCTAGGTTCAACAACGGCAAGGTCGAGTTGTTGTGCTATTTGTAGCGCAAAGTCTGAGGCCCCAATCGCCGGAACCGGTAGTCCACCCGTAGCAATGACTAAATTTTTTGCTAAAAAGTTAGTATCTTTCGTACTAACACTCCAAAGACCATCTACCGAATCTACTTTTTCTACAGCAACTGGATGCAAAATCTCAACTTGACCAAGTTCACATTCTTTAAGAAGTAGTTGAATAATATCCTTTGCGGACTCGTCACAAAACAGTTGACCCTGATGCTTCTCATGAAATGGGATTTGATATTTTTTGACAAGCTCTATAAAGTCATGACTAGAATACTGGGCTAAAGCACTTTTTACAAAATGCGGATTCAAGGATAAAAAGTGCTGATGGTTTGTATGCAGATTCGTGAAATTACAACGTCCTCCGCCACTAATGCGGATTTTTTCACCAAGTATTTTGGCATGATCAATCACCAAAACCTTCTTGCCTAATTGGCCAGCCACACCAGCACAAAATAACCCAGCAGCGCCAGCCCCAATCACGATAAGGTCAAAATTCTTCAATAGGAGTAAAGTCCGATATTCTACAAAATAGAACTTGTATTGTATTTGGAAGAGAAATTTTTATCAGTTTTCTAAAATAACGGCAAAATAGAGGGATAAACATATTTTAATTATTTATTCGCCGGAGATCCACGATGTCTAATGACCAAAACCCCATAAATCGCCGCTCACGCAACATTACAGAAGGTGTTGCTCGTGCCCCCAACCGCTCCATGTACTATGCAATGGGCTACGAAGAGGCTGATTTTAAAAAACCCATGATTGGTGTAGCAAATGGCCATTCGACAATTACCCCGTGTAATAGCGGTCTACAAACGCTGGCAGACGCTGCCGTGGATGCCCTAGAGGCAGGTGGTGCTAACTCACAAATCTTCGGTACTCCAACCATCTCCGACGGGATGGGGATGGGTACAGAAGGGATGAAATACTCCTTGATCTCAAGAGAAGTAATTGCAGATAGTATTGAGACCTGCGTGAATGGTCTATGGCAAGACGGCGTCATCGTGATCGGTGGTTGCGACAAAAATATGCCGGGCGGAATGATGGCCATGGCGCGAACAAATGTCCCTAGTATTTACGTCTATGGTGGCACAATCAAACCAGGTCACTTTAAAGGCAAAGAACTCAATATTGTTTCGGCTTTTGAAGCAGTTGGCGAATTTACATCCGGCCGACTGAGCGCCGAGGATTTAAAAGGTGTTGAACAAAATGCTTGTCCTAGTAGTGGCTCTTGCGGAGGTATGTATACGGCAAACACCATGAGTTCGTCATTTGAAGCATTAGGAATGAGCCTACCCTACTCGTCAACGATGTCAAACATCGATGAAGAAAAACGTGTTAGTGCTGCAGAATCAGCTCGAGTACTCATCGAAGCGGTTAAAAATAATCTACGCCCACGTGACATTATTACCAAAAAATCTATCGAAAATGCGGTATCAGTGATCATGGCAGTTGGCGGATCCACCAATGCCGTATTACATTTTTTAGCCATCGCTAGTGCAGCAGAAGTAGAGTGGACCATCGACGACTTTGAACGAATCCGTCGCAAGGTGCCTGTCATAGTCGATATGAAACCCTCCGGTAAATACTTGGCAACTGACCTTCATTTAGCAGGTGGTATCCCACAAGTGATGAAAATTTTGCTAGATGGTGGCTTACTGCATGGCGATTGCATGACGATTACTGGTAAAACAATTGCACAAACATTACAAGATGTTCCTTCCACACCGCGCTCTGATCAGTTTGTGATTCGACCCTTATCGAACCCTATTTATGCTGAGGGTCATTTAGCCATCCTGAAAGGAAATATTTCTCCCGAAGGTTGTGTGGCTAAGATTAGCGGTTTGAAAAATCCAAGTATTACTGGACCAGCTCGAGTATTTAATTCAGAGGATGATGCAATGGCTGCCATCATGGCTAACAAAATTACTCATGGTGACGTTGTCATTATTCGTTACGAAGGACCTAAAGGTGGGCCAGGAATGCGTGAAATGTTAGCACCCACTTCCGCTTTAATTGGCCAAGGACTTGGCGAAACTGTTGGCTTAATTACAGACGGACGATTTTCAGGTGGTACTTGGGGAATGGTAGTTGGTCACGTGGCGCCAGAAGCCTACATAGGGGGCACCATTGCCCTAATCGAAGAAGGTGACTCGATTACGATTGATGCCCATCAATTACTCATTCAGTTAAATCTTCCAGAGAATGAAATTGCTAGAAGAAGAGCCTTATGGGTAAAACCCAAAGCACGTTATACAAGAGGTATATTAGCAAAATACGCCAAGCTAGCTAGTTCAGCAAGTCTTGGTGCTGTCACCGATTTAAACCTGAATTTAGATCAAGATTAAAGGCTCTTAAATTCATGAGATGGTTACGCGCTTTCATCAATGGCATTTTTATCACAATCGCCTTGACTCAGATAAGCCTTGCTCAAAAAAATATTATAGTTTCTTCGACGACTTCAACAGAACAATCTGGCCTGTTTAATTACTTATTACCAATCTATGAGAAAACATCTGGCATCCAAGTCAAAGTCATTGCAGTTGGAACTGGCCAGGCTTTAGATATTGGTCGTCGAGGTGATGCTGACGTCGTATTCGTGCATGACCGAGTTGCTGAAGAGAAATTCTTAACCGAAGGATTTAGTCGCAAAAGATATGAAGTCATGTACAACGACTTTATCTTGATTGGCCCTGAGAATGATCCAGCGAAAATTGCCGTAACTAATTCTGTTCAAAAAGCGTTTGAATTAATCGCCCACACTAAATCCAACTTTGTCTCAAGAGGTGACAAAAGCGGCACAAATGCTGCAGAACTTCGCTATTGGAAAGATGTCAATATTGAACCAAATTCACAAAGGGATACTTGGTATAAAGAAACCGGATCAGGTATGGGAGCATCCCTGAACACAGCCTCTGCGATGGGGGCTTATATCCTTACGGATCGCGGAACTTGGATTGCCTTTAAAAATCGTGGCAACCTCAAAATACTAGTTCAAGGGGATCCTAAACTCTTTAATCAATATGGGGTCATGCTGGTTAATCCTGATAAATATTCACACATCAAAAAAGAAGAAGGTCAATCTTTTATCAATTGGCTCATCTCACCGAATGGTCAAAAGACGATTGCAGGCTATCAAATCAATGGTGAGCAACTGTTCTTTCCCAACGCAAAACCCTAGCAATGTGGGAAACAATTCATCAGGCATGTTTAGCTGTAATTTATTTAGACAGCGATGTTTGGCAAATTGTTTTTACTTCACTCAAGGTTAGTATTACCGCACTGATGGTCGGGACGATTCTCGGACTTCCTTTCGGCGCCATTCTTGCAATAGCGCATTTTCCGGGCCGAGATGTGCTGATTACCTTGATCAATACCCTCATGAATGTCCCTACGGTCATTATTGGTGTTCTAGTTTATCTCTTACTGTCGCGATCTGGCCCACTCGGTTACTTGGGCATCCTATTTACAGTCCCAGGTATGATCATCGCGCAATCTTTATTAACCACTCCTTTAATCGCTGCCATATCACGGCAAATCATTAGCGATGCTTGGCAAATTCATCGTGAACCTTTTCTATCCTTACGCCTAAAACTATTTCAGCAAATTAAATGGATTTTATGGGATTGTCGTTTTTCTTTAATCATTGCCCTCCTCGCTGGTTTTGGGAGAGCCATCTCTGAGGTTGGTGCAGTCATGATTGTTGGTGGAAATATTGCTCACCATACCCGAACCATGACAACGGCCATCACATTAGAGACCAATAAAGGTGACCTTTCGCTAGCTCTTTCTCTGGGAATTGTTCTTATCCTGGTAGTTCTGATGGTCAATCTTTTCGCTTTTTTAACAAAGAAAATGTCAGAGCAAAAATATGGCTGACATAACGCTAACCAATATCCAAATTGTTCATAATCACCGAGCTATTCTCAATATCTCGAATAAGAAGATTCAATGCCAATCCATTACTGGAGTTATTGGTGCAAATGGTTCTGGCAAGTCCACACTGTTAAAGGTAATCGCTGGGCTCATTCATCAGTCAAACTTTGAGCTACTCAATCCTTACAAAGATTTAGTCATGGTGTTGCATCAAACCCCAATGATCAAAATGTCTGTCTACCAAAACCTACGACTATTAAAGGATGTTTGCCCCCAATTAACAAATGATCGTATTGAGCAAGTGATAAAAGAATTTCATCTTGATCATTTAATCAACCAACCAGCTACCAAACTATCTGCGGGTGAAAAACAACGCCTCGCTCTTGCGCGGGCTTATCTAATGGGTGCTAAGCTATTACTGTTAGACGAACCCACGGCCAGCCTAGATCCTGCCTCAACGTTATTGATTGAATCAAAAATTTTAGAACTAGCAAAAACAGGGATTCATTTTCTAATGGCATCACATGACTTTGCACAAGTTAAACGACTTTGTCATGATGTTGTTTTTATTGCGGATGGACAAATACAGGAGCAGTCATCCACCAATTTGTTCTTCTCTTCACCACAGACAACCGCAGCTAAAAATTTTATTGCGCTTCATCTTTAAGTGCTAACATCTTTTTTCCTTTAAACGGAATTAAACCAACGGCTAATGCAGTTCCTAAAATGATAATTAAACCGCCAAAGAAAGTTTGTAGAGTTAATTGTTCATCTAAAAATATATCCCCCCATAAGATACTAAACACAGGCACTAAAAATGTCACTGTAATCGCAACTGTTGGGCCTGTTTCATCAATTAATCGATAAAATAAAATATAAGCGATCGATGTGGAACCAATACCAAGTCCCAGAATGCCTATCCAAGCAGAAAGCGGTATGGCCTCTGTGGGTAGGTTCATAAAAGCAGGTATTGCAAGCATCAATGAACCAATCACCATGCTCGAAAAAGCTAGTCCAAAGGGTTGAATGCCCTGTCCATAGACCTTAATGTAATTCGTCGCAATGCCATAAGAAAAAGTCACCCCAATACTCGCCAAAATGGGTAATCCAAGACCACCTGTAGAAAAGTGTGCCTTGCCCCACATCATAAATACAATTCCCGAAAATCCTAAAATTAAGCCAACGATCCGACTTGGACTGAGTCGGTCTTTTAGCCAAATAGCACCAATGATCGCAGTCCAAATTGGGGATGTTGAATTAAGAATGGCCCCCATACCCGCATTCAAGTATTGCATGGCGTATGTAAATAAAGCGAATGGTATGACCGAGTTAAGGCTAGCAATAATCGTAATTCGTGGAAGATCTTTTTTATAAGGAATTAAATTTTCTCGCCAACTTTTCTTAAAAATAGCAAAAATAGCAATCCCTAAGGCAGCAATAACCAACCTTGACTCCGCCATCACAATTGGAGCAACATGACCTACCGTTAAACGAATAAATACATAAGACATTCCCCAAAGGGCGCTGAGTAAAACAAAATCAATAATAT
>Ga0194037_1002880_pt1 | contig 10946 bp, 11 predicted proteins | sample JunL306m_MetaG_FD_148653 | JGI IMG/M metagenome (GOLD analysis project Ga0194037, IMG submission 148653) | Anoxic zone freshwater microbial communities from boreal shield lake in IISD Experimental Lakes Area, Ontario, Canada - Jun2016-L304-6m | ecosystem: Environmental > Aquatic > Freshwater >...
CCTGCTGACGGGCTGGCGGATCCCGCCCCGGAGTCACCCCGACCACCTGCCTCTGCAGATGGCGGCCCAGCTGCTTGGGGGAGGCAGCGCCAGCCGGCTGCCCTCCCACCTCGTCCGCCAGAAGACCCTGGCTCGGGAGGTCGTCCTGCGCATGGACCTGCCGGGTGGGCGCCAGGCCGGACTCCTGCTGGTGGAGCTGGAGCCCGCCCCGGGCCACAGCCTGGCCGAGCTGGAGGCAGCCTTGCACTCGGAGATCCTCAAGGTCCAGCAGGAACCCATCGCCCCGGCGGCGTGGTCTCGGGCTCTGGCGCAGCTCGAGGTGGACCATCTGCGGACCCTCGACGAGCCGGCCCGCCTGGCCTGGGCCCTGGGCCGAGCCTGGGCCGAGGGGGGCGACTGGCGACTCCTGGACCTGGAGCTGCAGCGCCTCCGCACCCTGGCCCCCGAGACTGTCCAGGCCGCCGCCCGGGCCTGGCTGCAGCCCAGCCATCGCACCACCGCCCGCCTGGAGCCCTCGGTCGCTGATGGCCAGGACCCCCTGGAGGCCGAGATGTCCCGGGTGCTGCTGGCCCTGGCCGCCCATCGGGTAGAAGATCTGGCCCAGCGGGAGCACCTGGTGGCCGAGGGCCTCCGGCAGCTCCGCATGCTGAGCCCTGACGAGCGGCGCCGCACCCTGAAGCTGCTGGAAGCCCAGCTGCCGCCGGCGAAGCGATGAGGGCCCTCCTCCTGGCCCTGGTGGCCACCGTCACCCTCCAGGCCCAGCCCCGGTCCCACACCTTCACCCTGCCCAATGGGCTGCGGGTGGTCCACCTGGAGGACCGGGAGCGCCCCCTGGTGCGGGTCTCCCTCCTGCTCCGCGTGCTGCCCTCCGACACCCCGCCGGGGCGCCCGGGCCTGGCCCTCCTCGCTGGACGGATGCTGACCGGCCCGGGCGGGCCCCGCACCGAGGCCATGGACCGGGAGCTGGAGGCCGCTGGCATCCGCCTCGACACGACCAGTGCCCCGGAGGGTCTCACCTGGAAGCTGGCGGCCCGGAACCGGGAGCAGGACCGGGCCATGGGCCTCCTGGCGGAGCTGGTCCTCCGCCCCATCCTCAATCCCCAGCACCTGGCGGCCTGCCGGGCCGACTGCCTGCGGGACCTCTTCAAGCCAGGGGCCAACCCAGCGGACCGCCTGCGAGAGACCCTGGCCTGGGACCCCGCCGACCGGCCCACGGAGGCCTCCCTCCTGGCCATCGGGCCAGAAGATCTGGGGACATTCCAGCAGCGCGTCTTCCGCCCGGAGCGGGCCACCCTCATCCTCCATGGCGACCTGGGCCCCGAGCAGGCCAAGCGTCTGGTGATCCTGAACTTCGGCTCCTGGCCCGCCGGGGCGTCTGCCGTCGTGCCCGCCGCCGCCGACACCCCCAAGGCGCTCCCGGCCCAGCCGGTCCTGCTCCCCAGGTCGGGCCCTGCCCTGCGGATCCAGGCCCTGGCCCCCATTGTCGGGGACCTGCGCCCCGAGTCGCTGGCCCTGCTGAGCCTCCTGGTCCCGGGTGACCCAGCCCTGGCGCCGCTCCGGGCCACCTGGGAGGGGACCGGCCTTGCGCTCACCCTGGACACCCCCGCTGCTGGGGGAAGGGAAGCCTGGGCCCTCTTCTTCGGACGCCTGGCCACCTTGGCCCAGCGTGGGTTCACCCCCATGGACCTGGACCGCGCCCGGCGGAGCTGGAGCGCCGCGCGGAGCCTGGAGGCCCTGGACCCCGAGGCCCAGCTGGCTCAGGCCCTGGCGACGCTGGCAGGCCAGACGCCCACCCGGGAGGCCCTCGGCGCCCTGACCCTGAAGGACCTGAACGCAGACCTGCGCCTGTGGCTGGACCCCAGTCGCCTCCGGGTCGGGGCGGTCGGCCCGGCGGGGACCCTGGAGACCCTGGCTATACCGTGATGCCGAAGCGGCTCGCCAGATCCAGGTAGCGCGCCCGGATGCCCTCGACAACCGATGCCGGCAAGTGCGGGGCGGGTGGTTGTTTGTCCCACCCCGGCAGGGACTCCAGGTAGTCCCGGAGGAACTGCTTGTCGAGGCTCGGAGGGTTCTCGCCCGGCGCCCAGCGGTCCGCCAGCCAGTACCGGCTGCTGTCGGGCGTGAGGGCCTCGTCGATGAGGAGCAGCTCACCCTCCGGATCGAGCCCGAACTCGAACTTGGTGTCGGCGAGCAGGATCCCCCGCTCTGCCGCCAGGGCCGCACCCCGCTGGTAGAGGGCCAGGCTCAGCGTCCGGAGCTGCTCTGCCACAGCGGTGCCCACGAGGTCGGCCATGCGCTCGAAGGAGATGTTCTCGTCGTGCCCCTCCTCGGCCTTGGTGGCGGGGGTGAAGATCGGCTCGGGCAGACGGTCAGCGAGCCGGAGGCCCGCAGGCAGAGGCACACCGCACACGGCACCGCCAGCCTGGTACTCCTTCCAGCCGCTGCCCGCCAAGTAGCCCCGCACCACGCACTCCACAGGCAGGGGCTGGGTCTTCTCCACCACCACCGCCCGCCCAGCCAGCTCGGCCCGGTAGCCTTCCAGTTCGGCCGGCCAGGCGGCCTGCCCTCGGAAGTGGTTGGGCACTAGGTCCGCCGTGGCCTGGAACCAGTGGGAGGCTACGGCGGTGAGGATCCGCCCCTTGTCCGGGATGCCCTCGGGCATGATGCAGTCGAAGGCACTGATGCGGTCCGTGGCGACGATGAGGAGCAGGCTGCCCAGGTCATAGACATCGCGGACCTTGCCCCGGCGAAAGAGCGGAAACGGCAGGCTGGTGCTCAGCTGGACGGACATGGGGACCCCGGGGTGGGTTCATTGTCGCAGAGGGGGGATGGGCTATCAGCTATCAGCTGTCAGCTATCGGCTGTCAGCTATCAGCTGTCGGCTAAAGCGGGCCCCGGATGGGCCCAACGTCCGGGTGCGGGGTTTGGCTGATAGCTGATAGCCGACAGCCCTCATAAAGCAGGCCCCGGGTGGGTCGCGCACCAGGTGGTTGGCTTTGGATGACAGCTGGCAGCCGATAGCTGATAGCTGCTTTGGCTGATAGCCGACAGCCGCTCCTAAATAAGCTCCGGCAGGTGCCTCGGCGTGGGGGCGGACCAGTGCAGGCCGGAGGGCAGGAGGGCGTAGCGGTTCATGACGCCGACCCAGCGGGCCAGCTCGGACTCATGCACCCGGCCGTCCTGGCCCATGGGCAGGCCCAGGCGGTGGGTGAGGTCCTCCACCTCGCCGCCGCTGATGCCCAGCAGGTCCGGCAGGTCCTCCAGGGCATGCACCCGGTCCCCCTCGGGGGGATTCAGCACCCGGTAGTCGAAGGTCTCCTGCAGGACGGAGGTGGTGGCAGCGGCATCCAGCTCCTGGGCGGCATCCAGGTGGGGGAATGGGTTGCCCCCCAGGAAGCCCAGGGCCTGAGCCATGCCGAGGTGGGCCAGCAGGTGCAGCGGCTGGGTCTTGAGGACGATCTCGAAGGCGGCTCGGGCCTCCTGGGGCTTGCCCAGAGCCAGGAAGCCCTCCCCCAGCCGGAGCTTCGCCTCCAGGCGATCGGGCTCGGCCCGGGTCCAGCGCTCGGCCACATTCACCATCTCCTCGGCCATGCCCTGGCTCCGGAAGAAGCTGGCCAGGTAGGCCAGGCTGGCCACATCCCGGGGGGCCACCATGAGGAGGCGATCCAGGATCTCGGCGGCCCGGATGGCCTGGCCCTCCTGGTCGAGCTTGCGGGCCCAGTCTCGGAAGACCTCCACTTGCTGGGCCACGGGGTGGTTGAGGGTGGAGCGGGCCGGGTCGGTGGGATGGAGGATCTGGGTCTTCACCCAGAGGTAGCGAAGGGAGTTGCGCCCATCGGGGTCCGTCAGCTCTTCTTCGAGGGCATGGATGATGACCTTCAGGCCGTACTCCCAGAAGCTGGGCATGGGCATCTGCACATGGGTGCGCAGCTCCCGGCGGAGTGGCTCGAGGTGGTTGCCGGGGCGCCCAAGGTGGAGGCGGAGCCGGAGCAGCTCCAAGCCAGGCTCTGCACCGGGTTGGATGGCCATGCGCAGGGCCAGCTCCCCGGTCTCCGGGTCAAAGTCATCGAGAATCAGGAAGCGGAGCGTTGCCCTCATGGGTTCGAGGGTAGCAAACCCCGGGATGGCCTGGAGGCCCCAGCCGCTGTTGCAGGGTATTGTTGAAATATCTTCGGAAAATTCCTTCACCTAGATCCAAAGATGGTTGACCCGGCCCCATCCGGGACCGATGATGCCTTATCTGTGCGACTGGAGACCTCGATGCGCAAGCCATGCCTCCTCCTGTTCCTGCTGGCGGCCCTGCCGGCCTGGTCAGGCGAGGTGGGCATCCTGCTGGACAAGCAGATGGGCAAGGCCCAGGCGGCCCTGGGCTTCAGCACCCAGAAGTACGATGCCGTCAGTCCCACGGGCCAGGGCTTCCGGGTCGGCCTGGACGTCCTGGACCTGAAGGTCGCCGCCCTCCAAATGAACGCCACCTGGCACAACCGCACCAGCTCTGACCTCAGCTACGGCGGCAACCGCCTCGGGGACCTGGAGAACCAGTACTGGGCCGCAGGCGCAACGGTGAACTGGAAGCTGCTGGTGAACTTCGGCGCAGGGGTCGAGTACCGCTCAGAGAAGATCACCTACCGCCCGACCGTGGGTGCAGGAGCTGATGCCACTCTGGTCCGCCCCTGGGCCAAGGTCAACTTTGGTTTCAGCATTCCCACCCCGGTGGTGAGCCCCTTCATCCTGCTGGAGTTGGCTGCCCCCCTCTCCCGGCGGGACACCACCAGCACGCCCAAGGACTTCGCCGAGGCCATGGCCCCCCAGGTGCAGGTGGGCCTCTACGGCGGCATTCGGTTCTAGTCGGGCTTGGGAGCGGGGAAGGTCTCCTGGAGGCCCTGCAGGGCAGCGGCGTAGGCCGCCGGAAGGTCCTGGGCCAGGGCCCCGGTCTCGGCCAGACGACCGGCCCGGGCCTGGGCTTCCATACGGGCTGTGAGGTCCATGAACCGCTGGAGGCCGAGACTGCCCAGGGCCCCCTTGAGGGTGTGGGCTTCCGCCGCAACGCCGGTCAAGTCGCCCAGGCCAAGGGCCTTCTCCAGCCGGCCAAGCCGGTAGGGGACGTCCTCCTGGTAGAGCTCGATCAGCTCCTGCACAAGGCTGGGCGGAGCACCGATCTCCAGGAGATCCCGCAGGGGCTGGGGATCGAGAATCGGTGGTTCACTCACCTGGAGCTCCGGAGGTGGCAGCCCACCGGAAGGTCCCCCGCCTAAGGTCGGCGACGGAGATGGATCAGAAGCCGTGACCGGCGGGGTGGCCAGCGGCCTGCAGACGGATGAGGCTGGCGTCGAGCTTGGCCTGGGCGTTGGCCAGGTCCTTTTCCGTGACGGCTTCCTTAAGGAGCTTGAGGGCCCGCTGGCGGGAGGCTTCGGCCCGCTCCAGGTCAAGCATGTCCATGGTCTCGCTCTCGCGGGCCAGGACGGTGACCCGATCGGGGCCGACCTCGGCAAAGCCGCCGAAGACCGTGAGCCAGTGCTTCTGGCCTTCCTGGATGTAGTAGAGCAGTCCGTCGCCGACCTCGGTCATGACGGGCGTGTGGCCCGGCAGGACGCCGTAGTAGCCGCGGGTGGCCGTGGGGAACTGGACCTCGGCCACCTCGGCCGAAAAGACCGGCCGCTCGGGCGTAACCACTTCCAGCTTGATGGATTGAGCCATGGCGATCTCTTTTAAAGACTCGGAACCCGCAGGGCGGATTCCGAGCATGGGAAGAGCAAAACTAGACTGCCGCTAACTTCTCGGCCTTCTCGACAGCTTCCTCGATGGTGCCGACGAGGTAGAAGGCCTGCTCGGGCAGGTGGTCCCACTTGCCGTCGCAGATCTCGCTGAAGCCCTTGATGCTGTCCTCGAGCTTCACGTACTTGCCGGCCATGCCCGTGAACTGTTCGGCCACGAAGAAGGGCTGGCTGAGGAAGCGCTGGATCTTGCGGGCGCGGGCCACGATGAGCTTGTCGTCGTCGCTCAGCTCGTCCATGCCGAGGATGGCGATGATGTCCTGCAGCTCCTTGTACTTCTGCAGGATCGACTTCACATGCATGGCGGTGTTGTAGTGGTGCTCGCCCAGGATGCGGGGATCCAGCAGGCGGCTGGTGGAGGCCAGGGGATCCACGGCGGGGTAGATGCCGAGGGCCGCGATGTCGCGGGACAGGTTGGTGGTGGCGTCCAGGTGGGCGAAGGTGGTGGCGGGCGCGGGATCCGTGTAGTCATCCGCCGGCACGTAGACGGCCTGCACGGAGGTGATGGAGCCCTTCTTGGTGGAGGTGATGCGCTCCTGCAGCTCGCCCATTTCCGTGGCGAGGGTGGGCTGGTAGCCCACGGCGGAGGGCATGCGGCCCAGCAGAGCGGAGACTTCGGCGCCGGCCTGGGTGAAGCGGAAGATGTTGTCCACGAAGAGCAGCACGTCCTTGCCTTCCACGTCGCGGAAGTACTCGGCGACGGTGAGGCCGGTCAGGGCGACGCGGGCACGGGCTCCGGGAGGCTCGGTCATCTGGCCGTAGATCAGGGCCACCTTGCTCTTGGAGAGGTCGTTCTTGTCGATGACACCGGAATCCATCATCTCGTGCCAGAGGTCGTTGCCCTCACGGGTGCGCTCACCCACCCCGGCGAACACGGAGTAGCCGCCGTGGCCCTTGGCGATGTTGTTGATGAGCTCCATGATCAGCACGGTCTTGCCCACGCCGGCACCGCCGAAGAGGCCCGTCTTGCCACCCTTCGCGTAGGGCTCGAGGAGGTCAATGACCTTGATCCCCGTCTCGAACATCTCGGAGGAGGTGTTCAGGTCTTCGTACTTGGGGGCCTCGCGGTGGATGGGGAGGGTCATCTTGTGGCCGATGGGGCCCCGCTCATCCACGGGGTCGCCGACCACATTGATGATGCGGCCCAGGGTCTCGGGACCCACGGGTACATTGATGGGCTTGCCGGTGTCGGTCACGATCTGCCCGCGGATCATGCCCTCAGTGGGCTGCATGGACACGCAGCGGACGCGGTTCTCGCCGAGATGCTGCTGCACCTCGAGCGTGACTGTGACACCCGCGATCTCGGTCAGCAGGGCGTTCATGATCTCGGGCAGGTGGAGTCCGAATTCGACGTCCACGGCGGGACCGACGATGGCGATCACGCGGCCTTGAAGGGAGTTGGACATGGGTTACCTCGACGAAGGAATAGGCTGAGGACTCAGGCGTTGGCGCCGCTAACGATTTCGATGATCTGGTTGGTGATGCCGGCCTGGCGGATCTTGTTCATGGTGAGCGTCAGCTTGGAGATCATCTCGCCGGCGTTGCTGCTCGCCTTGTCCATGGCGGCCATGCGGGCCCCGTGCTCGGAGGCACTGCTCTCCAGCAGGTTGCGCAGGAGTTCGGTCTCCACGAACCGCGGCAGGAGGGTCTCCAGCACGGTGTTGGGATCGGGTTCCAGGAGGTGGGAAACCTCGGTGGCGTTCCGGTCCTCACCGCGGCGGTCCACTTCCATGGGGAACACCCGGGTGACGGTGGGCGTCTGGGCCACGGCGCTGTTGAAGTAGTTGTAGACGATGTAGAGGGCATCGATCTCGCCCGCATGGTACTGGGCGGCGGCGCTCTCTGAGATCTCAGTCACCACCCGCTGGAAGCCGACCAGGGGGATATTCAGGTACTCCTTGGCCGGGGTGAGCTTCTGCTTCTTCGCCCACTCCACCGCTCGCTTGCCCACCACGTCCAGGTGGACGATCTCGGAGGTGCACTCCTTGACGAAGGCCGTGGCGGCCTTCGCCACGTTGGCGTTGAAGCCACCACAGAGGCCCTTATCCGAGGCCACGAAGACCATGCGGATGCGCTTCTCCTCGCGGGGGGACAGGAAGGCCTGGGCGGCTGGCCCGGGCTGGATCTCAACGTCACCCCGGATGCGGCCCACAACCCGTCGGACCACTTCCAACATCTTCCCGGCATAGGGACGCAGAGCCACCAGGCGCTCCTGCGACTTGCGCAGCTTCACCGCGGAGATCATCTTCATCGCCTTGGTGACCTGCTGGGTGTTCTTCACCGACCTGATGCGGCGGCGAATGTCCTGGAGACTCGCCATGGGACTAGGCTCCCGCGGTCTGGTTCAGGGAGCCCGAGAAGGTCTCCTTGAAGGCCGCCACCTGGGTCTTGAGCTGGGCCTTGGTGTCGTCGCTCAGCACCTTGGTCTCGCGGATGCTGCGCAGGACCTCGGGGGCATTGACGTCCAAAAAGGCCAGGAACTCGGTCTCGAAGCGGCGCACCTGGGCAACCGGAAGGTCATCCACGCACCCGGTGGTGGCAGCCCAGATGGTGACCACCTGCTTCTCCACTGGCATGGGCGAGTACTGGCCCTGCTTGAGGACCTCCACCAGGCGCTGGCCACGGTTCAGCTGAGCCAGGGTGGCCTTGTCGAGGTCGGAGCCGAACTGGGAGAAGGCCGCCAGCTCGCGGTACTGGGCGAGATCGAGCTTGATGGTGCCGGCCACGGACTTCATGGCCTTCACCTGAGCGGAACCACCCACGCGGCTCACGGAGATGCCCACGTTCACGGCCGGGCGGACACCCGCGTTGAACAGGTCGCTCTCGAGGAAGATCTGGCCGTCGGTGATGGAGATGACGTTGGTGGGAATGTAGGCGGACACGTCACCGGCCTGGGTCTCGATGACCGGCAGGGCGGTGAGGGAGCCGGCGCCACGCTCATCGCTGAGCTTGCAGGCGCGTTCCAGCAGGCGGCTGTGGAGGTAGAACACGTCGCCAGGGTAGGCTTCGCGGCCGGGAGGGCGCCGCACCAGCAGGGAGATTTCGCGGTAGGCCGCAGCCTGCTTGGAGAGATCGTCGTAGATGCAGAGGACGTGGCCGCCGGGGTTCTCCTTGCCGGCAGGCTGACCATCCTGGCCATGCCACATGAAGTACTCGCCCAGGGCCGCACCGGTCATGGGGGCCAGGAACAACAGCGGGGCGGCCTCGGAAGCGGAGGCAGCCACCACAATGGTGTGCTTCATGGCGTCGTACTCTTCCAGGGTCTTCACCACCTGAGCGATGGTGGAGCGCTTCTGGCCGATGGCGACGTAGATGCAGATCACGCCGGTCTCGCGCTGGTTGATGATGGTGTCCACCGCCACAGCGGTCTTGCCGGTCTGACGGTCGCCGATGATCAGCTCGCGCTGGCCACGGCCGATGGGGATCAGGCTGTCGATGGCCTTGAGGCCCGTCTGCATGGGCTCATGGACGCTCTTGCGGTCGACGATGCCAGGGGCGATCTGCTCGATGGGGTTGGAGCCGACGGCGGCGATGGGGCCCTTGCCATCGATCGGGTTGCCGAGGGCATCGATCACGCGACCCACGAAGGCGGGGCCCACGGGGACGGACATGATCTTGCCCGTGCGCTTGACGGTGTCGCCTTCCTTGATGGCAGCAGCGTCGCCCAGCAGGATGATGCCGACGTTGTCCTCTTCCAGGTTGAAGGCGAGGCCCATGACGCCGTGGGGGAGCTCGAGGAGCTCACCGGCCATGGCCTTTTCCAGGCCGTAGGCCCGGGCGATGCCGTCGCCCACGCTGATGACGATGCCGACCTCGGCCACGTCGACCTGAGCGTCGAAGCCCTCGATCTGGCTACGGATGATGCGGGAGATCTCTTCCGCGCGGATGTCCATGAAGTCCTCCAAAACCTACGGGTGGGTGCGGTCGTAACTAGGCGGAAAGGAGCTGCTTCTTGAGCTGACGGAGCTGGCCCTGGAGCGAGGCATCCAGGACGGTGGACCCGACCTGGACCTTGAGGCCACCCAGCAGGGAGGGATCCTGGGACCAGGAGAGGCGGATGGTCTTGCCGGTGCGGGTGGCCAGGGAGGCCACGAGGGCCTGGGACTGGGCCTCCGTGAGGGGCTGGGCGCTGACCACCTTGGCCTCGACGATGCCGTCGCGCTCATCCACCAGCTCGGCGAAGCTGCGGCGAAGGTCCCCCAGCAGGTTGAGGCGGCCAGCCTCGGCCACCACGCGGAAGAAGCTGCGCAGGGTGGGGCTCACATTGGCGGAAGCCAGGACGGCCTCGAAGACCTGGGCCTTACGGGTGGGCACCACCAGGGGCGACGCCACCAGGCGGGTCAGGTCGGCATTGGCGGCGACAGCGGCGGCCACGTCGTCCAGTTCCTGCTTGAGCTGAGGCACATTGCCCTGCTTGTCACCGATCTGGAGGAGGGCCTTGCTGTAGCGGCGAGCGGTCAGACGGCTACTCACTGGACACCTCCGATCTGCTGGATGGCCCGGTCAACGGCCTTGCCGGCCTCGGCACCCTGAAGCTTGGCTTCCAGGCGCTTGGCAGCACCCTCCACGGCCAGCTCGGCCACGAGGGCCCGGAGCTCCAGCTCGGCCTGACGCTTCTGGTGGCCGATCTCGGCCTGGACCTGAGCCAGGATCTGGGTGGCCTCAGCGCGGGCGGCCTCCAGCACGCGCTGCTTCTCGGCCTCCGCATCGGTGTCGGCCTTGGCGAGGATGCCCGCCAGCTCGCCTTCGAGGCCGGCCATCTTGGCCTCCAGCTCGCGGACCTGGGCTTCACCCTCGGCCTTGTCGCGCTCGGCCTGGGCCAGGAGGGTCTCGAGCTCTTCCTTGCGGGCCTTGAACATGGTGGAGAGGGCGCCCTTCAGCATGAAGAAGAGGGCCGCACCGTAGATGGCGAAGTTGAGGAGCTGAACAAGGAAGGCACCGAGGTTGCCGTACTCCTTGCCGAAGAGCTTCATGGCCGGGCCGTGGTGAGCACCACCCGCAGCAGCATGGGCATCTCCGCCAGCAGCGTGAGCATCCGGGGCGGCATGGCCACCGGCAGCGGGAGCGGCATGGGGGTCCGGAGCGGCATGGCCCTCGGCAGGCTTGGCCTCATGGCCAGCGGCGGGAGCCGCATGGGCATCGGGCTTGGCGGCAGCAGCGGGTGCGGCATGG
>Ga0194037_1002884_pt1 | contig 10937 bp, 13 predicted proteins | sample JunL306m_MetaG_FD_148653 | JGI IMG/M metagenome (GOLD analysis project Ga0194037, IMG submission 148653) | Anoxic zone freshwater microbial communities from boreal shield lake in IISD Experimental Lakes Area, Ontario, Canada - Jun2016-L304-6m | ecosystem: Environmental > Aquatic > Freshwater >...
CAAATGCCCTATAAGCTTTTGGCTAATAATGTCCATATTGTCCTTGATCCCAAGGGTTTGCATATCAACCGTCCTTAATCCCGCATACCCACAAGGGTGGATTCGGCCAAAGGCCTCAAGATCCGTGGCGACATTTAGGGCTAGGCCATGATAAGAACAGCCTCTGGAGACCTTTAAACCTAGGGCGGCTACCTTTGCACCGATAAATTCAGCTGAAATGCCATCCTGAAGTGAAACATAAATACCAGGAGCTCCCGCTTGTCTTTCCGCCCTTAAGCCACAGTCATCAAGTGTATTAATGAGAGTCTGCTCTATACGAGAAACCAACTCTTTCACAAAGATGTCCAAACGCTTTAGATCCAGCAATAGATAAACTACGATCTGTCCAGGGCCGTGATACGTAATCTCACCCCCACGATCAACCTGCACCAAAGGAATTTGATTGCTAGGCGAATGTAAATTACCTACATCTCCCGCCAGCCCCAAAGTAAAAACTGGTGGATGTTCTAAGACCCAGATTTCATCTGGAGTATCGCTCGTGCGTTGCTTGGTAAATTCTTGCATTGCTACATAGGTAGATTGGTAATCTACTAATCCCAAATGCTTGACTAAGATTGGCATCAGCTAGCTACTAAAGAACCATGCTAACTAATGGATGCGTGGATAACGTTCTATATAGCTCATCCAACTGTTCTCGACTGGTTGCATTAATTGGCAGCGTAATCCCAAGATAGTTCCCATCCTTGGAAGGCCTTTGCTCTACCTTGCTCTCATCAAAGATCGGATCAAACTGTTTTGCAATATGCACAATTGCCGGTAAATATTCTGGCGTAGCTTTACCCATAACCTTAATCGGAAAAAGAGATGGGTACTCGATCAGGGATTTTTCTTCAGCCATATTTTTTAATTAACTCCTATGATCAGGCATGCCTAACCAGGCCCCCGTAATGATGTTGCGGATGCAATGCAATCTTCTATGAAAGAAATGGTCGGCACCAGGAACTACTTGCACAGTTAACTCTTGGGGCCGCGCCCAATCTAATACCGCGCCCAAGGTGATGGTTTCATCAAGCTCACCATGAATCAAGATCGTATCTGCTGGCACGGGAGCTAATTCCCACTTACCAGCAGCACTGCCGATCATCACCAAGCGTTCCGCGGGTCGACCCAGATCAGCAAGCTTGTGCACCAAATGACTGCCAACGAAACTACCAAATGAAAAGCCTGAAACTACTAAAGGCAAAGTATTTGCAGAGTTCACCCAAGATTGTTGTTGCGTAAATTCAAAACCTGTCCAACTTGAAGGCGTGCGCATCCAATCGGTGATGTGGAGCAAATCATCTATCTCGCCAACGCCGTCATCATGCACACCAGCACTGCCGCCCACTCCACGAAAATTGGGGCGGACACTCACATAACCCAGCTGATTAAAAGTCCGAGCCATGGTTTGGGCAACCTTGTTATCCATCGTGCCCCCCATCAACGGATGGGGATGAGCCACCAAAGCTAATCCACGCACTACAAAGTGAGGATCATTTTTCAATTCATCAGGAAAATCAACAGATACTTCAATTGGGCCCACAACCCCTTCGATATGTATTACTTTTGTACGACCATTCATGTAGCTATCTTTCTGAAAGCGACTAAGCTAACTGCAAGCGCTCAACGGGGAGCCCAAGCATCAAGTGAGACTGGATAATTTCTTCAACATCGTCAGTATCCACCAATGTATACCAAATTCCCGCTGGATAGACCACCAAGACAGGTCCATCCGCACAGCGATCTAAACACCCCGCCTTGTTCACGCGAACTTTTCCGGGGCCTGCAAGACCTAGCTCTTTCACGCGATTTTTTGCATACTCAAAAAGAGCAAATGCATTGTGTTGATCGCAGCACTCCTCACCATTCTTACGCTGGTTTAAACAAAAAAATAGATGGTGTTGAAAGCTCATAAATAGATTTCTTATTGTTGAGGTTTAAGTAAAAACTTATTTCGAATGACCCAGAATATAGCTAAGGGTAACCAAACCACTGAAACCCACTGCATCAATTCATTGAAGTGCAACAGCCTACCTTGGTACCAGTGTCGCAAAATGAGAATGAAGTAAGGATTATCAGGTAAAAAATTAATCGCAATAGTTCCGCTGATTAAGCAAACTAAAGCCAACCAAAACTTCATGGTGCTAGATAGTTTTAAGGCCCAACGCAGCATCACGCTGGCAATGAGCATTCCCCAAATAGCACCTGCGGTGAGCCATATCAAACTAAATTCACCGCCAAACTGTAAGGCCGTAAATAGTGTTTTGATTAAGACTGTCACACAAAGTAGGCCATTTAATATCTGCCATTGCGGCGCCCTATTTCGCATACCTAAAGAAAGCAATAAAGCAGCACCAACCCAACATAGTGCCGTAATGACTGTTTCTTGAACCACTTGATTAATCACTGTGGTCCCCCAATCAATCGAACCAAAAATAGCATGGCCCCAGACTCCCGTGCCCAACCATGAACTTTGTGGATAAATTTGTGACCAGGGAAAGAGTAGAAATAAGGCGCAAGCCAACCAGTTCAAACCAAACCAATGATCAAAACGTTTGTGAAGGGCGCTGCCGGACAACCATTGGGGTCCCAAAGGAATGGCAAGTAGGCCACCCAAGATCCCGCCCAATACGTTGGCCCACCAATCCATCTGGCTCGGTATGCGAGTTGGCAACCAAGTCTGCAGTGTCTCAACACTAAAAGCTAAAGCCCCACTAAAGGTCAATGCAAGCCCTAGGGCAACAAAATTACGCCAGCGTGGGTAAGCGGCAAAGACCAATAGAAAGCCTAAGGGAATATAGGCCAAAATATTTACAGCAACATCGAACAGAGTAATAAATCTAGGCAAGGGAGCGCCCAACCAAGCCCAAGCACCAATACCGTTGCCAAAGTCGAAATCGAAGGGGTTTAGGCTGACATAAATGATCAAGAGGGCATAACTTAGACTCGAAGCCCTAGCCAAAGGCATAGCCTGCAGAGGCCAAATAAACTTGCGGGGTCGCTGATCTTCATGATGCATTCCACAATTCTAGGTCAGACCTTTCTACAATGGCGAAATGAGCTGGAATTGCATCCTTGAACGCGTAGCAGAGACGAAATCGACGAATGACGATCTTTTGGGACGCTGGCGTGCTGGCGAACTTATAGACCCAGTTGCTCGTATCGCCCAAAACCAGACTGCCGGCAAAGGAAGAGTAGGCAGATCATGGCTCGCCAATCCAGAGGACTCCCTGTGCTTCTCCCTGGCTTACCCATTCCAAAGAAGCCCCTCAGAGCTCTCGGGGCTCAGCCTATTAGTGGGTTTGGCCGTCCTTCAGGGAATCGCCAATGCACTGGGCATAGAAAAATCTGCGCTATATGCGCAAGGTTTACGCCTTAAGTGGCCTAACGATCTTTTATTAAACAATGCCAAATTAGGCGGGATTCTGATTGAGGGCGGACAAGCAAAGATTGGTGAGCCAACTTGGATGATCATTGGGGTTGGAATCAATCTCAGAAATGCTTCAGCCATTCAAAATAGCCTGAATTCTGAAAGATCATTTAAGGTCGCCTCTTTAGATCAAATACTCCCAAGCTCAATCCAACTGCCTGATGCTGAATTTATTTCGCTTAAACTCATCGATTCTTTTGAGCAACATTTACCAGCATTCGATCAAAGGGGGTTTGCTTTGTACCAACATCAGTGGATGGAATGGGATGCCTTTAAAGACATTGAGGTTTGCATTTCTGGTGCAAGCAAAGCCCCTGTATATGGAATTGCGAAAGGCGTAGACTCAAGTGGTGCCTTACTTCTTGAGCAAGAAACTAAAACTATTTCTATTTATGCAGGCGATGTTTCATTAAGAGCGAAATCATGAGCCTGTATTTACTATTTGATGCTGGAAACACCAGGCTTAAATGGGCTGCTGTGGAATCTACTCAAGCACCCTCTGATCGCAATAAAAAATTATGGGCTTATTCAGGCTCAATTAGCACCAAGTCTTTGCAATCACCTGAACACCGAGCAGAGCTGGCTGACTACATTGCAAAGACAATGCCTATGCCAGATGCCATCGGATTCACCTGTGTTGCTGGAGAGGCTGCGATTGAAAATCTCAAATCACTTTTTCCGCAATGGAGTGATATTAAGTGGCAGCAATTAAATGGCGATAGCCCCTACGACGGCATGCGCACTCTATATGCAGACTCCGCGAAGCTGGGAGCCGATCGTTGGGCTGCCATCATTGGCACAAGGGCTTTATCAAATAGTAATGCCTTGATCATCAATGCTGGGACCGCTACAACCATTGACCTACTTGGTGGTAATGGAGTTCATTATGGCGGTTGGATTCTTCCCGGTCTAAGTATGATGCAAGAAAGTTTGAATAACAATACTGCACAACTTCCTTTAGCAACACGCTCAGCAGACTATGCTGGATTTGGAGCATCAACCAATAGCGCCATCATCGGAGGCTGTGATGCAGCACAGATTGGCGCAATCATTTATGCAACGCAACTAGCCAAAGAAATGAATCATCCGATTGAGCGTATTTGGCTTGATGGTGGCAATGCTAAAACCTTAGCTGCCGAGATTAGCAAGCTCTCTAAGTTGCATTTACCGCCCGTTGAGCCTGTCGAAGGCTTAGTACTGCGAGGTATTTGGGCCTGGCTTATTAAAAACCAATAGCTAATGCCACCAATGAAATCCATTTTTTCTAGGAACGAATCTTTCCTAGCAGGGTTGTAGTAGATCGTTCGTAGATAAAGGGAATGGCTACCGCCTTCCCGCCCCAAGTCTTCACAACACGCGTCTCTGCCAGAGTATCAATCTCATAATCACCGCCCTTGACGTAAATATCCGGACGAATTTGTTCAATCAACTGCACTGGCGTCTGCTCAGTAAACAGTGCCACTAAGTCCACACTAGCCAAAGCGGCCAATAAAGCCTGCCGATCAGCCTCTGTATTAATAGGTCTGTCATCGCCCTTGCCCAACATCTTCACAGAAGCGTCTGAATTTACCCCCACAACTAAGCTCGCGCCCAACTCGCGAGCTTGAGCTAAATAACTTGCATGCCCCCGATGAAGAATATCGAACACCCCATTGGTGAACACTAATGGTCTGGGCAACTGCGCAATGCGCTCATGCAAGTTGGCAGGAGTGCACACTTTGGACTCAAAAGAAGGAAGTGGTAAAGGGCTCATAACTCCATATTAATAGCATTAAGGCATGGCCAACAATATTAGTCAGAATGACTTAGACTTAAACGCTAACTATCCTGATTTGAAAGTGCAATATGACTCGACTACTAGGTAAAAAATGGATTTTTGCTCTTATGGTATTCATATCCGCCATGGGACTGGTTAAAGCGGCACCTACCAGTTGTAGTCCATTGCTTTCTCACACCTTCCCCCGCCTCCAAGATGAGGCGCCGCAAAACCTTTGTCAATATCAAGGAAAAGTGATTTTGGTGGTCAACACGGCCAGTTTTTGCGGATTTACTGCTCAATATGAGGGTCTTGAAAAGATTTATGCCAAATATAAAGATCAGGGCTTAGTTGTTCTAGGATTTCCATCCAATGATTTTGGACAACAAGAGCCAGGCAGCAATAAAGAAATCGCAGACTTTTGTAAGAATACTTATGACGTGAAATTTCCCATGTTCGCCAAAAGCTCAGTCACGGGCAGCAATACTAATCCCCTCTTCAAGATGTTGATTGCCAAAACAGGCACGACACCAAAATGGAATTTCTATAAATATTTAATTGATCGTAATGGCAATGTAGTTGACTCTTTTGGTAGCGTTACTAAACCAACTAGCAGTAGCGTTACCAGTGAAATTGAAAAACTTTTGGCGGAAAAGAATTAGTGAGTAAAAAGAAAATTGCCGTCATTGGCGCAGGTATTTCTGGATTAGGCTGTGCTTATGCCTTAAGGCAACACCCAGATTTAGAGATTACAGTATATGAAGGTGGCAATCATATTGGGGGCCATAGTAATACTGTGGATTTCTCATTAGAAACTTCCCAAGGTCGTGTTACCCATGGGGTAGATACTGGTTTCCTAGTTTTTAATCGGAAAACTTATCCACGCTTGCTGCGTCTCTTTGAGGAAATTGAAGTCCCGATTGCGCCTTCAGAGATGTCCTTTTCTGTATCCATAGATTCAAGCGATAAGTCTGAACAACATCGGAAAATTGAGTGGGCTGGTAACGACATCAACTCTTTATTTGGGCAAAGATCCAACTTACTCTCTCCCTCCTTTTGGAGAATGGTTTATGACATCCTGCGCTTTAATCGCTTAGCTACTCACCTTGCTCAAAAGCAAATTGAGTCCGGCCTTGAGTTTTCTGAACCGGATGAATGCATCGCTGATTTTCTCAATCGCAATCGCTTTAGCCAAAGCTTTAAAGAGAACTATTTTTTACCAATGATTGGCGCTATTTGGTCTTGCTCAGTTGATCAGATGCTGGAATTTCCAATTCAGACCATGGTTCGCTTTTGCCATAACCATGGTCTTTTGCAAATCCAAAATAGGCCTCAGTGGCTTACGGTTGAAGGGGGCTCACGTGAATACGTCAAGCGCCTAGTATCTGCCTTGGAAAAGCAGCATGTTGCACTGGTACGCGAGGCTGTAGTACGCATAAATGCAAGCGTCGATGCATCATCTCAAGTAGAAGTAATCAGTAAAACAGGTTCAGCGTGGTTTGATGAAGTGATCATGGCTTGTCATAGTGATCAAACCCTCGAATTAGTTCACGGACTTAATCCAGAAGCACGGAATATCCTTGCGGCGATTCCATATCAAAAAAATCGCGCCATTCTACACACTGACGAACGCTTTCTGCCAGAAAATAAACGTTGCTGGGCTGCATGGAATTACACCGCTAAATCTGGGACACTACCTACTTCAAAGCAACACGTTAGCGTCAACTACCTTATTAACCGCCTGCAACCATTACCTGACACATTAAAAGATATTCAGATTATTGTGAGTCTTAATCCATCGACTGAACCAGATCCCAAATTAGTTCATGCCGAGATTAACTACGCACACCCTGTTTTTGATACGCAGGCTATTCAGGCGCAAAAAGAATTGCCACTCATACAAGGCCTGTCTTCTATTTGGTACTGTGGGGCCTGGACTGGTTTTGGCTTTCATGAGGATGGACTTAGATCGGGAGAGCTTGTCGCTGCTGATTTGCTAGAAAGTATTCGGGGCCGAATTAAGACCAATCCCTTGCAAGACGCTCAGTAGATGAATCAGCCGACGATCAACTTTGGGGTAGTAAAACATCGCCGCTTTCGCCCGGCTAAGAATGCTTTTGGCTATGGCGTATTTACTATCTCTATTCCGATGCGAAGCAGAAAACGGCATATCGACTTGCTTAGTCAGCATGGTTTGGGGGATAACTCATCTCGCTTATTTTCTTTTTTCGATCGCGACCATGGTGCAGGCGATGCAGATAGTCTTGCCTGGATTGAAAATATTCTCCATGAAAATCAGATCCTTAATGTGGATGGTGAAATTTGGCTACAAACCTTTCCAAGGGTCTTAGGTTATGTATTCAATCCGGTAAGCTTTTGGATTTGTACCCGTGCAAATGGGCTAGTCCAAGCAGTATTGGCAGAGGTCAATAACACCTTTGGAGAGCGCCATTGCTACCTGCTTCATAAGGAATCTGGTGAAGCATTGAAATCTGGTGAAACCTTAAGTAGCAAAAAAGTCTTTCATGTCTCCCCATTTTGCGAAGTGCGTGGTGATTACCATTTTCGCTTTTTATTTCCTCAAGATAGCACCTCTATGCGCCACTCAGTCTGTCGCATTGAATTACATGAAGATGGATCGCCGCTCATCAATACCAGCATTAGTGGCCTTAGCCAAGCACTTAGCAAGCCAGCTTTATATCTCGCCTTTCTGCGCTATCCACTCATGAGCATAGGTGTGATTTTCCGCATACACTGGCAAGCCTTGAAATTATGGTCAAAAGGTGTACCCTTTCATTCAAAACCAAAACCACCAGAATTTGAAGTGAGCAGATGAACCGTCCAGGCCAAACCCTACTTTCTAGGTTGAGTTTTTCACGCCTGCAAGCGCGTAAAGACCAATCTAGGCAAGCCCATCTGAGTGCCGATACCCTACTTAGCCTGTTATCTAGATTACAGAGCGGCTTTCTGAAACTAACGCTTCCAAATGGAGAATCAAAAGAGTTCGGCAATCATCAGGACAACTTGCATGCTGAAATTCAAATCCTGGATTGGTCTGTATTTAAGCAAGTGCTCTCTCATGGCGATATTGGCTTCGCTGAAAGCTATATTCGCGGCCAATGGAATACTCCTGACCTCAAAGCAATTCTCGAGCTGGCTATTCGCAATAGAACTATTCTGGAAAAAGCCATTTACGGTAAGTGGTATGGCTCCCTCATCTACCGCCTGAAGCATTGGTTGAGAGATAACTCCAAATCTGGCAGCCGTAAGAATATTCATGCACACTATGACCTGGGTAATGAGTTCTATTCGCTATGGTTAGATCCAAGCATGAGCTATTCAAGCGCCTGGTTTTCTGAGGGCGATAAACAGGTACTTGCCGATGCCCAAAAGGCCAAAATCAGCCGCATCTTGCAAGCTATCCACACTAAGCCTGGTGATCACCTTCTGGAAATCGGATGTGGCTGGGGTGGCTTCATGGAAGAAGCCTTACGTGCTGGTAGTCACGTTACTGGACTAACGCTTTCAACCGAGCAGAAATCATTTGCTCAGAGTCGTCTAGAAAAAATACAGCAAGAAAGTGCCTTAGAAAATTCTTTTGAAGTCAGACTACAGGACTATCGAGATTGCAAAGAGCAGTTTGATGGCATTGCCTCAATTGAGATGTTTGAAGCAGTTGGCGAAAAACATTGGGCTGAATACTTTCAAACCATTGCGACGCATCTTAAACGTGGCGGCAAAGCCTGCATCCAAACGATCGTGATTGCAGAAGAATTATTTGAACGCTACCGCCACAATACTGACTTTATTCAACAATATGTATTCCCTGGCGGCATGTTGCCATCACGCACTAGCTTTAGAGCCTATGCAGCAAATGCTGGCTTGAATGTAGAAGTGGAGTTTTCTTTTGGCCATGACTATGCAAAAACACTGTGCATGTGGCGAGATAGCTTTAATCAAAAGCTTCACGAAATTACCCAGATGGGGTTTGATGAAGCGTTCATTCGCCTCTGGAATTTCTATTTAATGTATTGTGCCGCAGGTTTCTCTGAACGCAATATTGATGTCGTGCAATTTACACTCAGCCATCAACCTGCGACCGCCTCTGGTGATGCACTGACCCCATGAAACAAAAAGGATTAGATACCTTTTCTGGAAAACGCGTTTGGGTAATTGGTGCGTCAAGCGGAATTGGACAAGCATGCGCCAAGGCGATGGTTGCTTCTGGCGCTAAAGTAGCGATTTCTGGTCGACGTGTTGAGCAATTAAACCAATTGGCAAGCATATCCAACGATCAAGTATTAGTGCTACCAGTTGATGTTGCCACCGAATGGCAAATTTCCCAGGCACATCAAATGATTTTAGAACGCTGGGGTGGGCTCGATTTACTCTTGTTTGTGTCAGGCCTGTATGTGCCAATGCGGGCAGATGATTTTGATATTGCAATGGCCGAAAAAACGATTAACACCAACCTACTGGGACCTATGCGAGCTGTTGCTGCAGTATTGCCGATGATGCTTAAACAACATGCTGGTCATATTGCTATTGTGGGGAGTGTTGCTGGCTATAGTGGTTTACCTAAGGCCCTGGCCTATGGACCAAGTAAAGCCGGCATTATCAACTTCTGTGAAACTTTGTATTACGACCTGCTACCTCAGGGCGTGAGTGTCCACATGATTTCTCCAGGCTTTGTCGCCACTGAAGCTACTGCGCAGAATGATTTTGAAATGCCAGGACTTATGAGTCCTGAGCAAGCAGCCCAAGAGATTTTGAAGGGGCTACAAGCTGGTGAATTTGATATTCACTTCCCAAAAGGGTTTTCAGGATTCTTAAAGTTCCTCAGAATCCTGCCTTATCCGCTCTACTTTTGGATCGTGCGTCGCTTCGTCAAAATTTAAGTGGCGCTATTTAATTAGCAATTACTTGTACTTGTCTTTGCGAATTTTTTCTTCCAAGTAATCCATGACTGCAATGGCTTTAGCCTTAGTACCTGCAATCGATGGTGAGGTGACATAACGACCCTGCATCACAATCGTTGGCACACCATCAATACGATAAGCTTCGGTTAATTGCTTTGCTGCACGGGCTTTAGAAACCACGGCAAATGAGCGATAAGTAGCCAAGAAAGTATTGCGATCAATTCCCTGAGAGGCAGCCCAGTCTGCAATCTCCGACTCAGTTAACAGGCGCTTATTCTCTTTATGCATGGCATACATCACCTTTTCATTCAGAGCATCACCCTTACCCATCGACTCAAGCGCATAGAACAATTGGCTATGGGGCATAAAGTCATCACGAAATGCCACTGGCACTCTGCGGAACGTGACATCTTTCGGCTGGCGCTTTACCCAAGCACTTAGTTCGGGCTCGAAGTCATAGCAATGTGGGCAGCCATACCAAAAAAACTCAATGACCTCTACCTTACCTTTGGTTTCTACAGCTTGGGCAATAGGCAAAATTCGGTAATCAAAGCCCTCTTCGATCTTGGCGCTTTGCGCCCCAACCAATCCACTAAGACATAAGAATGTAAAAAAGGTAAAGAGTCGTTTATTGAATGAGATCATGATTTGCTAGATTTAATAACGGTTGGTTTAACACCCATATTACTTAATTTATCACGCACTGGATTACTTTCTTCGACACTATTGAAGGGTCCTACGCGGACTCGCCAAATAGTATTGCTGTCACTAGTCACCTCGCTTAACTGTGACT
>Ga0194037_1002885_pt1 | contig 10936 bp, 13 predicted proteins | sample JunL306m_MetaG_FD_148653 | JGI IMG/M metagenome (GOLD analysis project Ga0194037, IMG submission 148653) | Anoxic zone freshwater microbial communities from boreal shield lake in IISD Experimental Lakes Area, Ontario, Canada - Jun2016-L304-6m | ecosystem: Environmental > Aquatic > Freshwater >...
TGCCGATGCGGTCGATATTGGGGCTTTTGATGTAATCCTTGCCGTAAATGCCCAACTCGGGGCGCAGGTCGTCGACGACGATGAATACCACGTTGGGCCGTTCAGCGGCCAGGGCCATGCTGGCGGCTAAGCATAGAAAAGTACAGGACACGATGTGGCGCTTCATTCAAGGCTCCTAGGAAAACACAATAGTTGCATCTGCATGGTAATCGTTATCCTTTTGCAAAAACTAAGTATTAACCCTTATAAATATGTAAAGATCTAATGAATTTGACGTCATCTTTAAAAATTTCACCTAGGATCTGGAGAGGATTCCAATATTTAGGAAAACGTTTTATGATCTGTCGGCACAGCGCATTTCCTTGCTGGAACTCCTAAAGAATGGCACCCCCCCTGTTTTGGATCACGGTTTGGCTGGTCTGTGCCCATTGCGCAGTGGCGCAGGCCGACCAAGCGTACCGCGCCACGCACCTAGCGCCGACACAGTTGCAATATGAAACAGCGCTGCGTTATGAGGAGGGCAGCAGCGTCGCCCCGGACCCCGCCAAGGCAATGCAGTGGTATTTACGCGCCGCAATCAGAGGACATGCCGCTGCGCAAAATAATTTGGGCGCCCTGTATTTTGTCCAAGGCAATCACAAGAAGGCCATTTATTGGTACCGTCTCTCGGCAAAAAAAGGCAATGCCAACGCGCAGTTCAATCTTGGCTTGCTCTACGAGCTAGGTCGGGGCTTGCCTAAGGACAGGGACAAGGCGCAATACTGGTACAAGTTGGCAGCAGCCCAGGGACATTGGGATGCCCAGTACAACCTTGCCTGCCTTAACGACGACGATTTACCCCCCCTGCCCTCGACCCCATGAAAATAACATTGATCGCTTCCGCACTGGTGCTGGCCTGCAACATAAGCTGGGGACAGGACATTGCCTCTGAGCTCCCAGGCCTGATTGTTCGCACCGCCGCTTGCGTAGGCCATGAATCCAACCATGTCGGGGGAACCCTATTCAACAAGACCGATGACACTGTATACGGGCATTATGAGGTCCGGGTTTACGACGAAACTTCTAATCTTTTACTACTCAAAACCGAGCCATTTATTGCCTACCCCCGACAATCCAAAAAATTTAATGTCAAATTGGGCGTTTTTAGGTGCAATACGCTCAACAAGTATGCCTTTCACCTTGTGGGTGGCATTTAAGTGCCGGCCAGAAAAACAGGCACAAATATTGCTTAATCAGCAGGATGACGTAACGCGGTTACCGCCCTTGGGCGGTGTCAACACCTCTGAATGTGTCGACTTTGCGCTTGCCCGAAATGGGTAGCTTGGGCAAGTTTGGCCCAGAGCTGCGCGTGGAGTGGCAAGTTTTTGCCGGGTCGCGGTTACGCATTGTTAAGTGAATTTCATTGGGGCATAAACATGTTGCGATCCACCCGCCATCTGGTCAGATATCAGTCCAGCTTTCGAAATGCAGTCGCTGGCGCGCTTTGTTCGGCCGTGGCGCTCGCGCTCGGCGCCTGCGGCGGGGGCAAAAGCGACTCGCCAGCGCCTCCAGGGCCCATACCCATCAAAGTGAGCGTTACCGGATTGTTGCCTGGCAAAACCCTTGTTCTGAAAAATGGCACCGAAACTCTGACTTTCTCAGATAACTCCACCCAGGCTTTTCCCACCGCAGTACCGTTCAATTCAGTGCTGGCCGTGTCGATAAGTACGCAACCTGATGTCGGGCAAACCTGTGCCATAGGGTCAACGGCGCAAACAGTCAACACTACAACCTACACCCTTAACGTCGTTTGCACGCCCATTAGTTACACGATTTCGGGAATTGTCTATGGCTTGGTCGCCGGCCAAACACTCCAGTTACTCAACAGTTTTGGCTCCACGGTACAAGCGACCGCACCTGACGCAAGCGGGCAATTTAGTTTTAACGGGAAATGGGGGGATAGCTACTCCGTGACGGTATTGGCGCAACCGACCCGAGAGTTATGTTCGGTAAAAAACGGCACGGGCCTCGTCTCGGCCAACGTATCCAACCTGGAAGTTCGCTGCATCGGGCAAGTGTGGAATATCTACACTGCGGCAGGAGATGGTCGGCCCACGAGCGCTGACAGCACAAACAAGTCATTAACTGCCTCGTTTTATGCCCCACAAGGTATTGCCACCGACAGCTCCTCTGGTGCGATATTGGTTGCTGATACCAACTCCGGAGCCATTCGCAAGCTAATTTATGACCTTACCGTGCCCGCGACACTCGCAAGCACCAGCACGGTAGCCGGGATATCTTTCCTCAATGGACTGAATAACGACGGATCCAACAGCCGGTTTAACGGTCCAGTAGGCGTCGCCGTGGATGCGTCGGCATTCGCCACTACCAAGACCACAACGATTTATGTGGCCGACACCGGCAACCATTTAATCCGCACCATGAAAATAAATGCTGATGGTTCCATCATCGTGGCGACATTTGCTGGAAGTGGTATCCCGGCCTATTTAAACGAAACCAAAGAAAAAGCCCAGTTCAACCGCCCGACTGCCATCGCCGTAGATTCAGGTGGCAATCTTTATGTCGCCGATACGGGAAATCATGCCATTCGGAAAATCACGTCCGCGGGTGTCGTTTCCCTTTTCGCGGGAGTCCCCAATTCAGCTGGGGCGGTAGATGGGCCAGTCACATCAGCCACCTTCAATTCACCCATGGGTGTTGCCGTGGACTCATTGGGCAATGTCTACGTGGCTGACACACTTAACTCGACCATTCGAAAAATCAGCGGCGGTAAGGTAGAGACCTTAGCAGGCAAAGCCGGCATCGAGGGCGCCAAGGACGGCAACCGTGCGGCGGCTTCTTTCTTTCGGCCCACTGGAATCGCAATTGACAGTGCATTTTACCTGTACGTCGCAGATACCCAAAACAACATTATTCGCCTTGTAGACCAAATTGGCGAGGTCATCACCATCGCGGGCGCAACATCCCCTGGATCGCTAGATTCCTATCCGAGCGCTACCTGCATATCGTTCAATAATTGCTCCCTAAGCGGCGGCAGTTTTAACCGGCCCAGTGGAATTGCAGTTAACAAACTCGGCGACCTGTTTGTTGCAGATACCGGAAATAACAAAATACGTTATTTGACTAAAACCAATCCTGCGCCAAAATAAACAACTATGAAAAAAATATTTATCATTTTGATTCCTGTCTTATTTTGGGGCTGTGCGACCATACTAGGAAGCGATCAGCAGTGGATTAACTTTGTAAGCCAGTGCAACAGTACGGCACAACCCGCGCATTGTGTGGCATCGAATGACCGCGGTCGCTGGGAATTTCAAACATCCGCCAGAATAAAAATATTGAAAAGCGCCACCGACCTCACGTTGGTTTGCGCCAGCACGCCAGTGGATGAACGCCGCTATAAGGTTCAACCCCACCCCAGTGTACTAGCCATTGGTAACGCGCTGATCGGTGGTGGCATTGGAGTTTTGCATGACCTCAACAGCGCGACCGCTTTCGAGTATCCAGATAATGTTTCTCTGCCGGGTCCAGCCTGCGCATTTGATGGCGCCGTGCAAACCATCAGCGTGTCGGCGCAATGCAAGGGCAGGCCCATGAACACGGTCTGCGAAGCGATTAATGACAAAGGCCGCTGGCGATTTGAGACACCCGCTACCTTTCAAATCAACAAAAGCCAAAATACCTTGCGCATTAGCTGCCAAGGCGGATTGCTGGGGGATTACAAGACACAGATAACCGCGGCCGAGGAATCAGCCCTGTTTAACCCGAATTTGATCAATGCAACCCCAGCTGAGAAGAACGACAACGGATATGTCAAATACCGTTATCCGGAGCAAGTAACATTGGAAGCGCCATTATGCAAAATGTTTTAAGTATTTATATAAAGATTTTTATTTCATGCATCTTGACCTTTGCAATTATTGCTTGCGGAGGCGGTAACAGTGCCGCATGTTCGGCAGTCTTGGGCGCGTTAGCTGGTGGTTCCAGCGCCTGCAGCAACACAGACAACTCAAATAGCACTGGCGCTGCCGCCACGCCACCCAATGCGAACATCAATGCTGCTCCTGTCGCCAACGCGGGCCCAAACCAAAGCGTCGTTACCGGATCTTTAGTGGTGCTTGACGGCACCAAGAGCGTTGACGCAAACAACAATGTCCTTAACTTCAAGTGGGTAATTACTTCAAAACCTAGTGGCAGTGCAGCGACTTTTTACTCTAGCACCATGGCCAGGCCTTTCTTTACCGCCGATTTACCCGGTCTGTATGTCGCATCATTAATAGTTAACAATGGAAAATTGGATAGCAATCCGGCTGAAGTGAAAATCGTTTCATCCCTCGAAAACGCCGCTCCAGTAGCAAACGCAGGAACAGATCAAACCGTTCTGATTGGCTCAGTAGTTAGGCTTGACGGCACCAAAAGTACGGATGCAAACAATGATCCACTAAACGTTTATTGGGCCTTTATAGATAAGCCCAAGGGGAGCAGTGCTATATTATCTTCATCCACCAACGCACAGCCCAGTTTCTCCCCTGATATTGTAGGCTCTTATGTTCTAAGCTTGGTTGTTAATGATGGAAAAATTAATAGTGATCCATCTACAACAAGAGTCACTGTATTCCCCACCAATCAACCCCCAGTAGCGGTACCAGGAGTGATGCAGACCGTTACTACGGCCGGGTGGGTATATCTAGATGGAAGCAACAGCAAGACTTACAGTAATAATTCACTAAGCTTCTCTTGGTCACTGATATCAAAACCAATGTTTAGTTCAGCCTTATTTGAGAATCCCAACGTTCCAAAACCACGGTTCTATGCCGATTTCCCTGGACAATATCTAGCCAACCTCGTTATCACCAGCGGGGGGATAAGCAGCAGTCCAGTGACGGTATTAATTTCAGCTTCGAACGAGAATCTGCCACCCGTCGCAGTCATCACTGGACCGAAGCAACCCATTTTGTTAATAAACGGAGGAACCGTTGTCACGCTTGATGGTTCCCAAAGCAAAGATCCAAATAATGATCCGCTAACCTTTAGTTGGAACCTGGTGACGCCTTCCGGCAGCAAGGCAACACTGTCATCGACAAAAATCGCAATGCCATCATTCACCGCTGATCTGCCTGGAGCGTATATTGCTACTTTAATGGTCAATGATGGTAAATTGAATAGCCAAGAACCAGCTGTAACAAATGTGTTGGTGTCGCACACATACCAACTTAGTTCTCCAGTTCAAGAAGTCGAAGGTTTTGACTGCTTCAAACCTAACAAAAACACAGTAGATATTGCGCTTAAAACCACCGATCTTAGCTCTTTGGTTCCCTACACCTTGACTGTAAATGCAAACGTTATTTCCTCACCGGAGACGAGCGGAAATGTTCTGGTGGACGCTAGTGGGAATGGATCCATCACTATCACGAATGCAGCCCACCCCTTTCCTGAAGATTTAACTATCAAAGTCTATAACCAGAAACTACTATTGAAGCTGAAGCCCGTATGCAAGGGGAGTTAGAGCCATAGGCCATCCTCTATCTGGCAGGCGGATTCCACCTAAAATACCGGTTTCGCCGAAGAACTTTCGGACTGTTTGGATTAAATACCTCCGAGCCCCCTATGAAAATTCGAATTGACTGGCCAGTGGGCAAAGACTGGGATCTTGGTTTTCAGCTTGGATTAGGATTGGAAATAGCCCCCAAAGTAAGCTTGGCAATTAAACACAACATGGCATGGGCTTAGATTTCCATTATGCTATTTTCTTATCTGTGGCGCTCGCAGCTAGGCATCGAAACTCGAAATATTTATAAGGAGTATTGAAATGGAAGAGTCCCAAAAATCTGAAGAAAGCCGCGTCTGCGGATGCGGCCGCAGCCCCACTGGAAAATGCATGGGCTGGCACGCATTTACGGATGAAGAATTTGCCAATGCAAAACGGGAATGGCAAATTCAGGAAGACACTAAACGCATGTTTGGAATCCCAGCGGGTACCAAAGTGCCATCCCAGGGTACTTGACGGCCTACCCGACCTCCTCCCTTTCGCATAAGCAGGGCGCTATGAAATGCCTTGATGAAACGACCATGGGTATCGGGCGAGCGATCCGTCCAATCTTTGGGGCACGTCTACTGCTGGCACTGGCTTGGTGCGTAAGTATGAGCGCCCACGCTGAACCCGAAGAGGCCGCACTTTGCAAATCCCAAGGCTACCCGGTCGGAACTGCCAGCACCTGGTTTACCGATGTCTGCACACGGGTCGGCTCCTTCAGCCACCAAGGAGAGATTTGGGGCATCTTTGGTGGCCGCGCCAACATCTTGCAGCCATCAAGCCAAGTATTAGCGCTTGCCAAAGCTGACACAGAGCCCGCTTTTCGCTGGGCCACCGAGACACAAAAAGGCTTTCCGTTGACGACTACCTCCAACGCCAACCAGCCATGGCCTTGCTGGTCATCAAGGACGGCGTCATCCAAGTGGAGCTTTATCAATACGGCCGTACGGCGGAACACCGCTTTTTGTCCAACTCCATGGCCAAAACGATTACCTCTATGGCCATCGGACTGGCATTGCGCGAAGGCCGTATTCAGTCCTTAGACGAACGTGCAGACCAATATGCACCAACACTGGCCGGAACCCTCTACGGCGAGACCACTATTCGCAATTTACTGCGCATGTCTTCCGGGGCCAAATTTGAGGAGTTGTACAACGGCGCCGACGATTTAGCCCGGTACGGCGCTTCGGCGCGCTATGGCGGGGCCGCTGCAGGTGCTGTGGTGATCCATAGTCGCGCCTATCCCCAAGGAGAGAAATTTAACTACGCCAGCGCCGAAACCGATATGTTGGCCTTGGTTTTGCGCGGAGCCACAGGCCAGACGGTTAGCGCCTATTTGGAACCACGCTTATGGCAACCCATGGGGGCGGAAACTTCAGCCTTGTGGCGTGCCGGGTCCGACGGCTTGGAGCGCGCCAGCGGAAACTTCAACGCCACAGCGCGGGACTATGCCCGTCTGGGCATACTTCTGGCCAATGACGGCGCTCGCCCAGATCGGCCGGATTTAGGGGAGATACTTCCTCGTGACTATGTCATTGAAGCCACAGATTGGAAGAAGCGCCCGCCAGCCTTTGCACCCCGAAAAGCGACCCCATATTACGGCTACGGCTACCAGGTTTGGACCTTTCCCGGCGAGCAGCGGCGCTTTGCCTTACTGGGGGTATTCGGCCAAACTATTTATGTCGATCCCGGACAAAAATTGGTCATGGTGCATTTGGCAGCCAACGCGACTGCCAAGGCGGGCCAAACCACCATGGGGCGCGAAGTGGGCGCCCTGTGGTACGGCATCGTTACGCACTATGGGCGGTGGTAACTAGCTGGCAGCGGTGGCTGGCAATGGGTGAATTGGGGGGATTACCCCATTGGCAAGTTCGCACTGAGAAGCAAGGGGCAGCAGCGCGCTTAACATCTGGTGGATTTGAAGCAGACGCGGATCGCCGTCCTCGGCATCGTCTGTGGTGTCATTAATGCAAAAAAAATCAAGCCTGCCAAATAGCTTTTTGAGGTGCTTGAGAGATTGGGTTTCTAAGGATTGCCCAGTCGCTATGTACAAATGCGAATGCTCTATGGTTTGGGCAAAGCCATGGGCCAAAGCCCAGCGCAAAACAAAGTCGGAAATAATAGTGGGCTTATTCCAAGTACGAAAAACAGTGGACCTGACTCGCGCAAATAACTCGGGTGCATCACGTTCAATTTCAAACATCATTGACTTCAGCATAGGCCTTGGCGAATGCGAGAAAGTTCGGGGCGTATGTTGGTACTGCGCATGCATCTCTCGGTCGTACGCATGGGTGCTTAAATTCGCGTGATCTGATTTCGCTTGAAGCCATTGTTTGGACAGGCGACTAGCATTCTCCAGGGATGTCGATTCAGCTTGCAAGTTATTGCCCTTCACCTCAGGCTCATCAGACCACGAGACATAAACACCATTTTCAAAAAACCAATTCTCTAAACATACAGGCGCACCAAAGAACACATCGTCATTCAAATAGAAATAACGCTCTGATAAACCTGGAATATGGTGTATGTGCGACTCGATATTGCCCGAATCGAATGTCGGTAAGGCTGAATGAGGAATCAGTTGATGATGATCAATCAGGGTGATTTGATCAGAAGCTTGGAACCAATCAGGCACTTGGCCATCCGTAACAATGAAAATGTGCCCATGTTCAGGAAAGAACTTTTCAAGTGCGCGCAAGCTAAATCGCAACTCGTCGTTGTCGCGGTACCGACCTTCAACATTGCCGAACTTGGCAAAGCCTAAATTACCGGTGGCTTCTAATTTCTGTGCGTATTTTTGACGTTTCGCGCGCCATTCACCATCGTTGCCATTGACCCAGAGGTAGACGATGTCAATCGCGGTATATGAAGTCTTTGACAATGGATACAAAATGAAAAAATCGGACATGAAAGTAATACAAACCACCCTAAAACCGCATTTGGCAGTGTGGTTTTTACGGAGACCAGGCTTATTCGATTTCTGTCGTTAAAAAAAGGGTTTGCAAGCAAACTTGCAAACCCTTTAAAACTTGGGGTGGCTGATGGGGCTCGAACCCACGACAACAGGAATCACAATCACAGAACAGTTGCATTTCACTTTGTTGATGTCTGTTGAAAAAGTGAATTATATCAAACACTTATGAAGATACGAGGCTATAGTCACCCACTTAAGTGTTGATTAAAACTGACCTTTATTTGGAAATTGGTCTTACATCCGCCCTTACATGCTGCGTCAACGTAAGCCACTAAAGGTCAGATATGGCAAAAGTTATCTTCACTGGAGCGAAGGTCTCCAAATTCAAATGCCCCTCAGAAAAGGGGCAAGCATTTATGTGGGACTCAACCACTAAGGGGTTGGGGCTGCGAGCAACCCCGTCTGGCAAACCGTCATACGTTTTTCAAGCTCTCTACCAAGGCAAAGACGTCCGGCTAACCATAGGGAGTCCCGATTCTTGGGCACTCCCACAAGCGCAAGAGAAAGCGCGAGAACTACAGCGCAATATCGACGAAGGAAAGGACCCTCGAGATCTGAAGCGAGATGCGTTAGCTGCTCAAGTTCAGAGCGACGCCTTAAATAAAGCTGGGAACTTGACGGTGCAAGAAGTTTGGACCGTCTATATAGAGCAACGTCGTTCGTATTGGGGGCCTCTGCACTATCAAGATCACATCAACAAAACTAAAACGGGTGGGCTACCTTCTGCGAAACGTGGTGACAAGCGACTGACGACAGCTGGCCCTCTGGCTACGTTTATGCCTTTGCCACTCAAGGACCTTGACCAAGCGACCATTGAGGCTTGGGCTGTAAAGTAAGGAAGAGTACGACCCACTTCTGCCCGACTTGCTTGGCGCCTGCTGACTGTATTTCTCACTTGGTGCGCTGAACAACCGGAGTACGCCGCCCTACTTCCAGTTAAGAATCCAGGCAAAACAAAAAAGACTCGTGAAGCACTGGGCAAAGCGGGGATAAAGAAAGATGTTCTTCAAAAGGGACAATTAAAAGACTGGTTTGCAGCTACTCAGCAAATACACAACCCGACAATTTCAGCGGCACTTCAAGTTCTGCTTTTGACAGGGGCACGCTTGAATGAAGTTCTGACTATCCGATGGGAAGACGTCAACATCCAGTGGAAAGGCGTAACCATCAACGACAAGGTGGAAGGCGCGCGCGAGATACCACTTACCCCCTACATGGAACACCTCATCACGTCCCTACCCCGTCGCAATGGTTACGTATTTGCAAGTGCTCGTGGTTTAGACATGAGTCCGCACAACATCGCTCGCAGGAAGCGTAAAGCGAATGCAAGAGGTCAACAAGCTTCAATCGGGTCAATGGTGGAGACAAGCGTAAAAGGTCACATATCTGTGCCCAACACTTCACACACTCGCGCATGTCGAACAGTTGGGCTTGGTGGATTAACGCTGCATGGTATTCGTCGTTCATTCAAGAGCCTTACAGAGTGGCTCGAAGTACCCGTTGGAGTGGTAGCACAGATCCAAGGCCACAAGCCTAGCGCAACGGCTGAAAAGCATTACACGGTTCGCCCATTGGAACTGTTACGCGTGCACCATGAAAAGATTGAACGCTGGATACTGGAGCAAGCCTGTATCGAGTTTGACGCCAAGGCCACCCCGGGCAAGTTGCACGTAGTTGCATGACAGTACGATATAAGGTACCATTGTGGAATTACGCATCTACACCGATACGCTGAACAGACAACCATTGACGCAGTGGCTTGGAGAATTGAAAGACATTCGGGCACGGGCACACATACGGGCAAGACTGGCGCGTGTTGAAGCAGGCAACCTAGGGGATTGCAAGCCCCTGCGCGATGGCGTGCAAGAGTTGCGGATTGACTATGGGCCGGGTTATCGCGTTTACCTAAGCAGGCAAGGCCCAGTCATGGTGTTGCTGCTATGCGCAAGCGACAAAGGCGACCAAACTCGCGCCATCAATCAGGCCATTGAATATTTGAACGACTGGAAGCAAAGGGGCAAACCATGAACGCACCGCGTGACGTGAACTATGACGACTACATGGGCGAAGCCCTGAAAGATCCTGCCGAGGCTGCGGCCTACATCGAGGCCGTGATGCAACTTGACGACCCAGCCTCGCTACTGGTGGCGCTACGGCACGTTGCTAAAGCGCATGGAATGGCAGAGGTGGCACGCCGCGCCGATGTGGGCGACAAGACTCTGTTCAAAGCCCTGAGTGCTGATGGCAACCCGACACTTTCCACGGTTCATAAAGTTTTGCACGCTGTCGGTTTGCGCCTGAGTGTTGTGCCTGAGCACGCATAACAGTCTTATCCCTGCCAAATCTGCGTTTAATTGCTGCTGGCAATTAACCATGAAAATTTGAAGCGTGGATTTTGGAACAGGCGGGTGTCGGATTCGATGCGACCC
>Ga0194037_1002886_pt1 | contig 10931 bp, 5 predicted proteins | sample JunL306m_MetaG_FD_148653 | JGI IMG/M metagenome (GOLD analysis project Ga0194037, IMG submission 148653) | Anoxic zone freshwater microbial communities from boreal shield lake in IISD Experimental Lakes Area, Ontario, Canada - Jun2016-L304-6m | ecosystem: Environmental > Aquatic > Freshwater >...
GTGTAGCGGATCGTAACGAATGAAAAACGGCTCGCGAAGCTCCTCGTTCCGGTCCAGCGTCCAGGGTGCCCGCAGCAGTTCACGAAAATGCTTTTCGAATTCCTTGATCTTCGACAGCGTCAGATAGTTTTCGCTGTGTATGGCGTATTCGAGCCGGAAAAAATCGAGGATGGTGCTGATGAACTCTTTACGGTCTTCGAGTTTCAGGTCGCCGACCAAAGGAAAGCCGTTCCAGGCCGCATCGGCCGCACGACGGTCAAGGTCGGCGTATGTGACTGTGAGCAGACCGCACTGCTCAAGATTCGGCAGGACAATCCGCCAGCTTCTGCGTAGGTCAGCGATGGCTCTATACAGCAGGTAATCCTGAAAGCAGCGTTCGTAGTCATCCCGGACCGATGCGAACTGAGGCTCTTCGTTACGGTTGCCGAATTCCGTAAATGGCACCGCGAGTGCCTTGAAGATAGCCTCGCCGAGCGTGGCATAGGTCAAGGTCTGGTTTGGAGCCAATTCGAGCGCCTTGCGAATTCCGGCGCGCAGGCGTACCACTTGGACAAAGTCATTAAAGTGCCCGGCTTGCAGAGCAGCGTCCTGGCGGTTGTCGGTGAAACTGAGGAGCTTCTGGTCCTCCTGCCGGTAACCGGCATCGTTGAGCCGATTGAGCATGGAGAAGGCCGTGATGGTCGTGGATGTACTGCGACCCTCGCTGCCCAGCTTCGTCAGCTTGGTTCCCTCATTTGTTTTGGTGTCGTAAAAAATACCGGCTGTGGGATCGAAAAGAAGTTTCTCTTTCATGAACCAACCCCACCATTTCAGCGGCTTCGATTCAGAGCACTCACCCAATTCGTTGAAGTACAACTTGATCGGGAAGGATGCCTTTTTCTTTGAGTCCGGGACGGGGCCAGTCTTCGTCTGGCGCACCCATGCTTCCGGCAGCAGCTCGCTGTCTTCCAGTGGGTCCCATACATCTTCACCGACAATCAGATAGCCGTCCGTCGCTTGTGACTCTTCGTCCGAGCTTTCCCGAAATTCGCGGGGCTCAAGGCGATTCCCTATCTTGGAAACACAAATAAACGCATGCCCGCTGGCGCGACTAAATACGTTCGGAAAGATTGGCTTCTTGTCTTCCTCGTCGGCTTTGAAAATCCCGGGCTCAAGGGTGATGAAACGGTTTTCGTCCTGGTCCAGCGTGGTGTAGACCGAGCCGGTTTGCGAGATGAATTGATGAAGCTTGAATGGCAACTGTGTGTAGCGTTGCCCGGCTGCCTGCATTTGTTGATTGACAGCACTGATCCACTGCAACAGAAACTGCAGAAATGCCAGGCAAACATCGGCAGGTTTTCCCGAAGCCAGAGCAAGCGATTCAACAATGGCGGACAGGCGCTGTGGTTTTCCTCTGACCAGTATTCCTTCCCGCTCTTCGAGAGCTACCGCGTTTTCAAGCCAGACAGCGACTGGATGCAACCTCAGAACGTTGGCGTCAGCGTTCTGATCGATACCCGAGTCGATTGCCTGAGCCAAGTCGTCCGGGGACGGCAACAATCCCTTGTAGTCGAGTGAGCGCGCCAGAGTTTCGTTGATGACCTGTTCGGGCAGGAAGGGCTTGCCAAACAGTTTTGTCGCGACTTTGGCGACCTCGGTGCGTTGCTCAGCAAGCGAGCCCACCGACACCATAGTCGCGGACGTCCCAATGCACACCACTTGCTTGATGCAGCGTGCCCGGATCCGCCGGATGAGCATGGCCACATCGGCGCCTTGCCTGCCACGGTAGGTATGCAACTCATCGAAGACCAGAAAACTCAGGTTCTCGTAGATCCCGTCGCGAATAGATCGCTCGCGGAGCCGCGTCAGCAGCAGCTCCAACATCATGTAGTTGGTGAGTAAGATCTGTGGCGGGTTCTCGCGCATCTCGGCGCGTTTGTCTTCTTTTTCCTGTCCCGTGTACTGGCCAAAGCTGATCGGGAAAGTCTTGCCCGTGGTCTTCTCGTAGTTGTCCTTGTAGCGGGTAAATTCCTCAAACTGCGAGTTGATCAAAGCGTTCATCGGATAAACGACGACCGCCGTCACGCCCTTGGCTTGCGGATTGGATAGCAGGTAGTGAAAGATTGACCCAATATAGGTCAGCGATTTCCCGGACCCGGTTCCGGAAGTGACGATGAAGTCCCTGCCTGACGTGCCGAGTCTGATGGCATCGACCTGATGCTTGTAGAGCGAGTAGCCCTTGAAGATGTCGCGAATATCGGTGTGAATGTCGCCGGCCTGCGCCAGTTTCTCCAGGCTGCCGTACATCTCGAACGATGGATTGAACTGAAGCAGTGGTTCCGGCCACAGCTTCCCCTGGTTGAGCGCCTCCTCGACCGTGTGGCGAATTGCAGGGTCATCGATCTTCAGGAAGCTACGGATGTAGGTCGCGTAGTCGGAAACGATATCTGCGTGGGTTTGAAAGACGTTCATTTCAGGTGATATCCGACTGAGGGCCAATCATTGCTGTACCGAAACCAAAGCTGCGATCAGAAAACGAGGCTGCCGCTACCGACCGAAGGGGCAAGGTAGTCATTGCTAGCCATGTATCCTGCCGCGAATCAAATGGAATAACAATACCTTAGGAGATATCTGTTCTGTAGAGTGGTCCTGAATGTCATGAGCGCTCTTGGAGGACCAGATCATAAGATCTTCCATGCTCATTCGCCGGAATTACGCTCTTGGAATCCCTTGAAATGCTTGGCAAGCTTCTCGGATTATGGATAGTCAAGCTCGTTTTGCGGCAACCGGATCCTTTCCTTATGAAGTTCTTCATAGTCAGATCCAGCCAGTTCTCGACAAATGTGGATTCGATAATCCGGGTCTATGGCAAGCAACCGCAAGTCGAAAAGTGTGTGGATATCAGCTCGGAGGGGTAGCCCATTGCAGGTATTCCAGTCCGTTCCCTCTGCGTGTGGGACGATATGAGCTGCCTCTAGGACGGCGTTAACCGTGCAGCCGGAAACTGCGCATTGGTTGTTGTACGCGGCAAAAAGTCGTCTTCTGAAATCGGGCTGTCCCCGACGTGTTTTGATTGCGCGCTGTTGAATATCTTCAAGTGGATATTCAATCCTGCTGGCGAACTCAATATCGCTGTCTGGTGTTTGTTGGGCTGGCATGCCTATCAAGGGATCGGGATCCGCTGTTTGCACAACGAGGTCCGAATCGACCTCCAATTGCTTAACTCGCAGAATCTTTTGCGGTTTAACGGGAGCATTTCTGACCAAATCCAAGAATTCCGGTGATACCCAATAGTCCGCATTCGCGGTTTTACCGATGCCCAACGTTCCATTGCGCTGCTTACCGATCCTGTCTGTCGTCTGAACGCGAACGCTCCAGCCATCGATTACGACTCGCCGTATCACTTCTTTGATGTCGGTTGTGTAATCTCCGCCGCCGCGCCTGTCCTGTTCGCCCGGTCGTGTCAGTGCAAATCCGAATCGGCCCGTTTCTTTTTGCGACTTCATGTAGGGATAGAGTTCATCCCCGGTAAGTCTATCCAACAATGCGAAGCGCTTATCTATGGTGCTCATTCACTGCCCTCAATAGAAATCTTTGCGTTAAGCGACCGGGTGAGCCCGTAAATCAATTGAAAAAATCCATTGCCTGGTTAGCTGATGTTCCTAGCGCTGCAGTGCCAACAGATTGGCAATGGCGACGTGGCCGACTCCACTCCCAACGAGATATTCAACGCCTGCGACACACCAGATTTAGACATGCCGAAAGCGAATCGGACTCAAATCAATTAGCAAGTCCCGGATAGCTTCGTAGCTCTGATCTTCAACCTTGTCGGCTAGCGCCAAAATCAGTTCCTCTTGTCGCGGCTGACCGAAGGTGATTCGGTAATAAGCCAGGATTCTCTGCAGATCCTTGTACTTTTCTATGTCACGGCTAAAGGAATAGAGAGGTACGTATCGTTCAATGCGGATTTGATCCTCAGATTCGTGATCCTCAGGTTCGGTGTGCCAGAAGGGCACCATTTCACAGACTCCCTGGACCTTACCCTCTTTCTCCTCAGCTACCCGGAATATCTCGGTCCAAGCTGTTTCATTGCCGGCCAATGCCAGTGAGTTGCTATATTTCTTGACAAGATTCTGGCGGATGACGAGCCCCTTGTAGCGATTGATGCGCCCCTCACGCTGCTCGATGTCAATAGCATTGGCTGGCAGGTTCCAGTGGAATATCTTGCGACAGTAAAGATGAAAGTCGAGACCCTCTTGCCCTATGGAAGTAGTTGCAAGTACAAATGGGCGAAATGGAGAGTTGAATGCTTGCCTGATGTTGATCTGACGGCCTGACGTTTTTGCCGTTGATAGCTTTTGACCGGCGAAGTCAACAGCAAAGTGGGTTCGCAAGAATCGGGCACGTCCGACCGAATTGGGTAGTGCAGCCTTCAGGATCGTCGAGGCATCATCCACCTTGGCAGTCGAGGCTCGAATGGTCAGGACGTCGGAGATGTGTGACGCTACATCTCTTAAGGAAGTCAAACCTTCCTGTTCCCGAATGAGATAAAAATACTCATCCAAAAGCGCTTGAAGGTTACCCGAGATGGAATATTCCAAGATTCTGTCAAGGTGGCTTCCTGCCGTCTTGCTGCTTGTGCAAAGTCTGACGATTGCGACACTTTCAGGTTTGTTGAACGTCGTCACGAAGCCTGACGCAACTTCAAAGGCGCCATCCATCATCTCCAGGGTGATGCCGGCGCTCTGGCGCTGCTGCGTCCTGAGGTAACACACTGCTGGTGACCCCAAGCTTAGGGCGACCAAATAATTTGCGACCTCCGCTAGCTGGCGCTCCGTGAGCCTCGGAAGAGGGATAGAAGTAGGATCGTTAAAGAATTCGGAAATCCGTTGGAAGTATCTTGCTTTGCCAGTAACTTCGGTGGTTTGCGACGCATGATCCTCGCTGTCTGTAACCGAATCTGAACTGGGCAGTCCCTTATCGATCCACTTGGCGGCCAGGTCGCCACCCGACATAACCTTGTCAAGGATTAGGGGGGCACACCAGAACCAAGCCTTCCAGTCGCCATCGCCTTTGGCAAAGCTCTGGACTGCTTCGGATTGCAGCTGCGCATAGAAGCCATCTTTCAAACTGCTTCTAATCTGCTTGAGAGACTTGTGTTCGATCAGGTTTTGTTGCGGATCGTAGGCATTTGCGAGGAACGGACTGGGGTACAGATAGATGATGTTCGCTGGCTGAGCAAGGCTTGCGGTTCCATCCTCTTTCTCCAATCTGAATAAAATTTGTGGGCGAGGATGCCGTCTCTTGTCAAAGTATTGGCGCTTTTCCTCTTCCCTTTCCGATTCGCTGTGAGGATTTCCAACACTTAGTCTTTCGGCTTCGTAGGAAACCAGGGTCGAGATCATCCTGGGCACCATCAGCCATGAGGAGAACACGAGGACCTTGGAAAACGCCGGCAATTCGGCAAAAGGGCCGCCCGCATCGTAATAGGGCATGGACGGGGGGACCCAAAGCAGCTTCCAGGCATTGTTATCGATAGTTTCCCTCAACAATAGGCGAAGCTTGGCATTGGGCATTGGTTGCGACAAAACCCGATACTTGGCCACCTTCTTCAGGTCCACCCAGGCATGGGCGAGCTTTTTCAGCCTGGTCTGGAGTTCGGAGTCTTGCGCAATTACCTCAACTAGACGTTTGCGATGCTGATAACCGTCCAGGAAAGACAGGGCGTAAGGGCTCGATTTGACGTATTCAATAGGTGTGGGTAATTGGTATTTGTGTCGTTGATTCAAATAGAGCGTCAAATCATCCAAGGCGACAAAATCTTCGATATCACTTGCCTCAGGCTCCAGATACTGGGTAGCCATTGCCTTGATCAATGAGTCACGATCTTTGGAAACACTCAGTCTCTCTGTACGCACCATGCAGCTTCGATAAAACTGCTCAAGCTCACTCTTGATCTCAATAGCCCGCTCGCGCTCGCCCGGCCCATCTACTGAATGGCGCAAGATAGAAAACAACTCGTTTCTGTTGTTGTTAAATGTCGTCCATTGAGTGGAGTTCTCATCGAGTTCCGGTTTGAGGAATTTGAGTACCGTTTCGAATTCTTGATGGTGGACTTCCCCACTCAATTCATCGTAGTCGTTCGTGTAAGCTTTAAATGGGGTGGCCGATAGCATGAGTACCTTGGTTCCCTGCCTGGAAAATATTGCCCGGGCAAGCTCTACGGCGGGAGTCAGCTGCGTTGCACTGTCGTCGATCAATTTCTTGTAACGCTGAAATTCATCGAGGATGAAAATGTCTGCCTTTAGAAACCCAATACATGCTTGAGATAGGGTTAGGCGAAGATGACTGATGAGCTCCTTGCCGAATTCAACCTGCGCTGTCGAATTCTTGCGGATGCCCAGTTGGCACAGGTTTTTGAGTAGCGTCCAGTATTTAACCTCGTAGGTGATGCCGGCTGCGAGGAAGGATTTCGGTAGTGATTCCCGCGAAACTGGTTCTGCAAGTTTTTTTCTAAATTCTGCACTTACTCCTGGTCGAATCGGTCTTCCCAGTCCCTTATCCGCTTCAAGGATTGCGGCTTCCCATGTTTTCTCGGAAATCCGGTTATTCCCTTTGAGTATCCACTTCAAGCTGTTCTTGTTAGGCGCAATATCGGCGTAGTCCTTCAAAAGACGGTACAGGAGTACCCTTTCATCTTTTCGGCCGGCATGGGTCTTATCGTCAAACGACGTGGCGGGTGTATAGGCCCTGATGGAAAATGTCCGGGCGTCATCGTCAATTGAATCACTATAGGCAAGCGCAGTAATACGATCATCGTCATCTGATAGGCTTATTGCGGAACTGTCCTGTGTGAAATTCAGTTTGCCAATATTGGCTTTGGCGATCGCCTTGTTTGAGCACACATAGATGACATTGAATCGGTGCTTGCCTCCATCTAGAACCGTTTGCTCAAAGAGTCTGGCGACAATGCCTTTGGCGACGATGGTCTTGCCGAGACCCACTTCATCAGCGATTAAGAATCGCGTATGCCCTACTTGAAACTGCTCGATAGCGTAGTCAACAGTTTCCCGCTGAAAGTCCTTGAGCCCTTTTAAAGCCTCAGTTACCTTCGTCTTCACTTTGTGTCCTTATCCAGGAATGCATCAAAGACTGCCCAAAGTTTCAGGAAGTCCTCCGTCAAAATTGATGAGTCCTCGGAGGTGTTGCCGCGTAGACGTTCAATGACCTTTTTAGCAGACATCAACCTGTCATGCCTGCGGCTTGCGGCCATCAGGAATTCTTCATACAACGAAGTCGCAAATAGGTTCGCCGAGTTGTCGCCGTTTTGCTTCGGCGTAGCCAACGGTTGCCCATCGGGTGTTAGGGGCTCGGGAGTCTTCCCTCCCAGGAGGAAGGCGAGGTACTTGAAGAACTTTTCCTTATCGTCAATGATGGACCGAAATATCTTGTCCATCCGCGTGCCCGGAAGATCGATCTGCATTTCGGTAATGAATGATTTGATGACGGTACCTTGGTAGCAAACATCGACTTCAAGATAGGGACTCAGCTGCAGCTCGTTGTAGCCCTTGAAATCGGCCATTTGATTTATCTTGCCCGTCAGCAAACCCTTGGGACGTGCGGTCGTGTCTGGCAAGGGTTTCAGGCGCACGGTGAAGAGGCTGGGCAATGACAGGCACGTTGCATCGCAATGAATAATTAGGTCATACAACGTGTGCTCGGCCACTGAACGCGAGAACAACTCGCCGAGAAATTCGAGATTTGTAAGGTCGAAGATAATTTTACGCAGATGATTGTCTAAGCTCTTTTTGCCATCATCACTCGAACGGCTTTCGAGCTGGTATGGTTCGAAGAGCGTAATTTCACCCTCTGGACTCTCCGTAAGCGACTTGGCAATTCTGGAAGGATTAAGCTTGGTTTGATCGGATTTGAGCTCCACCATGAACTCGATGTTTCTCGAAAGAAATGCGGGTTGGGTGCAATTCGCCGAACCCATGAACCAATGCGAATACCCATTCTTTGAACCGATAAACACCTTGGCGTGGAGGTCCTGCAGCCTCGCTTCAAGGGGATTTCCGTCACAGATACCTTCCTGGTTTTCTCCGGACCTGATGGCCTCGGAGAATTGGAAGACGCGATTCTTGTAGCGCCCAGAGATCAACCCTGCATCGATGGTGTCCAGCTCATCCTTCCGGGACAAAAGGCTGAGTTTGCCGGTGGTTTTGTCAGCTAGTGCCTGCAGGGTGACGTTGTCGACAAAGGGAGAGATAATTGTCAAGTCATCCCATCTTTTTTCCTTCAAAGGATTCGTAAGTATCTTGTCGCTTCCGTGAGGATGGATACCGATGGGGTGGAAATCCATTAGTCGGTGACCTTCGGGCAAATTGAAGGTTACCTTCGCCAAATCCTCAAGAAATCCTTTTGGATATGGCTTGCCATCCGTTTGGTTTAGATACTGAAGAAACTGTATCAGTGGCCGGGTCTTGTCGATAACTTCGCCGCCGACCTCTCCCTCTGTGGCAAATGCAATGTCCCAGTCGTGCGCGTAGGTCAGGTTGCGACTGGTAATTAAGAGGCGATAGAACGGTGCATACCCGTTCTTAGTGAAGCGAACTATCCAGACTTTTGGGTGAAATGATGAATAGGCGCTGTCCATGAGGACTTGCGTGATGCCCTTCTCCCAATAGGCCATAAGGCGGTTGTACTTCTTAGGTACCTTGATCTTGCCTTTCTGGCAGAACACCCGGATCTTGCTTGCTGATTGAGTGATGGCATCTAAGACATCAAAGTGCAACGCATCGGGCGAGCAGTCGAGTAACCTGGAATAAAACATGGCGACGGGAAGAACCATGATTGCTTCCAGATCGAGCGAGTAGGTGGTGCCTACTGCAAAGTCCAGTTCATAGCTGCTGTCGGGGGGAATAAGCTGTTCGCCGTAGTCCAGGCGATTTACCTTGGCGTCGAGCATCAGTTGGCTCCCAGGCCGGAATAAACATCTTGCAGGATTGTCTTTACCTGCCTGGCGCGGTAGTCAAGAAAGCGAAGTCCAATCCACTCGCCTTCTGAAACGTCATCGAGCTTGTTCTGTCGAATTCTCGCCTTATAGGTTTTTGTAGCCGCCTCCTGCGCTTCGATAATTTCGTCGCGCTTTTGTAGTGACGGGGCGGAGGATGTTACGAAATTCCACCAATTCATCAGGAACTGTCGGGTGTGGCCTCGCAGATTCGGCGTCAACGAGAGTACTGCCTCAGGATCAAGGCCTTTGTAATCGAGCATGCGAGTACTGAAGGTCTTGATCCAGTCGCCCCATTCATCGGCATAGTCTGTCGACGAGAATTTCTTCCGTTGCAGAATACAGTTGTACGCGCAATGGGCGCCGTACATCACCTCTGAAAAGTCGTGTGCGAGAATTACCGTACGCGTAGCTTCTGGACTCAGTAGATTTTGGCTAACCGCGATTCGTGCGAATGCAGAAAAGCCTTCTGCATTCTTGAAGACCTTGAATAGCTGGTTGTTTCTCATCAGTGCCCCGATGAGAAGATCTTTACCTGTAGTGCGAATGCGATCAGCAAACAGTTTCGCCTCGTTTGGAGTGAGATCGAGCGTCAAGTTTTCAATCCATTGCTTGTCATACGGCAGTCTGAGATGAAAGCTATTTATGTAGTCAGCGTCTACATCGTCGTGCGGAGAGTCGTCACCCTGCAACGATTGTGATGCAAGGGAATCCGCCTTTACTACGCGGCTGCGCAAGAAAGTGTTAACTCCAAGACCGCCGTGGCGGATCAAATCAAACACGAACAGGCCATTCCAGTAGATCGCTGACGGCCGCCGCATGATCTTTTCGGGTCTCCGCTTAGTAATTCCTATAACGCCGGTTCCCTCTTTATGCTCATATTTTTCAGCAAGCTGCCACATCACCTCGAATTCGCGGCTTTCCAAAAACTTTTCTGGTTGGGTATTTCGCTGCTTAGCTGCAGGAAGTTGCTGATACTCGTAAAGCAAATAGGGAACGAGAAAAAAATATTTGGCACGAGTTTGGATCGTGCTGATCCCTGGAAACATCTGGTTAGCGAAAGCGTCACGGATGCTGCCTATCCCCAATTCATCGACCACACCTTCTGGCTTGAGCATTTCAAGTACCGCAGCGACCCGGTCCCGGTGATTCGGTGAAAAATCAATCCAACCAATCTGCGCCATACAGTCCCTTGCAAAGTTCGTTTTGGATGTAGTAAGCATACTCGCGGGACGACATGGCTCTGTCGCTGAGTTGCAAACTGCTGGGGACGGAGCTTGCAGCTAAGACGTCCAAGCCACCAGTTATGATGACGTCCATAGAGTAAGTCCCTGTAAATTTGATTAGATTCTCTCCGAAACCAATTCGCTAAACCGAGTGTGCAGCCCGGAGCGGCGGCATGTTGGTATATCGATGGCTTTTTCCAGGACGGCGGCACCGCTTACCAATGTCACACGCAAGCGTGCACGGGTCACGGCGGTATAGACCAGTTCACGAGTCAGCACTGGATTGTGGTCCTCAGGGAGGAGCACAAGTACCTGGTCGAACTCGGAACCCTGCGACTTATGCACCGTCATGGCAAAAGCGGTCTCGTGCGCGGGCAGGCGAACCGGGGCCACGGCACGGAATCCAGCATCGCCCTCCGGGAAGAACACCATCAGCGCGCCAGAGTCATCGGGCATGACGATGCCGATGTCGCCATTGAAGAGCTTCAGTACATAGTCGTTACGCAGGACCATCACGGGCCGGCCGGGATACCACTCGGAGTTCTTACCGGGATCGAGGGGGTGTTTGAGGGCGGAGCGGAAATGCTCGCTGACCAGGCGATTGATCGCATCGACGCCGCGCGCGCCGTCGCGCACAGCGCACAGTGTGCGGAAGCGTGCGAAGGTGTTGGTTGCTGCCCCAATACTCATCCCGTCGGCGCGCAGCGCATCGA
>Ga0194037_1002887_pt1 | contig 10930 bp, 8 predicted proteins | sample JunL306m_MetaG_FD_148653 | JGI IMG/M metagenome (GOLD analysis project Ga0194037, IMG submission 148653) | Anoxic zone freshwater microbial communities from boreal shield lake in IISD Experimental Lakes Area, Ontario, Canada - Jun2016-L304-6m | ecosystem: Environmental > Aquatic > Freshwater >...
GATTTTTCTTTTACACCGATGATCGGTGCGCTGGTGAGAGGAATATACAGTGTTCTTAATGTCCAGCTGGATAGCCCTGCAGATGCAGCAGAGATATCAAAACTCTACAAGAATTTTTACAAGAATGCGCCTTTTGTAAGAGTTCGTGACACGATGACTGAGGTTAAGCATGTGTGCCGGACGAATTATTGTGATATCCATATTGCTCATGTTACTGAAAGTGGGTCGCTTGTGATTGTAACAGCAATCGATAATCTGTTGAAGGGTGCTGCCGGTCAGGCAGTACAGAATATGAACATCATGCTGGGAATAGATGAAACAACCGGACTGTCATGATAACTTTCATAATAATTAACGCTTTACACGACATTGGAGAAACTAAATAAAGGACTTAAAGTCATTCATAATCTTTCCAGCGTAACGTTGTGGCCAGAATCGGTTACCCCTATGGTGGCGGAAGCGAACGGCACTAATGATTTCTGGCCTGAAGGTTTTTCGTCGGGAACTGTTGCTGCAGGAATAAAATACAGCAACAGAAATGACCTTCTGCTGATTTCGGCAGATGGTCCTTCAAGCGCTGCAGCAGTGTTTACTACGAATCTATGCTGTGCTGCGCCTGTAATGCTGTCGCGTGAACATCTTCGGATTTCATCTTCTTCAATACGGGCTATTGTATGCAACAGCGGTAATGCAAATGCAGCTACCGGGACAAAAGGTGAGGGAGATGCACGGGCAATGGCTGCGGGTGTAGCTCTTGCTCTTTCCATCAACCCTGAGGAAGTGCTTGTAGCTTCTACCGGGGTTATCGGGCAATTGCTCCCCATGGAGAAGGTTCTTGATGGTATTTTATCCCTTCCGTCCAACCTGCAGCGGAATTCAGGGATTGACGCTGCTCGTGCAATTATGACGACGGACACGTTTCCCAAGTTTTTCAGTCTGGAACTTCGGCTTTCCGGTGGGAGCGTCCGTTTGAGCGGAATAGGAAAAGGATCGGGTATGATTTGCCCAAACATGGCGACAATGCTTGCTTTTATTACAACTGATGCATCTATTGCGCCTTCACTTCTGCAGGATGCGTTGAGGGTTGCTAACGACAATAGTTTTAATGCGATTACGGTCGATGGTGATACAAGCACCAACGATATGGCAGCTATCCTTGCCAGTTGCACAGGTGCTGAAGTTTTAGCGGATAGCCGTGACTATATCCTTTTTTGTGATGCACTTGAAGCTCTAATGATATTTCTGGCGAAGCTGATTATTATTGACGGTGAAGGTGCAACAAAACTGGTCGAGGTAAAGGTGGAAGGTGCTCGTGATAACAGGGATGCTGAACTTGCGGCGAGAACTATAGCGCAATCGAGTCTTGTTAAAACAGCAATCAATGGTGAAGATGCCAATTGGGGCAGAATTGTTGCTGCTGCAGGACGTTCCGGAGCACGTTTCAATCAGGATGAGGTTGAGCTTTATTTTAATGACCTAATTATCCTTAAACCTGGATTTATTGCTGACTTTTCTGAAGCGGCTGCGGCTGAAATTATGGCCAGAAATTCATATGCAATAACACTTCGCCTTGGCAGTGGACCGGGTAGGGCGAGGGTATGGACTTGCGATTTAAGCAAAGAATATGTCGATATAAACGGAAGCTACAGAAGCTGAACCCTTATTTAACCATCAGAGAAATTTTCCGGAATGGAACATGTAGAGTGTTGTGAAGCTAAGTCGGTCAGAAAGGCACCGCAGGCAGCTATTGGACAAGTCCTTATTGAAGCGTTGCCCTATATTCGAAAATTTGAAGGAACAACCTTTGTTATAAAGTATGGCGGTTCAGCAATGAAGGATGCCTGCCTGAAAAACAGCTTTGCCCAGAATGTTACGCTGTTGCGCAAGGTTGGCATTAACGTTGTTCTTGTTCACGGTGGAGGTGATGCCATTACCAGAACGGCTGAGAGGCTTGGGTTGAATTCACGGTTTGTTCAAGGCCGGCGTGTAACGGATAAGGAGATGATTTCAGTTATTCAGATGACCCTTGCCGGGAAGGTAAACCAGGATATTGTACAACTGATCAGCGAGCATGGTGGAAAGGCTGTGGGTGTCACGGGTCTGGATGCTGACACTATCAAGGCTGTTGCGCACCAGAATGCTGCAACACTGGGCCTTGTTGGAGAGGTTGAGCAGATTAATACTGCTTATATCGATTTATTGTGCAATGCCGGATTGATACCTGTAATAGCTCCTATCGGGTTTGATGAACAGGGAAATATCTATAATATCAACGCGGATGATGCAGCCAGTAGTATTGCTATTGCTTTGAAAGCTGAAAAACTCATTTATGTGAGCGATGTTGAAGGTATTCATGTAGGGGAGAGAATTTTGAAAACCATCTGTAAAGGTGAAGCTGCTGATTTTATTGAACAAGGTGTTATTTCCGGAGGAATGATTCCGAAGGTTCTTTCTGCTTTTATTACGCTTGATGGCGGGGTGGGGAAAATTCATTTGATAGACGGAAAATCGACGCATTCGCTTCTGCTTGAAATATTTACTCACGAGGGCGTAGGTACCCAGTTTATTGCAGAGCAGGACTAAGTAATCAATCCTTAAACAGGTAATGGAATGGAAGACATTCAATTAAAGCAAGCATCAGCAAAAAGCGATTTTCTTGGGTTTTCTCATCTGGATTCCGGTAAAATAATTGAGTTGTTCGATTATTCGCTTTTCATCAAGCAAAAGAGAAAGGAAAGCTCTGTGGCTTCCAATTTTCTGCCGCTACGTGATAAAACGGTGGCTATGATTTTCAGTAAGCCCTCTCTGAGAACAAGGGTTTCTTTTGAACTTGGTATTCATGAGTTGGGTGGATATGCCATATGCCTTGATGGACAATCAATCGGTCTTGGGTCGCGTGAATCGGTAGAGGATGTGGCTAGGTTGTTGTCGCGCTATAATGATGCTATTGTGGCCAGATTGCATGAGCATGCTGTTATCGAAGGAATTGCGAAATATGCTTCAATTCCTGTGATCAATGCTCTGACTGATCTGTCGCATCCCTGTCAGGTTCTTGCTGATGCATTTACTCTTTATGAGCGTTCGCTGTGGAATGACAGTATTAAAGTTGTTTTTGTCGGGGACGGCAATAATGTTGCCAATTCCTGGATTGAACTGGCTGGATTGCTCCCTTTCCATTTTGTGCTTGCCTGTCCTGAAGGATATACCCCGAATCAGGAACTGCTTCATGCTGCCAGAGAAAAAGGAATTAGTCGGATTGACATAGTGCATGATCCATTGGAGGCTGCCGCCAATGCTGATGTCCTTTATACTGATGTATGGACAAGTATGGGCCAGGAAGAAGAAAAAGAGGAACGCCTCAGGATATTTTCACCGTTTCAGATTAACCGCAACCTGCTGGCAAAGGCAAAACCAACTGCCGTAGTAATGCATTGTATGCCGGCTCATCGTGGGAAGGAAATAAGTGCTGAGGTTATGGATGGTCCGCAATCGCTTATTCTTGATGAGGCTGAAAACCGCCTGCATGTTCAGAAGGCTTTGTTGGTGAAACTTCTTAACCATGATGTGTACAGAAAATTTCATCTGACTCATCGTCTGATGAATGCTTCGAAAAAAATCAAGGCCTGAACAAGTAATTGAGCATGAACAAGCACTCAAGGCTGTTGAAAATCAGGGAGATTCTCCAACAAAATAATGTTGGAAATCAGCATGACCTTCTGCAACTTCTCCATGATTCGGGAATGAAAGTTGCTCAAGCAACCCTTTCGCGTGACTGCACCGAACTTGGGCTTATCCGTTCAAAAACGGGAGGGAATTACAGGCTCATGTTTCCTGATGATAATGCTGGTAGGATTATCAAGGGACTTGTCGGCGTTGAGGTGCTTGCTGTCAATTCGAATGAAACATCAGTAATCATCAAGACGCTTCCGGGCAGAGCGCATGGGGTTGGATCGTATCTTGACCAATTGAGAAGCACGTTTATTCTTGGGACTATCGCCGGGGATGATACGGTGCTGGTCATTCCAAATTCTGTGGAGAATATTTCTGCCTTGATATCATATATTCATAAAAATCTTTCTAAAAACTGATAATTCATTGAAATCGCATGAGTAAGGAAAAAATTGCAATAGCCTATTCCGGTGGACTTGATACGTCCATTATGATCAAATGGCTGAAAGACAAGTATGGTGCTGAAATTGTTGCTGTTACCGGTAACCTTGGTCAGCAGAAGGAAATTGAAAACCTCGAGTCGAAAGCTCTGGCTACCGGCGCATCAAAATTTCAGTTTGTTGACCTTCGCAAAGAGTTTGTGGAAGAATATATCTGGCGTGCACTCAAGGCAGGTGCACTCTATGAGGATGTTTATCCTCTTGCAACGGCACTTGGTCGACCTTTGCTTGCAAAAGCTCTTGTAGATACTGCACTTGCGGAAGGGTGCACCATGCTTGCTCACGGTTGCACAGGAAAAGGTAATGATCAGGTTCGGTTTGAAGTTACCTTTGCTTCTCTGGCTCCACATTTGAAGGTCCTTGCTCCCTTGCGTGAGTGGGAGTTTACTTCAAGAGAAGCTGAAATCGCTTATGCCCTTGAGCACAATATTCCGGTATCTGCTACGAAAAAGAGCCCTTACTCCATTGATGAAAATATATGGGGTATCAGTATTGAGTGTGGTGTTCTGGAAGACCCAATGGTTGCGCCACCTGAGGATGCTTATCAGATAACTACATCACCTGAAAATGCCCCTGATACAGCTGCTGTTGTTGAAATTGAGTTTGAAAAGGGTGTGCCGGTTTCGCTTGATGGTAAAAAACTGAGTGGACTTGACCTGATCATCCGTCTGAATGAGATCGGGGCTGCCAATGGTATCGGTCGGCTTGATATGATCGAAAATCGTGTAGTTGGCATCAAATCGCGTGAAATATATGAAGCACCGGCAGCAACTATTCTTCATTTTGCTCATCGTGAACTGGAAAGGCTTACCCTGGAAAAATCAGTTTTCCAGTACAAGAAGAATATCAGTCAGGATTATGCCAACATAATTTATAACGGCACCTGGTTTTCGCCAATGAGAAAAGCTCTTGACGGCTTTGTCAATGAAACTCAGAACCCGGTTACTGGTCTTGTGCGTCTGAAGCTATATAAAGGCGGGGTTTCGCTTCTTGGCAGAAATTCACCTTATTCGCTTTATAACGAGGAGTTGGCCACTTACACTGAGGCTGATACTTTCAACCACAAAGCGGCTGCAGGTTTTATACACCTTTATGGTCTTGGCCTGAAAACGTTCAGTGAAGTCAATCAAGGGAAATAAGATAACCATTCAGTGATTCGCGCAGGTTTTTGGTTTGCCTGCGCGTTGGCTGAAAAGAATTCATTTCCCCTCTTTTTTCGCTTACACTCCCCCCGTAAACATTTTACGACTGCGCTATGGATTTACCAGGAAGAGCTACACAGCTTTTTGGCAACTCTCCTGCTCTGAGAATGCCAGAGACAACCCTGACCTTTATCGAGTATAATAAGCAGGTGATTCAGATTGCAAACCGGCTCTACCAAAAAGGATTACATTTTGAAGATATTGTTGCGATAGTATCGCCAAATACCCCGGAGTTGTTGATGCTTTTGGGGGGCGTGCTGAAAGCCGGAATGATTGCTGCTCCCCTTAACAACAGGTTTCCGGAACACCGGCTCAGAAACACGCTTGAAAAACTTGGACCTGAACTGTTGCTGACCAGTAGCGTGGAACCGTTATCCTACCACGGTTGTATGACAGAAACAGTAACATCAATTATCGAAAGTGCTGCACGTTGTCCTGTTGAGGAAACGTTTGAGTTGCAAGAAACAATGGAACGGGCTGTAAGTATAATCCACACGTCTGCAAGCACAGGAGAGGCAAAAGCCGCCGTGCACAGTATGGGAAATCACTGGTATAGCGCACTTGGTTCTAATGAGAACATTCCCTTCAGTCCTGGAGATTGCTGGCTTCTTTCGCTGCCGCTTTATCATATCGGAGGTTATGCGATGCTTTATCGGTCGCTCGTCACAGGTGGATCTCTTGCTATCGGACATCCTGATGACCATATCGCTCTCAGTCTGCAGATGTTTCCTGTCACGCATATTTCTCTGGTACCAACGCAACTTTATCGATTGCTTACTGATACAAAGAGTACTGAACTTTTGAGCCGCATGAAAGCTGTTCTTCTCGGGGGAAGTCCAGCACCTCAATCGCTTATTGACGATGCGATACGGCACAATATCCCTCTTTATCTGAGCTACGGTTCAACAGAGATGTGTACACAGATTGCTACAACGCGTGAAGCTATAGGCACTATGATACAAAACAGTGGACAGGTTCTGCCTTACAGGGAAATTATGGTTGCGGAGGATGGTGAACTTCTGGTCAAAGGACCGTGTCTGTTTAAAGGGTATTTACGGCAAGGGTACGTTCAGCCGCAAACGGATAATGACGGGTGGTTCCATACTGCTGATATCGGTCGTGTATCGGATGATGGTGCGGTTACTGTGCTTGGTCGCAAAGATAATATGTTTGTATCGGGAGGTGAAAACATTCATCCTGAAGAGATAGAAAAAGCGCTGATGATGATTGATGGTATCCAGACAGCTATTGTTGTGCCGGTCCCTGATTGTGAGTATGGGCAGCGTCCAGGTGCCTATATACAAACCTCTGAAGAGAATATGCCTGATGATGATGCCATTGTTCAGGCCATGAATGCACTGGTTGGAAAACTGAAAACACCTGTCGTTTATTGGAGAGTATACCAGTGGACCATGCTCGCCGGATCGCAAAAAACCGATAGAGCATGGTATAAAAAACTGGCTGAGGAGCAATGAACTATACACCAAGTATAAGTTACTTTGACATCAGTCAAGATCGAAGAGAAGTATTTCAGACGCCTTTTCTCCTTTGATGCTCAAGAGTTCTTCGTCACTTACCGCAGCTCCATCACCCTGATCAAGAAGATAGTCGTTAAACAATATTTTCCCCCGAACAACTTGCAACCATACCCTGCGTTCAGCAGGAATGTTGTATATAATCTCCTGATCGGCATCAAGCAAGGCTGTGTAGAGATTGACATCTCTGTGAATGGTTACGGATCCATTTCGTCCGTCACGGGAAGCAATCAGACGAAGAGTTCCCTCTCTTTCTTCAACAGAAAAGCTGGTCTGTTCATAGCTTGGAGTCAATCCCTTTTGTTCTGGAATAATCCATATCTGCAAAAAGTGCACCAACTCTTTTACTGAGTGATTGAATTCGCTATGGGTTATTCCTGTACCTGCTGTCATCCGCTGCACGTCTCCGGGACGGATTACTGAACCATTGCCCATACTGTCTTTGTGTTCAAGGGCGCCTTCTAAAACATAGGATATGATTTCCATATCGCGATGAGGATGGGTTGAGAATCCCTGAGCAGGTTGTACCCTATCCTCATTGATGACCCTCAGCCCCCCAAAACCCATATGTTTCTCGTCATAATAATCGGCAAAAGAAAAAGTATGGAATGTGTTGAGCCATCCATGGTCAAAGTGTCCCCGTTCTGATGATTTTCGAATGTTTATCATATTTATCTCCTTCTCTTTTCTATCAGATAACGTTTATTTCAACTTGTATTTCTGCATATATGAAGTTACCTATTTTTTGAGCAGTTCAAATTCAAGAGCAATGTTAACCTCGTCTCCAGCCATAACGCCGCCTGTTTCCATAGCTTTATTCCAGATCAGGCCGAAATCTCTGCGATTAATTGTGGTCGTGGCGGATGCTCCGCGCTTGATATTTCCCCATGGATCTTTAAAAATATTTTTTACTAAATCAGGGTATCGGCACTTCCCTTGCGTTTAAGCCAAGCATACGGCAAAGCCTTCCTAGTTCTTCATGCTCAGGTTTGATGCTGCCATGATGCGACACTGGTGCGTGCCATTACTGACTTGACAGCGCGCATGAGCTTGATATAGGCATTTAAAGCTTTTTGTTCACTTTTGGCATACGGTACTGATGATGATTGCATTTGCAATTACATTAACATAAAGCTGTTTAATGTTTAATTATAATAATAAAAATATGTTCCTCAAATTATTTTTAGTGGTTTTACTGAAATTCAGGTGAAAATAGCTGAAATCCAGGGTATCAAAAAAAACAGTCCCCATCAGTAGCTGCAAGAAGTCTCTTTTTCCTTTGATTTTATTATTTTACGGCAGTTTCATTCCGTCAACAACTCAGATTTTTTATGACCAAGAAAAAAGAATTACTCTGGCAGAGCCGCTTTACAGAACCCTTTGATCAGGATGCGCTGTTTTATTCTTCTTCGGTTCAGGTGGATAAAAAGCTGTATCGAGAGGATATACAGGGGTCAATTGCCCATGTTACCATGCTTGCTGAAGAGAATATTGTCAGTGCGCTTGAAGCTAGCCAGATTATTGCAGGACTTGGCGAAATTGAGGAAGAACTTACAAGCGGTACTCTTGTTCCGCTTTGGGAGGATGAGGATATTCATACTGTTATTGAAAACAGACTCAAGGAAAAAATTGGTGCTGTCGCTGGCAAGCTTCATTCCGGCAGGAGCCGTAACGATCAGGTGGCAACTGATACCCGACTTTATATGCGTCGCCAGATTGGTGAGCTTCAGGATGCATTAGGTGGCCTTTTGAGGGTGCTGGTAGAGAAAGCAGAAACGTACAGTAACACGATTATTTTCGGATATACTCACCTGCAAAGAGCTCAACCTATTTCAGCCGGGCACTATTATCTGGCTTATTTCAACATGTTCGTCCGTGACAGGCAGCGTCTCGGTGACCTTATGAAAAGAGTAAATATTTCTCCGCTCGGTGCTGCTGCTTTTGCTGGCAGTACGTTGCCGCTTAATCCCCGGAGAACTGCTGTTCTGCTTGGGTTTGATGATCTTTTTTCAAACAGTATTGATGCGGTGAGTGACCGTGACATTGTTATTGAATTTATATCGGACTGCTCAGTGATCATGATGCATCTATCGCGATTTGCTGAGGATTTGATTCTGTGGAGTTCCTACGAATTCGGTTATTTGAACATCAGCGATGCTTTTGCAACGGGTTCATCGATTATGCCGCAGAAAAAAAATGCGGATATTGCTGAGCTGGTGAGGGGGAAAACCGGACGGGTATATGGAAACCTTGTTTCGATGCTTACTATTATGAAAGGACTGCCTTTATCCTACAACAGGGATATGCAGGAAGATAAACCTCCGCTTTTTGACAGTGCTGAAACAACGGTATCGAGTGTAAAGATATTTGCCAAACTGCTTGACCATACCACTCTGAAAGAGGAACGGCTGGCTAAACTGACGGCTGAGGATCTTAGTCTTGCTACTGAAATTGCGGAATATCTTGTAGGGAAACAGATTCCTTTTCGTGACGCACACCGGATTACTGGAAAAATTGTTACCTGGAGTATTGATTCGGACGTTACCTTGCCTAACATTCCTGTTGAAAAGTTCAGGGAATTTTCAGATGCTATTGGTCCGGATATCTATGAGTGCCTTAAGCCGGACAGCAGCGTGAATTCTAAAAAAACACACGGCAGCTGTTCTTTTGACTCTGTGGCACTCCAGATAGAAGAAGCCAGGAAACTGCTTTAATTCAACACTGGTGACGATCTGATGACTGTATGGCGCTCTATTGCCTTTAGTTCTGCCATATCGGAAACAACTGCTGCTGACAGGTTGAGCAGGACATCCTTGTTCACATTTTTAACGGAATCCTGTGCTTGAACCCATTGCTTTTCGATCTGCTTAATGGTTTCTATTTCCGATTTAAACGCTGAATCCTGAAGCGATGTCAGCTTTTTCTTGCGAATCTGGTTAAGCACATTCACATCATGTAAATAAGCCTGGTATTGATGGCTTCTGGAGGTCCGTTCCTGAAATTTTTTTCGGAGGATGCCAAGCTCTTCCTGATTAACATCTGCGGTAGGCCGATAAAATGCCTTGGAGATAGTACTCCATGGGAGGCTGCTGGTATAGGTGTCTTCTCCAATTGTAGAAGTGTCGATCATAGATGGCATAGTAATATCAGGCACAACCCCTTTATGCTGGGTGCTGCCTCCGGAAATTCGGTAAAATTTGGCAATAGTGAGTTTCAGCTCACCGAGTTCCGGTCGCTTTCCAAAAAAAGCAAATGGCCTTGTGAGTTTGATAAGACTTTGGACCGTTCCCTTTCCAAATGTTCTTTCGCCAATGATTACACCTCGGCTATAATCCTGAATTGCGGCCGCAAAAATTTCGGAAGCAGACGCACTGTATCTATTTACAAGTACAGCAAGGGGGCCGTTATATAGTATGCGGTGATCTTCGTCCCTGAGCACCATTTTGCCTCCTGTGGCATTACTGATTTGCACCACAGGGCCTGTTGTAATAAACAAGCCGGTAACATTCACAGCCTCTTCAAGTGAACCGCCGCCATTATCGCGAAGATCAATGACAACGCCGTCAACATGTTCGGCATTAAGTTCACCTAAAATACGCGCGACATCACGGCTTGTACTGTTATAATTACCAGTATTCTTTTGCTGGCCTTCGAAATCAAGGTAAAATGATGGTATTGTAATAACGCCTATCTTCTGGCCATTCTGCTGAATGATGGTTTTTCTGGCAGCCTGCTCTTCAAGATCAATCTTATCTCGGACGAGTTGGACGATTTTTGCCGGCCCCCTGCCACCCTGACTTGCGGGAAGAACCTGCAAGCGAACAAGGGTTCCTTTTCTGCCGCGGATAAGTTTTACCACATCATTGATCCTCCAGCCTAAAACGTCAACAATCTCCCCAGTAGTGCCTTGACCGACACCAACAATTTTATCTCCTTTTTTCAAAAGATTGGTTTTGAAAACCGGTCCGCCTGGGATCACCTCATTGATAACGGTATACTCACTTTCGGTCTGCAGTTTTGCGCC
>Ga0194037_1002889_pt1 | contig 10927 bp, 9 predicted proteins | sample JunL306m_MetaG_FD_148653 | JGI IMG/M metagenome (GOLD analysis project Ga0194037, IMG submission 148653) | Anoxic zone freshwater microbial communities from boreal shield lake in IISD Experimental Lakes Area, Ontario, Canada - Jun2016-L304-6m | ecosystem: Environmental > Aquatic > Freshwater >...
GTGTTATTGGTTGGGCAATGCAATGGCAAATCTTTACCATCCACCATTACAACTTGAGCTTGAGTCATATTCCGGTTCCTAATTACTGTAGTGATTACTTAACGTAGGTGAGCCAAGACTTGTACTTGTCGCTTCTACCGTAGACGGCATCAAAATACGTTGCTTGAATCTTGGTGGTGATTGGACCACGTGTGCCATCACCAATGATGCGGTCATCCAGCTCACGAATAGGCGTTACTTCAGCAGCAGTACCAGTGAAGAAAGCTTCGTCAGCTGAATACACTTCGTCACGGGTAATGCGCTTTTCACGAACTTCATAACCAAGATCTTTGGCAATCTGAATAATCGAGTCACGCGTAATGCCATCTAGGCAAGAAGCGAGGTCAGGCGTGTAGACGATGCCATTACGAACCATGAACATATTTTCTCCAGAGCCTTCGGAAACATAACCCTCTGTATCCAAAAGCAAGGCTTCGTCATATCCATTGGCGGTCACTTCTTGATTGGCCAAAATAGAGTTGATGTAATAGCCAGATGCTTTAGCGCGAACTAGTGAGGAGTTCACAAAGTGACGGGTAAAGGATGAGGTTTTTACACGAATCCCTTTATTAAGACCATCTTCACCTAAGTAGGCGCCCCATTCCCAGGCAGCAATCGCAATATGGATGGTGTTGCCTTTAGGCGAAATTCCCAATTTTTGGGATCCAATAAAGATGATGGGGCGGATATAGCAAGCTTCGAGCTTATTGCTGTTAACCACCTCAATAATGGCGTTAGAGATCTGCTCTGGGGTGTATTCCATCGCCATTTGGAAGATCTTGGTGCCATTAAATAAGCGCTTAACATGCTCTGGAAGGCGAAAAATCGCTGTGCCTTGGGAGGTTTTATAGGCGCGAATGCCTTCAAAAACGCCCATTCCGTAATGGAGGCTGTGGGTTAGCACATGAATATTGGCTTCACGCCAGGGAACTAACTTCCCATCGGACCAAATGAAGCCATCGCGGTCGGACATCGACATTTTCTCTACCTTTTGTGTCTGATAATGCGGGTTAATCGGGGCGACCCCACGGCTAGCCCTTTGGCTGAGACTGGGATACGTCCAAGTCTTTATTGTAGAGCAGGGAGCGCCTAAGTTATTTGCTTCCTTTGGGGCTTTTGGGGTTAGACGATTTAGAATGGAGGATTATCAATAAACCGCCTTATTTCACCCAATATCCCCCTATGCCGGACACCTTATTAAAAGTCAAACGCTTAAGTGATTTAGCCGCTGCAGGCCTTCTTAAAGGAAAGCGGGTTTTAATCCGCGCTGACCTAAATGTGCCGCAAGACGAGGCCGGCAATATTACTGAGGACACCCGGATTAGGGCTTCCATGCCGGCAGTACAGATGTGTTTGGATGCTGGTGCAGCTGTCATGGTGACTTCTCATCTAGGACGTCCAACCGAGGGTCAATTTAAGTCGGAAGACAGTCTTGCTCCAGTAGCACATCGGATTGCTGAATTACTCAACCGCAAGGTGCCGCTGGTTAGTAATTGGGTGGATGGTGGGTTTGAACTCAATCCTGGTGACTTGGTTTTGCTTGAAAACTGCCGCTTGAATGTAGGTGAGAAAAAGAATTCTGATGAGTTGTCAAAAAAGATTGCTGCACTCTGTGATGTTTATGTAAACGATGCCTTTGGCACGGCCCATCGTGCTGAAGCAACTACCAATGGAGTGGCGAAGTTTGCACCGATAGCTTGTGCTGGTCCATTGATGGCTGCAGAACTTGATGCTTTGAGTCGTGCATTGGCAAGTCCTAAGCGCCCACTAGTGGCGATTGTTGCTGGATCTAAAGTGTCATCTAAATTAACCATCTTGAAAGCATTGGCTGACAAAGTAGATGAGTTGATTGTTGGTGGTGGTATTGCCAATACCTTTATGTTGGCAAAAGGTCTCCCAATCGGTAAGTCTTTAGCTGAGCCAGACTTGGTTGATGAAGCTCGCGAGATTATGGCGATTATGGAAAAGCGCGGCGCACATGTGCCCATTCCTGAGGATGTGGTGGTTGCCAATGAGCTCTCGCCTTTAGCGCGAGCCAACCGAGTTGCTGCAGATCAGGTTGCTGAAGATGACATGATTTTGGATATCGGCCCAAAGACCGCAGCACGCTTATCGATCATGCTGGCTCACGCTGGCACGATTGTTTGGAACGGCCCTTTAGGTGTATTTGAGATTGATCAATTTGGCGGAGGCACCAAGATGTTGGCTGCAGCGATTGCGCATTCACCAGCATTCTCTATTGCCGGCGGTGGCGATACCTTGGCAGCAATTGCCAAATACGGAATTCAAAATCAAGTAGATTACATCTCTACTGGTGGCGGCGCCTTCCTCGAGTTCTTGGAAGGAAAAACCTTGCCTGCCTTTGCGGTACTTGCTGAAAGAGCGAAAGACTAAATATGTTGAGAGCAACAAAAATCATTGCCACCTTAGGGCCGGCTTCTGAAAAGCCTGAAGTGTTGCGTGACATGATTTGTGCGGGTGTTGATGTTGTGCGAATGAACTTCTCTCATGGAACTATTGCTGACCACAAAGCGCGCCATGATTTAGTGCGCAGTATCTCCGCTGAAGTTGGTAAAGAGGTTGGCATTATGGCTGATCTTCAAGGACCAAAAATTCGGGTTGGCAAGTTTGTCGACAGCAAGATTTTGCTAAAAGAAGGTGAACAATTTATTTTGGATGTTGATTGTGAACTAGGTAATCAAGAGCGCGTTGGCCTTGATTACAAAGAGTTGCCAGCAGACGTCAAGCCAGGTGATCGTCTGTTATTAAATGATGGCTTGGTTGTGTTGCGTGTAGAAAGTGTTAAGGGTGGAGAAATCTATACCCGCGTAGAGCAGGGTGGTCCACTTTCTAATAACAAAGGGATTAACCGAGCTGGCGGAGGCTTAACTGCACCAGCTCTAACTGAAAAAGACATCGCTGATTTAGATGCGGCGATTGCGATGGGCGTAGACTTTTTGGCGATTAGTTTTCCAAAAGACGGCGCTGATATGGCTTACGCTCGCAAGTTGGCGGATGCAGCAAGTGCGAAGTACGGTGTTGGCAAAGTCAAGACCATTGCAAAAGTTGAGCGCGCCGAAGCCATCATGCCGGGTGCTTTGGAGGGCATCATTGCTGAGAGTGACGGCGTCATGGTTGCGCGTGGTGATTTGGCAATTGAGGTTGGCAATCCTGCTGTACCAGCTTTGCAAAAGCGCATGATCAAGTTGGCGCTTGAGGCTGATAAATTTACGATTACTGCAACTCAAATGATGGAGTCGATGATTAATGCACCTGTACCTACTCGTGCAGAGGTAAGTGATGTTGCTAATGCAGTATTGGATGGCACTGATGCGGTCATGCTTTCTGCCGAATCTGCGGCTGGTATGTATCCAGTGCAAACTATTAAAGCCATGGCTGAAATTTGTGTAGAAGCAGAAAAATCAGATCGCGTAAAGCTCGATACCGACTTCTTAGATCAAACGTTTTCACGTATTGATCAAACCATTGCCTTGGGTGCACTGTTTACTGCCCACCATTTAAATGCCAATGCGATAGCCGCTTTGACGGATTCAGGTTCAACGCCAATCTGGATGAGTCGCCATAATATTCATGTACCCATCTTTGCTTTGACTTCGAAGATATCTACTCAACGTGCTTTAAGTACATATCGTAATGTCATCCCAATCGGCTTGGATTACACCAAGGACCGCGATACTGCTTTGCAAGAAGTGGAAGATTGCTTGAAGGCCTTGGGTGCAGTTAAAAAAGGCGACACTGTTGTATTGACATGTGGCGAGCCGATGGGTGAACCAGGCGGAACCAATGCACTCAAGATCATTCATGTGAAATAAGTGCTTTACAAACATATGCAGATTTAACTATTCATTTAACAACCTAGACTTAAGAGAACACCATGGCCTTAGTATCTTTACGACAACTCTTGGATCATGCCGCTGAAAACGGTTATGGCTTGCCAGCATTTAACGTTAATAACTTAGAGCAAGTGACGGCCATCATGGAGGCTGCAAATGAGGCAGACTCTCCAGTCATCATGCAAGCGTCTGCTGGAGCCCGTAAGTATGCAGGCGAAGCATTTCTACGCCATTTGATCTCTGCTGCTGTTGAGGCCTATCCACACATTCCAGTCGTCATGCATCAAGATCATGGTCAGAGCCCTGCAGTTTGTATGGCAGCAATTAAAAGTGGCTTCACCAGTGTGATGATGGATGGCTCCCTTGAGGCTGACGGTAAATCAGTTGCCAGTTATCAATACAACATAGATGTATCAAGAGAGGTTGTGAAGTTTTCACACTCCATCGGCGTTACTGTTGAGGCTGAGCTAGGTGTATTAGGCTCTTTAGAGACTATGAAGGGCGACAAGGAAGATGGACATGGTGCTGACGGCACGATGACCCGCGAGCAATTGCTTACCGATGTTGAGCAAGCTGCAGACTTTGTTAAGGCTACCCAGTGTGATGCCTTGGCGATTGCGATTGGTACAAGTCACGGCGCATACAAGTTCACCAAGAGGCCTACAGGTGATATTTTGGCAATTGATCGCATAAGAGAAATTCATGCACGTATTCCGAATACTCACTTAGTGATGCATGGTTCATCTAGCGTCCCACAAGAATTGCTCGCAGAGATTCGTGAGTTTGGTGGTGACATGAAAGAGACTTATGGCGTTCCTGTTGAAGAGATTCAAGAGGGCATTAAGAACGGTGTCCGTAAGATCAATATTGATACCGATATCCGTTTGGCAATGACAGGTGCAATTCGCCGCTACCTCTTTGAGAACCCAGGCAAGTTTGATCCCCGTGATTATTTGAAGCCAGCGCGCGAAGCTGCTAAGAAAGTGTGTATTGCGCGTTTCCAAGCCTTTGGCTCTGCTGGGCAAGCGTCAAAAATAAAACCGATTTCTTTAGAGAAAATGGCAGAGCTATACAAGAGTGGCAAATTAGCCCAGATCGTGAAGTGAGTTGAATATGTCTGCTTTGTATGCCACTTCTATTCAGTCGTTACCTTTGCTGTCCAAAGGAAAAGTGCGTGATGTCTATGCGCTCGGGGACGACAAGTTATTAATGATCACTACCGACCGCTTATCCGCCTTTGATGTGGTGATGGGGCAGCCCATTCCTGAGAAGGGTATTGTTCTCAACCAAATGGCTAATTTTTGGTTTGATAAGTTAGCTGCAGTCATCCCCAATCATCTGACTGGAATTGATCCAACGACAGTAGTGACTCCTGATGAAGTATCTCAAGTCCAAGGTCGTGCAGTAGTAGCAAAGCGTCTGAAACCGATCTTAGTTGAAGCTGTTGTGCGCGGTTATTTGGCGGGTAGTGGCTGGAAGGACTACAAAGAAAGTGGCAAGGTTTGTGGGATTGCATTGCCTCCAGGTTTGGAAAATGCCCAAAAGTTACCTGAGCCAATTTTTACCCCTGCCGCTAAAGCGAATGTAGGCGAGCATGATGAAAATATTTCTTTTGAAAAAGTCATTGAGCTTATTGGCGAAAAGTTAGCCAAGCAAATTCGCGAAGTGAGTATTCGTCTCTATAAAGAAGCCTCCGAATACGCCGCTACTCGCGGGATCATCATTGCTGATACCAAGTTTGAGTTTGGTTTGGATGATGCTGGTCAGTTGGTGCTCATGGATGAAATCCTGACGGCTGATTCTTCCCGTTTTTGGCCAGCTGAAACGTATTACGTTGGTGCTAACCCCCCGTCGTATGACAAACAATTTGTGCGGGATTGGCTTGAAACCGCCCAAGTGGATGGCAAGTTATGGCCTAAAACTGCCCCAGCCCCAGCATTGCCAGCTGATGTCATTGAAAAGACTGCCCAGAAGTACCGTGAGGCCTTAACTCGTCTCACGCAGGCTTAATTCAGGTCTAACCCGGGTTTGATTTTCAAAGCCCTAAAAGGCTGGGATAATGGAGCCCTATTAAAGAATGCAGGGTTTTTGGAGAGGTAATGAGCAAGAAGCCAGTGGTGGGAATAGTGATGGGTTCCAATTCAGATTGGGATACGATGCAGCACGCTGCTCAAATGCTTGAACAATTCGGCATTCCTCATGAAGCGCAGGTGCTCTCTGCCCATCGCATGCCTGATGACATGTTTCAGTATGCAGAAAAAGCCAAAGCTAATGGTTTGCAAGCCATCATTGCTGGCGCAGGTGGCGCAGCTCATTTACCAGGCATGCTTGCCTCCAAAACAATAGTTCCTATTTATGGCGTTCCCGTAGCAAGCAAATACCTTCGTGGTGAAGATTCCTTGTACTCCATCGTGCAAATGCCCAAAGGCATTCCAGTGGCAACTTTTGCAATTGGCGAAGCTGGTGCAGCTAACGCTGCGTTACATGTGATTGCTAATTTAGCTTTGCATGATGCTGATTTGGCTACGCGCCTAGAAGATTTTCGCTTAAAGCAATCTGAAACTGCACGTTCAATGAATTTGCCGGGATATTAATTACATGGCAGATCGTATGGGGCCCATTTTGCCGGGTTCATATTTAGGAATATTAGGTGGTGGTCAGTTGGGGCGGATGTTTACCCAGGCTGCCCAAGCGATGGGATACAAGGTTTGTGTTCTAGATCCTGGATCTAATAGCCCTGCCGGCTCTATTGCAGAAAAATTCATTCAAGCTGACTACACCGACTCTGCCGCTCTCAAAGAGATGGCGTCAATTTGTGCATCAGTCAGCACTGAATTTGAGAATGTTCCCGCTCAAGCCTTAGATGAGCTGGAGTCTTTAGGTGTGTTTGTTGCCCCACGAAGCAGTTGTGTTTCCTTGGCGCAAAACCGCATTGCTGAGAAAAAATTCTTAGCCACTTGGAAGGCAGAAACCAATATTGGACCAGCGCCAAACTTTGTGATTGAGCGCGATGCTGATATTGCACATGTCCCAGCTGATCTCTTTCCTGGCATTTTGAAAACTGCTCGTATGGGTTATGACGGCAAAGGCCAAGCAACCGTGTATGACGTGGAAGGCTTGATGACCGCATGGAATGATTTTGGTCGAGTGCCTTGTGTACTTGAGATGCGGATGGACTTGGACTTCGAAGTCTCGGCCTTAGTGGTGCGCAGCTTTGATGATTCCGTGGTGGCTTATCCGGTTTCCCAGAATATTCACCGTGACGGCATTTTGCATACCTCTACTGTTCCGGCTCCATCACTCAAGCCTGAGCAAGAGAAAAAAATTATTGGTGCAGCCAAAGCGCTGATTCGGAAGATTGATTACGTAGGTGTACTGTGCGTTGAGTTCTTTGTGCTTAAAAGCGGCGATATCGTCGCCAATGAGATTGCGCCTCGTCCTCATAACTCCGGCCACTACACCATGGATGCTTGTGTCAGTAGTCAGTTTGAACAACAAGTTAGGGCGATGGCGCGTTTGCCGCTGGGCGATACCCGTTTACTTTCTCCAGTTTCAATGCTGAATTTATTAGGTGATCTTTGGTTTGAAGGTAGCGAAGATAAGTCTAGAGAACCAGCCTGGAATAAAGTACTTGCGCACTCTGATGCAAAGTTACATCTTTACGGGAAGTCTGAGCCACGCATTGGTCGCAAGATGGGCCACGTGAATTGTTTAGGCGAGTCTTTAGGCGGTGCCCGTAAAACTTGTGCAGCAGTTGCACTTGAGTTGGGTCTTGAGCCCTAGTCAATGTCTACTAACAGTACAGCCCTGCAAACATCTGCAGTGATTAACGAAGCAGTGCAAACCTTGCGAGATGGTTGTTTGGTAGCGTTTCCAACTGAGACAGTTTATGGCTTAGGTGCTGACGCGAGAAACCCTGAGGCCATTCAGAAAATCTTTACTGCGAAGGGCAGACCTTCAAATCACCCTGTGATTGTGCATTTAGCAGCGCCAGAAAAATATGATGCTCCACAAGTTGATTGGGCTACATTACTGAGTCCTTGGGTGCGCGATTTATCGGAGGATGCTTTACAACTCATTAATGCATTTTGGCCCGGTCCGCTTACCTTGGTATTTAAAAAAGATAAAAGCGTTTTAAATGAAATCACTGGTGGCCAAGATACGGTAGCTATAAGGGTGCCCGCACATCCTGTTGCACAAACACTATTGCGTAAATTTAAAGGTGGCGTTGTAGCGCCTTCTGCCAATCGTTTTGGTAAGGTTTCACCGACGAGTGCTGCCGATGTTCGTAATGAATTCGAAGGCATGCTGGATTTGATGGTATTGGATGGTGGTGATTGTGAAGTTGGTATCGAATCGACCATCATTGATTTATCTTCAGGCGATCATGCAGTGCTGCTTCGGCCTGGTGCCATTACTCCTAGTGAAGTCTTTGCTAGGACGGGTATCAAGGTATCTCAGTCTGGAGAAAATGAGGCTAATCATTCAGAGACAAGCCTTCCTAGAGTATCTGGAAGTCTGAAGGCGCATTACGCCCCAACCACTCCACTCCGACTCTATGCGCCTGGACGAGTCTTAGACGCTTTGAGTGAATTCCCTGACATTAAGTCGCGTGTAGCCGTGGCAGTGTGGGATTCGGATTCTTCATTGGGAGGGGATGGTCATCCTTCAGTCCATTTTGAAGAGGTCACAGTACCGAGTGATAGCGCTGCATTTGCAAGTCGCCTATATCGCTCTTTGCGTGACTTGGATCAACAGGGTTGGGATTTGATTTTGTTCCCAGAGCCGCCTGCTGGCGAAGAGTGGGATGGGGTGAGGGATCGACTTCAGCGCGCCTGCTTTGGTTCGGGCCCATCTTCGAGTAGCCACGCCAGCAATTGATCATGTGCCTCTAAACCTCTCCAGGCATTGGGATGATTGATGAATGAGGTGACAGCGTACATCTTTCCAGACTTGCTAATCACGTAACCTGAGATCGCTCGTACATCGGAGAGCGAGCCTGTTTTAATGTGTGCTTCTGGTTTTTTCTTGAGATGTAAAAATTTTCGCAGCTGAGTCATGAGGCGATTACGCATCGTCCCATCAGCCCCCGCTAAAGGTAGGCTGTTATAAAACGTCTCAGCGACTGCGAGCTTACGGGCCGTTACAAGCAGTTCATTCATATGCTGCGCTGAGATGGCTTCATTGCGCGATAGCCCGGAGCCGTTCTCAATGACGAGTTCCGGAAACTGTAAGCCCATTTTTTTAAGCCATTCCTGAATCACTAATTCACCATTTTCTGTGGTCGCAGGTTTACCCATTTTTTCAAGGGCTAAGGTCAGCATCAATTGTCTGGCCATGACATTATTTGAATACTTATTAATATCCTGTACGTCATCAGCCAAGTTAATGCCTTCAAATTGCATGAGAGGTCTGGCAGTGATCGGTACAGTGCCATTACTACCTGTAGGAATTTGCGCCCAAGTACCACCAGCCAACTCCCAGGCCGCTATAAAGCCTCGGGTTAAGAAGGTGTTGGCATCTAAGGCAACGACGTTATAGGTGACCCCTCTGCATGCATTTGGAAATACTCCAGAAAATATAGCGCTAATATTTTGATTGGGAGATGCGCTGCCGTTTTCGGGATTGATCTCAAAGCGGATGTCCTTCTTCCACGAGTCGCAAGATCTATCAACGAGTTGCATCTCATTGCTAATCTTAAAATTAGAAAGCGCAGGGGTGTAATGAATATCTATAAAGTCAGCGGTACGCGATTTCCCCATCTGAAACGATAGGGTGCGAAAGGCATAGAGCAGGGGGTCTGGAGCAACGTTATAAGCGCGTAGCGCTTCGCCATCAATGGTATTTTGCTCCATCACACTAGGGGCATAGGCACTGCGATCAAAGATGAGATTGCCATCAATCTTCTGGATACCTAACCTTTGAAGGTCTTTCATCATCCGCACGAGCTCTTCAGGAATGAGTTTGGGATCACCGCTACCCTGAAGATACAAATTTCCTTTCAAAACCCCTTGGCGAATAGCGCCATCAGTAAAGAGCTTGGTACGCCAGCGATACTGCGGACCTAAAACATCCAAACCTGCAAGAGTCGTGACAAGCTTCATAGTTGATGCAGGATTCATCGCTTCGGTGGAACGCCAATCAAGCGCAGTCTTAGAGAAATGCTGTATTTCTTTACCTTCGTGGGCTTGCCCAATTTCCCTGACGGAGATGCTAATGGCATCTTGGGGGATTTGGCTCTTTTCTAGACTGGTTGCAACCGCTTTAGGAATATATTGAAAAGCGGTTTCTTGAGAGACTAAATCTGCAGCGTGAATAAATTGAGTCAAGCCAGCGACCAGAAATATAGCGCTGCCAAAAAATAGTGGGAATAGACGATGGTGGCATTGGACTCTCACCCTTAGAGGATAAACCCCCTACCAATTTTTACCATTGCTCGCCACAGGCGTCTCGTACTTCTTGGAAGGGTTTGCTCTTCCATGCTTTTTACAAGCGTGTACAGACGGGATTTCGGGCTCATCAGCATTCTCCAATCGGTGACTATCCAGTCTAGGCAGGACAGATTGGAGCGAACAACGGCTCATGCTGTCTAAGTTCTAAAGACCGCCTGTTCTAAGAGCCTCTAAATACTGGCCGCATAAGCAGTCATTTTTACACTCAATGACTGAGTTGTGGTCAAGGGCGCTTCAATTCAAACTCGTGACTAACGAATTGGGGTTTATATCGGGAGTATAAAAATCCCTGTTATTCCCTGTTCCAAATTCTTGGAATGTTGTGGGGGTTTAAGTAACCCCTGAGTTAAAGCCTTGCCTTCTTCGAATCCTCCCTCATTTTTATCAGAATTCCCTGTAAATTTCCCTGTAAGCAGAGTAGGATGCAAAGACAGCCTGGACGGAGACTCCGTCCACCGCCAATATTAAGTTTTTTAAAGTTCAGTAAAGTCTACAAATAAACTTCTAAGCCTTGTATTTACAAGGCTTTTTGTTTTTTATCATCCAATAACATACAATAAAAACCAGACCTTCTGAGGGGTA
>Ga0194037_1002890_pt1 | contig 10927 bp, 9 predicted proteins | sample JunL306m_MetaG_FD_148653 | JGI IMG/M metagenome (GOLD analysis project Ga0194037, IMG submission 148653) | Anoxic zone freshwater microbial communities from boreal shield lake in IISD Experimental Lakes Area, Ontario, Canada - Jun2016-L304-6m | ecosystem: Environmental > Aquatic > Freshwater >...
AATCAGCAAATCCAGCTCACTCCGTTCAAGAGTTTCCAGTCTTGAGATAATTTCACGGCATTGACGCTTCGACGTATTGAGGGTTCTTGACTGTAACAGGTTTTCGGACAGAACTTGAGTTCGCACTCGGTCCCAGTCATTGGCTTCTACATACAGCTTGCCAAGGATGAGAGACTCCTGATGAAAAAGGCCGCCTGTGGTAAAAGAGAGGCTATAGGTATCTTTCTTCATCATGCAACAGGTTCGCTGTAGTAATAGAATCGTGTTGAATATACAAATATAGTGCGCATCATGAATAGATACGTCTTCACTCCCCCTGCTTCTCCGTTAGATACTTCCAGTACTTCATCGGCATGTTGGATTTCTGGAGGCGGGCGTTTTTGCGGTCAGCAATGGAGATGGTTTTAAAGAAGGTCTGCCACATTGCCTGAACCTGTTTTTCGTCGTCTGAGAGCGCGGGAGTGGTGAACTGCTCAATGGTACCGAACTGGAGAGTACCGTTGCTCCAGTGGGCGGCGGTGCGGCGCTTGACATCGTAAAGAAACCAGTGCTGCGCCTTGAGCCTGGTGCGGAAATGGTATGCGAGAGGATGAATAATATTGTGATCCGGCTCCATTTTTGCAAGGTAGGCTCCATCCCGGAGCTTTTCGAACCGCAGCAGCCCCTTCATGCGGTGCAGTTCTCTTCCTGCTTTTTTGGCAACGGAGACAATATCAAGCACCGCCGAATGGGTGAGGTAGCCGTTGACCTTGTCGCCATACTTGAATGCAAGCGTCATGTAATGAAGAAGGCTGGTTTCCATCCCCTCCTTTTCGGCAAGCATAAAGGAATAGATAGTGTGCGCGGCATCAGGCGCCTGCTTGCGAAGACGAAAAAAAAGTGATTCTGCTTGAGTAGCATCCGTGACAATAAAGAAACCGTCTTCGAAAAGAGTATCCTCTCGCTCCGCAAGAGCAACCTGCAGCGGATCAGGCTCCTCTTCAAGGATCCATGCAATGGCTGACATAAGGCCGTCGGCAGTGCCGTCATACAGGTATCGATTCATGCGTAGAGACCGGGAAAAACAAGCTGTCGGGGAGGTGGCGCCCCGATCCCGTCACCAAGCAGCAGTTGCTGGCGGATAAGAGCAGGCGTCCGATCAGCTCTTTCAAAACCCCGCCCTGCACTGGTAATAAAATATTTGGCCCGTTTCATCACCACCCCGATTTTTTTCATCCCCTCGGGTGTGATGGCTGAAAAACGACGTGCTGCAATAATACGTTTTGCAGAGGTGACTCCAATACCCGGTACGCGTAACAGCGTGAGGTAGTCTGCATGGTTGATCTCTACCGGAAAAAATTCAGGGTGACGCAGGGCCCATGCAGTCTTTGGGTCAAATGTTTCATCGAGATTTGGGAGATCATCCGAAAGAATCTCTTCAGCCGAAAAACCGTAGAAGCGCAGGAGCCAGTCGGCCTGGTAGAGACGGTGTTCACGGAGCAATGGAGGGGCCGCCAGCACAGGAAGTCGGTTATCGGCACTGACTGGCACGTACGCGGAGTAATAAACGCGCTTGAGATTCATTTTTTTGTAAAGCCCTTGAGAGAGACGCAAAATCTGAAAATCGTTTTCAGGGCTGGCGCCAATAATCATCTGGGTACTTTGCCCGGCAGGGGCAAACCGGGGAGCCCTTCGGTCAGCTTTGCGCTCAACAAGACTGGAGGTTATCTCCCGACCAATGAGCGCCATGGGCTCCAGAATTGAGTCTTTATGCTTCTGGGGCGCAAGCCGATGGAGAGAAACCTGTGAAGGCAGCTCAATATTGACGCTGATACGATCGGCATACAAACCGGCTTTACGCACCAGGTCACTGCTGCAACCGGGAATGATTTTCAGATGAATATAGCCGCCAAAATGCTCTTCGGTACGCAGCGTTTCAACAACCCGTACCATTCGTTCCATGGTGACATCGGGGCTCTGCATGACGGCTGAACTTAAAAAGAGCCCTTCAATGTAGTTTCGACGGTAGAAGTCGAGGGTAAGATCGACCACCTCCCGGGCAGTAAAGGATGCACGCTCAACAGCATTGGTTGAACGGTTCACACAGTAGGCACAGTCGTAACGACAATCGTTGGAAAGCAGGATTTTCAGAAGCGAGATGCAGCGGCCATCATCCGACCAGGAGTGACAGATTCCACTCTGTGAGGTGTTGCCGGTTCCGCTTGAGGGGGCTTCGCGCTTGCTTCCACTTGAAGCACACGAAGCATCGTAACGAGCCGCGCCCGAAAGAATCTGTAATTTCGCCAAGGTATCCATGCGGGAAATATACGGAACGGAAAGGAGAAAAGAGAGGTAACAGAGTCGGCGTAGCGGGATTCGAACCCACGACCCCTTCCACCCCAAGGAAGTGCGCTACCAGGCTGCGCTATACGCCGAAATGCTTCTTTAGAAGGTAGGGATTATAAAGAAATCCCTGAATTATAAATAATCTTTTTTCAAGGTTTTGCTCTTTTTCTCCTCTCCCGAAAAAGAGATTTGGCTTCATTTTATTTTGAAGACAGAAGTTATCAACATTTGCAGCATCAATCCACAAGTAAAAACAAATTCCTTCGATCAAGAGCAAAAGTGTCGCGTCTGAAAGCAAAAAATAAATAACTCATAAAAATAAAACAGGTTAAACAGAATACTGTTTTATCAAAAAGGACCCATCTCAAAGCGAAAAGAGAACGCATCGACCGATGAATCAACACGTTATCAACAATTCGTAAACATTATGGAGTCTCCTGCCTGCGGCCAAACCGGTGCTTTATGTAACCTAAAAGAGGAGGCGCAAGGGAGACGGCAATAATCGCAAGAAATATCAGCTTTCTGTTCTGCTGCACAAAGGGGAGCTGGCCGATAAAATAGCCGCCGTAACAAAATATTCCCACCCAAAACAGCGCTCCAGCAACACAAAAAAGAATAAACCTGCGGTAGGGCATGGCGCCTATCCCGGCAACAAAGGGAGTGAAGGTCCTGATCACAGGAATAAAACGAGCGATGATAATCGTTTTGCCTCCATGTTTTTCAAAAAAATTATTGGTTCGGAGCAGATGTGCCGGATTAAAAAAGCGGGATTTTTGATAACTGAACACTTTTGGCCCAAGTTTGTGGCCAACCAGATAGTTGAGATTATCACCAAGCAGGGCGGCAGAAAAAAAGAGAACAAAAAGGAGGTGAGGATTGAGCGATGAGTCTGGCATGGCAGCCAGAGACCCCGCTGCAAAGAGCAAAGAGTCACCTGGCAGAAACGGAGTAACGACAAGTCCTGTTTCACAAAAAACAATCAGAAAAAGAATGGCATACAACCAAAGACCATACTGCGCAGCAAGAAGCTGAAGATGTGTATCGATATGAATGATAAAGTCGACCAGGAAAGAAAAGATGTCGGTAAAGGAATAGTCCATGATGCTTTTTCTTGGTAAAATAAAACGTTTTCGCCACTGGGCGGAGCAATGTAGCCATTGCATCTCAAAGTCACAAAACCTGGCCAGACTCTGGAGAGAGGGAAAACTGAAGAAAAGGTATTATTGTTTATATTGGCGTTCATGTTTTTAACAAAAAACAAGGCCACATCCAATGAGTTATTTCGCTTCAACCCGCTGCAAGCTCTATTACGAAGATACGGCAGAGTTTGATCTTTCAGCAAAGAACAAACCCGCAGTACTGTTTGTGAATGGCTGGGCAATCTCCTCCCGATACTGGAAACCACTGGTCAACATACTCTCGGCAAACTTCCGATGCATTACCTATGATCAAAGCGGCACCGGAAAAACGATCATCAAAGGCTATAAGCCAACATTCACCATTCAGGGCTTTACCGATGAAGCCGGGGAACTCATTGAACATCTTGAACTCCAGAAATCAAGAAAACTGCATATTATTGGCCATTCTATGGGAGGCATGGTTGCCACAGAGCTTTGCCTTCGATATCGCAGCGCCCTTTTATCTGCAACCATCATTGCCTGTGGTATTTTTGAAGAGACCCCGTATACCTCTCTGGGACTCTTTTTTCTTGGCGGACTGATTGAGGTGTCCCTGAATTTCAGGAATATTTTTCTGACCGAACCGTTAAAAAGCATATTTATCAAACGTGCTGCATCAAAAGAGATCGGCCAGGAATATCATGAGATTCTTATTGAGGACTTCACGCAATCAGATAAAGACGCAACCATTGCAGTCGGGAAGTTCTCAATCGATCGTGATTCGCTCAGGACTTATACCCGTCACGTCCTTTATATTGCCTCCCCCATGTTATGCTGTGTCGGGATGGCCGATCAAACTATTCCGCCTGAAGGGACTATCTCGCTTTATAAAAAACGCAAAGCAGAATCGGAGGCACCGACACATCTGGCAAAGTTCATGGAGGTTGGTCACCTTCCAATGCTTGAAGAGACTGCTGAATTTGCAAGCGAACTGACAAAGCATTTTGAATTTGCGGAACAATTCTACAAGTCTAAACCTTAATCTCTACAGTGAGTAATAAAATATTTTCCAAGAGCCTTTTTTTCCTTTTTGCATCAATCATAGCCATAACACTGACGACCGCTGCCGCCTACGCGACGAAGTCATTTATGGGCTTGCCGAGCCTGGAGGAGCTTGAAAACCCTAATCCAGAACTCGCCTCTTTGGTGTATTCAGAGGACGGCGTGCTTTTACATAAATTTTTTCTGAAGAACCGAACATTCGTTCCACTCAAATCCATTCCCCGATCAACTCGTTACGCATTGATTGCTACTGAAGATGTGGCCTTTTACAGCCACTGGGGTGTCGATCTAAGACGGCTGGCCATTGCCATGGGTCAAAATATATTCAGGGGGCCCAGCCGCTGGCAGGGGGCCAGTACCATTACCCAGCAGCTTGCCAAAAACCTTTACCTGAGTCAGGAACGCACGGTCACCCGAAAAGTCAAGGAGTTCATTACAGCAATTGAGCTGGAAAAAACTTACACGAAAGATGAAATTCTCGCGCTCTATCTCAACACTGTTTATTTCGGCTCAGGAGCCTATGGCATAGAAGCCGCAGCCTATACCTATTTCGGCAAACCGGCATACCTTCTGACCCTGCCGGAAAGTGCAACACTTATCGCAACACTGAAAAACCCTACGGCCTATAATCCTGCAAAAAATCCGACAGGTGCAATCGGAAGAAGAAACCTTATCCTCTCACTGATGGAAAAGGTACAATTCATAACCCCAAAACAGGCCGTAGCAGCAAAAAAAACTCCCTTGGTACTGAAATACACACCAGTCAGCCATCAAGGCCAGGCACCATATTTTACTGAATATGTTCGACAGACGGTCAGGCCATCAACAATGCTTGGCAATCTCGATCTATATCGCGACGGTCTGACCATCCAGACAACACTCGACAGCCGGATGCAAAACTATGCCCAGCAGGCAGCAGCCGAACATCTTGCCGAGCTGCAAGCAGCCTTCGACCGCTCATGGAGATGGACTGAATCTCTGAAAAACCAGATCATCATGGAGAGCGACCGTTTCAGTGAACTGAAAGATAACGGTCTTTCGGAACAGCAGGCCATGGCAAAACTCAAGGCTGACAAAGTTTGGCTGAATGAACTCCTGAAGGACAAAACCCGAATACAGGTTGCGTTGGTTGCAATTGATCCGACGAACGGCCATGTCAAGGCCTGGGTTGGAGGCAACAGATTCTCCCCTGATGAGTATAAATATCAGTTTGACCATGTGTGGCAGGCAAAACGGCAACCTGGCTCAACCTTTAAACCATTCGTCTATACAGCGGCAATCGATCAGGGACTGCCCGCAAATTTCCAGGTGCTTGACCAACCACTGGAACTCAGTAGCGGTAATGGTATCTGGTCACCAAGAAACTCCGACGGCTCATCTGGAGGGATGACAACGCTTCGTACGGCATTGAGCCGATCATTGAACCAGGTGACCGTAAGACTTGCCTACGAGCATCTGAAAACCTCAGAAATAATCAGTTATGCGAGAAGAATGGGCATCACGTCACCAATGGCATCGAACCTCTCTATTGCTCTTGGAACGTCGGAAGTAAGTCCGCTTGAACTTGCCGGAGCCTTTTCAACATTCGCAAACAACGGCATCTGGAACGAGCCGGTGTCAATCCTGAAGGTTGAGGACAAACATAACCGTGCCATATCGGAATACTCTCCAAACCGTCGTTTTGCCATTGACTCCACCACCAACTTTGTTATGGTCTCAATGCTCAAGGATGTGATCAATAAAGGTACTGGTGCGGCAGTCCGTGGCCGTTACGGCTTTAATGTTGAGGCCGCAGGAAAAACCGGAACAACTCAAAGCATGAGAGATGCCTGGTTTGCGGGGTTTACTCCTCAACTTGTTGCTGTTGTCTGGACCGGGTTCGATGACGAACGTATCAAATTCACCTCCATGGAGTATGGTCAGGGTGCCCGGGCAGCCCTTCCTGTATGGGCTGGCTTTATGAAACGCTGCTATAGCGACCCTTCACTGAAACTTGAAAACAAGTATTTTCATATCCCTGAGACAGTAATTGCCGTACCAATGTCCGTGCAGACCAATACACCCTCCGATCTCCTCGGAAGTGATGTCTATATCGAATATTACACTCCAAAAGGCTTTCAATACTATCAGTCTCATACAGTGCAGCCAAAGGATGGCACTGGCACCACTTCAGCAAGAGACAGCAGCAGTGCCATGAGCATCAATGGATTTCCCAAACCACCCGTGCCAACACAGATACCAGTCCCAGCGCAAAAAACCAAGCCGAAACCGGTGCAAGCCCATTAAGCTTCTGAACAGTTAACCTCACAATACTTTTGTTATGCAATCGGTAGTCGTCCTTGATTTTGGTTCGCAATATACCCAGTTGATCGCCCGTCGTATCCGGGAACTGGGTATCTACTCTGAGATTCTTCCCTATAACACTCCGGCGGACAAAATCAGGGAACACAACCCCAAGGCAATCATCCTTTCAGGTGGACCAAACAGCGTTTATGATCAGGACGCCTTTATGCCCGATGCCACAATTTTTTCACTCGGCATTCCCGTCCTCGGCATCTGCTATGGTTTGCAGGCAATCGCCAACCATTTTGGGGGTGAAGTTGCCTGTTCGTCAAAGCATGAGTTCGGCCGCTCAAAAATTATGGTTGACCGCCCTGATGAAAGTGAGAGTATGCTTTTTCATAATATTCCCGATTCCGATGTCTGGATGAGCCATGGCGACAAGGTGGTACGGCTTCCCGAAGGGTTCAGGGCAACCGCCAGCAGCGAAAATTCTGAAATATGCGCCATTGAAAGCTTTGGCAGCAACGGGGCTCTCAAAGTATATGGCCTGCAATTTCACCCCGAAGTGCAGCACACCCTCTACGGCAAACAACTCTTCTCAAACTTTCTGCTCGACATTGCCGGCATCACGCCCGACTGGTCGTCGAAAAGTTTTATCGATCACCAGATTGAAGAGATTCGGCGCAAAGCTGGCGAAGAGACGGTTATCTGCGGCATCAGCGGTGGAGTTGACTCAACCGTTGCGGCTGTTCTGGTGGGCAAGGCAATAGGCAAACAACTGCACTGCATCTTTGTCGATAATGGCCTGCTGCGCAAAAATGAGGCTGAAAAAGTGATGAGCTTTCTCTTGACGCTCGGTCTCAGGGTATCCCTCGTCGACGCTTCCGATCTTTTCCTGAAACGGCTGAAGAATGTTGCCTCACCTGAAAAGAAGCGCAAAATCATAGGGAAAACTTTTATACAGGTTTTTGAAGAGCAAATGGCTCATGAGAAGTTTCTGGTGCAGGGCACTCTCTACCCTGATGTGATTGAGAGTGTGAGCGTCAAAGGCCCATCGGAAACCATCAAGTCGCACCATAATGTTGGCGGGCTTCCAAAAAGGATGAAGCTTAAACTGATTGAGCCCCTTCGTGAACTCTTCAAGGATGAAGTTCGCGCCGTAGGCCGGGAGCTCGGAATCGCAGAAGATATTTTGATGCGCCATCCCTTCCCCGGCCCAGGTCTTGCCGTCAGAGTACTTGGATCAGTCAACAAAGAGAGGCTTGATGTGTTGCGCGAAGCTGACGAAATCTATATCGAAGAGCTGAAATCCAGCGGCCTTTACAGCCAGGTGTGGCAGGCATTTGCAGTGCTGCTTCCTGTTCAGTCTGTTGGCGTCATGGGTGATAAACGGACCTACGAAAACGTGTTAGCACTACGGGCGGTCGAATCAACCGACGGCATGACTGCCGACTGGGCACCCTTGCCACACGACTTTCTTGCCCGGGTTTCAAACCGCATCATCAACGAAGTGCGCGGGATTAACCGGGTGGCTTATGATATTTCATCGAAACCTCCGGCGACGATTGAGTGGGAATGATATCAGATGCAAACGTTTTCTAATTCTTTCAGGAGTAGAGGTGTTAAACAACATTGATAGGAGTGTTGCTGTTTTGGTAAACAGTTGTGACAAATATTCCGATATTTGGCCCGTTTTTTTTCAATTATTTTTCAAATATTGGCCTGATTGTCCCTACCCGGTATTTTTAGGAAGTAACGAAAAGACCTATAACGATCCAAGGGTAACAACTCTTTGTGTTGGACCCGATAAAAGTTGGGCTGATTCAACTCAGGCAATGGTTGCTCTGTTACCGGCAACAAATATTTTATGGTTTCTGGATGACTACCTTCTCTGGGAGACAGTCTCAACATCCAAAGTTACCGATCTTTATGAGAGATTTTTGAAACTTCAGGCTAATTACCTGAGGATGTCACCTGATGGTGGAAGTGATCAGTTGAAGCGTATTATTGATGATACCTTACTTGAGTTACTTCCTGGTGTTGAATATCGTAGTTCATTGGATAATGCTTTCTGGAACCGGGAAATGTTCCTTAACCTCTTAAAAACGGGGGAATCACCTTGGGATATGGAATCAGCAGGTAGTCGTAGATCTGATCAATTTAACGGATTCTACGCTACTCGGAGCAACATATTTCAACGTACTAATGGATTAGAGAGAGGCAAATGGTTGCGCTATAATTTACCACTTTTAGCACATGAAGGTATTGCGATTCCTTTAGGACATCCAGTTATGAGCCGCACCAAGGAGGTGACAAAAACGATGAAACGATATATAAAACTCAGTCTTTCGCCGTTGCGACCCGTTTATCGAGTATTGAAGGGTAAATCAGCTCATGAATAAGTCAAACCGTCGGCAATTTCCGTCTCCGCATTCCTCGTACACTTCAAGCTGATGCAATACTGAGTCGTGATTAAGCATGTGGTACAATTCCCCTTGGGCTACATCCTCTTGCTTGGCACCCTTCCGCAATAAATAACGACATTCCATCTCTCCCCACCAGCCCATATTCTTTGCTGAGAACATCATGTTACTCAAGTTCTTCTTTCCAAATTATTCTATCAGAAATGAGAAGTCAGCAAGAGGGCAAATGTAGTAATGGAAAACAGCCCTGCATGATTTCTGAGAAAGCAAATCTAATTTAAACTTAAAATTTCATAACCTTACTCAGTTAAAGGCATCACGAAAAAGTATCTGAGGGTATAACACTGCAAATGTCAAGAAAGAGATGTCCTATTCTGCAAAGCTCATATCCCCGGAATCAATGGTCGCTGTCCTGGCAATAGATCGGTGAATACCCTTGAACTGATGCTGATGAATCAAATATGTGAATATCAATCCTCTCTTACAGATGAAAAGAATAGCTGTTATACTGGTTGCCCATGGAGAAGCTGAAACAGACAGCTTTTTTAAGAATTTTTCCATGATCCGCCATACCCTCGCACATGCTGGTGAGGTGATGAAGCTGCCCCGTCCCTTACAGCTCGTGGCATCGCTGGCTGGAGGGGTGAAAAACAAAGTAACGTTTCGTGCACAAAAATACCGCTCACCTCAGAACAGGATCACCAGACAGCAGGCTTCGCTACTCCAGGACAAGCTCAACAGGGTTATGATTCTTCACCAGACAAACGTTGAGGTCTATTCGGCTTTTCATGCAACACCACCATTTGTCAAGGATATCCTCGAACAAACGAGCGGTCACGACCTCCAGCTCCTGGTCTCCATGTCACCCATTGATAATCGGCTGACTTCCGGAAACCTGCAGCAACTCTCTGCCCAATGCTTGCCGATCAACGGTCAGCGACATCCTGTTGTGATACACGGTTTCTGGAAAAATGCGGAACTCAGAAAAGTCTACCTCGACCACCTGTTCTTCCATGGAAAAACCGGCAACGGATCGGCTTTAGTTCTGACGTTTCATGGCACTCTTGTCAAGGATACGAAAGGAGGGATACCGATGTTTCATACTGGCATGAAAGAGATGCAGGAAATGGGCAGTACTCTTCGTAATGCTATCCTTATTGATCCTCGCAACGCTTATAATAATATTGAAATAGCATACCTTAACCATGATGTGGGAGGCACCTGGACAAAGCCATCTCTTGCCGAAGCCTTAAACGCACTATCATCCAGGGGGATCAGAGATGTCGATATTTTCAGTTGCGGTTATTTTTCTGATGGAACGGAGACGATTCTGCATGCACAGAAAGAAGCCGCTGCAAGTTCTGTGAAAACGATCAGGTTTTTGCCTTGTATCAATGATTCGGAGGCCTTCGCCGACTTTCTTGCAGAAAAGGTTGCTGAGGTTGTAGCTGCCGAATATCCATAAGTCTTTCCGGTTTCCAGGAGTCCCGAGTGATAGTGTGCATATCCAGCCAAGTGAGGTAAACACGATTACTCATTGAGATTCCTGAGAGAAAACTTCTGTTGCAATAACTTCGGGATATCTTCACGCCTGACCGTCCACCCCGTTGTTCTGCCTTCTGAAACCGACTTGAAGCGGTCGCCGATAAGCAGATCCTTGCCCGAGGGGTTCTGCATGACAACCATCAGGCTGCGAACAAAAATAGAGTCCGAATG
>Ga0194037_1002891_pt1 | contig 10927 bp, 11 predicted proteins | sample JunL306m_MetaG_FD_148653 | JGI IMG/M metagenome (GOLD analysis project Ga0194037, IMG submission 148653) | Anoxic zone freshwater microbial communities from boreal shield lake in IISD Experimental Lakes Area, Ontario, Canada - Jun2016-L304-6m | ecosystem: Environmental > Aquatic > Freshwater >...
GTTGGCAACGCAGCCCGTGCGGGCTGGCACTGACCACTCGCAGTCACGGCCTCGCCTCGCCAGCAAACCGTCCAACATCCTTGCTTGATGCCGAGGCACGCCCTCGGAATCAGCGAATCCTCCCCGGCCATCCGGCCACCACGCAGGGCCGGTTTGTCAAGATTTGCACACCCCGTTTCCCGGGCGAGAGGCAGCCTTGGACTGCGGCGAGCCATCGCCGCTTTCTGCGGCGGCAAAATACTCCTCCCGCCTGACACACGGCCCGGCCCGCCGCAATACCGACGGTAGGGGGCTGGCCTGGCGGGTTGCCGGAACCCATGCCACCTCCCAAAGCGGTGCGGCGCTGGCGCTGGCACCGCAGTCCAAAGCCGGTTGGTCCCATGCGAGCCTGTTTGTCAAGATTTACACACTGACCCCGATTCCACCTCAGGTGAATTCTCATCCAGAGCGCCCTTCATGAACTTCTCTTCCTCCCGTTTCATATCCCGCTCCTGTTCAGCGGCAAATCCCCCGCCCGTGATGCCAGGATGGTTTTCATGAGGTCTAACATCACGGTCATATATTTCACCTAGTTCTTTATCGTCTTTCTTCATCGGCTTGTCATTATCTAACGTATGTATTGGCGTGAGAATCGGTAGAAGAGAGGGAATTCATTTGGTTGATTAGCCCATGATTGCTAGCACCGGATTACCGTAAAGTAGCGCTCAAGATACTTGATTGCAGCAGCCACGCTGCCAAAATCCACCCATCCTTTGTAAGCTTTTCCGCCACAGGTTTTGGAAGCACCGTGCGGGGATTTCACGTAAGGCAAACCCACATTCTTGGTGAAGTCACCCTTGCGCTTCTTTATCATGGCCCCCAAGGATCCTGTCCTCCCCTCATTGTCGGCCAGCGATCCGTCCCGCTTCTCCAGCAAGCCAATGTTCCAGCGATCATTACACGCAAGCTTGATAGCATAGTAGTTTTTCCTATCGCAAAGAAAAATTTTCGACTTAGGCATATTTGATGTTTTTGGAACTTTGGTATGATTAGTCATTTGGTATTGAATGTTGGCAGCTTTTCACGTGGGACATCGGCTTGGTGAAATGCGCGACCTGACCCTAAGACCGCCAATTGACCGATCGCGGCTCAACTCGTTTCGCACACGTTCGGATAATTCCATTTTCTGCGCGCAATCAAGTTGAGACTCATCAATTTTCTTCAAAATACTATCGATGTTATTGGCATTAAAATTCTGGAGATCTTTGTCCTGATCTTTTTCAAGATCGTCGATCCATTGATATAGGTCTATTGTGCTATCGTTCATGTTTTTCATGGAAATTGTTCAATCGTATAAAAAGGGGTTGCTACCGAGCAACCAAACTATCCAACTAGTCAGAAAATCTAATAACGTAACCGCTGATTGAAGAATACGCCGCTAGATTGGTGACGGACGCCGAAAAGGTCACGAGGATTTTCTGAGGGGTTCCAATCGAATTTTGAATATTGCTGTATCCATTAACTGTTATGGATTGAGAGCCAGTCGAACCAACCAATTGCGCGCTCAACAGATCACCAGGACTTGTCGTGCTTGAATTAAGATAGAGTCCAATTTTCGATTTGGCTGATAGCGATCCAGGGATTGATAGCGCCAGAACTCCTGTTTGATTCATTCTTGTCGTCATCACAAGTCCATACGAGTAGGTTTGCCCATAGTATAAATCAACTTGTTTTACGGGTTTTGAAGGATTTGGATTTGACTGGTATTGATCACTATTACTGATAAACAAGTTTATCACCGCAGAAGTATTATCGGTATAAGTAAATGTGAGAGAGCCATTTCCACCGCCACGACCATCGCCACAATGGTATATAGACCCTCTAACTAGCATGTTCTGAATAGACTGAGTAAGCAAAGTAGTCCCCCCCGTATATCCTATACTGGATGCTAGCTCTGTGATGGGAGCATACGCTGTCCCCTTGTCCATCAAGGTTGTCTCAGCAATTATCACGCTGCTTTTGCTGGAAGCAAAATTCTGCGCAAATGTCAAATCGCTCTGCATTCCACCCGAAAGCAAGGCCAAATCCTTGCTCAGCTCGCTAATTTGTTGAGCCAGAGTTCCCGAGGCGCTATCGGCAACCGACGCCTTCATCGCAAACGGCACCGCCAGCACCTTCTGCCGCGGACTCTGCGCGACACCATCGACGGTGAGTTCCAGCCATTGCTCGGCCCCGGCGGCGAGCGCGCCGGAGATTCCGGTGGCGGAATAACGGTAGGTGGCGGTGATGGCTTTGCCTGCAACGGGGACGGTGGCGTAGGTGGCGGTAATGGTGCCGCCTGTGTAGTTGATGACGAAGGGGGCGGGTGGCGCGGCGATGGTGATGGTTGCGCCGGTGGTGTAGCCGCTGCCCGCGCTGGTGATGGTGATGGCTGAGACAGCTCCGCTGGATACTGTAGCTGTGGCGGCAGCTCCCGAGCCATTGCCGGTGATGGTGACGGCGGGAGCGCTGGTGTAGCCGGAGCCTCCACTGGTCACGGTGGCACCGACGACAAAGCCGCTGATGAGGCTGGCGGTCGCTGCGGCGGGGGACCCGGGATTGCCGGTGGTTTCATTCCAATTGTAGGTGCCATCGGTGACGCTGGCGGTCCCGGCAAGAACCGGGGTGTTGCTGAGTGCTTTTGTATAGGTGAGCGCGGTGCCGTCAGTGGTGGCAAGCGTCTCGGTGACAAGCGTGCTGCTGGTGCCGGTGGCACCGAACTGGAAGCTATAGACGCCATTGGCATCGACCGCCACGCTGCCCATGCTTTCCGCATAGAGTAGGGTGCCGCTGGTGGCCGCGTCGTACACCTTCAGGTTCATGGTCCGGGTGCCCGGTTGCGGGACACCGGCAGAATTGGTCAGGCGTCCCTGGTAGTTGATGCCGGACGGCACGGCGGCCGACGTGAGCTGCGCGGTGGCGAGCGCCACGGCGAGGGTGATGAGATGGTGGATCGTTTTCATGTGGAATCGGGCGGGGGTTGGTAGAATCAGGGAATCAGGATTTGGACGCGGAAGAAGTAGCTGGATGGATGGGTGGGGCTGTGAAGCGGGCCGGAAGCGATGGTGGTTTCGTCGAACGAGAAGAGCTGGGAGGTGTTGTCACCGGTGAGCGTGCTTTGCAGTGTCCAGTTGTTCATGTCGCGGGAGACCCAGATCTGGTAGTTCCTGCCAGAGACGGTTTGGACGGGCATGTGGAAGACCCCATTGGCCAAGGTGCCTTGCGGACGGAACACGGAATGCGCGTCATTCGGGTTGGTGCCTGCCAGATATTCCATCAGGTTGCTGGTGCCGTCGTGATCCGCATCCGCAGATGGATCGACGCCCAGCGCGCCGAAATACTGGATCTCCCAGCCATCGGGCAGGCCGTTGGCATTGACGTCGGTGATGGACGATGGCGTGACCGGATAGAGCACCTCGATCAGACCTGGATGGTGGACGGTCGCGCCGCCCTGTGTCGGCAGGGTGGCAAAGGATTCGCCGATGGACGAGTGATTGGCAAGCGCGCCACCGGCGGACGAGCCGCCGCCGGAATCGATCGCGGCGGGCGCGAGTGGGGAGATCGAAAGCAGGACGAGAACGACGGCGGATTTCGGGGAAGCACGCATGGCAGGAGGGACGGAATGGTCCTTCCTGGTGGACGGGGAGTGATAAAGTCGCAACTAGTCGACCGCAACGGCCTTTGGCCGCCCCCGTAGAGACAGCTTGGACATGCGCCGCCGCCTCCCCGGCCTTTGGGTCGGTTTGGCGGCAATGTTTGCGGTCATTGCCTACCGCTAGTTGCGAGGTTTATCAGACCTCGTCCGCCGAAGCGGACATCGCCAATCAATCCATGCGCGGATGTTTCGGCAAGGCAAAACGCAGGATTCGCGAACTTTGTCGGATTTCACGGGGATGCGATCTCTGGTGCCGACCGCAGGTCGGGTGACGTTTTCCTACCCGGGCGTCGGCCACAAATCCGCATTTGGGTGCCATGCGAGCCGCCGTCCTTGACCAAGGGCGGTCCGCTTGCTAGGGTAACCACATGATCGAGCGCATCACATTCAATCCTGGCCAGTGTGGAGGGCGTCCCTGCATTCGTGGCATGCGCATTCGGGTCAAAGACGTGCTCGACCTGTTGGCTGCTGGGGTCTCGCAGGCGGAGGTCCTCGAAGATTATCCGTATCTGGAAGCTGCGGATATTGTGGCGTGTCTCGAATACGCGGCCGCCGAAGCGGATCACCCCATTCTGGTGGCCCGCTAAGCGATGCGCTTTGTCATCGACGCGCAATTGCCGCCAGCACTGGCACAGATGCTGACCGCTCACGGCCACATTGCGGAACATGTCGCTGACATCGGCCTGCGTGATGCCGACGATTCACCAATTTGGGCATACGCGCTCCTGCATAAGGCGGTGATCGTGACCAAGGACGAGGATTTCCCGCATCGCGTCCAGCAGAGCAAGACGAGCCCGGTCATCATCTGGCTGCGTATTGGCAACACCAGTCGCCGAGCCCTTCTCCAATGGTTCGAGCCTTTGTTGCCGCAGTTGGAAGCGATGCTTCAGCAGGGTGACCGCCTGATCGAAGTGCGCTGAGCGGCAACGCTCCCGCCAGCCCGCCGCGCGCGACCAGCCCCCGATGAGGTGGAATCTTCCAGTGGCCGCGTTCGTCAGAACGCGTGGCGCTCCCGGCCTGCCAGCGTGCTGTCACCAGCACGCGTCACCAGCACGCGTCACCAGCACGCGTCACCAGCACGCGTCACCAGCACGCCTCAAAAGGGTCATCAAAAGGGTCCCGACTAACAAGCAATGCTTCCAATTTTGCCAGGTTGATTTGCATAAACCGGGTGTTCATTCACCCGGCAGATGGCGCGCGTCACGTTGCCTTCGTGGCCTATCCCGAGGTGTGCCGCCCCCCACCGCCGGGCGAGGAATTGCGCGAGAGCCTTGTTTTCCGGTGGCCGGAGGCGAACCGGTTGGAAGTGGGTCTGCCTATCGAATGACAGGTTTGTCCTTCGCCCGTGGTTGCCTCCGCTCTGCAAACAGCTGCTCCTTCGCGGCGGTGCTGAGGCCATCGTAGATAACCCCCGTCAGGTCACGCAGGCGTGAAGCCATCCTCGACTTCAGGTTCCAGCTATACACCAAAGTCCGCCCCTGGCGCTTGCAGACGAGGGCCCCGGCGCGTTCGAAGCGGTCAAGTTGCCGCTGGACCGCGTCGAGTGAAACGGTAAAATCCCTGGCGATCGCTCTCCCATAGGCCTCGCCGTAATGAAACAGCGATAAAAGCACCGCTTCGGCGGCCTTCCCGCCAAACAAGTCTTGAAGTGCGGTCGAAATCATGACCGGACTATCCGGTCATTTGACCGTGAAACCAAGTCAATAATGCGCCATGAATCCACCTGACTGGCCCAGCTGCACCGAAGAAGAACTGTGAGCAGTATCCGGTGATTCCAGCGGAAGTTGAGGTTGAAGGGCGCACACTTCGACTGCTCTCCCCAACCGACAGCGTGAAAGACCGCTTGGCCGGCTACATTCACTGGAAGTCCCGCGCGAACTTCGATCAGGCGCTTCTGATCTGCCGTCGGCAACGCGAGCGGGTGGACCTTGATGCCGTGCGCGGATGGTGCCTGCGTGAGGGAGGCGGAGTAACCGGGGCTGAGGCTCACGCGCATGAATCCCAGTTCGACGATGGGAGTGGTGTGAAACTCGGGTCACTCGTCCAACCATGCCCGCACCGCAGCGTGATCCGCATGAGTGGTGAGCGGCTGGCGAGCAGGAAATTGACGTCCAGCAGCCAGCTCATGGGGTCTCTTCAAGAATTTGTTTGACCCGTTCAGGAGTCATCGGGGGAGCACCCGCAGGGGCCGCCAGCAGGCAGTCGGCAAGACCGACACCGCAGAGATCCTCTTGGTGAAGGGTTTCCTGTTGGAGCGCGAGCAACTCTTCCGTGCTCATTGGCGAGGCCGGTGCGGTCTTGGGCGATGGGAACATGGGCCGCTTGGTCATTCCTTTCATCGCGATGGGGGCGGACCCGGAGGTTTTTTCGGGGGGAAGCGCTCGTTTCAGCAGTTCCGCCGCCACATCCTCGACCTTGCGCCCCTCGTGGGCGGCGCGGAGCGTCATCTTACGCACCAATTCGGCGGGGAGATCGAAGGTGGCTTTCATAAGGGAAGATTGCAGGCATTCTGAATTTCTGTCAAATTCCAAGACTGAAGGAGCGTCTGCCAACGCCTGTGGCTTGTTAGTCCGGTTCCTGGCGGCCCGTTCAGAGCAAGTCCTGCAGCTCACCGAACCCACACCCCCATGCCGCGAGCATTCACAGGGACGCCCGCCGGGTCCACTGCGAAACACAGTCTTGCAGCGGCAGTCTATGACGGTCGCGCTTTCTCGGTGGACGTTGCTGGCTCTCTGCCTCCCATGAAAACCAGCGACAGTCATAGACTGCCGCTACATTGCGGAATCCGGTGTCGGAATTCGGTTGCAGGCATGGCGCGGGTGGGTTCCTTTGTCCGGGTGCAACGTCCTGATCCCGCACCGCAACCCCATGGCCTGGCTGCTCATTGACAATTCCAACACGCGCACCAAGTTCGCCCTCGGGGATGCGGAGGGCCTGAGCGCGTGGCGGGGCGTGCTGGCCACGGCCGGGCTTTCTAACGATACGCTGGCGGCCCTCACCGCCGGGCTGGAGTTTTCCGCGGTGAGCGTTTGTTCGGTGGTGCCCGCCAAAGCGGCCGTGCTCAAGGGGTTTTTCGAGCCCCGCTGCCCGCTGCATTTCGTAAATCATGAAAGCCCGCTGGGCATGGCGATTGATTACCCGTTGCCCGCGCAGATCGGCGGCGACCGGCTGGCCAACGCGGTTGGCGTGCTGGCGCGCCACGGTGCGCCGGCCATCGTCATCGACTTTGGCACGGCCGTGACTTTTGACGTGATTTCGGCGCAACCGGCGTATTGTGGCGGGGTCATTGCGCCGGGACTCGGGGCGATTGCCGGCTATTTGCCGCAGAAAACCGCCTTGCTGCCGGCCATCGAGCTGGAAGAACCCGCGTCGGCCATCGGCAAGTCGACCATCCACGCCATGCAAGCAGGCGCGGTGTTCGGCTACCGCGGCTTGGTCAAGGAAATCATCGGCAAGATCCGCCGCGAGTTGCCCGGACATCCGAAAATCATCGCCACGGGTGGGGACGCGGCGCTCATCGCCCGGGGCGTCCCGGAAATCGATGCGGTGGATCCCGACATCACGCTGGACGGCTTGCGCCAGGTGGCGGCGCGGGTGTTCGCCAGCGATGTCAGAGCCTTCTGAGCAACATTGGGATTGACCGCCAAGACGCCAAGTTCGCCAAGGTGGATGTGCTAATGAGCAAACCCTCGTTTCCCTTGGCGTCTTGGCTGTGCCGGTTTTCTCTTGAGCACCAGAACTCCCAATCCCCCGGTTGCATTCCCGGCCACCCGTGTTAGTGGGTAGGCATGCCCATTCCTCCCACACTCAACCGCCGCCGATTTGTCCAACTCGGAACCCTCGCCGCCGGAGCCACCCTGCTGCCCAACCCCGCGCGGGCCGAGCTCGCCCCCGTCCCCTCGCTCGCCACGCTGCCGGCCCTGCCCTACGCATTCGACGCGCTGGAGCCGCACCTCGACGCGCGGACCATGGAAATCCACCACGACAAGCATCACGCGGCCTACATCGCCGGCCTCAATGCCGCGCTGACCAAGGCCCCGGAGCTCGCCGCTCTGCCGTTGCCGCAACTGTTAGCCGGCCTGCCGGGCGTGGCGGACGAGTCCTTGCGCATGCCGTTGCGCAATCACGGCGGCGGCCACTGGAACCACTCGTTTTTCTGGCAGTCGCTGGCCCCCGCCGCCAAATCCGGCGAGCCCTCGGAAGCCCTGGCCGTGGCGATCCAGGTCGCGTTCGGCTCGATGGACGCCTTCAAGAAATCCTTCGGCGAGGCCGCCACCAAACGCTTCGGATCGGGCTGGGCATGGCTCGTGGTGCAAAACGGCAAGCTCAAGATCACCAGCACACCCAACCAGGACAATCCGCTGATGCAGGGCATCGTCCCCGATGCCGACCTGGGCACCCCGATCCTCGGCCTCGACGTCTGGGAGCACGCCTACTATCTCCACTATCAGAACCGCCGCCCCGATTACATCGCCGCCTGGTGGAATGTCGTCAACTGGCCAGTGGCGTCCAAACGCCTGGAGGACGCTCCCGGCCAGCCATGAAGCTGCACACCTTCCAACAGCAACAACTCCTGCCGATCACCCCGCGGGAGGCGTGGGATTTCTTCTCCGCGCCGGCCAATCTCAACGCGATCACGCCCCCCGACCTCGGGTTTGAAATCACCAGCCCGCCAGCGGCGGACATGTTCGACGGCCAGATCATCACCTATCGGATCCGGATCGCCCCGGCGCTGTGGATCTCATGGGTGACGGAAATCAAGTGCCTGCTGGCGGGGCGCTCGTTCGTCGACGAGCAACGGTTCGGCCCCTATCGATTCTGGCACCACCGGCATGAGTTCGAGCCGGTGCCGGGGGGCGTCCGCATGACCGACTCCGTCCATTACGCCCTGCCCTTCGGGCTGTTCGGCGCGTTGGCCCACCGCCTGTTCGTGCGCCGCAAGCTGCAGCGGATTTTCGCATTCCGGCAGCACGTCCTGACCCAGCGCTTCGGCACCCTCTGAACCGTCCGCGGCTAGTTCGCCGCCGCTGGCTGCCAGCGGGCCAGCGCCAACTGAAGTTCCTCGGATTTCACGGGTTTGGCGATGTAGTCGTCCATGCCTGCGGCGAGGCACTTTCTGCGATCCCCTTCCATCGCGTGGGCGGTCATGGCGATGATGTGGATCGGATGCGCATGCGTCAGCCTGATGCGTTGGGTGGTGGCGTAGCCGTCCAGTTCGGGCATCTGGCAATCCATGAGAATGATGTCGTACGGAATGCGTTGCAGAGCTTCGAGCACCTCATTGCCGTCGAACACCGTGTCGGCCTGATACCCCAGCCTCGCCAACAGTCGGAGCGCGACTTTCTGGTTGGTGAGGTTGTCCTCGGCGAGCAAAATCCGCGCCGCATGGCGGGGCAACTGGAGGGCCGGCTGCGACAACGGGGGCGGCTGGTTCAAGCCCACGCCAGTGGCGGCACGGCGCGGGTCACGGCCGAGTCGCGGGGCGTCGGACTGGGTCTCGAATTGCGCCGTGAACCAGAAGGTCGAGCCCATGCCCAGGGCACTGGTCACGCCGATTTTGCCTTGCATCAAGTGGACCAATTGGCGGGCGATGGCCAAGCCCAGTCCGGTGCCGCCGTATTTGCGGCTGTGGGACCCATCCGCTTGGCTGAAGGGTTGGAAGAGGTGCTCTTGATCGCTGGCGCTGATGCCGATGCCGACGTCGATGACTTCAAAGCGCAACATCGTGCCCGAGACTTGCGACACCCGCAGGATCACCTCACCGTGATCGGTGAACTTGATCGCGTTGTTGAGCAGGTTGGTAAGCACCTGGCGCAAGCGCCCCGCATCTCCGCGCAAATGAGGAAACACCGTGGCGTCCACCACACCGCGCAATTTCAAACCCTTGGCCTGGGCGGTTTCCGTCAGCATGTCCAAGGTGTCCTCGACGACGTCGCTCAAATGGAAGTCGTGGGTTTCGAAGGTCAGCTTGCCGGCTTCGATTTTCGAAAAATCCAGGATGTCATTGATGATGGTCAGCAGCAGGTCGCCGCTCTGGCGGATGGTTTTGACCAGATCGTGTTGGTCGCTATCGAGTGGGGTTTCCGCCAGCAAGCCGGTCATGCCGATCACCCCGTTCATCGGGGTGCGGATTTCGTGGCTCATGTTGGCCAGGAACTGCGATTTGCTGCGGTCGGCCGCCAGCGCGGCATCGCGGGCCGCGGCGAGTTCCAGTTCGTTTTCCCGGCGCGCCGTGATGTCCGAGCGAATGGCAATGTACTGATAGGGTTTGCCCTGCGCGTCGAGGCACGGGACAATGGTGGTGTCGACCCAGTAATACGAACCGTCCTTGGTGCGATTCTTGATTTCGCCTTTCCAGACATGACCTCCGCCTATGGTTTTCCAAAGACTGGCGAAAAACGCCGGCGGGTGGTAGCCGGAGTTCACAATGCGGAAATTCCGGCCGACCAGTTCGTCACGGGCAAACCGGGAGACCGCGCAGAACTTGTTATTGACGTAAATGATTTTGCCGGTCTGGTCGGTAATGGCCACCAAGGCGTGCTCATCCAGGGCGAGCTCGACCTCGCTGAGGCGCTGCTGCGATTCGCGCAACGCCTGCTCCGCCACTTTGCGCTCGGCCAGTTCGCTCATCAGTTGCTCGTTGGCTTGCTGCAGTTGCCGGTTGGTCGCGGTGAGCGCCTGGCGGCTCGCCGAGAGGCCTTCGCGCGCACCTTCCAAGCCGACCGCGGCTTGACCGATTTGTTCCTGCAGCCGGTTGAAGGTCACCGCCATGTCGCCGACTTCATCGTGCGAATGCACGATCACGGGGGCCAGCGTGAATTGCGCCTTGGCGGCCTCCAGATCGCCGGCGGCCAGGGCCCGCATCGCCCGTGTGAAGTCCGTGAGGGTGCCCTTGACCAGCAGATCGGCGGCCTTGGAAACCTCCACCGCCGAGTGGGCGATCATGCCCGGCAGAATCAGCCCGATGGCGATGGTCAGCAGGGCGACCACCACAAAAATATCCTCCAGCGCGGTGATCAAGCCGGCGTTGTCGCGCGGCACGTTGTCGATGGCGATGAGGTACCCGACCGCGTCGAAGGCCAGCACCAGCAGCATCGCGCCGGTGAGCTTCAAGTGCAGCGTGCGGGCGATGAGCGGCAGCCCCAGCTTGCGCCGGTCGGCCATCTTGCGCCACGCGTAAAGGGCGGCTCCCGAGTAGGCGAAAACGATCCCGACGAGCACCGTGCGCATCCCGAATTGTTGGAAGCCCAGCAC
>Ga0194037_1002894_pt1 | contig 10916 bp, 6 predicted proteins | sample JunL306m_MetaG_FD_148653 | JGI IMG/M metagenome (GOLD analysis project Ga0194037, IMG submission 148653) | Anoxic zone freshwater microbial communities from boreal shield lake in IISD Experimental Lakes Area, Ontario, Canada - Jun2016-L304-6m | ecosystem: Environmental > Aquatic > Freshwater >...
CCTTAATATTTCTTCCTATACAATAACGTGAATGTAGCAAATCGGTATTTTCTTTTCTTTTTTTTATTAACTTTTTCATTTGTGGTTTATTCGCAAAATGAGAAGGATACGGCATTCATTTCACAATTTGAAAAGCCCAATAATATTCAATTAAACACATGGGTTACTGATTTAGATTTTAGTGTCAATCCAAGATTACAGGACAGAGATTTTACCGTAAAATTTACGCCAAACGTTACCGGTCAAACCGGATTTTCTTTCGGTTTAAAAAAGGTTACCCTTTTTATAGGATTTCAAATTCCGGGAACAGAATCGGATCCATGGAAATATGGTAAAACAAAATATCTTGATTTTTCATTTTCGTATTTTAATAAAAAATTTGGGGGTGAAATTTATTACCGAAATTATAACGGTTTATATCGCGATGCAAATGATACAACTCCTTTAACTATTAGAGATGATGCACGTTTAACAAATTATGGAGGCAGTTTTTTTTATGTGTTTAATTATAAAAAATTTTCCTATAGGTCGGCAATCGGACAATTGGAGTTACAGAAAAAATCTGCCGGATCAGTGGTTATTCTAGCCAATGTAAATTTCAGATCCCTCGTTGCTGATTCGTCATTGATACCAAAAGAAATTGATTCACGACAAAATTTTAGCAATCTTCAAGGCTTAACCGATCTTCGTTTTTATACCTTTAATATTCGTCCGGGTTATGCCTATAATTTTGTTTTTAAAAAGGGGATGTATTTCATTTCACCTTCAATATTTGCAGGAGCAGGAATCGGAAATTTTGAATACCGTGGAATTTCAGGAAAAGTTGAAAGAGGAGTGAATTATGATATGGATTTGCGTTCCATTATTTCTGCTGGGATGAATCATAAAAATTGGTTCATAAATATTTTCGTTATTTACGATACCAGCCTCAATATTTTTGATAACAACCTCGTATCATTGCAAACAACAAGCTATGGCCTTAATATTGGCTACCGATTAAAAAGTTATTTTAGAATAAAATGGCTCTGATGCACAAAAAATATTTCTTCCATATATTTTTATTGATGGCTTTAATTGGAGCGTTTGAAATTTCTTTTGCGCAAAAAAAAAATGTGATTAATCGTACGCTCGACTGGTCCTATAAAATTGTTCAAGGCGATTCGGCACATCCCCATAAAAAATATTTTTTCCCAATACCAATTGTAGCCTATAAACCCGAAACACGCTGGATATTTGGATTGTCAATCACACAACTTTTTCGTGCAAAAAATGGTGACAGTTTAACTCGACCATCTGCACTAAGATTAAATACTTCCTATTCTCAAAACAATCAATTTTCAATTAGATTAATGGGAGATATTTTTACCTATAAAAACCGATTGAATATTACCGGACAAATTCAATACACCAATTTTGTAGAAAATTATTGGGGTGTTGGAATCAATCAACCGGAGTCATCAAACGAGGTTTATTATTTTAAAATGGTCAAAGGAAATATTAAAGCCTCGTACCAAATATTACCAAAATTTTATGCAGGAATGCAATACAATTTTGAAAACATGTTTGATCTGACTTATAAAAATGCAGCGAGCAGTGCGATGAAAAATTCAGGTATTGCAGGAACTTCATCAAGCGGAAGTTTGTCGTCTGGTGCAGGTTTTATTATTGAATATGATGACAGAGACAATGTTTTCTTTCCAACCAAAGGACAAGATATTGAACTGTCGAATTGCTTGTATAATAATATTTTTGGAAGTCAATATAATTTTTCAAACATCACTCTTGATGCTAGAAAATATTTTGGATTATGGAAACAAAATGTGTTGGCAATTCAAGGATTTGTAAATATTAATTCAGGAAATATTCCGTTTAGAATGCTCGGCACTTTGGGAAGTGATTCTTATATGCGAGGTTATTATAACGGGCGTTTCAGAGACAATTGTGCGATGGCTTTTCAAACAGAGTTGCGTAAAACAATTTGGGGTCCGGTTTCTATTGTGGCATTTGGTGGGTTTGGAACAGTAAGTCCAACAGCCGATGGATTAACTTCCAACATAAAACCTAACTACGGTGCAGGATTACGAATCATGGCTATACCTCGAGAAAAAATGAATATCCGTGCCGATTATGGAATGGGAATAGATGGCGTAAATGCTTTTTATTTAACCATGGGCGAAGCTTTTTAAGCAGGGTTATGTATTTTGTGATAAATTTTGAAATCCCGAAGGGATGAAATTATTATTGTTGAATGCTAACTGTTCATCAGAAACCCGAAGGGTTGACATTTTTTATTTCACCCTTTCAGAGTTTTGATTGTTTTCGAAAATTATATTCTACAATAATTTCACACCTTCGGTGTTATTGTTTGTCTCTATGTATTATACTGGTCAAAACCACGTTTCACCCAAAAATGTACAAAAAAAAGCCCAACAATTAAGTTGAGCTTTTAAGAGTATAAAAATATTCTGTTAAACCTTATTGGGCTAATTGAACATCAACAGCCATTGGTCCTTTTTTTCCTTCTCCAACTTCAAATGTTACTTTGTCGTTGTTTCTGATCTTGCTTTTAACGCCTGAACTATGAACGAAATAATCAGTTTTAGTTTCGTCATCAGTAATAAAGCCATAGCCTTTTGAGTCGTTGTAAAATTTTACTGTTCCTTGCATATTGTGTAAGTTAAAAAGGTGAAAATAATTGTACTACGAAATAACAAACAAATTATTGAATACAAAGATTTTCACATTTTTTTTGCAAGAAGTTAAAATTTATGCATCACGTCTTTTACGTGGAGGAAAATCTCCGTCACGTTTTTTTCGTTCGCCACCTTCACTGCTTCCACCGTAGCTTCTTTTCTCGCCACTTCCAGCATAAGGTTTACGTTCACCGCTTCCGCTGCTTCCATAAGGTTTACGTTCTCCGCCTTCTCTATTTCCACCGTAACTTCTTTTTTCTCCACTTCCGGTACTTGAGCGTTCGCTGCTTCCGCCATAACTTCTAAGTTCGCTTCCGCCTGAGCTAGAGCGTTCGCTGCTTCCGCCATAACTTCTACGTTCACTTCCGCCTGAGCTTCTGCGTTCGCTTCCGCCTGAACTTCTACGTTCGCTTCCACCACCGTAACTTCTTTTTTCTCCGCCACCATAACTTCTGCGTTCGCTTCCACCACGACTTCCACCATAACCACCTCTTCCACCTTCACGTCTTCCTCCGCCACCTTCAGGTCTGTCGCCAGATACTTCAATACGTACGGGTCTGTCTTTATATGTTGAACCATTTACAGCTGTTACCAGTTGATCAACAAATTCGTCTTCCACATTTAAAAATGAGAATACACCTTTTACTTCTACACCAATAATAGATTTAAAAGGAACACTGCTGGTACTGGCAACAAATTCTTTTAACGTAGTATTATCTAATCCGTCTTTTGAACCGATGCTGATAAATAAACGTTTTCCTCTTGCGCCTCTTCCACCATCTCCATCACGCGAACCGCCACGATCGGCAGCTACTGCATTAAGATCCGGTCCTGAAAGATATTCATTAGAAAATCTTCTTAACTCTAACGAAAGCACTTTTTTGATCAGGTCAACTTTGGTAAAGTTATCTAGTTCTTCTAATGATTTCATTACGTTCTCATCAAAAACACCATCTTCAATTTCAGTGTTTTCGATAGTTTGAAGGAAGGCTAGTAATTTTTTATCACGAACTTCAGTTGCCGATGGAATTAAAATACGGTTGAATTTTATTCCTGTAAGTTTTTCAATTTCTTTTAAACGATACGGCTCGCGCATGTTTAATAAAGTAAATGAAACTCCGGTTTTTCCAGCACGGGCAGTACGTCCGCTTCGGTGTGTATAATATTCGATATCATCTGGTAAATGATAATGAATTACGTGAGTTAGTCCTTCCACATCAATACCACGAGCAGCCACATCGGTTGCTAATAAAATTTTGATGGCATGGTGACGGAAACGTGTCATTACTTTTTCGCGTTGTTGCTGGCTTAAATCTCCATGCAAACAATCAGCATTGTAACCATCACGAATTAATTTATCAGAAATATCCTGAGTTTCATGTTTTGTAGTACAGAAAATAATTCCGTAAAAACTATCGCTCGTAAAATCAAGGACACGCTTTAATGCTGCAATTTTATCTTTTGCGTGCACCATTGCATACTCATGAATGATGTTTTCATTACCGGCATTCTTTTTACCTACAGTAATTTCAATTGGATCTTTTAAATAGCGTTCAGCAATTTGTCTTACTTGCTTACTCATTGTAGCACTAAACAGGCAAACACGTTTTTCGGCAGGAGTAACTGAAAGTATTTCTTCGATATCTTCACGAAAGCCCATGTTGAGCATTTCATCTGCTTCATCAAGCACTACGAAGTTTACACTCTGAATTTTAACAGCCTTGCGAGCCATTAAATCCATTAACCTTCCGGGAGTTGCCACAACTATTTGTGCTCCACGTTTTAACTGATCAATTTGTTGTGTGATGCTTGATCCACCATAAACCGAAACGATATTTACGTTTTGCAAGAACTTGCTATAGCTTGCCAAGTCGCGAGAAATCTGAACACAGAGTTCGCGTGTAGGGCAAATAATAAGAGCTTGTGTGGTTTTGTTGGTGAAGTCAACTTTGTTTAAGATTGGTAAGCCAAAGGCTGCAGTTTTTCCTGTGCCGGTTTGTGCTAAACCTAAAATGTCTTTCTCAGTCTCTAAGAAAACAGGAATGGACTGTTCCTGAATTGGAGTGGGATTAGTGAAGCCCAACTCCGAGATAGCGCTTAGAACGGACGTGTTCAAGCCTAATTGTTCAAATGTTGTCAAATTACGATTTTTGTTTATTAATGAGCGGCAAATGTAAAGCATTTAGTTGAGAGTGCCGCATAATCAAATAAATAGGATGAATAAAGTTAAATTTCAGATTGCTTTTTAACACTTCAACATTCGATATTCAGGGTTCAATTTATTGTATTTTTTAAATCGAATAAATAATATGTTAATTGGAAAATCTTGGAACTTTTAAATAGATACTAATAAAGATTTGTCGAAACCGGTTGATAACAAAGACTGTGTGTACCATTAATTTTTTGAGCTTTAGCAGGGATTTTTTTTTAATAGGTATTCGTTGAAATATTTACATTTGATTTTCAATAACCAAGTATGAACAAGCTGTTTTTACTCTTTTCGTTTTTAATGTTTACCACAGGTTTATTTGCAGGCACCATCAATAAACCTGTGAAAAGCCAGCATGGTTTCATCGAAAACAAAGGACAAATTATTGATCAGAACAATCAATTAAATACATCGGTTTTATATTTATATAACGGAAACGGATTGCATGTGCAGTTAAAACAAAGCGGTTTTAGTTATGAGGTGTGGAAGATCGCGAAGAGGGCTTCTAGCTTTCAGCCTCTAGCCTCTGGCAAAACCCCTTTGCCAATAGCTAAAGGCCAACAGCAAGAAGCCAATACAACCGACTCTATCTTCATTCATAGAATCGATATTTCATTTGTTGGAGCTAATCAAAATGCAACAATTACTTCTTTTGATCCCGCCTCTGATTATATTAATTATTACACTACAGGAACAAGTGAAGCAGGAGTGACCAATGTACACCACTTTAAAAAAGTATTGTATCAAAACATTTACCCAAATATTGATGTAGAATTTGTGTTGAATGAAAACAAATTTAAATACAATTTCATTATTCACCCTGGAGGAAATCCAAATGACATTCAATTAAAATTTGACGGAGCAAATAATACTTCGTTAACAAATGAGGGACACATAACAATTGAAACCGCTTATGGAAATATTGATGAAAGTATTCCTTTGAGTTATCAATTGGATAAAAATAATAACCAGCAACAAATTACAACAAACTTCAAACAATTTATCCAACGAAGCTTTAGCGAAGTTGGACAAACTTCAAACTCATATGGCATTTCAATTGGCAATTACGACCCAAGCAAAACCCTTATTATTGATCCGGCCCCGTGGGCAACTTACTATGGAGGAAGTAGTAATGATGAAGGACTCAGCATAGCGACTGATACTAAAGGTAATGTATATATAACTGGTCGCACAGGTTCCTCAAATGCGATTGCAACTTCTGGTGCCTATCAAACTGTCATGTCAGGTGGTGATGCTTATATTTCCAGAGTTAGTTTTACAGGGGCATTATTATGGGGAACTTATTTTGGAGGAACAGGAAATGATTGCGGTAACGCACTAACTGTAGATGCTGGAAATAATGTATATGTAGCTGGTTATACCTCATCTTCTAATTTTAATTTAATAGCAACTAACAATGGATTTCAAACAACATACGGGGGGAGTTTATCAGATGCATTTGTGGTAAAATTTGATTCTTCCGGAATACGTAAGTGGGGTTCTTATTATGGAGCCGACAGTGTTGATGCCGCTAATGGTATTTCTCTTGATATATGGGCTAATGTATATGTTACAGGGTATACACATTCTCTTTCAGGCGTAGCAACATCAGGAGCTTATAAAACTTCTTATGGAGGAGGATTATCTGGAAGTTTTAATAGTGGAGGAGACGCTTTTGTTGTAAAGTTTGACTCATCAGGAGCACGTAAATGGGGTACATATTATGGAGGTACAAATGACGATAACGGATATAGTATTGCAATTGACTCAAATGGTTTTGTTAATTTGACCGGAAATACACTTTCTGTATCAGGAATAGCAAGCTCGGGGGCATTCAGTACTTCTTTATTGGGAGGAGGAAATATTAGGGATGCCTTTATTGTAAGATTTGATTCTTTAGGTTCACGTCAGTGGGCCACTTATTATGGAGGGTCAAATGATGATGTAGGATTTTGTATAACAACTGATGCTAATGCCAATATTTATATTACTGGAAGTACATATTCTACCTCAGGCATAGCTAATAGTGGGAGTTATCAAACTAATATTGGTAGTATAGCATATTATGATGCTTATATAGCAAAATTTAATTCTTCTGGGTCAATTCAATGGGCTACTTATTTTGGCGGATCGAATGATGACATTGGATTGGGTATTGCAACAGATGTTAATGCCAATGTTTTTATTACAGGAAGCACATTTTCAACTTCAAGTATAGCTTCAAACGCAGCTTATCAAAACATTTATGGAGGTGGGGGGGATGCTTTTGTTGTAAAATTTAACTCATTAGGTTTAAGACTTTGGGCTAGCTATTATGGAGGAAGTGGATGGGAAAATGGATACGGTGCTGGTATCGCCACTGATGCAAGCAATAATGTGTATTTAACAGGAATGACAACATCCACTTCTGGCATTGTAACAAGTGGAGCAAGACAACCCACTTTTGGAGGAGGGTTTGATGATGCTTTTATAACAAAGTTTACAAGCACTGGTGCATTAATAAATGTATCAAATGATTCAATAACAGGCACACAGAATATTTGCAACGGAGCAATACCAAATGCATTAATCGGCTCAACCCCAACAGGTGGTAATGGTGTTTATGCTTTTAAATGGCAAAAATCCACACTATCAGCATCAACAGGTTTTATTAATGCAGGAGGAAATGATTCATCACAAAATTATTCACCATCTGCATTAATAACAAATACTTGGTACAGGAGAGCATTAGCATCGGGTGGCTCTTATGATACAACTGCGGCTATTGCAATAACTATTAAATTACGTGCAGGGTTTACCATAAATAATGCGAACCAATGCTTTGCAGGAAATAGTTTTATTTTTAATGATACTACTTTAACAACTTTAGGTACGTTAACACGTAAATGGTATTTTGGAGCGGGAGTTAATGATACCAGTATATTAGTTAATCCAACAAAAGTATATTCTTCATTTGGAACATATTCAGTTAAATTAGTTGCCACAGGCAGCAATGGATGTGCAGATTCCGTTACTAAAATCGTAACTGTTTATCCTAAACCAATTGTAGGTTATACTATTAACAGTGCGTTGCAGCAATGTTTGTATGGAATAATTTTGTTTTAAAATGATACTTCATCCATAAGTAATGGGACATTGACAAGGCTATGGAATTTTAGCAATTCTGTTAATGATACATCAACCGGAATAAGTCTCATAAAAGTTTTTTCAACTTACGGAACAAAAAATGTAAAACTTATTATTAGTAATAATGGCTGTAAAGATTCAGTAACAAAAGCCGTAACAGTTTATCCTAATCCTCAGGCATTATTTGCAATTGATAATGCAACACAATGTTTAAACGGAAATAATTTTGGTTTTACTGATTACTCGATCATTGGCTCTGGAACGATGCAACGAATATGGAGTTTTGGAACAGGGAATAATGATACCTCAACAACAGCCAACCCAACAAAAACATACAATAGTGCAAACACATATTCGATTAAATTAGTTCAAACGAGTAATCAAGGTTGTAAAGATTCAACAACAAAAACTGCAACGGTTTATACAAAACCAATAGTTGGTTTTATTATAAATAATGTGAACCAATGTTTGGTTGGAAATAACTTTATATTCAGTGATACATCATCCATTTTAGCAGGAACAATAACACGACTATGGAGCTTTGGAAATGGTGATACATCAACAGCTATCAATCCAACAAAATCGTATAGTAGTGCAAATTCGTATGCTGTTAAATTACTTGAAACAAGCGATAATGGATGTGTAGATTCAATAACTAAAATTGTAATTGTTAATCCAAAACCAACTGTTGGTTTTTCAATAAACAACACATTACAATGTGTAAACGGGAATAATTTTATATTTACAGATACATCATCCATTTTAACAGGAACAATAAACAGGCAATGGAATTTTGGAACAGGAATAAGTGATACTTCAACTGCAAATAACCCAAACAAATTTTATACAAGTGCAAATACTTATGCTGTAAAATTATTCGTAAACAGTAATTATGGCTGCAAAGATTCTGTTACAAAAACAGTAACAGTTAATCCAAAACCAAATGTCGGTTTTACAATTAATAATACCTCACAATGTGTAAACGGTAATAGCTTTTTGTTTAATGATACTTCATCAATTGGTTCGGGAACAGTTACTCGGAATTGGGATTTTGGAAATGGAACAAATTCAAGTAATATTAACCCTTCCTTAACTTATTCCAATGCTAATTCTTATCAAGTTAAAGTTGTTTCATTAAGTAATAATGGTTGCAAAGATTCAGTTACAAAAACTGTTACAGTAAACCCTAAACCAAGTGTTGGTTTCATACAAAATCTACTTTCACAATGTTTGTCAGGAAATAATTTTGTACTGAATGATACATCTACAATTTCATCCGGAACAATAAACAGAGTTTGGAATTTTGGAGATGCAACAACATCATCATCTTTAAACCCAAATAAAAATTATTCATCTGCCGGAACATACCAAGTAAAACTTGTTGCTACTTCAAATAATAATTGTAAAGATTCATTATCAAAAAATGTTTCAGTCTACACACAACCAAAATCTGGGTTTACTATTAGCAATATTTCACAATGTTTAATTGGAAATAGTTTTTTATTTGATGATACAACAAGTACAACAGCTACCAGACTTTGGGATTTAGGTGATCTATCAACAAATTCCAACGATACTTTTAGTAAAACCTATAGCAATGTAGGAACGTATAATGTGAAACTAAAAGTTAATGATGCTCATAGTTGTAGTGATAGTATTACAAAAGTTGTTATTGTAAAACCAAGTCCTGCAAAGCCGATGGTAAGTGCAATTACAAAATCATTATTACAAAGTACTGTAGATAATTCTTATCAGTGGTATTTGAATAATTCCATTATTTCAAGTGCAAATAATCAAACATTAGCAATTACAACAAACGGAAACTATTCTGTATTAATTGACAGCACAAATGGTTGTAGTAATTTGAGTAACCCATTCGCAGCATCATCCGTTGGAGTCGCAGGTATAAATATTTCCCAAAACGAAATAAAAATTTATCCAAATCCTGCAAAAGATGAATTGCATATTGAAACATCAGGAAATGAAAAGTTTGGTGTTCAATTGTTTGATATGACTGGGAAAGAAGTTTCAGGGAATATTTCATTTATTAATTCTGCTATTATTAACACTCAATCACTTTCTGATGGAATTTATTTTGTAAGAATCACGGATGTTAAGGGTATTGTTTTTATAGTACAAAAAGTTGTTTTGGTGAGGTAAAAGTCACTTCGAGTTTCTTTGGGAAGGTTGTGGGAAAGAGAAGTATCGAGAAGAGATTAGTATAAAATAAGTTCTTGATACGCACTTAACAAATCCAACCCAATACTACTCGAACTGACTATGATGCAAAAAACGTTCTGACGCGTAATGCGTCTAACCGTTTTATTTTCTGAAGGAATTTATTTTGTTAGAATAACTGATGCTAATGGTGCAATTGTTAAAATGCAAAAGGTTTCGGTAGTAAGGTTACAGTCACTTCGAGCCTGCCTGCCGCTCATAGCCATTGCTTCGGTAGGCAGGTAAATATTGGGAAGCTTATGCATGGCGTTGTATCGAGAAGCGACTACTTCTTATCCGTTCTCGATACTTCTCTTTACAAAACCCGTCACAATGAAACCTGTTTGCCTCTCAGGGCTTGTCTGGCAGACAGGCTCGAACTGACTATGAATAAAGTACAAATTGTTGAGGTGGTAGAGTTAGTGTTTAGTGCACAGTTGTTTTTCCTTTCAAAAAACATTCATACATTTTTCAACACAAATTTTTTTTATATTTGTTGTTCAATTTATAAACTGCCAAAAGCTAAAAGCTAGCGGCTAAAAGCCAACAGCTAACAGCAAAAAAATGAACATACGCGACTTACTAAAAGAAAGAATTTTAATTATTGATGGTGCAATGGGCACCATGATACAAAGGCATAAACTAGAGGAAAAAGATTTTAGAAACGAAGC
>Ga0194037_1002895_pt1 | contig 10914 bp, 9 predicted proteins | sample JunL306m_MetaG_FD_148653 | JGI IMG/M metagenome (GOLD analysis project Ga0194037, IMG submission 148653) | Anoxic zone freshwater microbial communities from boreal shield lake in IISD Experimental Lakes Area, Ontario, Canada - Jun2016-L304-6m | ecosystem: Environmental > Aquatic > Freshwater >...
GCTCTATCAAGAGTGGGGGTACTTTTGGGGAAGTGGGGTCTATCTTTCTGTAATAAAAAATTTAATACTGCATCAACTCATCAATAGACTTTGCCTTTTTTAAATCTGCTTGTTTGATATAAACCGGCCCTTGTGGTTTCTTCTCTGGATTTTTTAGCTTAATCGGTTTAATAGGAACAGCGGGCTTCTTAAAGCGTACTAGATATTTTCCTGTATTTTGATATGGTAATATTGCTTCAACTTCAGCAATGTGGGTTATTGCACTTATTGGGGCAACCTGATAAGCAGCAATATATTTTATCTTTTCTTTCATTGCTGCACCAATCCGTATTGCATGCCATTGGTTTTCTCCAATAAATACTTTGGTAAATCCTTCTTTTTGAGCAGGAACTACAATTGTATCACATAATGCTCTCCTTTCTCTTCTTTTTATTCTATCTGCTATTTGTTTAGCAGTAGCTTTTTTCTTAGGCACTGATATTTCAAGCTCATCCTCATCATATAAAGTATCATAGAAGTATACAAGACCTCCATCATCAGCTAAAAATGTTTTGACTTCCAGTACAGAAATATCAGCATTTATTTTTTGTATAACGTTATGCAACTCTTCTTTTGCCTCATCAATAACTACTAACGCCCTAAAATCTCCAAGTACTGCTGTATCAAGATAACTGTCTATATTCCTTTCATTTGAATTTTTTAATCCGGCCTCTAATCTTGATAGTTTGACTTTATCATTTGTAATTTGTGCCATTAAGTACTTTCTTATCTCTAGTTTGGCTCCCTCAAAACTTGTTGCAAACCTTAATAGTTGAATACCTATATGGTTAAATGGGTCATGTGATACGATTTCATTTTCGATTATATACAATGAGGGGGAAGCTGGGGCTGTCATATCTATTAAATACCCGTCCGGTATAGTAATTATAGATTTACCCGTCATCCGTTTTTTCTTTGGAATATAGATTGTCGTGGAGCCAAATATTTGGTCAGCAAGCTTTTCTATTAAATTCTCAAATTCCGATTCTATTTTATAATGGAACGGATTATAGACCTTCTTGTTAACTAATATTGGCATAATGCTATTTTTTAGATGTCTTTTTCTTTTCCTTCACGAATAAGCCGGCTGTGTACTTATCATATAACTCAAACAGGAACTCTACCCGTTTCGTTTCATTGGGAAAGGGTTGTGGCCTGTAACACAAATCTACGGCCTTATCCAGTGCCTGATGTGCTTTAACAAGTACCGGAGGCATCGTATTCGGGTCATATAGGTCTGCAAGACTACTTTCTGGAAATTGAGCTCTTGCTGCTAATACGTCTTTTGCTGCTTTCTCAATGGCTTCCTTCTGCTTATCGGTTGGAGTTTCAGGCCAAGGGAAGTTATTATAAACTAGGCTGTTTGAATATCTAAAATCACTTTTCAACCTGCCACAAACATATTTTACCCAAGTCATGTGCATGGCTGATGTTATGATACCAAAGTGATAAGGAGTAGCATTGGGCAAGGCAATACAGCTATCATTTACAATAAACTCTTTACTAAAAAACCCAAACGGAATATATGGCCTGTTTTCTGAAGAGGTTCTTGGGATTAAAAGAAAATCAGTGTCCGGCTGTCTTGGTTCTGCAAACAATGTGGGCGTTGATGCAGCATCTTTGGTCTGTTTTTTTGTGCTTGCCAGACGATATTTAATAACCTCATTAATCCTGTTCATGACATGAGGCATTGACTTTAGCTCTTTTGGTTCAGCATCCTTCAAATATAGTATCCACCTGTTTCTCCCATTAATGAACTCCTCCCCACTTAATATCTGTCTAAAATATTTATCTGCACCGGGTTCGTCTTTAAGAAAGACCTTTTTCTCTTCATCAGTAAAAAGATAAAAACCTCCGTCTACTATCTTATTGCCATACATCATATCAGGGACGTTACAAATAGGCTTTCTTCTTGATGGTAAAAACAAATCTTGCCCTTCAACCAAGTAAGGATTTATATTGCTGGCCTTTACTTCATGTGGTTCACCTTTGATATCTTCATATTCATAAATTCTTTTCTCTGTTACATCATAGTTTGCGAAGCCTATAATAACTACATGAACTGCTGCATTACCTTTAGCCTCATTACCCCACTTAAATGTTCTATGAGCAAAGTGAATTTTGCAGTGGTACTTATTAAATAATTCATTCCACAAAACACCGACCTGCTCTCCCTGTGCAATAGAATTTGTACTTACAAAGGCTGTCTTTGTTTTCTGCAAATTCTTTTCTTCTATAACATTGGCTGATTGCATATACTGTGCTGCTTTAATATACCATGCAGCAACATAGTCAAGAAGCCCTGCACCATTAACCCCCGAAAAAACAAGTTCCATATCGGCCTTTTGCTCTGTATTCTGCAAGTGCTTTCCAACAAATGGAGGATTGCCTAAGATGTAGTGATACCTTGGCTGTTCTTTTTCCCATGGCATTGGGTCAATCAGGCTCTGCCAGTCGATATGCAAAGAATTTCCCTGCTTTATAGTGGCACTTTTCCGCAACGGCAACCGCACATAATATTCCCCGAAAGTTTCACTGGCAAGCATATTCATCTGGTGGTCTATTAACCACATGGCAACCTGAGCTATCTGGGCTGGAAATTCTTCGTACTCGATACCGTAGAATCTATCAACGTCTATTTGGAAATAAATACCAATGTCTGTAATAGCCTGTTGCTTTTTTATGCTATCCTTTAATAGTTCCTTTATCACTTCTATTTCTAGCAAACGAAGCTCCCTGTATGCTACAATCAGGAAGTTACCGCAACCACATGCCGGGTCAAGAAAACGCAGCTTACTTATCTTATCATGGAACCTATCAATGGCATTGCGGCTTTCCTTTTTGGCTTTCTCGAATTCACTCCAGAGGGCATCCAGAAACAGCGGCTTTATCAGTTTCAGGATATTTTTTTCACTGGTATAATGTGCCCCGAGGTTTCTTCTGGCCTTTTCATCCATGACTGACTGGAAGAGGGAACCAAAAATGGCCGGTGATATTGTACCCCAATCGAGAGTGCAACAATCCAGCAGCATTTTTCTCATTTCACTGTCAAAGGCTGCTGTCGGAAGTCGTTCTTCAAACAGCTTGCCATTAACATAAGGGAAAGCATCTATGCTCTCATCCAGATTCTTTAACCTGCTCTCTTTTGGCGTGTTAAGTATTTCAAAAAGCTGCCCCAAGTGTGCAGCTAAATCACTTCCATCAGGAGATGTTTTTAAATCCAAAAACTCATTAAAAATATCCTTCTCAAAAATGTTTGTATCATCAGCAAACAGGCAGAACACTAACCTTACCAGATAGACTTCCAGATGGTGACCGCTATACCCAATACCCTTTAATTTATCATGCAGCTTACCCATCAATTCAGCTGCTTTTATATTTACCGGGTCTTGCTCCTTGAATGTTCTTTTCTTATACCCGGCAATATCACTGAAAAGGCCTACATGGCTAACCAAATCGTTTATTTTAAACTCATGCTGGCTATCATTGTCAAGGTCATAGAGGCGGAAGCGTGCAAAGTCACTTACCAGTATATACTTTGGGAGTTCATTATCTGTAAGGCCGGGGAAGTAATCTTTGGCTTGTTGGTAGGCCCTATCCAAATCCTTCCCACGGCTTTTGTGCTCAATCAGTATCATGCCTTTCCAGAGCAGGTCAATGTACCCCTGTTTGGTATCTGCCTTTTTAACCTGCTGCTCGAAAGTAGCCACCCTCCGCCTGGAGATACCGAAGATATTAAAGAAGCCATCCCAAAAGCTTTTAGCCTCGGCATCTTCGTTGCTCTCATCCTGCCATTCTTTAGAAAAGGCAGTTGCTCTTGTTTTAATTTCGTTCCAGCTTAAGGGCATAATTGTAAAAATCTTCTAATGCAATGTACTGAAAATTTCCTCTGGAAAGCTTACCCGGTAATACGCTCAGAATTAGTTAAGTAATATGAAAATAACTTTAAAAATTAACGGATTTTACTAGGAAACAGCCCTCAAATTTCGTATCTTTGTGTTATAATTCTTAACACTCCAAGTGCACCTTTAGCCCTTGCTAAAGACCAGCCTCGAAAGACCAGATAACCCGGTAAGGGTCTGGCAAAATCAAAAAACATACGGTTAGGTTTTTCTTCCCATTTTTAACCTGCAGTGGCATGAAAAGAGCTGCTTAATAAAAGTGAAGATTTATGGCAACTGACAGTTGGGGATAAAACAACGTGGCTGTCAGCTATAGGCGTAGCAAATCAAACTCTCGCTCTGACTGAAGGTGTCAACGAGGACTTGCACAAACCAAGGGTTACAAATGCTGCTCCCTCACGCTATGTGTAATCATCTGCTTCCGAAGGTAACCTTTGGCAGTATAGAAAGGGCAGATGATGAAGGGACGTGGAGCTATAGGTATCTTGAGCAGGAAGCTTTCATGCAAAAATTTGGCTTCCTGTACCCTGCATTGATGATTTTTAGTCTTTTTGGTAGGAAAAGAGGTTATTTCTCCTCCTGCTGGTTAGAAAAAAACATCCGTGCAAGGGAAAGACCTTGGTATATCCGGTAATGAAGCAGTAAGGACCTTAGCATTTACATCATCAATCAGTTCCGAGCTATAATTGTCTAAATATATTCCTGTAACAGCATTACCGTAGTTATGCCCCAATGCTTCTGCAATAAGGTCTTTTGAAAAGCCTAAAGAACGTGCCACATTGGCCCATGTGTAGCGGGCATAATAAGTGGTAACAGGCTTCTTAACCTCACATAGTTTTACCAGCTTACTCAGATAGTCATTAGTGTTTTTTATAGCCTGTAGGATATCCTTTTTCAGAGCTACCGGGTTTCCCTTGTTTATAACAAAGGGAAGGATAAAATCTTTACCCCTATTCGTGCTATGCCCCATGTAATGATTAAGTATTTTCTGTGCCTTTGGCTGTATCAGAATACTATAAACTTTGTGTGTTTTCCGTCTCCGGAATACAAGCCTGCCGTCAACGAAATTCTCTTGCGTAAGTGTTAGCAGGTCAGCAAAATTTATACCTATCAGGCAATAGGAAAGCATAAACAGGTTTCTATGATGCCAGATTGTGCTGCCGATAGGTAATTCGTAGGTTGCGATGCTGTTCATCTCAGCAATAGTCAGCGTTCGGTTAATTGTGCGTTCGTTTTTTATCTTGAACTTATTGAAAGGATAATAAGCTTGGGGTATAATATCTTCCTTAATTGCCTTATTGAACAGTGCTCGGATTGTCCGCATATAATTGGATATGCCGTTTACTTTCATGCCTTCGGTCAATAGAGCTGTGTTGAACCGTTCTATAAAAGAATAATTCACTTCCTCGAAAGGTAAATTATCCTTGTTGGCATATCCTTTAAGCTTATTTACAGCACAGGAATACACAATGGAGTTGCCTATTCGTCCTTCAGCTTCCAGTTTAGCTATCTGCTGTTTCCCATAAGCCAGTATATCCGGTTTGGGTTCTGGCTTCTTCCGACCATTGCGGGTAATATTGCCTATCAATTCCTCGGGAGAGGCATCCTTTTCCTCATCTTCATTCAGGAAGATGGACTTCAGCATTTTGGATTTAAGGCTGCTGATTTTTACGTTATATAGCCGATGGTTTGGGTTCGATGTATTGACTTGCTGTATCTGCTCATCCCAATCGGATTCCCGTAAGTCAATGCCTAAAGAATGGGTCTTATAATTCCTTCCCTGATACACCCGCATCCTGAGGGGGTATGTGTTGTTCTTCTTGGCTCTGCGTTTGTCTAAAACGATTTTAAAGGTTGTTTCCATGCTCATTGAGTTGGAGCATGTGGCTATTGCCAGAATTTGCAAGCAAATTTGCAAGCAGATTAGGTCAACGGGGTTAGTAAGGGGTGAATGGAGATAGCTTAAAAATGGGGGTTAAAATGCCTAATAATGCCAATTTGAAACATATTATAACATCCTGAAAGGCTTATTGTTACAGCATTTCAGGAAAGTTCTATATTTTTTTGTTTCAAAAGAGTAACCCCCTTATCTTTGCCGTCCGAAAATTAAAGGGAGTTTAGCTCAGTTGGTTTAGAGCATCTGCCTTACAAGCAGAGGGTCGGCGGTTCGACCCCGTCAACTCCCACTCAATACAGGAAAGGGTTTCAAGAAATTGGAACCCTTTTGCTTTTCAACCATTTGCATACAATTTGCATACATTTTTAGCTAATATTTCCAAAAAATGGAAAAAAACGGAAAGGCTTTCTGATGCATTACCATAAACTTACATTTCAATCTTTGGATATACTTCGATCCAATATTTCAGCAAATCCATTTTAAAACCATACCCGGCACATTTGCAACGATTGCAGTTTGTGAGTATGAGACAACAGTACACACCTATACCCCCTCGTCCATTCCTTCATACATCAAAAGGAATATAAGATTCCAGTTTATTAATATAGCATTAACTACAATTTTTTTTACCCATAGCCTCTTTTGATCAACCTCCCCACTACTAATTAGTTTGATTAGATAGCCCCCGGGTCTTCCCTGGGGAATAACGATTTTGATTATTGATATATCCTTGCTTTTACTCAAAATTCTATACATCCTTTATATACCAGTATAGGGGTTGTATTAAAAATATTAAAGCAGTACATTGTATTATCTAAAATGCCTAATATGAACTTTATCGAGTTTAAGGAATTTCTTACTGCTAAAATGAAGATGTCTCATATTTATCAGCCAGTAATGATTAAAAGATTGCTTAAAAGAAATGGGGAAGCAACTGATACCGATATTGCCAATGAGCTTTTGCAATTTGATCCTAGTCAGTTAGAATACTACCAAAATATTACTAATAATATGGTAGGGAAGGTCCTGAGGAATCATAGGATTGTTGAAAAGGATAAGAAAACATATAGACTTATTGGATATGAAAAACTGACAACAGATCAAATTAAAGAGCTTATAGTAACCTGTGAGGATAAAATTGATGCTTATATTAAGAAGCGAGGGGACGCTATCTGGACTCACAGGAAAAACAACAGAACTCCTGTGTCAGGCACTGTAAGGTATGAGGTATTGAAAAGAGCAAGCTTTAAATGTGAATTGTGTGGTATATCCGCTGATGAAAAAGCACTAGAGGTTGATCATATTACTCCTAAAAATTTAGGGGGTGAGGACAGTATAAATAATTACCAGGCCTTATGTTATTCATGTAATGCTACTAAAAGGGACAGGGATAATACTGACTTTAGAGGAATTAAGGAAAAATTTGAGTGTAGGGATCACTCTTGTTTATTCTGCAATCTTGATAGAGGCCGTATTGTAGCAGAGGATAATCTATCATATGCTATTAATGATAAATTCCCTGTGACCAAAGGGCATTCATTAATTATTCCCAAAAGACACTTTCAAGAATATTTTGAAATAACCCAGCCGGAATTAAATTCTATAAATAATCTGATATGCCAAACTAAAAATTCACTCATACAGAAGGACACAACTATTTCAGGATTTAATATTGGAATTAATAGTGGTGCTGATGCTGGACAAACTATAATGCATACTCATATTCATCTCATCCCAAGGAGAAAAAATGATGTAATAGAACCGGTAGGTGGAGTTAGGAATATTATTGATGGCAAAGGGAATTATTTAAGCCATTAACCAAAAATATAAGCACCCCCTGTTTTAAAACCCTCCCAGCCTCTAACATATTTCGTTAGAGTACCCCCCCCTTATTTTATAGAGTATAGTATTCAATAGGAATAGCCATTATGATTATTTCCTATGTGTATTAGAGGAGAGGGTACTCCCACTCACAACCCCTCCTACAATTTGAGCACCCGCCACATCCTCCTAGGTTCGGATTTGAGAGGTGTCAATTTCATTATTCACAATTTAAATTTTAAACAAAATGATTACCGTAACAAATTTTGCTGAAAGGCAAAGAAAAGATGGAACAACATTTATTACCCTGGAAATCACAGGGGGTGTTGAACTAGTACAATCTCAAACAAGTGGCAGGTATTATGCCACCGTGAGAAAATGCTCTATTCCCAGTACGTTTGATGTTAACGTAGCAAAGTCTATGATTGGTCAAAGGCTTGATGGGGATATTGTAAAAGTGATTGTTGAGCCTTATGATTTCATCACTCCTAAGGGTGATGTAATGAGGCTTCAGCATTCATGGGCTTATAGGCCTAAGGATAGCCAGGATTTAGTAGGACATACCAATGTTCAGGAGCTATCCATGGTTTAAGTACATCATCTACCACCACTCATTTCTAAAAGGGAAAAGCGTTTTGGAGCAGCCTAACCACAGGCACCATCCATTAACTGCGCCCATAATACGCTTTCTCTAAAGGAACTTGTGGTTAGTGGATGCAACACAAGGGGGATCAGTGTAAAAGCTGGTCTCCTTTATTTTTTTATTAATTCCTTATATAGGCTATGAAAGTTAAGGATGGAGGGATATCGTATACCATCAAAATTAGCATCTGCTATTGAGGGGAGTTTGCTTCCTCCGTATGCTATTTCATTATACAGGTTGGTATAGGTAGCTAGCCATTGATCTGTTGGGGTTGTTTCAGCCTCATCAATAGCACACTGACATCTTGCATTGGTTAGGATATAATCTACCTGATCCTTCATAGTGCTGAAGGTAAAAAACATTTTATCATCATTTAAATCATTTTTATGCAATTACAAACAGCTCAACGTAAAAGAGCAAAAATCAAAATGGGTTTACAAGGGCCCTCAGGATCTGGAAAAACAATGGGAGCATTATTAACTGCTTATGGCCTGTGTGGTGATTGGACAAAGATTGCTGTGATTGATACAGAAAACCATTCCTCTGACCTCTATGCGCATATAGGATATTATAATGTGCTTCACCTATCAGCTCCCTTTACACCAGAAAAATACATTCAGGCAATTGAGCTATGTGAAAAGGCAGCAATGGAAGTTATCATCATTGATTCAGTTACCCACGAATGGGAAAACCTGATTGATTATCATTCCTCTTTACAAGGTAATTCATTCACCAACTGGGGTAAGATCACCCCAAGACACAATGCTTTTGTTCAGAAGATCCTTCAATCACCCTGCCATGTTATCTCCACCACTCGTACAAAGCAGGATTATGTCCTCAATGAACGTAATGGTAAAATGGTTCCTGAGAAGGTCGGGCTTAAATCTGTACAGCGTGATGGCCTAGAATATGAATTCACCCTGGTCTTTGATTTGGATATGAAGAACAATGCTTCAGCTTCCAAGGATAGGACAGGGTTGTTCTTTGGTAAGCCTGAGCAAAAGCTATCCGTAGAAACTGGTAAGATGATAAGGGAATGGTGTAACACCGGCAGTGAAATAACTGCAGTTGATATATCCAACCGGATCAGTGATTGTAAAAGCATTCAAGAACTACTATCCCTTTACAATGAATATCCTCAGTTTAAGGAAACCCTCAAGCCTGAGTTTGAGCAGCAGAAGAGATCACTCCTGATTAACCAGGAAATAAGAAACCAATTAGCCACCCAAAATATCAATCAAAATGGAACAGCTCATTGACAACCTACCCATGATTGTCCGTCCGGAGATCATCCCTAGGGAAACAGAAAGAACGGACAGCACATCAAAACCATTCATTGAGGCAAACACCATTGAAACCTCTATGGAAGAACTAAGGGATGAGCACATCATTCCTGTTTTTGTAAAGGATAATGAAACCCTGATCAGTCATTCTGATTTCATTGAATCTGCTTCTGAGTTAACAGCTGATATTTTCCATGGAGAAAGCATTTTAAGGCCCAACATTCGTGTCTCACATCCTATAAAGGGAAGAGTGCCGGAAGCAAAAGATAAGCCAGCTAACCAGCTGATGGATTGGGAGCGCACCATCTATTATGAAAGGATGGCTTTTGTGATTGAGATCCCTTCCATCAATACAGAAATTGATGGTAATCCCCTGTCATTAACCATTGGTGGGGTGAAGGCTTACAACCAGGATAACTTGTACAGCAGATCCCTATGTGACCAGCACTTTAAAATGTTCATTGGGTTTCAGAATAAGGTGTGTACCAACCTCTGCGTTTGGACAGACGGATATTACAATGATGTAAAGGTGAAAACCATTGGGCAGTTGAAGTCAGCCATCAAAACACTGCTGGAGGGGTATAACAAAAACTTCCATCTGCATCATTTAAACAAACTCACTGAATACAGCATCACTGAACAACAGTTTGCTCAACTAGTGGGCCGGTGCAGGATGTACAACCATCTACCTGCTGATGTGAAAGCAGATATACCACCAATACTTTTTGGTGATCAACAGATGAGCTCAGTGGTGAAGGACTTTTACAGGGATGATAGCTTCTGTAGGGATGACAGGGGTAACATCAATCTCTGGAGGCTGTACAACCTGTTCACCGGTTCCAATAAAAGCAGCTATATTGACAGCTTCCTGGATAGGAGTGTAAATGCTTACAATTTCACAGAACAGATTCGGTGGGCATTGGAAGGGAAGGAGAGTAATTGGTATTTGAATTAATAAAAAACCACCCTCGTGATTGGGGGTGGTTTACTTTTAGTATTTTTTAATAATCAAATTGTCAAATAATCAAATAAATTAATCCCTGAGGCAACGAACAGAAAACCCGTTCTGCTCACTGGTGCTGAACCTGTAGATATTGCCATAGTTGTAGAGCAGGCTTCGGCACCAGGCGTTTGTAGCATTAGGCTCTGTAGAACTCCACCAGTAGCCGCCGTAACCAACACCGCCGAACGTTCCATCGCTGTTACGGGCGCCGCCCGGCAGGCCTGCAAATCCACTGCTATTATCAGCTCCTGTATTTGGGGCGGTCCACCTTGTTGTACCCGCCACTTTCATCTTGCCTCCTGCTACAGCGTCTCCTCCTAATGTTG
>Ga0194037_1002899_pt1 | contig 10911 bp, 9 predicted proteins | sample JunL306m_MetaG_FD_148653 | JGI IMG/M metagenome (GOLD analysis project Ga0194037, IMG submission 148653) | Anoxic zone freshwater microbial communities from boreal shield lake in IISD Experimental Lakes Area, Ontario, Canada - Jun2016-L304-6m | ecosystem: Environmental > Aquatic > Freshwater >...
GCTGCTCAAACAGCGACAACCACAAAGTGCTATTCCAAATATTGAATATGCACTTGCTAATGAAAGCAATAATATTCAACGCTACCGATTGAATTATTTGTTGGGTCAAATTTATGCCGAAGGTGGTCAATTAGATAAGGCTTATTTAGCTTATGATAAGGTGATAAAACTGATGCCTCCTTATGAAATGGAGTTTTCTGCCCGTATCAAGCAAACGGAGTGTATGGGAAATGAGAAAAGTAATGATGTTCTAAAGAAGCTTGTTTCTATGACAAAAAAAGGCAAGAATAAAGACTTTCTTGATCAGTTGTATTATGCTATAGGGAATATATATTTAAACAAAAAAGACACAGCCCAAGCCATTAAGAATTATGTACTTTCAATTAAAAAAGGGGAGAAAAACATCAATCAAAAATCGCTTAGTCAAATTAAATTAGGCGATATTTATTTTATTACAAAGAAATACACCGATGCACAACCTTGTTACAGCGAAGCATTAGCTGCAATTGGGAAAGAACATCCCGAATATACGCGACTTTCGAAACGATCGGAGGCTTTAGACGAGTTGATTCTTCATTATCAAAATGTTCATTTGCAGGATAGTTTGCTCTATATATCGTCACTGTCTGATGCTGAAAAATTGAAAGTGGTGGAGAAGATTATTGCGCAACTTGCAAAAAAGGAGGCGGAGGATAAAAAGATAGCTGATCGTGAAAAGTTATTGATGGAGCAGGCGCAGCGTCAAGATGAACAATCGGAAAATCCAAATGCAAGAATGCAGAATCCATCGATGCCAAACTTGAATGGTGATAAATCGTGGTATTTCTACAATACTGCAAGCGTGTCGAAAGGTAAAGCTGACTTCCAAAGTCGATGGGGTAGTCGTAAACTTGAAGACAACTGGAGGAGAAAAAGTAAATCGTCTTTCAGCTTTGGAGACAGTAACTCTCAGACGAACAATGCTACAGAAAAAAATGATACACTCAAAAAAGATAGTCTGAAAGTGGCGCAAGTTTCGGATCCTAAAAATCCACAATATTATTTGCAACAAATACCTAAAACTGATGAGGAGATAAAGAATGCCAATGATATTGTGTGCGACGGACTCTATAATATGGGGTTGGTTTACAAAAATAGGTTGGAAGATTTTCCGATTGCCATTTCTACATTCAATAATGTCTTGAATCGGTATCCTAAGACGATGAATCGTCCTGATATTTATTACAATCTTTATTTGATTGGTCAACAAATGAATGATAATTCGATGTCTGACAGGTATAAAACGATGTTGATTAGCGAATTCCCCGACAATAAGTATTCTATCGCACTTTCAGATCCGAATTACATTCAGAATTACCTCAAAAAGAAGAGTGAGGTCGAAATATTGTATCAGAAAACGTATGCTGACTTTTTGAAGAACGACATAAAATCAGTTAGGGCTTCTTACATAGAAGTGAAAGAAAAATATCCGCTATCTAAATTGATGCCTAAGTTTGCTTTTCTGAATGCTCTTTCTTTCCTTTCGGAGAAACGAACAGATGATTTCAAAACTTCGTTGGCTGAGATTTTGAATAAATATCCTGATGCAGATGTTGCTTCTTTAGCTGGAACTATGATGTCTATTTTGGTGCAAGGCAAGCCGCTATCGGGTCAGGTGGTGACTAATGATATCTGGAATACGAAACTTAGCTCCAAAGCAAGTGATGCAGATAAGACATCTATTCAGAAAGTGGCGGAGTTCACTGTCGATCCGATTTCGCCACACTTCATCTTGTTTGTATATCCTGCAGATTCGACTTACAACAACCGTTTGATGTATGAAGTAGCCGGTTTCAACTTTACCAATTTTGCTATTCGCGATTTCGATTTTGATATGTTGCCGTTGCAAGGTATTGGGTTGTTGAGGGTGAAAGGATTTGCTTCGTTAAGTGAGGTGTTGATTTACAGACAGCGATTGTTTGGCGAGAAAGGGATAGCTAACAGACTTCCTGCCCAACTTAAAACCGTGTTGATATCGGAGAAAAACTTTGAAAGTTTATTAAAAGGAAGAACATTTGATGAGTATTTCACGTTCTTCGAGAAGAATTTTGGGAATAAATAGATTGACTAAAGATTAAATTCAGCTTATAAATAATAAATAAAAATGCTAAAGAAAGACCGTTTGCTCTGGGTTGACGATGAAATTGAACTCCTGAAACCGTATATTTTCTTTTTGGAAGAGAAGGGTTATGATGTGACTGCCGTCTCCAATGGTCGTGATGCGATTGATTTGTGTAGAGATCAGAATTACGATATGATTTTTCTGGATGAAAATATGCCAGGGTTGAGCGGTCTCGAAACGCTTTCGTTTATTAAAGAGATTAATCCTTCTGTGCCAGTGGTGATGATTACCAAAAGTGAAGAGGAGAATATCATGAATCAGGCAATTGGTAGTAAAATAGCTGATTACCTGATTAAGCCTGTTAATCCGAATCAAATTTTGATGAGCATCAAAAAGAATGTTCATAAAAAAGAGATCATTTCAGAAACCACCACTGTCAATTATCAGCAAGAATTCAATAAAATAAGCATGCAAATCAACGATTCGTATACCTATTTTGATTGGATGATGGTGTACAAAAAACTTGTTTATTGGGAGTTGGAGTTGGAAGAGACTACCAACCAGTTGGACGATTTGCTGAAAATGCAGAAAAAGGAGGCCAATACAACGTTCAGCAAGTTTATTCGTAATCATTACGAAAGCTGGATTTCGAATCCCGATACTCGCCCGATGATGAGCCCCGATTTATTTAAAAGGCGTGTTTTTCCGATACTCGACGATGGAGAGAAGGTGTTCTTTATTTTGATTGATAATTTCAGACTCGACCAGTGGTATGTGGTGAAGAAGATGCTTTCGGAACATTTTAATTTCGATGAGGAACTTTATTATGGTATATTGCCTACAGCCACACAATACGCTAGAAATGCTATCTTTTCGGGATTGATGCCGTTGCAAATTGAGAAAATGTATCCACAGCTTTGGGTAGATGAAGAGGAAGAAGAAGGGAAAAACCTGAATGAAGCTCCTTTGATTCAAACTCAGATAGACCGTTACAGAAAGCATTACAGTTTTTCGTACAACAAAATCAATGACTCGCAGCTTGGAGAGAAGTTTTTGCAGAATTTCTCGGAATATGAGAAGAGCCAACTCAATGTGGTAGTGCTTAACTTTATTGATATGCTTTCGCATGCTCGTACCGAATCGAAGATGATTCGCGAACTTGCTTCTTCAGAAGCTGCTTATCGTTCGCTCACCGAGTCGTGGTTCAAGCACTCAACGACTGCCGATTTGTTTCGTATATTGGCAGAAAAGAAGTACAAGGTTATACTCACCACCGATCATGGAACTATTCGCGTAGAGAACCCGATAAAGGTGGTTGGCGATCGCAATACGAATACCAATTTACGCTATAAGGTGGGTAAAAATCTCAATTATAATCCGAAGCAAGTGTTTGAGATGCGTCATCCAGAGAAATATGGTTTGCCTGCTCCCAATCTGAGTTCTTCTTACATTTTTGCGATGAACGACGATTTCTTTGCATATCCTAATAACTACAACTATTACGCTGGATATTTCAAAAATACATTTCAACACGGAGGCATTTCGATGGAAGAGATGCTTATTCCATTCATCACGTTAGATCCCAAATAAAATATGACGCTTCAGATTGCGCATTTAGATCAAATCAGAGAAGTTGCTCGCGAGTTTATCAACCTGATGGGCGATAGCACAGTTTTTGCATTTTACGGCTCGATGGGTGCTGGAAAAACCACATTCATCAAGGCTGTTTGCGAGGAGTTGGGCGTAGAAGATGTGATCAACTCACCCACTTTTGCTATCGTCAATGAGTACCGATCTAATACCGGAGAATTAATTTATCATTTCGATTTCTACCGCATCAACAAGGTGGAAGAGGCATTCGATTTTGGTTACGAAGACTATTTCTACAGTGGCGCACTCTGCTTTATCGAATGGCCCGAAAGGATTCACGACCTTTTGCCAGGTGATTACGTTGAGGTGAGAATCTCCGAAAACAGCGATGGCAGTCGGTCTATTGCCATAGGCAAGGAGTAGTATGCCAAGCTTTCTGAAATAGGGTCTACTGAAAAATAGCAGCATCCCAAATCGTACCTAATTAAGCCATAATGCTTCAATCCCACATAGGCGAATTTGCCGCACTCTTAACTGCAATCTGCTGGACAGCTACTGCTTTGGCATTCGAATCGGCAAGCCATAAGGTCGGTTCTATACCAGTCAACATCATCCGATTGGTGTTGGCGATGCTATTCCTTTCGCTGTCTACATACATCATGCGCGGGATGTGGTTGCCCACCGATGCCACACCAAAGGCATGGCTCTGGCTTTCGATGTCGGGGTTGATTGGTTTCGTCATAGGCGATTTGTTCCTGTTTAAATCATATACCGTGGTAGGTGCCCGCATCTCGATGTTGATGATGACGCTCGTGCCACCCATGACTGCCCTTATCGGTTGGTTGATGCTTGGCGAAACACTCTCGCTGTTCAGTATCATTGGCATGACGCTCACCGTGGGTGGCATTGCTTTGGTGATACTCAATCGAGGCGAAGGTGAGCGACGTTTCACTGTTTCGCACTCTATTCGGGGTCTTTTCTATGCTTTTATGGGTGCCGTAGGTCAAGCTTTTGGACTTATCTTTAGTAAGATTGGCATGGGCAGTTACAACGCCTTTGCTGCTACCCAAATTCGTATTCTGACGGGTATTGTCGGTTTTGTGGTATTGGTCACCATTCTTCGCAAATGGTCGGGCGTGATGACAGGCTTGCGCAACCTGCCTGCGATGAAGCGCATCACACTCGGTTCTGTCTTTGGACCGTTTCTTGGCGTCTCGTTTTCGCTCTATGCCATTCAGCATACCAGTGCTGGCATTGCATCTACCATTATGTCTATCACACCCATTCTCATCATCCCGCCTTCTCTTCTTTTGATGAAGCAACGCATAACTACTAAGGAGATTGTTGGTGCAATTATCAGTGTGGCGGGTGTCGCACTGTTTTTTGTATAAAAACAGAAAATATCTCCTGAAATCGTTTGTTTGTCTGAAAACTTATTTTTAAATTTGCATCGTTTTCAAATATAGGTGGGTATTCAATGTGCCTATCGCTCTCGCCTCAATTTATATTTTACTTAGCTTTTATTTCTCCGAAAATCAGCCAACGGTGGTTGGCAACCTTTCGGAGAGTTCCGAAACCCTGCCAACGGCATTAGGATGCCTTCGGAAGTTCCCGAAACCTTGCCTACGACGATTGGCACGCTTTCGGGAGTTCCCGAAACCTTCCCACGGAGCGTTGGCATACTTTCGGAAGTTCCCGAAACCTCGCCAATGGCGGTTGGCTCATTTTCGGGAAACCCCGACACCCTCAATTTGTCTGTTGGCTCGTCGGGAACCTCCGAAGCCCTCTAATAAAGGCTTTTTCGGGATGTTGATGCTAAAACAAGTATATGCCTTCACAAGGCAAATTAGTAACATAAATAATTTAAATGAGATGAAAATTAAAAAGTTGGATTACGAAAAACTTCGTAACGAAGAGCATTTTCAGTTTCATACCGATTTGGTGAAACTGATTGAAAATGAAACCCCTGCCAAGCTCAAGGTGGTGAATCAGTTTGTGGCATATCGCTCGTTGTACGACGACGAAAACACTGCCCTTAATGTGATTCTAAAGAGCGGTCATACTAAGGAGATGGCCGAAACAGACGTGTTGCGCGACGAACGCCTACGTGGTTTTCGCCTTGCAGCGAGCAGTTTCACCACTCATTTTTTGGAGAGTAAACGTAAAGCGGCGGATCGCATCCTGATTGTGCTCGACAAATACAACGGCATCGAACTCAAGCCTTACGACCAAGAGACGGCTTCGGTCAACCAACTGCTGACAGAGCTCAATGGCGCATTGGCAGCCGACATCGCTTTCCTCGGATTGAGCGATTGGCCGATAGAAATCAAAACCACCAACGATGCCTTCGCCGACCTGATGACCAGTCGCTTCACCGAAGGAGCAAGCAAGACCGACCTGCAAATGAAAGTGGTGCGCACCGCCATCGACCGTGCCTGCCGCACGATGCTCGACCGCATCGATGCCGTGATTCTGATCGAAGAAGATACCGACTTCTCTTCCTTCGTCAACGAACTGAATGCCCGCATAGATCGAGCTTCGCTGGTGTTGGCTCAACGTCAAGGTCGAAGTTCGAAAAAGGAAAATAAGGATGCGCCGACGGAGTAGGGGAATATATAGATATGGAAATGAGGCTGTTCTTATGAGGACAGCCTCTTAATTTTCTGTTAAAGATATAGGTGTGTTAAGTGTAAGACTAAAAAAGGAAAAATACGAAGACGAAAAGCGTCAAAAAAACTCTATCTTTGCGTAAAGGATAGTTTATTAAGAAAGAAAATGGAACAGATTGAAAATTTTATAAATAAGATTATTTGTGGGGACAGTTTAGAAACAATGAAGAAAATGCCAAGTAATTCAGTTGACTTGGTTGTGACTTCGCCACCATACAATTTGAAAAATTCGACTGGAAATGGAATGAAGGCTTGTACTACAAGTGGAAAATGGGCTGGTGCAGCTTTGCAAAATGGCTATACGCACCATGATGATTGTATGCCACATGAAGAATATGTTAAATGGCAACGTGATTGTTTGGTTGAAATGTTTCGACTAATTAAAGACAATGGCGCTATATTTTATAATCACAAATGGCGCGTACAAGATGGATTATTACAAGACAGACAAGATATTATAAGCGGTTTGCCTGTAAGACAGATTATTATTTGGAGAAGAAAAGGTGGAATAAATTTTAATCCAGGATATTTTCTACCAACATATGAAGTGATTTATATGATTGCAAAACCAAATTTTAGACTAGCTCCAAAAGCTAATGCTTTTGGAGATGTATGGGAGTTCACTCAAGAAATGAAAAATGAACACCCTGCTCCTTTTCCTGTCGCTTTGATTGATAGAATTATTGGTTCAACGACTGGGAAAATTGTGTTGGATCCATTTATGGGAAGTGGAACAACTGCTGTAGTAGCTATGGGATTGAATAGAAATTATATTGGTTTGGAGATTTCTCCAGTTTATTGTGAGTTAGCAGAGAAAAGAATTGAAAAAAATAAAAAACAGAGTGAATTACTAAAATTAAGACCATTAACTCTCTTTCAACAAGAAGTATGAAATTATTCACAAAAGAAAATTTAATTGCAGAATTTAAAGAAATAGCTGCAAAAGGTTGGATTGAAAATGCCAGACATGGAAATGCTGGCGGCGTTGGTAATACATTAGAAGATTTATTGGGAATAGAAGAAAATAATTTACCAATACCCAATGCGGCTGAATGGGAATTAAAAGCTCAACGTAGAAATACAACTTCATTAACAACACTCTTTCATATTGAACCTTCTCCGCGTGCTGTGAAATTTGTTCCGCAGGTTTTATTGTTGAAATATGGATGGAGACATCAAGAAGCAGGATTAAAATATACTGATAACGAAATGAGTTTTCGTCAAACCATTCATGGTAAATCTGCTAGTGACCGAGGTTTTATGGTTAAGATTGACAGAGAAAATGAGAAAGTTCTTATATCATTTGACAGTAAAAAAGTTGCAGATAAAAATTCAATATGGTTAAAGAAAGTTGAACAACTAATAGGTTTAGGTGAGCTTGATCCTCAGCCTTATTGGGGTTTTGATGATTTGGCTAATAAAGCAGGAACTAAACTACTGAATTGCTTTTATGTTCAAGCTGAAATGAAAAAAGAAGACGGAAAAGAATTTTACAAATATAGTAAAGTTACAATGTTACAGAAATTTAAGTTTGATGGATTTTTAGAAGCTCTAGAAAACGGAAACATATTAATTGATTTTGACGCTCGAACTGGGCATAATCATGGTACTAAATTTAGGATGAGACAAAACTGCTTGCCACATTTATACGAGAAAATAACTGAAATAATATAGTAAACAAAGTTTACATAGAAAAAATTATAGGAATTTTACTCAAAGGCGGATGAATATTCATTCGCCTTTTTATTTTCTCCCTTTTTGCCAAGCGGTCTCGTCATCTAGGATTTGTAGCAGCTGTATATTTGATGAGAAATGGGAGTCACAAGTGATAGACTTGTTTCAGGGAGGGGATGACTTAAAACAAATCTGAATGAGAGCCAATTCGAACAATATTTATTTGGTTTTTCTCAACGATAAACCAAATAATAAGAAAATCGCTTAGGATATGAGCTTCCATACAGCCTTTGAAATTGCCTTTTAATTCGTGAGTTTTGTATGTAGCAATAGGTAGGGAGCCAGTTTCGGTTAATATATTGAGTGCGGTGACAAGGGGTTTTACCTTTTTAGGGTTGTTTGCAATTTTCTTAAAATCCTTTTTGAATTGCGATGAATAGATTAACTCAAAATTCATTTGCTTAAAGATTTTACCATATCATCTACGCTTTTATATTTTGTTCCTTTCCCATTTTTTAGCTCATTTATGGCTTTTATTGTAGTTTGATTAGGTGTATTCGATTCAGTTTTAATAATTTTCGCACCTAAAGCATCCGCCAAAGCTTCAAATACTTTTTTCGTTTTAGGTGAATCAACTTGAATAGTAAGAGTTGTCATAATTGAGTGATTTTAGACCACAAATATAATGATAAAACTATTACTTTGAAATTTTGATTGGCAATATTATAGGAGAGATATTTGTAATATTAATGGTGAACATTCTCATCCCCAGTCAAACCACGCATAAAACACTAAAATAATAATGTACCGTAGTGGAGTGATCACTAACACATTTTATTTCCTCCCTTTCTGCCACGCGGTCAGTCGTTTCCGCAGAGGTTCGTCGTAGATTTTCAGCGAAACGTATGCGATTGCTAAGGCAATGAGGAGGCAAAGGAGCGCTACTGGCCAGCCTTTCGCTATCGGAATCCGATGATCAATCACCCACACGTTAAACACATAGACCAGCGGATAGTGGGTGATGTAGAGCGGGTAGGAGATTACGCCAAGGAATCGGCAGATTTTGGCAGGTAAGGCACGTTTCACCACCCCATTTGCACCGATGTAGACAATCGTTGGGAAGATAAATACGACCGCTACTGCTTCGAACAAGCCGTTAGCCAATCCAAACCCAGCAAGTTGTATGCGTGGAAATGCAAAGAGTACGACCAACAGCAGACTGCTCCAAAAGAAGGCATTGTTTATCTTCGTTTGCTTCTGCACGCGTACCAACAACAGCCCAGCGAAAAACGGAAATATCAGACGTGTGAACCCAAACTGCAAATGAACGGGGTCGAGCGACCAGCCGCCGTTGAGGTCGTTGGTTTTACTGTTCAGTGCCAGATAGAATACAGCTATGGCAGCGATAAACACAAACAGCGCAAGTGTTCGCTGTTTCCATTTTCTGATCCAAAAGGCGTAGAGTATGTTGGCGATGTATTCGTAGAGCAGCGACCACTGTGGTCCGTTCAGCGGGTGCATTTCGCCCCATCCTCTGATGTCGAGCGACTTGCCAACAGGCAGCAGCGTAAAACCAATCAGCATCACCAGAATGAGTTTCCACACGGGTGTTTCACTAATTAGCGGGAAAACGTCGGGCGAGGCTCCGAAATAGAATCCGATTGCACCAAGGAGTGTGCCGACTATAATCATTGGATGTAGCCGAATCAGCCGTCGGACGAAGAATTCTCTAACAGACATTCGATCCCATCGGTCGTCGTAGGCATGCCCTATCACAAACCCGGAAAGCAAAAAAAAGAAATCGACCGCGAGGTAGCCGTGGTTGAAGTACTGGAGGTAGGCGAAGTCGTAGCTGAAAGGTGCAAGCAGGTGCATCACAACGACAGAAATAGCCGCCACGCCGCGCAATCCGTCTAAGATTTCGAAGTGACTTTTCGGTTCGAGGTTTGCTGTTTGCACAAAGTATTGATTTTGATGAGTACAAAAAAGCCGGACAAGTACTTTATCCGGCTAATCTATTTATTTCCCTTTTTCGATGATCTTTTTACACTCTTCGAATGTCAGTTCTACCGGTGTTTTATCTTTCGGGATCTTGAAATTCTTCTTTTTGTAGGCGATGTAGGGGCCATATCGTCCGTTGAGGACTTCGATGTCGGCATCTTCGTCGAACTTCTTAATCAGTTTTTCGTTCTCCTTTTTTCGTTTCTCTTCGATCAACACAATTGCCTCTTCGAGCGATATCGTCATCGGATCGCCACCTTTGGGTAGAGATACAAATGCGTTGTTGTGTTTCACATAAGGACCGAACCTACCACTGGCAACGGTGACGGTCTTCTCCTCGAAATCACCCAATGTACGTGGCAGTTCAAAGTGCTTGAGTGCCTCTTCGAGGGTAATGGTTTCCATCGAGAATTTTTTGTTGAGCGATGCAAAGAGTGGTTTTTCCTCCTCTTCGGCAGTGCCAATTTGTACCACAGGACCGAAACGGCTAATCTTCACTGCCACCTGACGACCACTTTTTGGGTCGGTGCCAATGATTCGTTCTCCAACTTTTCGTTCTGTTTTTACCGCAGAAGTTGCTTCTACTACTGGGTGAAACGATTTGTAGAACTGGTCGATAGTGACTGTCCATTCTACTTCGCCATCAGCAATGTTGTCAAACTCTTTTTCAACATTTGCAGTGAAATTAAAATCGAGGATGTCTGGGAAGTATTCGGTCAGGAAGTCGTTCACCACCACCCCGATATTGGTCGGAAATAATTTGCTTTTGTCGTTACCAGCAATCTCTGTTTTAGTGACATCGCTGATTTTATTGCTCTTTAGTTTTAATAAATTAAATATACGTTCTTCTCCTGCTTTATCACCTTTCTCTACATA
>Ga0194037_1002900_pt1 | contig 10910 bp, 6 predicted proteins | sample JunL306m_MetaG_FD_148653 | JGI IMG/M metagenome (GOLD analysis project Ga0194037, IMG submission 148653) | Anoxic zone freshwater microbial communities from boreal shield lake in IISD Experimental Lakes Area, Ontario, Canada - Jun2016-L304-6m | ecosystem: Environmental > Aquatic > Freshwater >...
TGATGCGTTCGCAAATTCCATATGTCATCCCCGAGTGTTTCTATCGGGGATCCATGATTTCAACAACGTAAAGGCTGGATTCCGGCTCAGAATCTCTGCCGGAATGACAAATCGCGAGGGCATCAGGCTATAGTTCCTTGCGAAGATTGTATGCGAGCAGTTCAAGCAGAAACAAATGGAAGCACGTCGGTCGCTGGTGGGCCGCCCGGTCTTCAAAACCGGTGGGGGGGATGAGAAATCTCCCCGGTGGGTTCGATTCCCATGTGCTTCCGCCATAATAAAAACAAGCAGTTAACCTTAATTGGCTGGCTGCTTTTTTATTACCCATATCCCCCCTTCAGATTTCCTGATCCCGACGGGGTTTAATCGGTCTTTTCGGCAAACAGGCTTGGCACCAAACCTGATCGTAATGTCATTAATTTTTCGATTATGTAGGCCGGATGAAGCGGAGCGCATCCGGCGACAATGCTGGCAATGGCAGCGATGCCGGATCCGCTTCGCTTGATCCGGCCTACGAAAAATATGTTCCAAGTCGCTTTCCTACCGGATCAGGAAGTCTGAAGGGATTAAGAGCATCGCGCAGCACCGCTTCCAGCAGACTGCGACTGTCGGCTTCGGTGGTGTTCAGGCTTGCCTCTAACTGGTCACACAGCGCCATCAGTTCATCAACCTTGGCAACGATGCGGTGCTGCTCGGCGAGGGGTGGGAGGCCAAAAACAAACTCATCTACATCTTCTCTTGCAATCCCTGGTATAAGACTTCGCGCACATTCTCGTAGAGCTTCGGCCAGCCGGTACGTGATCATTTCCATAAAATTGCTGTTCCACTCGATTGCAGTCAATGCCATCAACTGCCTACTGATTGCAACCTCCTGAATGTCACAAACAGTAGTTTTGCCTACGCCAGATCCTTTTACCGTAAGCAATAGTTGCCCCTTGTAGGCTATAGCCTTACGGACTAATGCATATCGAGTTATAACTAAGCCCTCATGTCCAAAATCAGAAGGACCGGTTATATAAGCGACTCCAGCATTTTCATTCTCGGTGTATTCCGGTGGTTGAAGGTGTTGTCCTGAAACAAGATGAATCACTGAACCAAGGCGAACCCAAGCCCAATGTTTTGGTATGTCAAAAAGCTGCTCATCACATCGAATAGGTGCCAGTGCCTGCTGTTTCCTGATTTTTCCTTCCTTCACCAACCGAGTCTTCTCCGCCTGAATCCGCTTCAACAGCTCCATCGCCGGTTCATCATGCGCATCTTGCGGAACAAGCCGACCACGCACTGCCAGGTTGAGAATCGTTTGGCGCAGTTGCTTGATGTGTTCGGTGCGGGTGGTCAGGCGTGGGAGGTTGTCAAGGTGAAAACGGGCCGCATCTTTGGCCTCTTCTGCCGTAGTGGTGCTGATACGGTTCAGGCTGGAAGCCACCAGGCGGTCGCGCCGTACCTCTCGTTTGTTACGCTCCGCTTCCAACTGGTCACACAGCGCCATCAGTTCATCCACCTTGGCAACGATGCGGTGCTGTTCGGCGAGGGGGGGGATAACGATAGGCAGTTGATAGGCTTCTGATCGGCTCAGTCCAGGCTTTACACCTTTGCCTAGACGTCCTAAGTCAAGCACTTGAAGTGCAATATAAAGAAAACGAATATCAAAAAAATCAGGTGGTGTCAGGAAATACGCTACGTCAGTAGTCCATGAAGGACCATTACAGAGATTCAATGCCCCTGCCGAGCCTTTGCGGCCAATGATAATTGCAGGTTCTTCTACGAGTGCTGTTTCGCAAAATCCGACAATACCGTTAGAGCCAAATACTGCCACTCTTCCTTGATCGTTGCGGTCTGTTGCTGGAAAAGCTTTCCCGTATTGAAACGTCATGAGTTGTCCAATATTGGCAGAAAGCCAATTTTCGGGAACACCGGAAGTCCTAGTTACTTCCTTCCGCTTCAACAACTCTGCCGCCGGTTCATCACTGGTATCTTGCTCCACCAGCTTCCCTCGTACAGCCAGATCAAGGATAAACCGCCGCAGGCGGGGAATGGCGTCCGGTGCTTCGCTGATGCGGTCAAAGTGCTGCAGCAACAGTTCTCTGTTCATGGCGTACCCCCTGCAGCAATAAGCCCCTGCCAGATAGGGCGCGCCTGCCAGTCGTGTGGAGCACCCATATCCTTTATCAACGCCAGGTCAAGCGTCTGCATCAGGTGCAGCAGGCGATGCGGCCAGTGGGTGGCCGGTTCTATAACCTGCATCAGGTGAATAAGCAGCACCAGCGAGTTGTAGAGTTTACGTTCTTTGCCGACTCCGTGCAGTGGATCGTTGCAGAAGTTATCCCAGAGATAGGACGGCTTCTTGCGGGGCAGTTGGAAAGTCACAGCAAATTTGCGGTTCCAGAGACGGCTATGGTGCGCGGCGGTATTACGCAGTACGCTGAGGTGATGAAAGAGAGAACAGAAGGTCTTTTCGTCAAGTTGATAGGTGCTGGCAATGGTCTGCCGGATGTGCGGCGAGACAAGCTGGCTGACCAGATTTGATATGGTGCCGAATGACGCCACTTCAATCGCTACCCAGACAGGAGGCCACGGCATACCGAGAGTCGTTTGGTGGTGGATGATGAAATCTTCCCGGCTACGCTTCATTTCATCGTCCAAGTTGGTAATGGCGCGGGTATGAAGCACCGGATTCTTGAAGTGACAGCTTTCAAGGTAGGCAAGTGGATCGAGCTGATGACCGACTTCATACGCCCAGCGGGAACGTACGGAAATCTCGACACGCTTGCAGGCCTCCAGAACCAACTGGCGCAGGGCACGATCAAAACAGTAAAGCTCCCAGATTTGCTGAAAGGTTATGCCAGGTTTGAATTGGTCAGGATTGCCGGAAACCATGAAGGGAAAACGATAGGCGGATAAACGGTAGTAGTTGTGATGTTCCAGACAGTGTATGGCAAAAGGTTCGTCGGTAACGGCCAAACCACGGTTTTTGAGGGTATCAAGTTGTTCCTGATAGGTCTTGGCAGGCTTACTCATATTCTACCTGCAGTCCCGCCACCAAGAGCCAGAAACAAGAAACCCCCCTGGTGCGCATTGTTAAGAGGCGTGGGGGGTATTGTTAAGCCACTACTACCACCCACACATTGATTCGTCAAGCAAAATTTCATCTCAGCAGCGCCTCCGCAAGAATATTCTTGAGTTGGTCACGCAGGTTGGCGGTCAGGCTTTCGCTCTCCTCCAATTTTGCCAGCAGTTCCTCCGGATCGCCGTGGTCATCAGCTACCGTGTGCGGGTTTTTGAAATCAAGGTTGTAGTCCCGCGCCTTGATCTCATCGATAGTCACTTTCCATGCCTGTTCCGTCTCCTGCCTGTTCTCTCGCTCTGCTCCACCCCACCATTCGACACAGCCGTTCAGGTGTTCAACCTTGATCGGTCTGGTCATGGAGTAGGCTTTCTGCCCTTCCGGCACGCTGTGCTCGTAGAACCAGACCTCCTGGGTCGGCTCACCTTTCTCAAAAAACAGCAGGTTGGTGCCGATGCTGGCGTAGGGTTTGAAGACGCTGTTGGGTAACCGGACGATGGTGTGCAGGTTGCACTCTGCCAACAGATGCTCTTTCAGGCGGGTCTTGACCCCTTCACCAAACAGGGAGCCATCAGGCAAAACGATGGCAGCACGTCCACCCGGTTTGAGCAGGCGAATGAACAGAGCCAGGAACAGATCAGCGGTTTCCTTGGTGCGGAAGTGAGCCGGGAAGTTGGATTCGATGCCGTCTTCTTCACGTCCGCCAAAGGGGGGATTGGTGAGGATGATGTCAACCCGGTCGCTCTGACCGTAGCTGATGTAGGGTCGCGCCAGGGTATTGTCATGACGTACAAAGCTGGGGTCTTCAATGCCATGCAGCAGCATGTTGGTGACGCAGAGCATGTGCGGGAGTTGTTTCTTCTCTACAGCCCGCAAACCGGCTTGCAGCGCTTGTTCGTCTTCCACCTTTTTCACATAACGATCACGCATGTGGCGAATGGCACAAGTAAGAAAGCCGCCGGTGCCGCAGGAGGGGTCAAAGAGAATCTGCCCCGGCTTGGGATCAATCCGGTCAACCATAAAGGCGGTGACGGCACGGGGAGTGTAATATTCACCCGCATTGCCGGCGCTTTGCAGGTCGTTCAGCAGTTGCTCGTAGATGTCACCAAAATGCTTGCGCTCGGCCAGGTCGTTAAAGTCCACCCCGCTGATCTTGTTGATGACCTGGCGTAGAAGCTGCCCAGACTTCATGTAGTTGTAGGCATCTTCAAAAACGCTTTTCACCACGCGGGCGCGGTTGGCATTGTTGCCAACAGCGGACAACTCCTTGAGAGCCGGGAACAGTTCTTCATTGATAAAGGCCATCAGCATGTCGCCGGTAATTCCTTCCGGGTCGGCGGCCCAGTTGCGCCATTGGTATTTCTCCGGAATTGGCGACTGGTAATTATCCTGCATGACTTCCAACTGCTGATCCTGATCATCAATGATTTTGAGGAAAAACATCCAGCAGAGCTGGGAGAGGCGCTGGGCATCGCCATCAACGCCCACATCCTGACGCATGATATCTTGAATGGATTTTACGGTGTTTCTTGCGGACATTTACGAATTCCTTTTACAGCAATTTTGCTCACGCCAAGGCGCCAAGTACGCCAAGAAGGTCAAAAGCTTAACAATGAGATAATCAATAAATCACTTTTGAACATATGCATAAAATGCAAATATTTTTAGTAGTTAAAGCAATTGCGTCATATTTTTCTTGGCGTCCTTGGCGCCTTGGCGTGAGATAATCCTTGTGCTTTACAGATAAACACGGTTGTTGATAATACGGTGTATGCCCGTTTTCATCAGTTCATCTCCAAAATTTATCAACAGCCCGAGTCGCAGCCCACTTAACCGTAAGTAAGTCAAAACCTGTTTTTTATGAACAGGGAGGATTTTTTCTACTGATTTCAATTCAAGAATCACCAGGTTATTTACAATCAAATCAGCACGGAATCCTTCTTCGAAACTCATTCCGTTGAAAACGATTGGTATGGGTGTCTGTCGAACGACACAACATCCTTTTTGTTCAAGCTCGTGGGCAAGAACAATCAAGTAGACGCTTTCCAAAAGCCCGGGACCCAGAGCAGTATGAAGTTTTATACAAGTGTCAACCACTAAAGCAGCAATACGATCTTCTTCCTGACTGGGTTCCTGGCGATTCAGCTGTTTTGCGGGAAAAATATCCGTCATGCGACATCCTGATACAACGCATTCTGCATTTCGTGGACGGCGTCCTCATACTTGGCTTTAGTGCCGAATTGCTTGATAAGCTGGAGCGGTGTTCCCATGCTGTTAAAGGGCTGGATCTCCAATACCCTGACATTATCGAGGCCGCCTACCACCCCTTCATCCTGATACTTGATCAGCAGGGCTTCGAGCACAGCGCACGCCTGAGTACCATACTTGGTGAAGATGTCGCGCTTCTTGACATTGTTGGCGCGTTCCCGGCGGGTGAGTGGCGGTTGGTCAAAGGCGATATGGCAGATCAGATCAAAGGGGTCCAGGTCTTTGCCAACTTCTTCAAGCAGCGGCTCAAGCAGCAACCCCTCAGCGGCCAACTCTTCAATAATGGCTTCTTTATGCTCTGTAGTTCTCCAGCGCCGCAGAAACTGGTCGAGGCTGGCATACTGCGCCCGGATTGTCTTACGTGAATAATCACGCAGGGACTCGGTGATAAGTTTACCGTATTCATCAAGGTATTCGATGCGCTCCATTACCACTGTAACCGGTTCGCCATTGATGTAATATTTCGGGTTTGGTGGTGGCGGTGGAGGTGGCGGCGGCCCAGGTGGCGGCGGATCGTCAATAATGGTTTCATCGTCACCCGGTTCAGGCGGAATGGGATCGTCAGTGTCATCAGGTGGCGGAACATCAGGCGGAACGGGTGAATCATCTTCGCCCGGTTCGTAAATCTGTACCGGTTCTCCATCGAAATCAGGATCAGCAAAGTGGGCGGTGGCTTTCCGGAAATCAACCAGGGTGAAGTAATACTTTTTGGTGTCCTCATGCACCCGTGTGCCGCGACCGACGATCTGCTTGAACTCGGTCATGGAACCAACGGCGCGATCAAGCACAATCAGGCGGCACGTCTGGGCATCGACTCCGGTTGATAGGAGACGCGAGGTGGTTACTATGACCGGATAGGTGGATTCCGGGTCGATGAAATTACCCAGTTGGGCCTGACCGGCAGCATCATCTCCGGTGATGCGCATGATGTAGCGGTCACTCTTCAGTACCAGATCCTGATTCTCGATAATCAAAGCCTGTCGCAATAGTGAAGCATGCTCGGTATCGACACAGAAAATGATAGTCTTCTGAAACCGGTTGCCGCTTTGTTTGAGGTAGTCGGAAATCCACCTGGCTACCCGCTGGGTGCGAGTGTCGATGACAATGCTTCTATCAAAGTCTTTGATGTTGTAGATGCGGTCGTCAATCACCAAACCATGCTTGTCCACTTCACCCTGCTGAGGGCGATAACCTTCCACATCAATGTCAAGATGCACCTTGATGACTTTGTACGGTGCGAGGAAACCATCGCTGATACCTTGCTTGAGTGAATAGGTAAACACAGGTTTGCCGAAGTAGTGAATGTTGGAAACGTACTCTGTTTCTTTGGGTGTTGCGGTGAGGCCGATTTGAGTGGCGCTTGTAAAATGCTCCAGTATCTCACGCCAGGCTGAATCCTCAGCAGCACTGCCACGGTGACATTCGTCAATAATGATGAGATCGAAAAAGTCTGAAGACAGTTCTTTGAAAAGTTTTTGCCGTTCCTCCGGGCCGGTAAGCGCCTGGTACAGACCGAGATAGATTTCGTAAGCGGTATCAATGCGCCGCTTGCTATCAACAGCAGTAGTCAATTCTGTGGTAGTGCCATCTGGCCGTTCAATGGTTTTGGCTCCGATACTGAGTTTGGCCATGGTTGCGCCAAAGGGGCGGAAGTCGTTGACCATGGTCTGATCAACCAGAACATTGCGATCGGCCAGGAACAGGACACGTTTTTGTTTCCCTGATCGCCACTCTGATTTCCAGAGCCTCCAGATAATCTGAAAGGCGGTGTAGGTTTTGCCGGTGCCAGTCGCCATAACCAGTAATACTCGGTCTTGACCCTTGGCAATGCCTTCTACAGAAGCGTTGACGGCATTACGCTGGTAATAGCGCGGTTCTTTGCCACTGCCGTCATCGTAATACGGTTGAAGGACAATCTTTTCCTCGGCGGGAGTAAGGCTTTTCCATTCTCGATATTTTGCCCACAATGTTTCTGGAGCGGGGAAATCTTCCATGCCGAGATCTACTTCGCCTTTAGCGCTCAAGCCTGTCTTGTCATGGAAGACAAAACCCTTGCCGTTACTTGAAAAGACAAAAGGAATGTGCAGTGTTCTGGCATAGTCGAGCGCCTGCTGCATACCATGACCGGCACTAAATGTACTTTTCTTCGCTTCGATAATCGCAATCGGGAAATGCTGGTAATACAACACAATATCAGCCTTCTTGGCTTTGCCACGGCTGACCAGCCTGCCTCTCACGATGATTCGGCCATTAGTGAAAGACACCTGGCGGCGAATCTGGGAAGACTCATCCCAACCTGCTTTCGTCAGAGCAGGAGTTATGTACTTTACGCTGATGTCGTCTTCGCTGAGATTGTGCAAAATTGGCTCGGTTGAAGTTGTATTAGACATATGGCGAATGGTGGTAAAGAATTGCAGCTATCAAGTCGCCAGACTTTAAGTGTGCACTCTATCACAACAGATATTTATGTCAATTTTAATTGTATAAATTTATTCTTGAATATCGTAGTGGTGCTTGTACGGTTCAGGCTGGATGCCACCAGCCGGTCACGCCGGGCTTCACGCTCTTTCCGTACCATTTCGCTTTAATACCAATAACCAAAGCCTGACCCCGCCTGGCCTCCTGAAACGTCTCAAACTTTTTTTCAGGTTATGATGCGTTCGCAAATTCCATATGTCATCCCCGAGTGTTTCTATCGGGGATCCATGATTTCAACAACGTAAAGGCTGGATTCCGGCTCAGAATCTCTGCCGGAATGACAAATCGCGAGGGCATCAGGTTATAGTTCCTTGCGAAGATTGTATGCGAGCAGATCAAGCAGAAACAAATGGAAGCACGTCGGTCGCTGGTGGGCCGCCCGGTCTTCAAAACCGGTGGGGGGGATGAGAAATCTCCCCGGTGGGTTCGATTCCCATGTGCTTCCGCCATAATAAAAATAAGCAGTTAACCTTGATTGGTTGGCTGCTTTTTTATTTCACATATTGCCTGATACCCAAAATGGGACACTGGTGGGGCACTAATTCACAACAATACAGAATAAGAAATAACTTCAGCAGACAAATTGACTTCGCTACTTAAGTCATAGCTGCCAATCCTTTGCGATCAAGAATGTTCAGGAGCTTTAGCGACGGGCCGCCTGGATGCTTCTCTCCTATCTCCCACTTTTGGACGGTTGACAAGCTGATATTTAAAACGGTGGCAAGCACGGCCTGGCTGATATGGTAACGCTCGCGCAGCGACTTGATCTGTTCTGATGTATATTCGGGAACCGGAGGAACGCAGAGAGCGTCGTAGCTCTCCATCGCCCTTTTATCTATGAAGCCGAGTTTATGCAGGTCCCTGGCTGTTTCATGAACTGCTTCAAGTACCCTGCTATGATTCTTTCCCATAACACACCTCCATCAGTACGCCTTCTGCGACTGTATTTTGCAACTGTTCTGTTGTCAGCCCAAGCAGGTCTTTTGCAACCATCCGCAAGGCATCACGTTCTTTCTCGGATATATTTGCCCGTTCGTTCTTCTCAAAACCCAAGATAAAAATCCATCGGTCACCCCGGTTTGTTGCCAGAAGTGTTCTGGCGCTGCCTTACCTGGTAGTGTTTGTTGCAATCGTAAGGATGGATTCTTGCGCATATCCAAAGCCCCGCCTGTCCCACATGTTCTTATTCCAAGTCAGCAGTGTCCGGTTTGGTTCTTGCTGTTGACTAAAAGTCCCCCCGCCTCTTGCGGGGGTTAGGGGGTGGGGGAATTTGCTCATTTGATGCTGATAGCAGCTTCACCCACCCCTCAGTCCCCTCCCGTCAAGGGAGGGGAGGCTTAATGCAAAGACCAAACCGGACACCACTGATTCCAAGTCGCATTCAAGATGACACTTACGTAGGGTGCGCCGTGCGCACCAATCACCGCTGCTTGGTGCGCATGGCACACCCTACGGCGAAAATAGATATCATCTTGATTGCAATAGTGAATTAATACAAATATCCAAAGCCTGTCTGCTTGCCGAATCAAAAACGCCAAGCGGGAGCTTGGCGAACCATTCTGTTAATCTCAAAAAAAAAATTGCGGGTGCGCTTCGCGCACATAACTAAAAACCAATACCAGTCAACATACCTTGCCGCTACGGCACGGTTACGGCAATCTACGGGTTCGCTCCGCTTCACCCTCCGTTGCCTGCACCGGCCTACGCTGTGACCTGGCTCACTGGACTGGGGAAGCAAGGCGGAAGCCAACACCGGCGTTGCGAAGGCCGGGCGAATTGTAGCGACGGTTCGCCGCCCGCGCGTACTCGGTATCGCTGAGCCAACTGCCACCGCGATTCACGCGGTTAGAGCCCAATGACGCACCGGTCGGATTGCGGCTGCTGCTCGGATAGTTCTTGTCATACCGGTCCTGAACCCATTCCCAGACGTTGCCTGACATGTCGTAGATTCCCAGGCCATTCGGCTGTTTCTGCCCCACCGGATGTGTCTTCGACCCACTGTTGCCGTCGTACCAGGCGACTGCACCCACTTCATTGCCGCCGCAATACTCTTCATTTCTACCACCGCTGCGACAGGCGTATTCCCATTCGGTTTCTGTCGGCAGACGGTAACGCCCGCCAGTCTGGCTGTTGAGTCTGCTGATAAATGATTGGGCATCATCCCAGCTCACCTCTTCCACCGGGCAGTCATCGCCGCAACTGCTGAAATGTGATGGGTTACTCCCCATAATGCGTCTGTACTGCCCCTGGGTAACTTCGTACGTGCCGATGCGAAATGAATCGAGGCAAACCTGAGAGCTGTTTGCATTGAAACAACCTGCAGGAACGGTGACGAATTCTCCCGCCAGATGCTTTTCTTTCTGCCGCGCTTCTTCTTTTTCCCTGGCAAGTCTGGCCTGTCGCTCTTCTTCATCTTTTTTCCGTTTCTGCTCAACGGTGATGAACGTGCCGTTGTCCAGCACCAGCCCCAGCGCGGACAGGAAGGCCCTTGTGTCATATTGCGTGGCACCGGCCGCTTCGGGGTAGCTGTTAACCAGGGCTTTCCAGGCCGCAGCTTTAAGTTCTGATCCCATAGGGGACGCGATTATTTCTTCGTATTTGGCAAGGTCGGCTTTTATAAGTTCCAGGCGCTCTCTTTTTTCTTTTTCTATGGTTTTGGCGCGAGTGAGCATGTCATCCAGGCTGTCGGATGCACGGGGCGCTTGCTTGGCTGGTTCTGCCGCCGGTAACGGCTGGGACAGCGTCTGAGGTTTCAGGTCGGTCATTTCCGATGGCGAGATGAAGGAGAAGTCGCGCTGAACCGTTGCAGGGCCGTTGATGTAGGGGGTCTGCTGATGGCCGGTGGCCTCCTGAACCTGCCTGCTGGCGGCATACAGCACACCACCGAGGGTGAGGTCGCTCCCCTTGAAGGCGTTGAGCAGCCCTGCGGTGAACTGGCCGTTCCTGCCGCTGCCATCGGCAGCCACGTTGCCGGGGTCGGTGGCGTAGATGATGACGGTACCTTTAGGCATGGTGGAGGGGGGCGCAAGACCTCGGGTACCGCCGGTTCTGAATTTGCCACTGATCGGGTTGTTGCGGCAGGCGTCCAGCATGACTATGT
>Ga0194037_1002903_pt1 | contig 10901 bp, 6 predicted proteins | sample JunL306m_MetaG_FD_148653 | JGI IMG/M metagenome (GOLD analysis project Ga0194037, IMG submission 148653) | Anoxic zone freshwater microbial communities from boreal shield lake in IISD Experimental Lakes Area, Ontario, Canada - Jun2016-L304-6m | ecosystem: Environmental > Aquatic > Freshwater >...
ACATTGATCACTGAGTGGCGCAATGGCAATAGCACCTGAATAGACGCCTGCCCACACTTTTTCAGGCTCGGCTCTGACGATAAAATCGGTACCTAATACGCCGATGGCAGTAATGGGGGTATTAAGACGAAAACGCTGATGATCGGCTTCGGTCGCTTTACCAGAAATACTGCGCAACACACCTGATTGCAAAGTAAAGCGGATGGCACTGTTATTAGCTTGCTGTTTATCGTAATGATAAAGTTCGATAATAAGACGACTACTGGGGCGCAAACTAACAATACCGTCGTCTATGAAATGTAAGTGGACATGACCGCCCAACGAGGTTTCAATGGTTTCACCACTATATACGACATCATCTCGTTTTAATTCACGTTGCTGATGATTTTTATTAATAGCGAGTGCCTGGCCTATGACTAAAGTAACATGACCTGCAACTTCAGACTCCGGGACGTTTGCGCTTGCAACTAGGGCAGGAGATAGTAAAAACAATAAGCAAAATAAAGCGCGAACGAGGGTTATTAGGCTATGACCTAATAACTTAACGATTGCATAAACCTGAAGACAGGTTTCGATTGATGATTTTATTTTGAAACTCATATGCTCTACCTCATTTAAGTTAGTAATTCTACTTACTTAAAGAGTTATGTCTTGTGTTTGTAATCACATGAGTGCTTATTTTTTAATTTTTTATGGGATTGTGGCTGAAATGCTCTATTGAATACCACAGCGAGACGGGGTTTAATATTGCATCTATCAATGACAGATTCCAACCTTTAGATTTATAGCAACGCTTAGGTTTATCTAAGCGTTTCGGTCGGGGTTGTAAACCCCGACCGGCAATGTCATCGGATTACTGGGCGAATAAATTCGCCCCTACAGTATGATTTCCGCAATTTATGTTTACCACATCTGTAGGGGCGACAAATTCGCCACTTATCAACACAGCATAAGTAGCGATCCTGTGCCGGAAACGCCATCATGCGCTACGCTTAGGTTTATCTATGCGTTTCGGTTGAGGTTGTCATCGGATTACTGGGCGAATAAATTCGCCCCTACAGTATGATTTCCGCAATTTATGTTTACTGCATCTGTAGGGGCGAATTCATTCGCCACGTATCAACACAGCGAGTAGGGGTTTATAACCTCGTCTCTAGCGTTTGATATTGCATCTATCTTTGAAAGAACTGCAATGACAGATTCCTAGCTCTAGTTTTATAGCAACGCTTAGGTTTATCTATGCGTTTCGGTCGAGGTTGTCATCGGATTAATGGGCGAATCTGTCGCCCCTACAGACTGAGGCATTAAATAATACTCATAAACTAATAAATACTTTCACAGCCTCATACCCATGTTAATTTAATTAATAATAGTCGCTACAGTTTATTAAGAAAAGTAGCCAGCCAAAGGCTCAAAGTACCCTGCCATGTTTGGCGATAAATACCACAGACCGCCAAAAGACGAAATCTATCTTTAAACTTAGCGGTTCGTAGTGTTCCAAATAGCTCAAGAATCTCACGATTATCTTTAGTTAATAGATGCTTAACTGAACATAGTGCCGCATAATTGATGTCATTCCAGCGCTTAAAACCTCCATTCCATGCAAAAACAAAGCGATCATATCTTGCACCAATAGATCTATTTGCACCCACCAAGGCATTAGGATGTTGTCGATAGAGTATGCTAGGCTTTGGGTCATAATAAACCGTACCACCTGCACCTTTAATGAGTTGATATAACCACCAATCATGAGACACTACTTCTAATAAGCCTGCCTTTTCAATAAGTTCCTTGGCTGCCTGATTAAAAACCATAGTATTACCACCGGCAATGCTCTGTACCAAAGCATTACGAAATGATCTTGGTAAACAAAATAGTGGTGAATATCCTAAATGATTTAATTGTTCATCAACTGACTGAGTTCGGCCACAATAAACTCTAGGGATATATTCATCTTGTACTGATTCAAAATAAGTTAATGCCCTTTCTAATTTATCGTCCATCCAAACATCATCTTGATCAGAGAAGGCATAAAAATCTGCCCGTATGGAGTCGTCACAAGCCATAGATAGAAAGTTTAGACAGAAGCCCTGCTTAGGCCCTGTTTTCGTCTCTAGGCGCCCAGACCCCCATTTCTCTTGAAATTGTTGCGCTATGAGCAAAGTATCATCAGTAGAGCCATCATCACTCAATACTACTCGCCAGTTAGCATGCGTTTGCTGCGCTATGGAGCGTAACTGTTCTGCTAAAAATTCTTGGCCATTGTAAGTGGACATTAATATGGCAACGGTTTTTTGATTCATTTAATACCTAGGAATTATAAATATTATTTGAACTTAATTAACTTGCTGAAAGCTTGCTAGGCTTGAAAGCAAAGGCAGGCCTTTCTATAAAATGCCAAGATAAAATTGCACACACTAAGGTCAGTATCAAGCAAATTAGCAAATAAAGCTTTAAAGTCATGTGAGGATATAAATAAATAATGGACTGTTGAATTGTAAAGGCATAAATATAAATGCCATAAGAGTAATCACCACTCCGAGTCAGCCAATTGAGTGTAGGGCTGTAGGCTAAACCAAAAGCGAGTACGACCATAGATAGCGATAGGTATGCACATACGTTAAGCGCCTCTGGCCACGCCTCTAGACTGATCATAATAACAACAGCAATAACTACCGTCGAAATTGAAAAGTAGCGTTGCAAATTAAACTTATAAAATACTGCGCCGAACCAAAAATAACTGCCGACAATAAATACCTGACGCAGATCAGAAGCATAGACAACGATCATTTCTAAGCTTCGTTGCGCCCAAAAAAAAGCAATAGCTGCAGATATGACAGCAAGCGCTATAAAAGTCCAGCGGTTACCGCGCAAAAAACCCACTATGGCAACCATGATATACATTAAAAATTCGACCGGTAAACTCCATAGAGTGCCATTTACAGCATTGGGTAATTTATTTGTTTCAAACACGCCGGGCAAATAGTAGCTGATGTACAGAACTATGTTCTGTAAGTAATGCCAAGTATGCTCGTTTTTAAAATAATCATTAAGTGGTTGCGTTGTTAGAGCAGGTCCTAATATGAGTATCGATAAAAGCGTACACATAATTAGCCCAGGGAATATACGTAAAGCACGGCGAGCAAAAAATATCAGCAAGTGAGGATCACGATCCCAACTTTCTGCAATTAGATAGCCACTGATCGTGAAGAAAATGCATACACCTAAAGGACCTAAGGGCACCCAAGACAAGAAAAGAGGTTGCTGCAGACCCAGAAAAACAAATGAATGACCATACAAAACTAAGCTCGCCCCTATAAGCCGTATTACATTGAGGTTATTTTGACGTGTCGGACGATTTTTTAACATGTTGAGTTTGTGATGACCTGTTTATTGGAAACATGTCTAGCCAGTGCCAGCGGATAAGCCAAATCAAAAGCATCAAGACGTTGTTTTATTTTGTCAGGGTCTGAGGGTGTTCTAAATATGGATGTCACTTTAGGTACATAGGCAAACTGATTGCCGAGCGCCGCATATTTTTTCCATAACACCCAATCTTCCAGCGCATCCATATCCTCTTCAAAGCCGCCACGTTCTTCAAAAAGCTGGCGTTCAAATAAAACCGATTGTATGGGCATAAAATTATGATGTAATAGTACATCGTAATCAAATTCCTGACGTAGAGTTGGAGGTATTGTGTAGTCGATTTCAGAATATTCCCCATTAACCAATTCAGTGCTATCTGTGATCACTTCCCAAGCAAGGGAGTAGGCGGCTACAACATCTGTTTTCTCAAGCAAAATATTGACTAGAACCTCAATATGATCTGAAAATAATAAGTCATCGTCATCTAGAAATAAACACCAGCGACCTTTTGCAGCTGATAAGCCGGCATTACCCGTAGCGGATCGACCTAACTTATTCAAGCTTAAAAATCGACTAGATTTACCTGTAACCTTATCAATTTCTGTAACGATATTACGCATGGTTTCACCGCCATCTTCTACCACAATATGTTCAATATTAGGGTAAGTTTGATGTGCGACGGACAATAATGCTTGGCGCAAGTATAATTCTCGCCCGTGATAAGTACGCGTAATTATACTGACTAAAGGTGGATTAACCGGTAGAGAAGACTGTTGGATAAACCCACCTTCTCGGTTTAACTCATAATCCCATATATGGAATGGAAAGTGTTTATCGGTCGGACGTCTATCCTGTAAAGCTTTAGGAGTAACTTTAATTAATTTGAGCAAACTCTGTCCTATAGCTTTCCTCGAGCCCAGGAAGGCTTCTGGCGCTAACAACAAACGCAACCCTAGTATGGGAATAGAGCAGATATCAATTTTATTTCCATATTTCAAGCGTAAATATAAGTTAGCAAAAGTACTGCCAATATATTGCATGGGTTTGGTTTGATTGGGATGCTCATAGCAGTCATGCCAAACGACCGCCTGAGGACAGTAGCGTAATAAGAAGCCAGCTCGTCGCAAGCGATAAGACAATTCAACGTCTTCGCCATACATAAATAAAGTATCGTCATAGAATCCGACTTTATCAATTGCGCTTCGGCGTAGTAATACACAAGCATGAGAGTTCCAATTAGTAATGCCGGTGACTGGGTCATAAAACTTTGGATGCTCATAAGGTTTTTGGCGTAACTCCCAGGCTGCAGTTTGTTCTTGATCTGCCAATGCACTTGCAACGACCTTGCTTAGCGCATCTGTTTCAAATATAAGGTCAATATTAGTGACTAAACAAAAAGGGGCGTCACCTCTAATAAGGGCTGCATTATGGCCAGCTCCATAGCCATTATTTGGTTGCTGTATGATTTCAACCTTGTAACCTAGAGCTGTTAATTTTGGAGTAATCTCATGCAAGTCATTTAAAGTTGAGTCAGTAGAACTATTATCAACAAAACGTAAGATCAGTACATTTTTTGGGTAATCAAGTTCAAGGAGGCTGTTGACAAAGTTGTTTACCCAGCGCGAACTATTGTAAGTGACAATGCTAATATCTATTAAAGGCCATTCTAGTGGGTTAGGTAAGCTTAATAATTCGGTGCTCAACACTTCTTGAGTAAATATACAGCGTTGTTTGACAATAAAAGCCAATGCGGAATGGTTATCGCTGGAGTTTGGCATGATGCCAATTGTGCTCAAAATTTTGCTATAACTACTTCGCATGAAGTTTGCTAAGTATTTGGGTAATAAATGGTTTATTCGTCGACCAAGCTCACGAACAACATTGCTCGCCAAATCAAAATCACCATTAATTAAATGCCCTAAGAAACGAAGAGGAGTTGTTAATTTCCAAGAACTACTCCGCCGAATTTCAATAAACTGCAGAATTGCAGCATCCCGTTCAGTAATAGTGTTTTTAATCTGCTCATTTAAACTGACTAATAATAAATTGAGGTTCTCGATCTGACTATCCCGTTCGGCTGTAAGCTGGTTGAGGTTCTCGATCTGACTATCCCGTTCGGCTGTAAGCTGGTTGAGGTTCTCGATCTGACTATCCCGTTCGGCTGTAAGCTGGTTGGAATTTTCGATCTGACTATCAAGTTCGGCTGTAAGTTTTGCTAGCTGTTTATCCTGTTCAGTCGAGGCGTCATTCAACTTTTGTATATGAGCAGTAATATTTAATAGGTCATTAAGACTCCACTCCTCACGCCATTTTTCAAAAAAAAGTATATTTGTTCTTTGCGATAATAGGTTATTAGATTCAGCATCCTGACTGAATGATCCTCCGATTCGGTAATAAGCACTAAAATGAGGTACAAAAAGTAAATCATTATTAACTGAGGCTTTTAATAGAAAATCCCAATCTTCATTTAAGTCGAGTGACTCATCTATGCAGCAAGCCACAGATCCATTAAAAATCGTTTTGGAAAATAATACCGAATGAATTGGAATATAGTTTTCAGCTAATAACAGAGTACGATCAAATTGTTGATAACAACGTTTGATTGTAGTTTCTTTTTGTTCGTTTACGCCGATTACGCAACTATAAGCTATTTTTTTATCTGGATTTCGTAATAAAGCATCGACTAACATAGCTATATGCTCAGGCATAAACCAGTTATCATCATCTAGGAAAATCAGATAGTCTCCCTGCGCATTATTTATTCCAGTATTAGCTGCGCGACTTCTTCGTAAACTTTCGTCGCTATCGATGAACCTCAATGGAAAATCTCCACACCAATCAAACAGCGATGAATGTCCTGAACCTTTAGCATTTACCAAAACGACTTCAATATTGGCATAGGTTTGCAAAGCCACAGAATCCAGCGCCTCTGATAAAGTATACCTATCCATGCTGCGAACAATAACAGAAACTAGAGGTAGATCTGTAGGATCTAAAGCTAAGCCTAACGCTCTTTGGCGCTGATGTTCAGATTGATAAAGCTTAAAAGGATCATTTATTAATTCTTCGGCAGAAACCAACAGATAAGCCTCAGCTGCAGTGACTTCGGAAGGCAGGGTATAAGTTCGATAGCGGTTGAGTGCAGCAATATCTAAATCATAGCGTTGTTGTTGGTTTTGAGACACGAAACATTCCATCGCCCTCTTTTTTTGTTCGGTAAGATCACTGATATCAAGTAATAAGTTAGGCTGCAGTGGTACACCAATTTCATAGAGCGCCAATTGGGGCTTGCTGGGCGAACGTCTGACCGCTTCAATAGCACTCATAGCAAGAGCTCGGTGGTCAGGGTGCATTTCTAGCAACGAGGGGGCGTATATTAAGTCAGCAGCATGACTCTGGATGTGCTCCATAATGCGCAGAACTAACATTTCTCCATAATAGATGCCGCGATCTGGTAAGCGCCAAAATTCTGGCTCACCATAGCCTAAAATAGCGGCCGCCTTATGGCTTTCGGCCTCTCTTTCAGAAATGATCTTTGGCTTTTTATCACCTTCTGCATGAAAAGCACCGTCACTGACAATGACAACATGTACAGGAACATTGTTTGCTAGGTGCCGTAAAATAGCACCGCTACAGCCAAAAATTTCATCATCAGGGTGAGGGGCAAAAACGATTACTGAGTTCGCGTCAATATCTTTAGTTGCCTGATAAGGGATAAGTTTGTTTTCCATTATGAAAAGTTTTTAAGTTGAGTTTTAATGAAAATCGGTGTCCCCTGCCATCAACCACCAGCGATCAAGTAATTCACTAGCAGGAATGCCCCTAGTCCAGCAGTTGTGGGGTATGATGATGCCAGTCGTACTTATATCACCGGCATCGGTGGTAAATAAAGAACTGTTTTGTTGAGTTATCCAAGTATAGGCTTGTGACTTACCCAAACTCCATGTTAGTCGACGCAAACAATGTACCAAGGTGCTTATATGTCGCGGCTGAGCAATAACATCTACTAGTTCTATTTTATCATCTTGCATGCGTAACACCATAATACCTAAAGTTATGCCCGTGAATCTTGATGAAACCTGATAAAGCTGATAGTCGAAAGTAGGGTGTTGTAGATAACGATGATTGATATAGTTCCAATCGCGCACACCGACGACTTGCTGTTTTAGAGCCTTAGCCATTTTTCGCCACAAGCGATTAATGGTTACTGCTTTATTATGATTCAGAGGTCGTAGACGGACTTGGTAACTGGGTCGAGCTTGTAGCGCTGGCCAGTTGATTTGCATCAATTCACCTACTTTATCGTATAGACCTAAATGCACACTCAGTTGATACGCTCTTGCTGAGGGAAAGCCGAAAGCAATTGGATATGTTTTCTGCTCTCCGACGTAGCGCTCTAGAAAATGTGTTGCTGCCTGAAAAAAAGCACCTTTGCGCGTTAAGGTGCCACGGTGTTCTGGATGAACCATTACATCGCCGATCTGAACTGCAATAACTGGAGAACCGAATAAATGAATGGTTCGTGGCATGCCACCATAAAAAGCAATGACTTCTCCGTCAATGCGTAGCAATGTGCCCAGCGTATCAAGATCTCGATATTTCCAGCGCCATAATTCTGGGGACATTTCATGACCAAAAGCACTGAAGAAACAATTTAGTAAATCAGTCTCGTCTGACAGTTGAGCCCAATCTAAATGCTTAGCTTGATAATTAATATCTAAATGCTTGATAGCTAATGCCTCTAGGTTTACTGTAGGCGCTGGTATTTCAAAGCTAAAGTAACTCCGCTGTCCTTTAGGCTCGCTTATTCTTACCCAGTATCGAGCCGGACCTAATAAGCTCCAAATTGATGCTGGAATGCAGGTAATTGTGCTAGAACTAAAATGGTAGGCAGCAGGTATTAACAACGGGCTTGGGCTGAGTTCGAATAAGTACTCGCCCTTTTGCTTCGATATGAAGTCAAAAGTAGGTGTGTGGGTATTAACACCAAGATCATGGTAAGCAATCGTTTGTTGTGAAAAGAAGCGCTCAAATTTTTGGCGTAACTTATCCATCTGACTTATATGAGAAAAATGTTTGTTCATATAACGTAAGCGTGATTCTGTAACATACCGAGATTTTTGAGGGTCGTGCTTCCATTCATGAACAACTTTTGCTTTAGGATCGAGCATGAGCTTAAAGCCGGCCTGAGTAAGGCGTCTACAAAGATCGGTATCTTCATAATACAAAAAGAAATTAGGGTCGAAGAGCCCATTAATGGCTTCAATAGCGGATCTTTGCAAAAGCATATGGCCGCCAGATAACATGTTTTGAGTTATAGGATGGTCGGCACATAAGCTTCGTAATGCATAGTGTTTAAAGCGCTCAGAAAGTATGCGACCTAAAAATGGAGCTCTAAGTCCAATGGATTGCATCCATTCCCATGCAGGGGATTGCATTTGTCCAGGAGGTAATAAAAAAACACCGTCTTCATCCCATTGCGCAATCGGCGATACTGCCGCGATAGTTAAATCACTTTTTAGTGTTTTAAGCAATTGCTGCAAGCATCCTGGTAACACATAAGCATCTGGATTAAGGAGAAATATCCATTCACCTGAGGCTTGTTTAAGGGCTAAATTACAGGCTCGACCAAATCCTAAATTGATAGTAGCAACGATTAATACGGTTGTATTAGGCAAAAGCTTACGTAGCTCAAGCGCTTCAATTTGGTTGTTACTATTATCAACAACAATAATTTGCGCAGCGGGATCATCAGTTAATACACTATTTACAGCCTTAGCCGTGAGTGTATGGCAAAAATAATTAACAATTAGAACAGAAATCATCTTAAATCTTGGCGTGTGATTGCCAATGATGCTTTAAGTTAACCAATCCGGGCTCTGGTAGAGGATCTTCTATGTGCAAGGTCGCAGCAAATGGGACGGTATCATAAATGTGTATGACATCTTCACAGCATAAATGTACGCCAATATGATATTCACCCTTACGTAGCGCAAGGGCAGGAAAGTCAATAATAACTTCACCTTTGCCCTGTGCATTGCGTTCAATTAAAATCTTATCAGTGCGACTAGAGGCACTAGCTACAGTGATTAAAGTACCATAATTAAGGGTAATGCCGATTGTAGGAGTAGGCAGATTAGGGTCAGATTCAAATTGTAAACGAATGCTTAGATCATTTTCTTCTGGGCGACCCTGAAAAACTCGTCCCACTAAGCCGTCCAAACTGACTTCTATTTCACTGAAACGTGCATGACCTTGCGGTGAATCAGTTAAAAGTGGCTTTGATATCTCGTCAGTTTTTATAGCAGCTTCAGTACTTGAAGATTGTTCATCACCGGCTAAAAAGAGTCCGTAGCTTTGAACCACAGCCTGCGGTTCTCCACAAAGTTTCAAATTGCCCTGATCCAGCCACAATACCCGATCACAAAAGGCTTCCACCTGATACAAAGAATGCGAACAAAATAAAATAGTCTTACCGGCTTCTTTCATAGCACGGATGCGATCAAAGGATTTACGCGCAAACTCACCATCACCTACTGATAACGCCTCATCCACTATTAAAATATCAGGATCAACACTGGTAGCGACTGAAAACGCCAAGCGCACATACATGCCACTGGAATAGGTTTTAACGGGCTGATCTATAAAGTCACGAATGCCTGAAAAATCAACGATATCTTCATAGCGCTCTTCAATTTCATTGGGACTTAGGCCCAAAATGGCGGCGCTCATGAATACATTCTCTCGACCAGAAAACTCTGGATTAAAGCCAGCGCCTAATTCCAGTAAAGCAGCAATGCGGCCATTGACTTCTACGTTGCCGGATGTCGGTGTTAAGGTGCCGCATAGCAATTGCAATAAGGTTGATTTGCCTGCACCGTTGCGACCGATAATACCCAGTACTTCGCCTTTACCGACTTCAAAACTGACGTCGCGTAGCGCCCAAAACTCACGAAAGAATTGACGCTTACCTCGCCACACAAACTGCTTAAGGCGGTCAGAGGGCTGATTGTAAAGCTGGTAACACTTGCTTAAGTTGTTAACTCGGATAGCGATGTTATTCACTTAATATTCCTGTTGTTCGTGCATAGAGTAGCGTTCCTTAGTTCCTGCCTGGAGCTCAGCAGGTGACGCTCTGCGTCACGCACCGCTGGAGCGGTGCTGGATGCATTCCCACGCAGAGCGTGGGAACGATGTAAAGTTAAGCCTTTGTAGGGGCGACAGATTCGCCCTGTGTCTTTGAAGCATTGGATTTCTGGGCGAATGAATTCGCCCCTACAGTTACCTCGCCACACAAACTGCTTAAGGCGGTCAGAGGGTTGATTATAAAGCTGGTAACACTTGCTTAAGTTGTTAACTCGAATAGCGATATTCATAATGGCTTTACTCCATAGGCATCAGCGCAGAATTTATCTAATTTTATCGTTCTCATACTCCGCGTCATTACCATTAAGTTAAGCCTTTGTAGGGGCGACAGATTCGCCCTGTGTCTTTGAAGCATTGGATTTCAGGGCGAATCTGTCGCCCCTACAGTT
>Ga0194037_1002904_pt1 | contig 10900 bp, 6 predicted proteins | sample JunL306m_MetaG_FD_148653 | JGI IMG/M metagenome (GOLD analysis project Ga0194037, IMG submission 148653) | Anoxic zone freshwater microbial communities from boreal shield lake in IISD Experimental Lakes Area, Ontario, Canada - Jun2016-L304-6m | ecosystem: Environmental > Aquatic > Freshwater >...
GGATAAAAAATGGCTTTTTTACTTTATTGAAATTTGTTGCAGCGGCTGCGGTAAGGAAAAGCATCCATACGGGAATAGCTTGCATACAAAAGTTAACAAATGACATGGCTGCAACCGAGAGCAAAATAGCCGATAATTGTGTGTTCTTTTGCTTGAATGCCTGAAGGATAAATAATACTATAACCGAAAGGAACAACAGCATTCCCAACAATCCTCCCTGTATTTGCTGTTCCAACAAGTCATTATATGGCATATTCACATACCTTGCATTCGTTTTCTCAAGTACAGTAGTTGGTATTGTTCGGAAATATTCTGCTTGAAACAGATTATATTCTTTCTCGAAAAGACCGTATCCATATCCTGTAAAGGGTTTCTGTTTTATCATTTCAGTACTTACTTTCCAAACAAATACACGCCCATCGGCGGAGGCTTGTTTCTGAAAATACAGCATAATAAATAATCCACATAAAAGTGCAACAGTTATAAAAATGAGTGCCGTCTTAAATATTACTGAAATTTTAGCCCAATACTTTCTTAAATGCATTTCGGTCCTTAAATAAACACCTACGGTAATAATAAGACCAATATAAGCTGTTCTACATTTAAGTGCAATCAGGGCAAGAAACAATACAATCAGAACCACGCTGTTTATTAATTGCTTCTTTTCATGAAAGAGTTTTGTAATAAAAAAAGGTATTGAAACCACAATATACATGGCTGTAATATTCGGATTATAGAATGTTCCTTTTACATTAAAATTGGCATCTCCCGAGTGCACAATACCCGAAAACTGAAATAAACAAACAACTGCTTGAAACACTCCAATCCATGCAAACAAATTATATAGCTGTTCAAATTGGATGAGTTGTTTCTTAAAGAAAAAGGACAACGAATAGAAATATAAAATACCCGAAAGCAAATAAATAAGCTGATAGTCCCCGCCGGGTAATAAAAAAAATGAATGGACAATAATATACATCCCCCAACTTGCCATTAGTATATCAGAGATTGACAATTCTATTTTATGTTTCTTAATCAGACTCCATATACAAGCTATTCCTGCCAATAAGATGGAACAGAAGGTAAAAGAAAAATAGAGATGAAGAGATGGATAAATAAATGTATTGGTATTGATACAGAAATAAATAAGCGTAAACCCAATACAAATCGTAGGCAGTAAACTGCTTATTGAAAAGGGATATGTATTGGTTGATTTTTTCATATTAGTTTCTATTTTTTAAATATTTCTAACTGTCAACTATCAATTGTCAACTATTATTCGATTCTATCTAATTAATAAATTGACCAAAATTAAATACGTTTATTACCACATCCTTAATGGCAAATATTGAATACAAAAACAAGAATATCAACACAAAGAGGGTTAAAGCATTTAGCGTATGCGTGTAACCAGATAAAAAAGCGACAGTACACAGATTAGCTTTTAGCATATAATTCGATAAAAATCCCACCAGCAAGGTGGTACATAAAGCTAGAAGTACAGCTGCAAAAGTCGAATTTACAATTTGATACAAACTCACGTTTTTATCAGGATTAGGCTTAACCATTGCTTTTAGATATCTGCTCTCGGTTACACTTACCACTACGGTATATCCTGTGAGTATAAACCCCAGTATATTGGGTACTACAGCCAGTATTGTTTCACTCAGAAATTGGATTTGAGCATATATATCCCCTTCAAATTTTAGTATTAGAGCCCATATTACTAAATCAATTAGCAAGGGACATTTAATTGATTCCCAAAGATTTTTGAGTGGATATATGGACACTAATCCAGATAATCCCATTGTATCTGCCTTGTTCATAGATACTAGAGCAGTGTATTGAATATCTCTTTTACCTTTTCCAACACGCTTTGAGCAATGTCATTGAAAAATGCAATTTTTTCAATTCTCGGATGATCATTTGTATTGATATGAACTATTTTATCATCCTCCATAATATTTGCTTCTACATATCCATTTGATTGACTTAGAAGTACATTCCCTTTGATGGTTTTGGTTTGACTTACATCAAATAGATTGTTTTTGTCAGCTTTGTAAGTTGCCTCCACACTCTTTATCCCATTGTCCCTGTATTCGTCATCCAAAGCTGCCGCCCAATAACTATTATTATCATTGTTCGAGTACGATAAACTCACCTTTAAGTATTTTGCATGGGAGTTTATAATTCTTTCAATAGCATCCGAAGACTTTTCTATGGTTATATCCACTTCTTCATTGTCGTTTAATTTTTCGGGCAAAGCATGCACCAGAAACTTCACAATTTGATTAATGGATATTTTGCTGGGGTTTATAATCACAAACTTGTGAAATTCAGGCACAAAAAAATAGGCACAGGTTTTTGCATTCGGACCCAATTTCGGATCATAAACAATCATTTTTAATTCATTATTTTCTCTATCAAAGGCTGGTAGGTCAGGATTAAGTACGGTAAAGTTTACTAAGTCACCATGTATGATTTCAGTTCCTTTTCCATACAAAGTCTGTATTCTTGTGTGTTTATCAGAGTAGGTGTTTACAGATATTTTACTCTCAAAAATTGAATTAATTAGTTCAATATACCGTTCAGGTTTTTGACTTTCTTGCGGACGCAGTTTTATGTTTATAAATTGAATGCGTGCGTGTTTTGATTGTAGTATTCTTTCGCTCATGTTTTTTTGATTTATAGCTGTTTGATTTTGATTTCTGAATTGTCGCTAAGTTATTTGCTGTAAGCCTAATATGTCATTCTGTCTCTACTTTTCCCTCTTCCCTTATTTTACCTCCTAAGCATCGACCATCGCTAAGCCTAAGATAGAGTCATCGTTAAGCCTAATATCGAACCGCCGTTAAGCCTAAGATAGAGACATCGCTTAGCCTAAGGTCGGATTGAAGGAGTTTTTACTGTCGGATTTTGCAGAAGTGAAGTATAATGTAGAGATGCCATAAATAGCACCTCTACATTATTTTGGTTTGCTTATGCCACGTTTAATACATAATCGAATATGTAAATGCGAGGTTCTTTGAGATTTTGGGTTGAATTGGAAAATTGAGTGGCTATGCTCAATTTGTAATCACCCGCCAGTAAAGTGGCTGGCACGATAAAGGTGATTTTAGAAGGATCGTTCACCAATATAGAGGTAATGTGGATAATCGTTACCTCGTTGGTAATCTGGTTGGTAAGGTTAATGCCTACAATTTCATTATCGCCAGCAATTTTTATTTTACTCCCAGTAACATTCACTCCACCTCCTGGTGTCAATCGGGCGTTTAATTCTCCCGAAGCTACATCGGAAACCGAATTGATAACGGTACCAATTTCGGCCATACCGCGCACATCTACCGTGGCTGCTTTTGCGGCATCGCGCAAGATAGACGATGGTGTAACCCTAATGAATAGGTTGTGCTTGGCTGATTCCCATTTGGCATTGTCGCCAATAAAAACCCCTGTAACGCCAAGGCTAAAATAGCCCAATCCGAACGACACTGAAGCACCATTGCTTATTTCTTCTTTGGCAATGTCTTTGAGAATGTCGATGGATGCCCGCATGGATGTGGCGCTCAGATCCGTTCGCCGTGATACGGCAATGTTGATTAAATCGTTTTCGTTTAACGATTTAGAAGTTACTACACGTCCAAATCGGTCATCTTTCCGTTCGGTAATAGAGAGGTCGTAGAGTTCTACGGTTACACTGTTTTTTTCGGTTGTTGCCATACTAATTTTGTTTTGTTTATATCTGATTAATTATACGGGAATTAGAACTGAATGTTGGGGATTTAAAATTTTAAGCGGCACAGTCAATATAAAATCAAATGCTTTAATTCACTACCACTGATAATAATGTCTGTGCCGCTAGAAAAATTATTATAATTGAAAATCTCCTGTCAAATTTGTAGTACCATAAGTAATGGTTAGGGTATAACTTCCAGCAGTCCATTCATTGGTTGGTATGAATACTTCTGATATAGAAGTAGTATCTACAGTTTGTTGACTAACAATTTGATGCATGTCATCATAAACTGTAATAATGGCATTGCCTACCGACATATCAAAATATACAGCCAGTTCAGTTTCATCAACAGTGGCTGATACAGGAATGTAAGTAAGCGAAAGTGGACGTGGCCCAGGATTAATAGGGTCTTTTGTTAAGTCAATTCCTTTTGTAATGGCCGACATTGAAAATGTCAATAATGCAAATACTGTAAATAAAATGGTTCTTTTCATTGTGAAATGTTTTAAAGATTGAATTAATTGTTTATTTTTGCATTCAAAGTTATCCATTGTTCATCGCAATACAAAAAAAAGTGTTGTAAGGGAGTGTATTATTTTTTATTGTAAATTACTGATTATCATTGAATAAGAATTGTTCATTGAAAATAAATTGGTAAGGAAGTTAAACTCGCTTTCAAAGTTGGAAAATTTAACCAACCCTTTTTGAGAAAAACCCTTTTGGGGTATACAAAATATCTTTTGATACAACTGAATGTTATAATATTTAACCATGAAAAATAACGCTACGAAATACTATTGCATAATGCTGATTGTAGGGTTATTTATTTCCTGCGAATCGGAATACACCCAAAACAATACTATTTTACAGGCCGAAAAGCTATTGAATGTTTCGCCTGATAGTGCCTACCTACTATTGAATGCTATTGCCGAACCCAATAAATTATCCAAAGCGGATTATGCCGCGTGGTGTTTGAACTATACCAATGCGCAATACAAATTGCAAAAGGAGATAAAGTCGGACAGTTTGATACAGATTGCGGTGCATTATTACAAAAACCGAAATTTACCCCACCAAAGCGGAAGGGCGTATTACCTGCTGGGGTACATAATGGAATTGATGAAGGAGAATAAAAAAGCCATGGAGGCCTACAAAGAGGCTGAACACAGGCTGATGCCCACTGATGAAAATAAGCTGAAGGGACTGCTGCAATTTAATATGGGGTACATGTGCATGCAGGACGAAATGTATCAACAGTCACTGAATTATTTTAAACAGTCGCTTCGTTATTTCAAGCTGTGTAATGAATATAAGTATCAGGCTTATGCTTACAGGGAAATGTCGAATATGTATTATCAACAGAATGCTCCTTTTGATTCGGTAATGCTGTTCTCCAATAGGGCACTTAAAATTGCGCTGCAAGCGGGCGACTCGGTAAATTATTACAGCATATTATCTCGGCAGGGTGAATTGTTGTACAATAAGGATTTTGCGCGTTCTAAAGGGTTATTGCTAAAAGGGTATCGGTATTTTCCATCGCAAAAAAGCTATTATGGCTCTTTTTTGGCCTATGTGTATGCAAAGCTGAACCAACCCGATTCGGCCAATTATTATTTGCAACAGTCCTTATCGAATAATGTAAATGCGCCTACTAAAATAATTGGTTATCATGCCGCTGCATTGATAGCTAAACATAGAAATGAAAATGACAAGGCGTACTATTATTTGGAAAAATCGTATATGATGCGTGATTCGCTGTATAAGGTGAATATCCAAAATCAATTGTACCGAATTGACAAACAATATGATACAGCGCAAAAGGAAATTGAAAATGCTGCGCTAAAGTTAGAAAATAGAACCAAGATTGTTTGGATAACATTGTTGGTGATAGCAGTACTGACCATGATGATAGTACTATTGTTGATAGGCAATAGGAATAAAAAGAGACATGCCAACTTTGAAAGGGAAAAACAGCGACTGGAATTTGAAGTGGAAACAAAACACATTTTGAATTTACAGAAACAGGAATTGCTACTCGTGAAACTTCAAAACAGGATAGAAAATACTTTGCGTTTCAACAAATTGGGGAAAGGGCTTTTGAAGCTCGAGAAGCAAGAAACATTTGTGCAAGAGATAACTCGCCAATCGATAATAACAGAAAATGAATGGCATTTTTATATTGATGAAGTGAATAAATTGTATGAGAATAGAATTAATGGTTTGAAGCTCAACTTTGGTGAGTTGACCCTTTCGGACTTGATGGTGATAGTGCTGATTTGTTTGAAAGTGAAGATTCCAGATGCATGTAATTTGCTGGATATGACAACAAACACAATGTACAAGCGGCGAAATACAATCAAAACACGTATGAATCTTGACAAGGATGTGGATTTGGACGGTTGGGTGATGAATTATGTAAGGGAGAGGTAGGGGACGCATCTCTTAAGTTACTGACGGGTTGACTTGGAGTTACTGACGGGGTGACTTGGAGAGGCTGTGTAAGAACACTTATTGAATAATAATGAACTTACGAATTGAAACAACAATTAATTGTATAAGGGAATAAGGGCTGTTTTCCTATAATCATACTCTCTACTAAGGGTTAAAGATAAATTCTATTACAAATGGATAATCAATTTATTATGTGTGTCTTACCCCTTAGTAGATAAAATCATAGAGAAAATATTCCCCTTATTCATAAATCTCGATAAATCATTGAACTTTCAATTTATAAGTTGACATTTTTAATGACCCATTATTACACAGTCTCTTGGAGTGACCCCGTCAGTATGTAGAATCACCCTTCAGTATGAACATTCCCTTTCATCCTAGCAACAAACCCCGAAGGTGTTTCGCCAAATTCCTTTTTAAAGGCATGCGAAAAATAGGATGCACTTTCAATGCCCACTTGATCCATTGCTTCTATAACATTTAGACCTTCTTCAATCATTAACTTAGCTGCTTTTCTTAATCTATATGTTCTTATAAAATCAACTATCGTTTTATTGGTCAAACTTTTTACTTTGGCATACAATTTACTTCTACTCATCGAAAGCTCCATCGCTATATAGTTGATGTCCACATCATTTTTGCTGATAAATTTATCTACTACATCAATGAATTTTTTTATAAATTCATTGTCCCTCTGATTACCAATTACCTCACTTCCATCAACAAAGATATTTTTTGCGTAATACTCACGTACCCTATTTTGTTGTTTTAGTAAGTTTTGAATGGTGAGTTTAAGTAATTTAAAACTAATCGGTTTTTCCAGGTACGCATCTGCCCCTGAATCAATACCATCTATACGAGCATCCAAACCTCCTTTTGCAGTCATCATTATAAAAGGGATATGGCAATTATCGACGTTTTGTTTAACTTCACGGCAAAATGTAATGCCATCCTTCTCGGGCATCATAATGTCACTTATGATAATATCCACCTCCAAAGTATCAAGCATTTGAGAAGCTAATAATCCATTTTCGGCCTGACAAATATCAAAATTATCCATCAGTGCTTCGGAAATTAATTGTCGGAGTTCTGAATTATCTTCGGCTATCAAAATACGTTTTTTCTCTCTTGAAAAATAATTTTCATCTTCATTAATATTTTCAGTCTCCGATGCTGTCTCCTCAGAAACAGTTTCGTCCATTAATAAGGAATTCAACTTAAGCTCCATTGCATTAGTTTCCATGTCGTTAACAAAATCCTCCCCACTGTAAACTTCTTTATCTTTTGGAAAAGCAACAAGAATATCTGTTCCAACATTCCGTTCACTGTAAATGGCAATCATACCTTTGTGCAGCATGACCAAACTTTTTACCAAAGCCAGTCCTACTCCAGAACCAATGTGCAAGTCGTCCTGATTTTCTTCCACCCTATAGAAACGGTCGAAAACTTGGACAATAGACTCAGCTGAAATGCCAACGCCCGTATCACGAATAACAAATCCAAACATAGGAATACTTGTTTCGGGTTTGTTTACAAAACTCGAGTTGGCATAGTTTGAATGAAAATCAGATACATCATAAAATGTTTCTACAGTTACCTGACCACCATTTTTAGTATATTTGAATGCATTATTCAACAAATTCAATACAATTTTCTCCATTATACGCACATCGAAATACAACAACGAAAATAGTTTAGCATCATTTGTTTGATGAAAATAAATTTTTCTCTGAATGGCATGCTCTTTAAAATCATTGGCACAATACTCTACAAACTCATTTATGTTGGATTCTGAGAGTTTTAAATGCATTATTCCATTTTCAACAGTTCTAAAGTCCATCAATTCGTTTACCAGATTCAGAAGTCGTTTGGCATTGTTGCTTATATTATTAAACAAGCGTTCAGGGATAGTTATTTTATCGCTGGTAATACGATCCAGGGATGCCAATATTAGTGAGATAGGTGTTTTAAAATCATGCGAGATATTAGTAAAAAATCTCAATTGTGCCTGATGATTTTCTTCCTGTTGTTTTGCATCAAGTGTTTCATAATACAGCTTTAATTTATATTGTTTTTGTCGTAAATAGTAAAACAAAATTGTATAAGCTATTGAACCTAAAAGCACTAAATAAATAAGATATGCCCACCAACTTAACCATGGAGCAGGTTTAACCACCACACTTATCGTTTTTGGTTCGGCACTCCAAATGCCATCGTTATTGGAAGCCAATACTTCAAAAGTATATTTCCCTGCAGGGACTTTTGTGTAGGATATGGTACGTTTGCCAGCATCTACTTCTAACCATTTATCGTCATACCCTTTTAAACGATATTTAAAACGGTTTTTTTCAGGGATAAAGTAATTGGAAGAAGAAATTTCAAAACCAAAGTTTTGTTGATTATGACTTAATACAATTTTACTTGTTATGGTTATAGGTTCTGTTAAAGGTGAATTCTCTGAGGTGATGGAAACGGGATTATTATCAACAAAAAATTCAGTGATCAGTGCTTTAGGTGAAATTGAATTCAACATTAATTTTTCTGGATTGACCACTGTAAATCCATCATTTCCACCAAAATAGAGCAAGCCTGACTTGTCTTTATAGCAAGAGAAAATGTAATAAACTCGATCAACTAAACCATCACGCTTATCGAATTGATTGTAAGTTTTATTGTTTGGATTATATCGGAGCAAACCATTATTTGTTCCCATCCATATATTTCCCGAATTATCAGCACAAATACTATAAACAGACTGAATATTATACTGAAAAATGCTATTGAGCACCTCAAATTTTTTACTTCGTTTATCGTATCTGATTAATCCATTCTCAACCGTACCAATCCATATTGAATTAGATTTATCATCTGCATAAACCGTTTGGATATTCAAATGTAACAATCTGGGCTGTTGAATGGAATCAACGGGGACTAAATGTAAGATTTTTTTCTTCACATCCATCCAATGTAATCTATTTTGACTAGCCACCCAAAGTATTCCTCCTTTATCTCTGGAAATATCAATAATTTCTCCACCATAAAGCGTATTCTTTTCTGCTGTATTGAATGTGATATGATGAAATGTAGTATTCTTAAAAGATAAATAGGTAAGTGACTTACTCCCTTGAAAATAAGAAATCCAGATACCTGAATCTGCCTCAGCTTCAAATTTACCAATACGATCTAGCAAAATTTTCTTGTTCGAATCTTTAGAATTGAAATTGTAAAATTTCCCGGAATTCAAATCATACACATCTATTCCGGTTAATATAGTGCCAATCCAGATACGATTTAGGTTATCATTGGCAAGAGCTCTGATATTATCATAAGACAAGCTATTTCTACTGACATCATGACGGAATGAAGCTATTTTCTCTAAATTTTTATTTAATCTGCTTAAACCACCACCTTGCGTTCCTATCCACAATTCGCTTTTGTAATCAAGAAAACAACTAAATCCACTATGATTGGTTTGATCCATATTGGTAAGATAGGATTTAAATTTGGGGGTTTCATTGGAATTCAAATAGGCAATACCACCAGCATAAGTTCCAAACCATTTGTTTCCTAGTTTATCTTCGTAAATCTGCCAGATAGAATTATTAGGCATACTATATGGATCCGATTTTGAATGCTCATAATGAAAGTATTGGCCTGTGACTGGATTCATTTTGTAAAGGCCCTTTTGTGTGCCAATCCAAACAAATTTTTCATCCACCCAAAGCGCCCTAGCCGGAACATTTTTATAGATACCGGTAGAAAAGAAATTGTATTGCTTTATAATCTTTCCAGTTGAAGTATCAGCACAAAAAAGACCATCATTCTGAGTGAGTAACCAAAGTAAATTTCCTTTTTGTTTAATCATCGTGAATTTACTTCCAATTTCAAGTTTAACTTCTAATTTAAACTCCATTAGATTAAAATCCAATCTGTAAAATTCTCCTTTTCTATTTGCAAAGAACAAGTCTTTTTTATCTCTGCAAAAAAATGGATCATCGGTAGGCATGGGTTTGCCACCAGCTAATCCCACTTCCTGAAATGTTCGCTTTACTCTGTCAAAAATCCCAATTCTATTCAATCTAAGCAACCATAAATTGCCTTTATAATCTTCTTTAACTGTCTGGATATAAGATTTATCAATCAAATCAAAATTATCAGTAGAATAATTATATTGTAAAAGTCCATTGTTTGATGCTAAATACAAATTACCTGAGGCATCTTCTTCTATATCAGTAAAAATCCATTTGTTTGCGAGATTAAATCTCTTAATAACACCCGAATACCTTTTGAAGGAATATCCATCAAAACGAAATAACTCATCAGACATCAATACCCACACAAAACCACTTTTACTTTGCACAAAACCAATTATTTGATTGTTTCCCAAACCTCCATCGGGCGAAAGAGTTCTGAATTTATTATCGGATAAAACTGCTTGTGCACTTAAACACAAACTATTGAGGGATAATAAACAGCTTAGAATTATAAAGATTTTATGTCTCATAACTTGTTGTAATAGTGATTTATTTCTACAAAGATACAAAGTAAAAAGTATTTTCAGCGGTAATAAATTTGAAGAAATAGTTTTATTCCAAAAGGAAGGATTCATGAAGCTAATTCAACTGTTGGAGAGGCTTCATATTTTTGAATTATTGAATTCAAAAATATGAAGCTCACAAAAAAACAAATAGTTATATTTATTAGTCTATCTTGATG
>Ga0194037_1002905_pt1 | contig 10894 bp, 11 predicted proteins | sample JunL306m_MetaG_FD_148653 | JGI IMG/M metagenome (GOLD analysis project Ga0194037, IMG submission 148653) | Anoxic zone freshwater microbial communities from boreal shield lake in IISD Experimental Lakes Area, Ontario, Canada - Jun2016-L304-6m | ecosystem: Environmental > Aquatic > Freshwater >...
GCTGGGGCCGTCGCTGGTGCTGCGGCTGTCGCCGCCCTGCCTGCTCACCCTGGCCACGGGTCAGGCCTGCTGGGGCTGCGGCATCACCCACGCCCTGGTGGCAGCCCTACACTTCGACTTCGCCGGGGCTTGGCGGGCCAATCCCCGGGTCGTGGTGGTGCTGCCGCTGCTGGCCGCGGTCTCGCTGCGCTTCGCCCTGCGGGTCCTGCGGGCCTGGCGCGCCGAGAGACGCTGAATCCGGCTTGCTGAGCTAGAATGATGGCTCTGGAGGTCCCATGACGATGCTGTCCTTCCGTGGCGCTGCGCTGCTGCTGGCGCTGGCCTTCCCCCTGGTCGCCCAGACCAGCGACCCGGCCCCGAAGTCCGCCCCCAAGAAAGCCGCGAAAGCCAAGAAGCAGGCCGCGCCCAAGCCCAAGGAGCCCGAGATGATCACCACCGAGTCTGGCCTGAAGTATGTGGATACCGTGGTCGGCACCGGCGCCGCGCCGGTGCGGGGCCAGACCTGCAACGTCCACTACACCGGCTGGCTGTCCGATGCGGGCAAGCACGGCAAGAAGTTCGACAGCTCCGTGGACCGGGGCCAGCCCCTGGCCATCCCCATCGGCGTGGGCCGCGTCATCAAGGGCTGGGACGAAGGGATCATGAGCATGCGGGTGGGCGGCAGGCGCACCCTCATCATCCCCGCCCACCTGGGCTACGGCGCCCGCGGCGCCGGCGGCGCCATCCCCCCCAACGCCGAGCTGATCTTCGATGTGGAGTTGATCGCCATCCAATAGCTTTTCGTCCAGCAAAAAACGAAGCACCGCTGAGGCGGTGCTTCGTTTTTTGAGAGGTAAAGAGCCTAGGCTTCCAGCGCCTGACTCAGGTCGCTGCGGAGGTCGTGGAGGTCTTCCAGGCCGACGGAGAGGCGGATCAGGTCGTTGCTGATGCCGGCGCGCTGGCGGGCTTCGGGGGTCATGGAGGCATGGGTCATGGAGGCGGGGTGCGCCACCAGGGACTCCACACCGCCCAGGCTCTCGGCCAGGGTGAACCACTTGAGGGCGCGGAGGACGCGGTTGAGGCGCTCGTTGCCGCCCTCCTTCAGCTCGAAGCTCAGCATGGCGCCGAAGCCGCGCTGCTGGCGCTGGGCCAGGGCGTGCTGGGGATGGGTCGGCAGCCCGGGGTAGTGGACCTTGCCGACGGCCGGATGGGCCGCCAGGAACTCCGCCAGGGCCTGGGCGTTGACCTCGTGCTGGCGCATGCGCAGGGGCAGGGTCTTGAGGCCCCGCAGCACCAGGAAGCAGTCGTGGGGCGACTGGGAGGTGCCCAGCAGGTTGTTCACGCTCTGGATCTGCTGGGTGAGGGCGCCCCGGCCAGGGCCCGCCACCACCGCCCCGCCCACCACGTCGCTGTGGCCGTTGAGGTACTTGGTGGTGGAGTGGATCACCAGGTCCGCGCCCAGGTCGAAGGGGCGCTGGAGGAAGGGGGACAGGAACGTGTTGTCCACGGCCACCAGGCAGTCGGGCTGGCGGTGGCCGAGCGCGGCCACGGCGGCGATGTCCGTGAGGCGCAGGAGAGGATTCGAGGGCGTCTCGATCCAGAGCATGCGGGTGTTGGGCCGCATGGCCGCCGCCACTGCCGGCAGGTCCGCCAGGTCCAGGTAGGTGACCTCCAGGCCGTAGAAGCGCTGGGCGTGCTCCAGGAGGCGGAAGGTGCCGCCGTAGCAGTCCACGGTGCTGATGAGGTGGCTGCCGTGGGGCAGCAGGTTGAGAGCCACCAGGATGGCGCTCATGCCCGTGCTGGTGCAGGTGGCGCCGGAGCCGCCCTCCAGCAGCGCGATGGCCTCCTCCAGCGCGGCGCGGGTGGGGTTGCCGCTGCGGGTGTAGTCGTAGCCTGCGTTGGTGCAGATGTCCTTGAAGGCGAAGGTGGAGGACAGGTAGAGCGGGGGCATCACCGCCCCATAGGCGGGATCCGGCTGCACGCCGCCGTGGACGCACTGGGTGGCGGTGCCCGCCCCAGGAATCAGAGCCGGCCGCTGCAGCCAGCCCGCCCCGCCTTCGCGAGTGGGGGGCTGGATGGTGAAGTGGTAGGCCGGGTTGCCCGGGACGTTGGTATCGAGGAAGTCAGCGCTCATGGCGGGCTCGCAGGAAGGCCTCAGGCGCCGGCGGGACCGTCAATCTCGGCGAAGAGGGGGTGGCTGAGGTAGCGTTCGCCAGTGTCGCACAGCACAGCCACGACGGTCTTGCCGGGGCCGAGCTCGGCGGCCACCTTGAGGGCCGCATGGACGATGGCGCCGGTGGAGATGCCGGTCAGCAGGCCTTCTTCCCGGGCCAGGCGGCGGGCCACCCGGAGGGAGTCCTCGTAGCCCACATCCTCGATGCGGGTGAAGGCCTCGCGGTTGAGGATCGACGGCACGAAGTTGGCGCCGATGCCCTGGATCTTGTGGGGGCCGGCCTTGCCCTGGGTGAGCAGGGGGCTGTCCACGGGCTCCACGGCCACCACGAGGGTGCCGGGCTTCTTCTGGGCCAGCACCTCGCCCACGCCGGTGATGGTGCCGCCGGTGCCGATGCCCGCCACGAAGGCATCGAGCTCGGGGACCTGCTCCAGCACTTCCAGGGCGGTGGTGCGGCGGTGGACCTCGGGGTTGGCGGGGTTGTCGAACTGGCGCACCAGGAAGTAGGAAGGATCCGCAGCGGCCAGCTCCTCGGCCTTGTCCACGGCGCCCTTCATGCCCAGGGAGCCCGGCGTCAGCACCAGCTCTGCCCCGTAGGCCTTGACCAGAGACCGGCGCTCCAGGGTCATGGTGTCGGGCATCACCAGGGTGAACTTGTAGCCCTTGGTGGCGGCCACGAAGGCCAGGCCGATGCCGGTGTTGCCGCTGGTGGCTTCCAGCACGGTCATGCCGGGCTTGAGGACGCCCCGGGCCTCGGCGTCCTGGACCATGGCCAGGGCGATGCGGTCCTTGACGGAGCCGCCGGGGTTGGCGCTCTCCAGCTTCAGGTAGATGGTGGCGCTGCCTGCAGGCACGATGCGGTTGAGGCGCACGACGGGGGTGTGGCCGATGAGCTCGTAGGCGAAGTTCACGCGATTGGGACGGGGCATGGGGAGTCTCCTGCAGGGGGGCGTCCGGCGCCCATAACCCAGGATGGAGATCCCAATTAAGAAAGTCAAGTAAATCGATTCAAAAAATCAAGTAACTTGCATTGGGTGTAGAGTGGAGGCATGAAAGTAACCGCTAAGGGCCGCTACGGCCTCCAACTCATGGTGGAACTGGCTGTCCAGTCCGGCCGAGGCCCTGTTCTGGTGAGCGCCATTGCCGAGCGGCAGGACCTCCCCCCCAAGTACCTCCATGTGCTCATGGGCAGCCTCAAGGCCGCCGGCCTGGTGAAGGTCCAGCGCGGGCCCTCGGGTGGCTGTGAGCTGGCCCGCCCTGCTAACCGCATCACGGCCCTGGAGGTTCTGGAGGCCCTGGAAGGCAGCCTGGCCTGGGAGGTCCCTGAGTCAGATCGCTCGGCCGGGGCCCGCACCGTGGGTCAGATGCTCACCAAGGCGGCGGAAGTATTCCGCACGGTGGCCGCGGGCCAGACCCTCGCCGACCTGGCTCAGGTCCAGCGGGGCCTGGAGTCCGGCAGCGACGGGTACTCGATCTAGGCTGCGCTCACAGGAAGCGAATCAGGCCTGCAGGTAGACCTCGGCGCCCTTCTCAGCGAACTCGGCGCTCTTCTCCTCCATGCCCTTCTGCAGGGCGGCCTCCTCGGAGAGCCCCTGGGCGGCGGCGTATTGGCGGACATCTTCCGTTATTTTCATCGAGCAGAAGTGGGGGCCGCACATGGAGCAGAAGTGGGCGGACTTGGCGCCCTCGGCGGGCAGGGTCTCGTCGTGGAACTCGCGGGCCGTGTCGGGGTCCAGGGCCAGGTTGAACTGGTCCTCCCAGCGGAACTCGAAGCGGGCCTTGCTCATGGCGTCGTCCCAGAGGCGGGCGCCCGGGTGCCCCTTGGCCAGGTCGGCGGCGTGGGCGGCGATGCGGTAGGCGATGACGCCGTCTTTCACATCCTTCTTGTTGGGCAGGCCCAGGTGCTCCTTGGGGGTGACGTAGCAGAGCATGGCGCAGCCGAACCAGCCGATCATGGCGGCGCCGATGGCGGAGGTGATGTGGTCATAGCCCGGTGCGACATCCGTGGTGAGGGGGCCCAGGGTGTAGAAGGGGGCCTCGTCACAGACCTCGAGCTGCTTGGTCATGTTCTCCTGGATGAGGTGCATGGGCACGTGGCCGGGGCCCTCGATCATCACCTGCACGTCGTGCTTCCAGGCGATCTTGGTGAGCTCGCCCAGGGTCTCCAGCTCGCCGAACTGGGCCTCGTCGTTGGCATCAGCGGTGCTGCCGGGACGCAGGCCGTCGCCCAGGGAGAACGCCACGTCGTAGGCCTTCATGATCTGGCAGATGTCCTCGAAGTGCGTGTAGAGGAAGTTCTCCTGGTGGTGGGCCAGGCACCACTTGGCCAGGATGCTGCCCCCGCGGCTGACGATGCCGGTGACGCGCTTGGCGGTCATGGGCACGTAGCGCAGCAGCACGCCAGCGTGGATGGTGAAGTAGTCCACGCCCTGCTCGGCCTGCTCGATGAGGGTGTCCCGGAAGATCTCCCAGGTGAGGTCCTCGGCCTTGCCGTTGACCTTCTCCAGGGCCTGGTAGATGGGCACGGTGCCGATGGGCACGGGGCTGTTGCGCAGGATCCACTCCCGGGTCTCATGGATGTTCTTCCCGGTGCTGAGGTCCATGACCGTGTCGGCGCCCCAGCGGATGGACCAGGCCATCTTCTCGACCTCTTCCTCGATGCTCGAAGCCACGGCGGAGTTGCCGATGTTGGCGTTGATCTTCACCAGGAAGTTGCGGCCGATGATCATGGGCTCGGCTTCCGGGTGGTTGATGTTGGCGGGGATGACGGCGCGGCCGCGGGCCACCTCGTCCCGCACGAACTCGGGGGTGATGCGGCTCTTGTTGCCCGCAGCCTCGCGGCCCAGGTTCTCGCGGATGGCGATGAACTCCATCTCGGGCGTCACGAGGCCCTGCTTGGCGTAGTGCATCTGCGACACGTTCTGGCCGGCCTTGGCCCGCAGGGGCTTGCGCTCCGCATGGAAGCGGATGGCATCCAGGTCCCGGTCGCGCTCCCGGAGCTTGCGGTAGAGGCTGGTGGCGCCGGGCAGCTCCTCCACATCGCCGCGGCCCAGGATCCAGTCCTGGCGCAGGGGCTGCAGGCCCTTGGCCACATCGATGGTGACGGCGGGGTCTGTGTAGGGCCCGGAGGTGTCGTAGAGCACCACCGGCTCATTGGGGGTGAGCAGGCCCTGGAAGTCGCGGGTGGGGCTGAGGCTGATCTCGCGGAAGGGCACCCGCACGCCGGGCAGCTGGCCAGCCACGTGGACCTTCCGGGAGGCCGGGAAGGGCTTGAGGCAGGCGGCAAGGGCGGTCCCATCCACGGGGGTGGCAGTGGGATTCGACGGCATGGTCATGGAAAACTCCAGGTTTCGGGGACACAGGTCGGGATTGATCCTCGAATCAGCAAGTTTATCCCGGGGGGGGGCGGAGGGACGAATTCAAAGATTGGCCCCGGCCTGCCGATAGGTGGCTGGACGGAGCTCCCCATGCAGGATCAGCCCAAGGAAAGCCAAGCCATCCCTGACCAGCTCATGCAGATCGCTGCGGAGCAGGAGGGTGGTGCCGAGCGGGTCCTGGACCAGATCGAGGTGGTGCAGCACAGCTTCGAGGAGATCCAGACCCTCGCCCGGGAGTGCCAGGAGATCCTGCAGGCGGGCCTCACCGATCCCAGCCAGCTGGAGGCCCTCATCGCCCGGATGGAGCAGATCGGCTTCCATGCGGACAATGGGTCATACAACATCCAGGGGGCCTTCGACCTCTACCAGTACCAGGACGTGGTGCGCCAGAAGCTGGAGCGGGTGGGCCGCAGCCTCATCGAGGTTTCCCACTATGTGCTGGCCCGCCTGCAGCCCACGGATGACTTAATGCCGCCCCTGGCGCCGTCCGGTCGGGACATCCTGCACCGGGAGCCGCAGATGGCCGATGCCACCAAGTCCGAGGCCGACTCGGTGGTGGCCGAGTTCTTCGCCCAGGCCCTGAAGGAAAAAGCCGGGAAGTAGGCCCAGCCAGGGGGCAATGCCATACTGGATCCCCTGGAGGGATCATGGCTCGCATCCTGTTCGTTGGCGCATTGGCCCTGTGCCTGGGGGTCTCGGCGCAACCCCAGGATGACCCGGTCCTCCGGGCCCGGGCTCAGCGCGCCGCAGCCCAGGGCGTGGCCGATGGCGACCTGCCGCCGGTGCCCCGGGGCATCGTGGAGCCGCCGCCCCTGCCGCCCCCGGAGCCCCATGTGAAGGACACCCGGAAGGGCAAGGCCAGCGCCAAAGCAAAGGCCAAGTCCAAGGGCCAGAAGGGCAAGACCACCAAGGGCAAGGCCGCACCGAAGGCCAAGGCCAAAGCCAAGTCCGCGGGGGCTGCCAAGTGAAGATCGGGGTCCTCACCTCCGGCGGGGACGCGCCGGGCATGAACGCTGCCATCCGCGCCGCCGTGCGCCAGGCCGATGCGCTGGGCCACGAGGCCTGGGGCATCCGCCGGGGCTACCAGGGCCTGCTGGAAGGGGACCTGGCTCCCCTCAGCAGCCGCGCCGTGGCCAACATCCTGCAGCGGGGCGGGACCATGCTCCAGACCGCCCGCTGCCTGGACTTCCACAAGCCAGAGACCCGCCTTCGGGCGGCTGAGATCCTCCGGGAGGCCGGCGTCGAGGCCCTGGTGGTGATCGGCGGGGACGGCAGCTTTCGGGGGGCGGAGGCCCTCATGCGCGAGCACGGCGTGGCCTGCGCCGGGATCCCGGGGACCATCGACAACGACCTGCCGGGCACCGAGCGGACCCTGGGCTTCGACACGGCCCTCAACACCGCCGTGGAGGCCATCGACCGCATCCGGGACACAGCCTCCAGCCACGGCCGGGTGTTCCTGGTGGAGGTCATGGGGCGCAGCTCCGGCATGCTGGCGGTGCACACGGCCCTGGCCTGCGGCGCCGAGGCGGTGCTCTACCCCGAGTCCCACGAGGACAGCTACGACAGCCTGGTGGCCCGCCTGAAGGCCCACTGGGAGGCGGGCAAGCGCAGCTCCATCGTGGTGGTGGCCGAGGGCGACATGGTCGGTCGGGCCATGGCCGTGGGCGATCAGCTCCGGCGGGACCACGGCTTGGACCTGCGGGTGGTGGTGCTGGGCCATGTGCAGCGCGGGGGCAGCCCCACGGCCCTGGACCGCATCTGGGGCAGCCGCTGGGGGGCCGAGGCCGTGCGCCGGCTGGACCGCGGCGAGCGGGGCTTCTATATGGCCGAGGTCGCTGGCGCCCTGGTGGCCCAGCCCCTCGCCAAGGTTCTCGACCCTCAGCCCGTGCCACCGGGGGACCTGGGTGCCCTGGTCTCGATCCTTTCCCGCTAAGCAAGGTTCTTCTGAAGGGGACAGCATGAACGCGACTCAAACTGTGGCCGTAATCATGGCCGGCGGCCGGGGCACGCGGTTCTGGCCCCGCAGCCGCAACGCCCGCCCCAAGCAGTTCCTGGCCATCGTGGGCACCGAGACCCTGCTCCACCAGACGGTGCGCCGCCTGGACGGCCACGTGCCCCCGGAGCGCATCTACATCGTGACCACCGAGGACCTGGCGGAAGAGACCCGCCGCATGCTGCCGGAGCTGCCCCCGGAGAATGTCATCGTCGAGCCCGAGGGCCGCAACACCGCGCCCTGCCTGGCGCTGGCCCTGGTGGAGATCGAGCGCCGGGTGCCCAATGGCGTCATGGCTGTGCTGTCGGCGGACCACTGGATTGCGGACCGGGACCTCTTCCTGGCGGATCTGGACCTGGCGGTGGCCCACGCCGCAGGCCACCGGGAGCTGGTCACCTTCGGCATCCGCCCCGCCTATCCCGAGACGGGCTATGGCTACATCGAGTCCGAGGGCGATGGTGCCGTGCTGAAGGTCCGCGCCTTCCGCGAAAAGCCCCCCACCGAGGTGGCCATCCAGTACCTGGCCTCGGGCCGTCACTACTGGAACGCCGGCATGTTCGTCTGGACCCTGGCGGACCTCCGCGCCGGCCTGCAGCAGCATGCGCCGGAGGTGCTGGCGCCCCTCGACGCCTGGGTGCAGGCGGGCGCTCAGCCGGGCGAGCTGACCAAGGCCTACGGCCAGCTGCCCAAGGTCGCCATCGACGTGGCCCTCCTGGAGAAGGCTGCCACGGTGGCCGTGATCCCGGCCCGCTTCCGCTGGTCTGACGTGGGCTCCTGGCCCGCCGCCATTGAGTTCCAGACGCCCGATGCCGACGGCAACGTCACCCAGGGCGACACCCTCCTGGTGAACACCCGGGACAGCGCCTTCTTCGGTGGCACCCGCCTCATCGCCGCTGCCGGTGTGGAGGGCCTCATCGTGGTGGACACTCCGGACGCCCTGCTCTTGGTGAAGAAGGACCAGGCTCAGAGCGTGAAGGAGATCGTCGAGCGGTTAAGGGCTGAGGGGCGATCCGACCTCCTCTAGAGGCCCTTCTCGGAGCAGAAAGCGTACGCTTTCTGCTATTGGAAAAGATGAAAATCAATCGAGGTTCCAAATGAAACGACCTGAGACGCTCCACGTTGAGAAGCCCTGGGGCTCCTTTGATCAGTACGCCCTGAACACGCCCTGCACGGTGAAGATCCTCACCTGCGCGCCGGGGCAGAAGCTGAGCCTGCAGCGGCACAGCCACCGGGGGGAGCTGTGGGTGGCCCTGGATGCCGGGGTGGTGGTGGACCGGGATGGCGAGGAACTACGCCCAGCCGTGGGCGAGGAGATCTGGCTGCCCCTGGGCAGCACCCACCGCCTGCGCTGCGACGCCACCACGGCCCAGCCTGTGCGGGTGCTCGAGGTGAGCCTCGGCACCTTCGATGAGGCCGACATTGAGCGGCTCCAGGACGACTACGGACGCAGCTGATGCGATCCTGGGTCCTGCTGCTGGCGGCCCTGCCGGCCCTGGCCGAGAGCGGCGAGGAGTTGCTGGCCCGGGTGGACCGCCTGCGCCACCCCTGGCCCGCCTTCACGGTGGAGCTGGAGGTGAAGGACGCCGCCACGGCCCAGCGCTGGAAGGTCTCGGCCCGGGAGAACGGGGATGCCCGCCTGGACGGCCTCAGCGACAAGGAGCAGGGGCGCTCGGTGCTCATGCTGGGGGACCAGATGTGGCTGCTGGTGCCGGGCTCCAAGCGGGCCCTGCGGGTCACCCCGCAGCAGCGGCTGCTGGGCCCGGCGGCCGGCGGGGACGTGGCCCGCACCCGGTTCCTGCAGGACTACACCGTGGAGGGCAAGGCGGAGGACGACCTGGATGGCCGCCCCTGCTGGCGCCTGGAGCTGGCGGCCCGCACTCCGGGCCTGAGCGCCCGCCGGGTGCTGCTGTGGGTGGCCCGGGAGCCGGTGGTGCCCCTCAAGGCTGAGTTCCACCTCGCCTCGGGCAAGGTGGCCCGGACGGCCACCTTTGGCCCCCCGGTGCAGGCGCTGGGGCAGGCGGTCCTCTCCCGCATGGAGCTGCTGGAGCCCAGCGGTGCCCGGGTAGAGCTCCGCTTCAGCGGCTGGGCTCGGGGCGGTGTGCCGGCCAGCCGCTTCCAGCTGCCCTGAGGACCCGGTCCGGCTGTGCTAGACTCATCCTTGAGGTGCCCGCAAGGGCTTCCCGCCACGAACTGTCCCACCATCTGACACCAGTTCCCGTTTGGGAACTCCCGCTCAAAAACCCCGCCACTCGATACCCCGCCAACCTACCCTCTAGAAGCGCCCGAACCTCCGGGCGCTTCCTTTTTTTTGGATCTTCCGGCATCTAGAGGAAAGAAACAAAGCAAACCGCAGATGACGCAGATGGCGCAGATGGCTGCTCATCCCTCTGCCGAACCGGAATGAAGGGCGCGCTGACCACCCTGGTTCCGGTCGGCAGGCCCTGGGTAACCAGCTCCAGCGCTTTTATCTGCGCCCATCTGCGCCATCTGCGGTTACTGCTCTTTCTCAGTAAGCCCAGATAGGCATGACGCGCTCAGTGCTTGGCTATGGCGGCCTTCTCCCGGGGCTGGGCTTTCTGGTGCTTCTTCTCGGCGGCTTCGGTGGCGGCGGAGACCACGACGATGGAGATGCGGCGATTCTGGGGATCCTTGGGGTCCTTGCCATCGAAGGGGATGGTGTCGGCGTAGCCTGTCACTCGGCGCACCTGGTTGGGGCGCAGACCCCCGGCGGCGCTCTCCATGACGCGCCGAGCGGCATTGGCCCGCTCGGAGCTCAGCTCCCAGTTGGTGTAGGCCCGGTTGGAGTACTGCGAGGCATCCGTGTGCCCGCCGATGACCACCCGGTTGGGCAGCTTGCCCAGCTCCTTGGCGATCTCCTTGAGGATGGTCAGGGTGTAGCTCTTGAGGGTCGCGCTGCCTGAGTCGAACAGCACCTGCGCCGCCTTGTCCTGGATCTGGATCCGCAGGCCCTCGTCCGTGAAGTCCATGGAGATCTGGTCCTGGAAGGCCTGCAGCAGCTCGTCCATCTGGAAGGCCTTCTCGATGGCCTCTGCGGTTGACTCCAGGGCCTTGTGCTCGGCTTCTGCCGCCGAGGCCTCGTCATCCGGGTTGCTCCCGCCGCCATCCTGGCCCGGGGCCATGCCCCGGCCCCCGGGCAGGATGCCCTTGCCGTGATCCGCCAGGATCTCCTTGCCCCGGTCGGTGTTGAAGAAGTTGGCGTCCTGGAACATCCCGGCGATGCCCGCCTTGGTGTTGGGGTTGGCGCTGGCAAGCAGCCACATCAGCAGGAAGAACGCCATCATGGCCGTCACGAGGTCGGCATAGGCCACCTTCCAGGCACCGCCATGGCCCCCGCCGTGGCCGCCCTTCTTC
>Ga0194037_1002906_pt1 | contig 10891 bp, 9 predicted proteins | sample JunL306m_MetaG_FD_148653 | JGI IMG/M metagenome (GOLD analysis project Ga0194037, IMG submission 148653) | Anoxic zone freshwater microbial communities from boreal shield lake in IISD Experimental Lakes Area, Ontario, Canada - Jun2016-L304-6m | ecosystem: Environmental > Aquatic > Freshwater >...
AGGTCGTACAGGTTAAGTTCACGGGCTTTGGAGACCTGAGAAACCACGCCCTGCAGGCGTGTAGCCACGAATGGATATTCAGTCTGGACGCCGACGAGCGCTGCACCCCAGGCGCAGCCGCAGAAATCCGCCGCATCGTGAGCGATCCCAACGCCGTGGACGCCTATTGGACGCCCAGGCGCAATTACTTCATGGGACGCTGGATCAAGCACTCTGGCTGGTACCCCAATTACCGACAGCCCCAGCTTTTTCGTAAAGGCGCTCTTTCCTACGACCAAAAGCCGGTGCATGAGGGCTACATCGTCCATTCGGACAAGCCGATCGGCGTAATGCGCGAGGCCATTTGGCAGTTCCCGTTCAAAAACATGGCCGAAGTGATGCAAAAGGCCAACCGCTACTCCACCCTGGGCGCCGAAAAACTAAAAGACCGCCCCCTTTCGATGGGCGGCGCGCTGGGACATGCTGCCTGGACCTTCGTGAAGCACTATGTCTTCAAACGGGGATTTCTCGACGGATGGGCGGGGTTTGTCATCGCTCTCTCGCACTTTGAATACACGTTTTACCGCTATGTCAAAGCGTATGAGACAAGCCAGGGCAAATCTTGGCGGGAGCCGGGGGATAGTACTTAACTACTAGCCACCTACATTTTCCAAGAATCAAGAACGTATCAAGAACACTTTCTAACCGCCTATCTAATCGGAAATAAAATTGAATAATTACTCCGTCACCTTTGCCACGCTTAATTGCCTTGACTATACCAAGCAATGCGTTGACAGCCTCATTCGTTCGGGTACAGATAGGTCGAAGATAGTCGCCGTTGATAACGCATCAACAGATGGAACGCAGGACTACCTAAGGAGCATGAACCTTGGACAAACCATATTAAATAAAGAAAATTTATCATGTGGGGCGGCTTGGAATCAGGGCATTCTTGCGAACCAATCTGAGTGGACTATCGTCATGAACAATGACATTATTGTTCCCGACGATTTCGCACGCAGACTGATTCAATACGCGGTCGATAATAATTTGAAGCTTGTATCTCCTGCGCGTGTAGACGGCACTCTTGATTACGACTACGACAGCTTTCGACAAGGAGCAGAGTCCGAAATGTCGAACGTCGCAAGAATGGGAAGCTCTAACGCGATTTGCATGTGCATGCACTGGTCACTGTTTATGCAAATCGGTTTTTTTCGGGCTAATCCGATGCTTTTAGGCTTTGAAGATGGACTGTTTTACAACGCGGTGCGTCAATCCAAAATACAGCATGCCACTACCGGAAAAGTCTGGATCCATCACTTTGGAAGCGTAACCCAAGACCATATGAAAATGGTTCTTGGAATTCCGGGCAAGGAAGTATTGGTCAAAGTCAATGATCGCAAGCTCTACAACCAAAGTTGGCTTGAAAGGAAGCTCTACCGTCATCAGCTCAAGCGCTCATACCAGCACTGGAGATCCGAGGAAATCGCGAACCATCAAATGACGCTACACGGAGTTCGACAAAACAATGAATTCATTTGGCTTTAATAAAATTATGGCGTATTGCAATTTTCGGAATTTTTTGATTATTTCGCCACTTTTTTTCTTGACGCTTCACCACTGGACCAATATGGTGACTTTAGTAAGCTGTGCAGGTGCACTATATTTTTTGACCAAGCAAAAGCCAAATTCTGATTTGGCGCTGCAAGGCTCCAAGCGCAGGCGAATCATCATAAGCTGCGCGCTCGGGGGGCCTCTGGTGGCCGTAGTGATCGGGCAAATACTGCGGCAACAAATCTATGCGCCCAATTTTGACGCGCCCCTGCGACTGGCGATGGCGATACCGATTTTTTTGGCTATTGACAGGGGCTGGTTGTCAAGTCCCCGGTCAAAGCCTATCGCCCTTTTATGGATTGAAACAGTTATCCCGCTAACGTTGTTGTGGACCTTCTTTTTTCGTATTAACTGGCCGACTTATTGGGGTGTCGATATAACGACTTACTTTGTCGACCCTTTAACCTTCGGAAGTTATTGCCTGCTATTTTCCATTCTTACCGTTATTGGGCTGTCTTTTAGCTGGAACACGATGTCGACAGGCGCCAAGTTAATGAGTTTCAGTGCTGCTATTTGCGGAATTTTTCTGGCTTTAACGAGCGGAAGTCGCACAGGATGGCTCAACCTTCCCATCTTTCTGCTCCTTTGGACAGTATTCTTTCTGAAACCACGACTCGGCGGTAAAGCCACGCTGAAAATTGCTGCTGCTGCGCTTCTTGTGCTTGCAACATTGGCATGGAAAGAGAGTTACCTTCTTGATAAATTTGCGCTTGCCTGGATTGAAATTAGTAACTACAAGTGGAACTCAATGAATGAGGATACCTCAGTCGGATTAAGAATATCTTTTTATCGAATGGGTTATTACTATTTCTCGCTCAGACCTGTCGTTGGATGGGGTGACCTGGGATGGATGGAGATGATGAATAATCCCAACCTAGCGGTCTATGCATCAGAGCTTGCCAGACTGTCGCCTAAGCACGGGTTTCATAACGAAATCATTACGAGTGCAATCCGGTCTGGTATCTGGGGGCTTGCGTCTGCGAGCTGTTTTTATTTGGTTTTTATCTATCAAAGCGCGCACAGATTCCTATCGATTGAAAATAGATTAATCAAAGCGATTTCGTTTGCTGCACTCATATTTATGACGCACTTACTCGTGGCTGGAATGACAACAGAAATTACTAACCTTGTATTTCTCGGATCATTTATTGGCTTGAGTTTGGCAGTCTTGTTCGGTGAACAGGGGCGGGCCTATGATGCTTTCTACCTACAAGCAAAAGCAATGTAGCCATGGATATTTGAAAACCTTTTGATTCAATACATGAAAAACGTCCTAAAAACCATTAAAGAGTTAAATCGAAAGCGGGTGGCAGACCGTCGAAATGACAAGTTCAAAACGACACTTAGCAACTCCTTTGACCGGCATATTTTGGAAATTTCCAGTTTAAATAAGTTGGTTTCAAGCAAGACAGTAAGCTCTAATCCCTTTGCCAAAGAACTGGCAATTTATTCAACTTATTTTGGATCGATTACAAATAAGACATTTAACGCCAACCGGGTCGCAGCGGGCCTGGATCACTACTTTATCTCCAATAACAAAGATATCCTTTCCGATGTTACAAAGGCCGGATGGATTCCTATTTTTCTAAATTTGGAGATATCGACCAATCGCGTACTCTCGGCGCAGCAGGCAAAGATCCCGAAGGCACTGCCCCACCTATTTCCTGAATTGACTGCGTATCAGTTTTTGTTTTATGTTGATGACAAGATTGATTTTGACGTCTCGACATTGCAATCGCTACGGGAGATGATGTCTAAGAATAACAGCTCGTTGATGGTGCGGGCCCATCCATCCTTGCATGGTAATATTTTGAATGAATTCGCCGCTGCAATGATTCAGCCCCGCTATCAGGCACAGCGTGATCAAACAGTGGAATACATCGACAGCAAATTGCATGAAGGATTGACTCTCAAGGTTAAACATTTGTACTGGACCTCTGCCATTTTGCGAAACATGGCGCATCCAGAAACGGTGGGAATCAACGAGGATTGGTACGCCAATATTCTTGAATGCGGCATTGAGTGTCAGATATCGTTTGACTTTATTGCCCAGAAATACAGCAGTATTGCCGTCATGCCCGACGTCATTAGTCGCGCTTCCAATATTTAATGTTTCCTTGAAGCAAATTAGTGATTTTGGATATGGCCTATAAGAACTCGATAACCGGACGCCTGCGAAGGGTTTTATCCTATTTCTCGAGACCAACTGCGGGATGGATTGTTCTGGCGGTGGCGGTTATCACGGGTTCAGTGCTTGAACCCACGATTCCAGCCTTGCTCAAGCCCTTGTTAGACGAGGGGTTCAAATCTCGTGAAATCAACTTGTGGCTCGTGCCAGTTGCCATCATTGGGCTTTTTACGCTTCGGTCTGGCGCGTCTTTTCTGGCTGACATCGCCCTCGCCAAAATCGCCCAAACCAGCCTGCACAGTTTGCGTAAAAAGATGTTCGACTGCATCAGCGTAGCCGAGCTTGACTTGTACCGCAAGCAACCGGCCACGGCGCTGGCCAACACGATTGTGTTTGAGGCCACCAACGGTGCCATATTGCTGCTGCAATCGATCACGACCGTCGTCAAGGACAGCCTTTCGCTACTGGCCTTGGTGGGCTACCTGCTGTACCTGAACTGGAAATTGACGCTGATTGTGGTGCTCATCTTTCCCATCGTGGCTTTCGCCATGCGCGCGTTGGCCAAGCGCCTGTATGGCCTGACCAAGGCCTCGCAGGCGGCCATCGATAAGCTGGCCTACGTGGTGGAAGAAAACGTGCTGGCCCACAAGGAAATCCGCATCCAGAGCGCCGAAGAACAGCAGCGCCAGCGCTTTCACACTGTCAACACGCTGCTGCAGCGTTTGGCGATGAAGTCGGCCATTGCCGGGTCTGCCGTGGCGCCGATCACCAATTTCTTTGGCTCTATCGCGCTGTCGGCGGTGATTACCGTGGCGATTGTGCAAAGCCAGTCCAGTTCGCTGTCGGCGGGTGGATTTGTGGCTTTTATTACCGCCATGTTGATGCTGATCGCACCCATCAAGCATTTGTCCGAAGTCTCCAGCACCATCACCCGCGGCGTGGTGGCGGCGGAGCGCGCTATTGCTTTGGTGGAAACCGTGGTGTCCGAAAAGGGCGGCAGCTTCCAAAAAGATCGCTGCCAGGGTCTGATCGAGTTCAAAGGCGTGGGCGTGACCTACCCCGACGCACCAGCACCCGCGCTGGTAGACATCCACCTGACCGTCAAGCCGGGGCAGTTCATCGCGCTGGTGGGCCTGTCGGGCTCGGGCAAGACCACCCTGGCCAATCTCTTGCCACGCTTTGTGGATTGCACCCAAGGCCAGGTGTTCCTGGACGGCGTGGAACTGCGCGACTGGGACCTGCATGCGCTGCGCCAGCAGTTTGGGCTGGTGGGGCAAAACGTGGTGATGTTCAACGACACCGTGCTCAACAACGTAGCCCTGGGCCAGCCGCTGGACCGCGAGCGCGCGCAGCGGGCGCTGGCGTCTGCCAACCTGGCCCAGCGCGTGGCCGCCCTGCCCCAAGGCATGGACACCATGCTGGGCCACAACGCCAGCCTTTTGTCGGGCGGTGAGCGCCAGCGCCTGGCCATTGCCCGGGCCATCTACAAAGACGCGCCCATTTTGATTTTGGACGAAGCCACCTCGGCGTTGGACACCGACACCGACAGCCTGGTACAAGCCTCGCTGCGCACTGCCATGGTGGGTCGTACCACGATTGCGATTGCCCATAGGCTCACGACCATCCGTGATGCGGACATCATCTTTGTCTTGCAATACGGTCGCATTCTGCAAAGCGGCAACCACGATGCACTGATCGCCCAGGGCGGCGCCTACGAAGACTTTATTCGCTTGAGCTACGCCTGAAGCAGGCGCTGTGCGGTGCTGACAAACGCATCGGTGTCAGGTATCACCAAGCAAGCCACATCATCGTGGTGGTGGTAAGACGGCGGTGTGGCAAAGTTGAACCAGCACAGGGTGGGAATACCCAGTGCCACGGCCATGTGGTACGGGCCCGAGTCGCTACTAATGGCCAAATCGGCCCTTTGCAGCAGGCCGGCCAATTCGTCCAAGGACAGTTGCCCAGACCAATCCGTCACCTGCGCCTGCTTACCCGACTTGTGCAACTGGGCTGCAAACAAGGCGGCAAACTCCTGGTTAACCTCTCGCTCAAAAGCCGCGCCGGAAAGGTGCAGGTGAAAGGGCTTTAGGGCATACAAAGCGGCGCAGCATTGCACAAGCTGGTCTAAGGGCGGGCGCTTGACCAAAGCGTCGGCCGTACCGCAGCCGATGTTGAGCACCACCGTCATGGTTTGGGAGAATTCCGCCGCATGCTGCTCTTGCCACAGCACACCGTCCGCCGCCGGGCGCAGCGTAATGCGGGCGTCGCCGCGCGCAATACCCAGGGCCGCCAGCGCCACAAAGTCTTTTTCGGTGTAATCCATCAGGCGCGGCAAACCGTATTTGGCTTGGTAATCCCGGCTTGAAGGCGCCGCCAAGTCGTAGAAAAACCGCCGCAAAGGAAACTGCGCAATACCTACCGAGGTGGCGCGCTTGGCCTGGGCGATCCGCCGGGTCAGCCACGAGGACTTGATGCCACCGGTCTCAAAATCAATCACCAGGTCTATCGGCTGCTGCGCCAATCGATCAAGCACGGTGTGCAGTGTCTGCGCCAGCGGCACACTTTGCTGCTTTTGGGCGCCGGGCTGGCCCTGCTTGACGGTCACAAAATTGGCGCTGCTGAGCAAGTAGTGCGATTCGATCAAGGCTTGAGACGGGTAGCCTGCGTGGTTGCTCAGCATCAAAAAGTGCAACTGGGCCGAGGGCCACTTCGCTTTTAAGGCGCACCACGCGGCCGAGCTGCGCAGCAGGTCGCCAATGCCCATGCTATGGGACTTGATGAGCAGAATGTTCTTTGGGTTCATCGTGGTGTTGCGCGCAGCGTCAGCTGGCTTTAGTGCGGCGGTCTTCATAGCGGGTAAAGCACTTGAGCAACAAATGCAAGAACGTGGTGCTGCGGCTGACCAACACACGGGGCAGTTCCAGTGGCCGCAATGGCGAGTGCGTTGAGTCCCCCACAGCTACCCTGCCGCGCGCCGTGGTCGTTGCCGTGGCATACGCAGCGTCTTGCACGGCGCCCACGGTTGTCGCGTCATAGAGCCCGTAGGGATAGCAAAAATGTCGCACGCCATGGGCTTGCTGAACCATGGCTTCGAGCACCCGTTTGGACTCCGAAATCTCGTGCTGCTGCTGCTGTGCCGTCAGCGCGTTGAGCTTGGCGTGGGTCATCGTGTGTGAACCCACCTCTTGACCGCCATCCACCCAGCACTGCAACTGCGCTGCGTCCATCAATGGCACTTGCGCAATGCCTTGCGCCTCGTCCCAGCTGTTTTGCTGGCCGACCGCGCCCGCCACCACGTAGCAGGTACTGGAAAAACCGAAGCGTTTCAAAATGGGCAGCGCGCAGCGCACATTGTTTTCATAGCCGTCGTCAAAGGTGATGCCGAACACCTTGCCTTGGCGATCACCGCGCAAATAGGGTTCAAGCTCCGTCATCGACAAGCCGCGGTAGCCCAGCAGCCACAGCGCCGCCATGTGCCACCAAAACGTCCGCGGTGCCACGACCAGGCCGCGCATCGGGCTGCCCTTGGGCGGCGGCGCGTCGATCTGGTGGTACATCAGGATGGGAATGGTTTGCATGCGCCGTGGTCCCTAGTCAACCAACCGCTGAAACAACTGTTCGTGCTGTGCGCCAGCGTGGGCCCAGGAGTGCGCTTGGGCAAATTCCAGCCCCCGTGCAACCAGGCCCTGGGCCAGTGCTGTGTCGCTTAGCACCACCCCAATCGCGTGCGCTAAGGCCGCCGGGTCGTGCGGATCCCCCAATATCCATGCTTGCTCCATGTGCGCAAGCTCGCCCGCGATGCCACAGTAGGGCAGTCCGCTGACCACGACCGGAACCCCATGGGCCATGGCCTCCAGCACCACCATGGCGTAGGTGTCTTGCAAGGTGGGATGCACCAGCAAGTCGGCGGCGCGGTAGGCGCTTTCCATGTTTTGCAAAGCACCCAGAAAAATCAGGCGCTGCGCCACACCCGCCTCTTGCGCGAGCTGCTGCATGGCTTCTTGCTGCTTGGGGTGGCCCACCACCGCCACAAAGTGTGTGGGCGGCAAAAGTGCCAAGGCCTTCATCAGGCTGGGCAATCCTTTTTTGCGGAAATCATTGCCCACGAACAAAAGGCAAGTCCCCTGCGCGGGCAAACCCAGCAGTGCGCGCGCGTCCCGCTTTTCTTGTGCTGTGGCGGGGGCGGCGGGCATGGCCACGCCCGGGCTAATCACCTCCAGCGCGCCCGCCACCGCCGGATAGACCTGCAGCATGGCCTCACGCAGCGCGTCGGATGTCACCACCACGCGCCTGTGCGCAGAGGTCGTAAACCGCTTTTTTTCCAGCCACAGGTAGCTCAGCAAGCGCAGGCTGGTGGCGGCCTTGAGGTAGCGCAGCCCAAGCGCCAATCCACTTTTCCCATGAAAAAGGCCATAGCGCACGGGCAGCACATGGACGGTTTGCACATTGCCATGCCAGACGTTTTCATGCGAATGGACGATGTCAAAACCCTTGCGGGTGGCCCACCAAGAGGAGACAGCAAACATCCACTGGTTGATCCAGCGTGGCCGCTCAAGCCGAAACGCCAGCTTGTGGTAGGTCACACCCGGCGCATCGTGTTCAATTTTTTGCGCAAACACATGCACCTCATGCCGCGCACTAAGCTCCTCCACCACCGCCACCGAATACCGCTCTGCCCCCCCACCGGTGGTAGAAAAATTGCGGCTCAGTACGGCAATCTTCAAACGCATGGGCCTACAGCAGCACGATGTCGTACTGTTCCTGCCCCATGGCAGTTTCGCTTTGCAGCGACACCGGTTTGCCGATGAACTCGCTCAGGCCGGCCAGATGCTGGCTTTCTTCGTCCAGAAACAGCTCGATCACCTTGGGCGCGGCCACGATGCGAAACTCTTGCGGGTTGAACTGGCGCGCCTCGCGCAGAATCTCGCGAAAGATGTCGTACACCACGCTGCGCGCGGTTTTGACAATGCCTTTGCCCTCGCACACCGGGCAGGGTTCGCACAGCATGTGGGCCAAGGATTCGCGGGTGCGCTTGCGCGTCATCTCCACCAGCCCGAGCTGCGAAAAGCCGCCCGCCATGGTTTTCACCCTATCACGCGCGAGTTGCTTTTTGAATTCGGCCAGCACCGCGTCGCGGTGGTCAGCGCGCGCCATGTCAATAAAGTCGGCCACGATGATGCCGCCCAGGTTGCGCAGGCGCAGTTGGCGGGCCAGGGCTTGGGCCGCTTCCAGGTTGGTCTTGAAAATCGTGTCGTCAAAATTGCGCGCACCGACAAAGCCGCCGGTGTTCACGTCCACCGTGGTCAACGCCTCGGTCTGGTCAATGATCAGGTAGCCGCCGCTTTTGAGGTCCACCCGGCGCCCCAGCGCCTTGGCGATTTCTTCGTCAATCGCGTACAGGTCAAAAATCGGCCGCTCGCCCTTGTAATGCTGCAGTTTTTTGACCGCCTGGGGCATGAACTCGGCGCCAAAAGCCTGCAAGGCTTCAAACTGCTCACGCGAATCCACGCGGATGGTTTGGGTGCTTTCGCCCACCAGGTCGCGCAGCACGCGCTGCAGCAAATTCAGGTCTTGGTGCAGCAAGCTCATGGGCGGCAGCTTGAGCGACGCGCTCTTGATGCGCGCCCAGGCCTTGCGCAAATAGGCAACGTCATCGCCCAGTTCGGTGTCTTGTGCGTCTTCGGCGTTGGTGCGCAAAATAAAACCGCCGCCTTCGCCCCCAGCCAGCGCCTGCACGCGCTGGCGCAGCTCTTCGCGCTGGGCCAGCGGAATCTTTTGCGACACGCCAATATGGTCGTCCTGCGGCAAAAACACCAGCATGCGCCCCGCAATGCTGATCTGCGTGGACAGGCGCGCGCCCTTGGTGCCCATCGGGTCTTTGATCACCTGCACCATCAGGGCCTGGCCCTCAAACACCTGGCGCTCTATGGGGATGAGCGCCTGCGCCGTGCGCGCCGCGCTGATGGTCTCGCCCTCGGCCGGCGGGTGCCAGACATCGGCCACATGCAAAAACGCCGCGCGCTCTAAGCCAATGTCAATAAACGCCGATTGCATGCCCGGCAACACCCGCGCCACCTTGCCCAAATAAACGTTGCCCACCAGGCCGCGCTCCAGCGTGCGCTCCACGTGCAGCTCTTGCACCGCGCCGTGTTCCACCATGGCCACGCGGGTTTCCTGGGGCGACCAGTTGATCAAAATATCTTGCTGCACGGGCTTTAACTCCTAGGACTCCAGGGCGCGCAATGCCTGAGCGGTCTCAAACAGTGGCAGGCCCATGATGCCAGAGTAGCTGCCGTCAATGCGCGCAATAAATGCCGCCGCCAATCCCTGCACCGCATAGGCCCCGGCCTTGCCCATGGGCTCGTTGGACGCCACATAAGCGGCAATCTGCGCGGCCGACAAAGGCGCAAAGGTCACGCGCGACACGCTGCAGGCGCGCACCACCCGGGCGCCCTCCCCCATACCTCCATTACCCAGCGCAATCGCCGTCATCACCCGGTGGCTGCGCCCGGCCAGGCGGCCCAGCATGCGCGCCGCGTCTGCCGCGTCCTGCGGTTTGCCCAAAATGCTGCGCCCCAACGCCACCGTGGTGTCTGAGCACAAGATGGGCGCCTGCGGCAATTGGCGGCGCAGCAGGCGCGCCTGCGCGGCCTGCAGCTTGAGTGCGGTTACGCGCTGCACATAGGCCAGCGGCGCCTCACCCGGCAGCAACGCTTCCAGCGCTTCGCTGTCCTCGCTGTCTTGGCCGGGGTCAGGCAGCAACAGGCGGTGTTCTACGCCCAGTTGGGATAGCAACTGGCTGCGCCGGGGGCTTTGCGAGGCAAGGTAAATAAAGGCGGACACGCGCTGATTACTCCCGGTGGTAGGGGTGGTTGGCGTTGATGGACCAGGCGCGGTACAGCTGCTCTATCAGCAGCACCCGGGCAAAAGCGTGGGGAAGCGTCAGGTCGGAGAGGCGAATGCGCTCGTGCGCCGCCTGGCGAAAGGCCGGCTCAAGCCCGTCGGGCCCGCCGATGACCAGCGCCACATCGCCGCCACTGAGCTGCCAGTCGGTCAGGCGCGTGGCCAGGGCTTGGGTGTTGAGCGTGGTGCCGCGCTCATCGAGCACCACCACGCGCGCGCCTTTGGGAATGGCGGCCTCAATGCGCACGCGCTCGGCGGCGTACAAGG
>Ga0194037_1002908_pt1 | contig 10881 bp, 7 predicted proteins | sample JunL306m_MetaG_FD_148653 | JGI IMG/M metagenome (GOLD analysis project Ga0194037, IMG submission 148653) | Anoxic zone freshwater microbial communities from boreal shield lake in IISD Experimental Lakes Area, Ontario, Canada - Jun2016-L304-6m | ecosystem: Environmental > Aquatic > Freshwater >...
GTGGATATTTTGGCTACAAATAACTGAATTAACGGGCAAAATTGATAAACTTAAATTTTGCCAAAAAGGAAGATTCATTAAAAAACAATATGGAATTTTACGAAAATCTTACTGAAAACCAGATTAGGAATAATGTAGTGTTGGCTTCAAACAAACGCAAAATCATCAATGATCCTGTATTTGGATTTATAAATATTCCAAATAATTTTTTGTATGACATTATTCAACATCCCTATTTTCAGCGATTAAACAGAATCAAACAATTAGGATTGTCGTCAGTTGTATATCCCGGCGCTCAACATACCCGCTTGCAACATTCACTAGGAGCAATGCATCTAATGGGTGAAGCCATTAATCAACTTCGCGATGCGGGACATAAAATTACAAAGGCCGAATCAGAATCTGTACAAGCTTGCATTTTATTGCATGATATTGGTCATGGACCTTTTTCGCATACACTGGAACAGAGTTTGGTTAGTGGAGTGAGTCATGAAGAGCTATCGCTTATTATGATGGAAGCCTTAAATATAGAGTTTAAGGGCAAGCTTACAATTGCTTTGCAAATTTTTAGGAATCAATATCATAAAAAATACTTACACCAATTAGTTGCCAGTCAGCTTGATATGGATAGATTGGATTATTTGAGTAGAGATAGTTTTTACTCGGGAGTTAGTGAGGGGATAATTGGTGCAGCACGAATTATTAAAATGCTGAACATTCACGATGACAAATTGGTAGTTGAAGCCAAAGGAATTTATTCAATTGAAAAGTTTCTTGTTGCTCGAAGGCTAATGTACTGGCAGGTTTATCTGCATAAGACATCTGTTGCTGCTGAAAAAATGTTGATGAATATCCTAAAACGAGCCAAATACCTGGCATATAATGGTATAGAATTATTCGCTTCACCAGCGCTTCGATATTTTTTATATAACAAAATTGATAAATCAAATTTCACTGATTCAGAGATTGGTGTAGAGAATTTTGTATTACTCGACGATTCTGATATTGTATGTGCTATTAAGGTTTGGTCGACCCATCCCGATACCATACTTTCAACTTTATCGTATGCCTTTACTCATCGTCGATTATTTAAAGTAATAGTAAGTTCAAATCCCATAGATCAGCAAAACAAACAGACTCAACTTGAAAAATATGTTGCAACTTTCGGTATAAGTTTACAAGATGCAAATTATTTTATGGGTGAGGAAATTATAAGTACCGACACTTACAGCTCAGAAGATGATAACATTAACATACTTTATAAAGATGGTACTGTCAAAGATATTGCCGATGCCTCTGACATGTTGAATATTAATGTATTGACCAAAAAAGTTGAAAAGTATTATTATTGTTATATGAAAGTTTGAATTTTTATTTTTATTATTGTAAAAAATTACGCATAAAACTTGAATTAAACCGTTATACTTTTAGCTGCTTTATGGTTAATTGAAAATAGTTTAGTACTTTTGCATCCAAATTTTTTTATATGGAGTTTACAGCTCAACAGATTGCAGATATTTTAGGGGGTAAAATTCAAGGTAACCCAACCGTTAAAGTACATAGCTTCTCTAAAATTGAAGAAGGTAAAACCGGCACTTTGAGTTTTTTGTCGAATCCAAAGTATAGCCATTATATATATGAAAGTCAGGCAAGTATAATTCTTGTAAATAATGATTTTCGACCCGAAGGAACCATAAAAGCTACATTAATTCGTGTAAATGATGCCTACCAATCATTGGCATTGTTATTGTCATTAGTTGACGAGGCAAAACCTAAGAAAACAGGAATTTCAGCTTTAGCATATATAGCAAAAACGGCGGTTGTGGCTGATAATGTTTACATTGCACCCTTTGTATTTATTGGCGAAAACGTTCAAATTGGTGAGAATGTTTCAATTCATGCCAATTGCAGCGTTGAAGATAATTCCAAAATTGGTCAAAACACCTTGTTATATGCAGGTGTGACAATATACCATGATTGTATTATTGGTCAAAATTGCATTTTACATTCAGGTTCCGTGATAGGTTCCGATGGTTTTGGATTTGCACCCAGCGAAGATGGTACTTACAAAAAAATACCTCAAATGGGCAATGTCATATTGGAAGATAATGTTGAAATTGGTGCAAATACTTCAGTTGATAGAGCCACTTTGGGCAATACAATCATTGGCAAAGGTGTAAAACTGGACAACCTAGTGCAAATTGCACACAATGTGGAAGTTGGAGAAAATACGGTTATGGCATCACAAACAGGTATTTCAGGGTCAACAAAACTTGGAAAACACTGCGTTTTCGGTGGTCAGTCGGGTGTAGCAGGTCATGTTCAAATAGCCGACGATACAATAATAGGAGCAAGAGCAGGAATAACAAATACGGTAAAAACACCGAATCAAATACTGCATGGCTATCCGGCAATGCCGGCATCGAATTTTCGTAAATCGGCAATTGTTTATAAAAATTTGCCCGAACTTCAAAGATTAGTTTATGCCATGCAAAAACGAATAGATGAACTGGAACTTAAATTAACTGATACTGACAAATAATAAATCATCTTGCAGGTAATATTTTTTACTCGTGATATGTAATTAAGAATCGAATGTCGAAACAATGTACTATTAAACAGGCTTTTACACTTTCAGGAAAAGGCTTACATTCAGGCTTGGAAATTAAACTCACATTCCTTCCTGCAATAGAAAATCACGGGATAAAAATCAAACGAATTGATTTAGATGGACAACCTGAAATGGATGCAGTTGCAGAATTTGTAACAGAAACCACGCGAGGTACTGTTTTGAAAAAAGGCGAGATGCAGGTAAGCACAATTGAGCATGTATTGTCGGCTTTGTATGCCTTGGGTATTGATAATTGTATGTTGGAAGTTGATGCACCAGAATTTCCGATACTTGATGGAAGTGCTAAATTCATTGTTGAAGGTATTCTAAATTCGGGTATTGAATTACAGAATGCAGAAAAAGACTATTATATTGTTCGAAAAAAAATTGAATACAGCATTCCTGAAACTGGAGCTAAAATAACAATATTGCCTGATGATATTTTTAGTGTGGATGTACATATTGGCTTTGATTCCAGTGTTTTAAGTAATCAATTTGCCAGTTTGTCATCGTTAGATAATTATGTTGATCAGATTTCTACGGCACGCACTTTTGTTTTTGTACGCGAAATAGAGCCACTTATCAAAATGAATTTGATTAAAGGTGGCGATTTAAAAAATGCCATTGTGATTTACGATAAACATGTCCCACAGGATGTGTTTGATAATTTAGCCGATTTAATGCATCAACCACATTTGGATGCCAGTAAATTAGGCTATTTGAACGGTGGGATACATTTTGCAAATGAACCGGCATCACATAAATTATTAGATGTGATTGGAGACTTAGCTTTGATAGGTAAACCTTTGCGAGGCAAGGTAATAGCGACTTATCCCGGGCATAAAATTAATACTGATGTAGCCAAACTTATTCGGAAGGAAATAAAGAAACAGGATGTGCAAGCACCTCTTTACGATGATACGGTTCCACCGCTAATGGATGTAAATGCAATCAAAAAATTACTACCACATCGTTGGCCTTTTTTGATGGTTGATAAAATTATTGAAATGCGTGAAAAGGTAATTGTTGGAGTTAAAAATGTAACTGTAAATGAAACCTTTTTTATGGGGCATTTCCCCGAAGAACCCGTTATGCCGGGTGTTTTGATTGTTGAAGCTATGGCTCAAACAGGTGGATTACTTGTACTTAATTCAGTTGAAGAACCTGAACGATATTCCACTTATTTTTTGAAAATAGACAATGTAAAATTTCGTCAAAAGGTAGTTCCTGGCGATACGGTTGTTTTTCATCTTGAAATGACTGAACCAATTCGCCGTGGATGTGCAGTGATGAAGGGTACTGCATTTGTAGGTGGCAAAATTGTTACCGAAGCTGATTTTATGGCTCAAATTGTAAAAAATAAATAATGGCCCTTTAAATTTCCTGAAGGAAGACTTTAAGACATAATATTAGAATTCTATAGTTAAAAACATGATTAATACTTGCTCTTTATTTCCCCTTAAGGGGGTTATGGGCTTTAAAATGAAATAATGAAACAACCATTAGCTTATATTCACCCAGATGCGAAAATTGCCTCAACTGTTGTAATTGAACCGTTTGTAACGATTGACAAAAACGTGGTAATCGGAGAAGGGACTCAAATCGGTTCAAATGTAACGATATTGGAAGGTGTGAGAATTGGCAAAAATTGTCGGATTTTCCCGGGTGCAGTGATTGGAGCAGTGCCTCAAGATTTAAAATTCAAAGGTGAAGATTCTTTAGCAATTATTGGTGACAACACCACAATACGTGAATATGTAACCATAAACAGAGGAACATCTGCTAAAGGAAAAACCGTAGTTGGAGATAATTGTTTGTTAATGGCCTATTGTCATGTTGCACACGATTGTGTTGTTGGTAATAACGTAATTATGGCAAATGCCACACAATTGGCCGGCGAAGTAGAAATTGACGATTTTGCTATAATTGGCGGTGGTACATTGGTACATCAATTTACCCGAATAGGTTCACATGTAATGGTTCAGGGAGGATCAAAGATTGGTAAAGATGTACCTCCATTTATTACAGCCGGTCGTGAACCGCTTTCGTATGCAGGTATAAACTCTATAGGTTTACGTCGCCGTGGCTATAGCAACGAACAAATAAGAGATATTCAGGATGTATATCGATATATTTATTTGTCGGGAATGAACACCTCACATGCAATTGAACGAATACAAGCCGAATTGCCAGCAACCAAAGAAAGGGATGAAATACTGCTGTTTATTAAAAACTCACCACGTGGTATTATAAAAGGCTACTTCGAATAAGAAAATTCATTGGTATTTAAATTTAAGAAAGAGAACAAAATAGTTTTTTGAAAAGACATAACTCTCAAAGGTACATGGTACTCTTTGAGGTTTTTGTTTAAAACTGTTATTAATCAACATTATGGAAGCAATTATTGATGAAACTCCCAAAAAAAGTCTGAATTTTATTGAGGCTTTTGTGGAACAAGATTTGAAAGAGGGTAAAAACGATGGTCGGATTCAGACCCGATTTCCACCTGAACCCAATGGCTATTTGCATATTGGACATGCTAAAGCTATTTGCCTTGATTTTGGTGTAGCCCGAAATTATGGTGGTGTTTGTAATCTTCGGTTCGACGATACCAATCCCGTAAAAGAAGATGTTGAATATGTTGACTCTATTCAGGAAGATATTCAGTGGCTTGGTTATAAATGGAAAGACATCTATTATGCTTCGGATTATTTTCAGCAACTTTGGGATTTAGCAGTGGAATTGATTAAACAAGGAAAAGCATATATTGATGAACAATCCGCCGAAATTATAGCTAAACAAAAGGGTACTCCAACTGTTGCAGGTACTGAAAGTCCTTATCGCAACCGCCCGATTGAAGAAAATTTGGAGCTTTTCAATAAAATGAACTCAGGCGAAGTGGCCGAAGGTGCTATGATTCTCCGAGCCAAAATTGATATGGCATCGCCAAACATGCATTTTCGCGATCCGATAATGTATAGGGTCATAAATTCGCACCCTCACCATCGCACCGGATGGAAATGGAAAGCATACCCCATGTATGATTATGCACATGGTCAGTCAGATTATTTTGAGGGAGTGACACATTCATTGTGTACCTTAGAATTTGAAGTTCACCGCCCGCTTTATGACTGGTTTATTGACCAATTCAAAGATACGGATTATAGACCCAGACAAATTGAATTCAATCGATTGAACTTAACTTACACGGTAATGAGTAAGCGTAAAATGCTTCAACTCGTTCAAGAGGGTTTGGTAAACGGTTGGGATGATCCTCGAATGCCAACTTTATGTGGGTTACGCCGACGTGGATATTCTCCAGATGCAATACACAGTTTTATTGATAAAATTGGTTATACTAAATTTGAAGCACAAAACGATGTTGGGTTGCTTGAGTATTCAGTCCGTGAGAGTTTGAACAAAACGGCTACGCGGGTTAACGCAGTTCTTGATCCGGTAAAATTGATTATTACCAACTATCCTGAAGGACAAGCAGAGCTGATGGAAACTGTCAATAATCCGGAGGATGCTTCGGCTGGAACTCGCGAAATTATTTTCACTAAAGAACTTTACATGGAGCGTGATGACTTTATGGAAGAAGCTCCAAAAAAGTTTTTTCGAATGACTCCGGGACAAGAAGTTCGTCTGAAAAGTGCCTATATAGTTAAATGTACCGGTTGCAAAAAAAATGATGATGGTACAATTGAAGAAATTTATGCTGAATATGACTCTCAAACCAAAAGTCACATGCCTGAAGCTAACCGGAAAGTAAAAGGAACGCTTCATTGGGTATCGGCCACAAATTGTTTGGATGCTGAAGTCCGATTATACGACCGATTGTTTAGTGTAGAAAATCCATCTGCCGATGAACGTGATTTCCGCGATTTACTAAATCCCGATTCATTGAAAGTTTTGACCGGATGTAAGGTGGAATCTTCATTGAAAACAGCCAATGTATTGGATCATTTTCAGTTTCAACGTATTGGGTATTTTAACGTTGATTTGGATTCAACTTCTGAGAAGTTGGTTTTTAACCGAACAGTTTCATTAAAAGACAGTTGGGCAAAGGAACAGGGCAGATAATATCATTTAACGATAAACCAGCTCATTCAACCAAACGGAATAGTCAAAGTTTAGAACAGATTGATTGTTATTCAAGTTCAAACTCTTGAGTTAAACGAAAGTCGGCAGACGAAGCACCAATCATTAGCTTAAATGTTCCAGCTTCAGTAATCCATTCTAATTTATTATTGTAAAATGATAGTTTTTGTTTGTCAATAGTAAAATGAATGATTTTGCTTTCACTTGCTTTTAGCATCACTTTTGTGAAATCTTTTAATTCCTTTACCGGTCTTATAAGCGATGCAACTTCGTCTTGCAGGTATAATTGAACGATCTCTTCGCCGGTTACTTTGCCGGTATTTGTGATTTTAAATGAAACATCAATTGATTCGTCGCATTTCATTTTATTCGAACTAAGAATTAAATCGCTGTATGCAAAGGTTGTATAACTCAATCCAAATCCAAACGGATACTTTGGGCTTTTTGCTAAATCGATATAACCTGATAAGTATTTTGGCACAAATTCGTCATCGTTTCTTGGTCTACCGGTATTCAGATAGTTATAATAAATTGGAATTTGTCCCACACTTCGGGGAAAAGTCATTGGAAGTTTGGCTGAGGGATTGTAAGTCCCAAAAATCACATCGGCAATAGCATTTCCAGCTTCACTTCCTAGCCACCAAGTGTACAAAATGGCATGAGCATGATCGGCTGTCCAATTAAACACCAGCGGTCTGCCGGCACTTATTAACGCAATTATAGGTTTACCTGTTTCGTATATTGCTTTAACCAAGTCTTCTTGAACTCCCGGTAATGAGATGTTAGAACGGCTGCGTGCTTCGGCACTCATATTTTTATCCTCACCAATGCTTAAAATGACAATATCAGCTTGATTGGCTATTTTTAAAGCTTCGGAAAAACCTGTTTTTGAACTGTCATTTATTTCACAACCCTTAGCGTATAAAATATTCGTTTTTCCAATACGGTTTTCAAGTCCTTCAAAAGGCGAAACAAATTCCGTATCGTTTTCCCACTCTATACTCCAGCCTCCTTTCATATCGCCATTTGATTTAGCCAACGGACCAATTATTGCAATTTTTTTAGTTTTAGATAGAGGTAACAAATTTTGCTCATTTTTAAGTAAAACAATACTTCGTTTAGCCATTTCGAGAGCATGTTTCCTATGTTTTGGATTATTTATTGCTTGTTTTTCTCGTTCCAAATCACAGTATTTAAAAGGGTTATCAAACAATCCCATTTCAAATTTTTTCCGCAATATACGTCTAACAGCATCATTTAGCAATGCTACATCTACTTTTCCAATTGTTACTAAGTTTGTGAGATTTTTGATATAGCTTCGGCTTTCCATATCCATATCGTTGCCAGCCGTAATGGCCTTGAATGCAGCTTCCTGTTGATTTTTTGCAAATCCATGTTCTATCATTTCGCCTATAGAACCCCAATCACTTACTACAAAACCCGTAAATCCCCATTTGCCTTTCAAAATCTCACGTTGCAAATATGCGTTACCGGTGGCAGGGATACCATTTAAATCGTTAAAACTATTCATAAAAGTAGCAGCTCCTGCTTCACAGGCTGCCTTGTAAGGTGGCATATACACTTCCCAAAGTGTACGTTCGCTCATATCAACCGAATTGTATTCTCGACCCCCAATTATTGCACCATAAGCTGCAAAGTGTTTTACACAGGCCATAACAGCGTCAGTATTACCAAATCCTTTCCCTTGAAATCCTTTTACACGAGCTTTGGCAATCAAACTTCCCAGATATGGGTCTTCACCGGCGCCTTCAAGTACGCGTCCCCAACGTGGATCATGCGAAATGTCAACCATTGGAGCAAATGTCCAATGTATGCGTGCTGCAGCGGCTTCTACAGCCGCCATTCTGGCCGATAACTCGATAAATTGCAAATCCCAGCTGGCAGCTTCAGCAAGCGGTATGGGGAAAGTGGTTTTATAGCCATGAATTACATCATATCCAAATAACAACGGGATTTTCAACCTTGATTGCATTGCAAGTGACTGCATTTTGCGGGTATTTTCTACTCCCTTTGTGTTTAATAATGCACCAACCCTACCTGACTTTATTGCTTCAGATTTATCTTCGTCAATGGTTACAGGTCCTGTAGCCCAAGAACTTGAATATTGGTTAAGCTGCCCTACTTTTTCATCCAAAGTCATCAAATTCAATACGGAATCAATTCGTTGTTCTACAGTTTTTGTTTGTGACTGTAAATTTAAAATAAACGAGCAAAATAGGAAAACTAAAAAAATAGATTTAAAGTTGCATTTTTTCATATTTTCAACAATTATTTTTTAATAAATATGAAAACCGACCGAATTATCAAAGTATAGTTCAGCAGTTTATAAAGTTTTTTGACAATTATTTCCAACGATGTGAGGTTTTGCGACCAAACATCAGAATATAAAGGTTAATTACAGGTAGGATGAAGTCTAAAACTGGTAAGATTAAAATGTATTTTCGCCCTCCAAAATGCTTTGATGAACTATTAATTATCACAAGTTGTATTAACAATCTAATCAAAAATAAGGATGCTGCGCCAGCTATAGTAATTAAATTGCCAAAAATAATCAATAAAAATAAACCTAGATAAAATATGCCACGAGTTAGCGGTTCAAAAAATAATCGCAGTTTACTTGAACTTGAATAGTAAGCGGATACTGATAAATGTCGTTCTTTTTGATAAAACCAGCCCTTGAATGTCTTATTCGGTTCAGACCAGGTAATACTGTCGGCTGCAATTTCTATACGCGTATTCCATGGGTTAGAGGCTTTGTTTACTAGTAAATCGTCATCACCCGAACTAAGATGCAATGTTGAAGCAAATCCTTTTTGTGCAAAAAAAGTTTCTTTGCGATAAGCCATATTTCGACCAACCCCCATATAAGGTTTACGAGCGGCAGCCATTCCAAGGTATTGAAGTGCAATAAACAATGTATCGTAAGTGATGAGTCTGTTTAGAAATCCTTTCTTTTGAAAATATGCTCCATAGCCTAATACAAAATCGGTTTGGCGAGTAAAATTACGTGCCATTCGCGCAATCCACAGCGGACTTTCAGGCTTGCAATCGGCATCAGTTAGCAGCAGTAACTCATTTTTAGCCGCCTTTATACCCAATGTTAAGCCCAGTTTCTTAGTGCTCACATTGTTGGCCCCATAAGGCACAAATGTAGTTTTTAATCGCGGATATTCAAGGCATAAATCGCGCAATAATGTTTCTGTTTCATCAGTCGACCCATCGTTAATTACAATAACTTCAAAATCCGGATAATCTTGATTTAGGATAAGTGGAAGAAATTTACGTAGATTTTCAGCTTCGTCTTTGGCACAGATTATAACTGATACCGGTGGTTGTTCATCTGGAAATGAATGTTGTTCGGTTTTTTGAGTAGTTCGAAGATGTAAAACCCCGTTAAGATACCTGAAATAGAAATAAACCTGATAAATGAATGTAATTAACAAAAAACCAAAAACAATCAATTCAAGTAAAGAAAAGGGAAAACCGTATAAATTCATTTTTTCATTTTTCAGTTATCATTAAAGCAATTCGTCAGAAGTGTATGCTTTCGGCAATTTACGAAGATTGTATTGCGAAGCCATAATTTCACCGTACGCACCAGCCGAACGCAAAACGATTAAATCGCCACGTTTGGTTTGATTCAATACAAAATCTTTGGCAAAAGTATCGGACGATTCGCAAATAGGACCTACCACATCATACGCTTCTGTAGGAAGTTCCGAACTGATATTTTCGATAAGGTGAAAAGCCTGATACAATGCCGGACGAATTAGCTCGGTAAAACCTGCATCCAGAATGGCAAATTTCTTTGAAGCTCCCTGTTTTACATAAAGCACTCTCGAAACGAGAGTTCCACATTGTGCAACCACAGCACGTCCTAATTCAAAATGAAGTGTTTGACCCGGCAATAAATTCAAATGATCGCGGTATACTTTGAAGAATGCTTCAAATTCCGGTATCGGAAAATGATTCGGGTGTTCGTAGTTTATTCCTAAACCACCACCAACATTGATATTTTGAAGTGTTACACCTTTGGCTATAAATTGCTCCTGCAATTCATTTACACGTATACACAGGCTGTGAAAGGCTGTCATATCTGTAATTTGTGAGCCAATATGAAAATGAATTCCAATCAGTTTTATATTTGC
>Ga0194037_1002909_pt1 | contig 10879 bp, 9 predicted proteins | sample JunL306m_MetaG_FD_148653 | JGI IMG/M metagenome (GOLD analysis project Ga0194037, IMG submission 148653) | Anoxic zone freshwater microbial communities from boreal shield lake in IISD Experimental Lakes Area, Ontario, Canada - Jun2016-L304-6m | ecosystem: Environmental > Aquatic > Freshwater >...
CTATGACGGGATCTTTGGCCCAGGAACTGGAACCTTCTTAGTCTTTCTTTTAGTTGGAGTTGTTGGCTATGCATTCCTAAAAGCATCCGCGACGGCAAAATTAGTAAACATCGCCACTAATTTAGGTGCCATTTTTTCCTTTCAACTCACCGGGCATATTTGGTGGCGCCTTGGTTTGCTGCTGGCCTTTGCAAATGTGGCGGGCGCCATATTTGGATCACGGCTTGCGATTCGCGGAGGATCGCCTCTAGTTCGAAAGGTCTTCTTGATAGTCACGACAATTCTGATCGCAAAAGTGGGTTATGATTGGGCTCGTAGTTAAAAAAACTGAATATCGGAAAGGCTAGTCATGTCATTAAATGAAGAAGTTGCAGCCGCTATTCGGCCGTTAATTGAAGCAACTGGTAATTACCTAGAAGATCTCACAATTATTTCTGCGGGCAAGCGCCGCATGCTCACCGTAATAGTGGATAGTGATTCACACTTAAATTTAGATCAAGTTACCGTGGTGACAAAGGCAATTTCAGAAGCCTTAGAAACTTTAGAAATTCTCGGAGATACGCCATTTACGCTTGAAGTAACTTCGCCCGGTGTTGATCGACCACTTACCTTGCCACGTCACTGGCGAAAGAACAAAGGTCGACTAGTTAAAGCAAGCCTTAAGGATGGCAGCACTCTGGAGGGTCGCATTGGTGAAAGTACCGACTCAACTACGAGTATCGGGGAAACCCAAATTGCTTATGGCGATATTGCCAAGGCGATGATTGAAATTGAATTCAAATCAATCAACACTGGCGATTCAAATGAAGAAGCTAGCGAATGAGCGTTGATGTTTCAGCGTTAATCGCACTAACAGTTGAACGAGCGATTCCGCTTGAGAAAATGATCAGTGCAATCGAAAATGCGGTTACCGAAAAGTATTTAGAACTTGAAGTAGCAAAGCCACAGGGCCGGGCAGTTCTTAATCGCGATACTGGCGATATCAAGATCCATGTCCCAATTTTTGATGAAGAGGGCATTTACAAGGAGACCGTTACCGACAGTCCAGAAGGCTTTGATCAAGTTATTGCATCGGTTACTCGCAAGGAGATTAAGCAACGTATGCGCGCTGCAAATGATGCGGGCGTTGTCGAAGAATTTTCGGCAAATGTGGGCGAAGTAATTTCTGGCGTTATTCAACAAGGACGAGATGCAACGATTGTCTACGTAGATCTCGGACGAGTTGAAGGAAAAATTCCACCAAATGAACAGGTTCCTACCGAAACTTATAATCATGGTGATCGCATCAAGTGTTTCGTTGTCGAAGTAAAGCAAGGGTTGAAGGGGCCAGAAGTGACGCTCTCGCGTACGCATCCGCTCTTAGTTAAAGGGTTATTCACCCTAGAAGTTCCAGAACTTAAAGATCGTGTGGTGGAAATTGTTGGAGTTTCAAGAGAAGCTGGTCACCGAAGCAAGGTTTCAGTTCGCTCGCATCGAGTTGGCGTAAGTCCAAAAGGTGCACTTATTGGCCCAGTTGGTGCACGCGCAAAAGCTGTGATGGATGAACTAAATGGCGAAAAGATTGACATCGTAGATTTTTCTGAAAACCCAGCGGTATATGTTGCAAATGCACTTGCCCCGGCAAGAGTTACAAGTTGCGAAGTAGTTGATCTCGAAAGTAAGTCCGCAAAAGTAATTGTTCCCGACTATCAACTTTCACTAGCAATTGGAAAAGATGGACAAAATGCCAGATTGGCAGCGCGTTTAACTGGTTGGCGCATTGATATCCATCCGGATAATCCGGTTGAACGAATTTTAAAACCTAAGCCCGAGGTTGCTTTAGACGAAGAATCTGTGGAACCAACCGACGCGGCGAATTCGCGGGATCTGGCTTAAAACGCCTGCCTGATGCGGGGGATTACGTTTCCAGCGCTCTAGCGGGTAAGGTTTGCTCTTGCTAGTTTGAAAGTGCGAGGGGCGAGAATGCCGATTCCAATTCGGAGCTGCATTGCCTGTCGAAAGCGGACAGATTGGCACGAACTACTTCGTGTGGTTCTGATTGAAGATCAGGTAACGCCTGATCCAGATCGCAAGCAGAGTGGTCGCGGTGCTTGGCTTCATCGAAATTGTTTCGATCAAGCAAAGGAGCGACGATCATTTCAACGGGCCTTTCGGACGGATAAGCCGCTTCGAACTGCATCGCTTGAAAGTTTTATAAAAGGTAACTAAATAGATCATTTAGTTAGTTAGAAGGAGCGAAAGCAATGCGCGCTACATCTAGGAACACCAAGTAATCATGAGCACCCAGCGCTCATGAGTAAGGCATTTATTTAGGCTCCAACACAAACGTGGGGCCGAGACAGGAAGGCAACTGTGGCAAAGGTCCGCGTTTACGAATTAGCTAAAGAGCTCGGTTTAGAGAGCAAAGAACTTCTCGCGAAGTTACAAGAAGTCGGCGAGTTTGTTCGATCCGCATCATCCACTGTCGAAGCACCTGTTCTCCGAAAGTTGATGGACAAGTTTCCCGACATGAAGCCGGTTGAAGCCGCGCCAAAACCCGCCAAGAAAGCTGCTGCAAAGAAGACCGCTGCCAAGAAAGCCGCCGCACCTTCCGCCGAAGAAATTGAAGCCGCGCTCGCACAATTACCTGAATCAACTCGCGAACAATTAACTGGCCAAATAACAAAAGCACAAAATGAAATTACCGAAGCACCAAAGGAATCACCTTCCGCGCCAACTGGCTCATCAGATGCCGCGACCACTTCAGCCTCTTCAGCGATGCCAAGGCCACCACGCGCCGGAAATAATCCGTTTGGTTCCGGTGCACCTGCAGCGATGCCAAGGCCACCACGCGCCGGAAATAATCCTTTTGGTTCTCCAGGAGGAGCGCGACCAACAACGCCACAACGACCAATCAAACCTGGTGAACGGCCACCGATGTCAGGTGCCCGTCCTGGTTCTGTAAGACCTGGATTTGCCGCGCGCCCTCAACAAGCACGTCCTCCTGGAGCAGCCGGAACAGGTGCACCGTCATCTCGTCCCAGTGGAACTTCTGGTGCTCCTTCTAATTCGCCTTATCGCACTCCTTCAACACCAACTACAGGTGCTCCTGCATTTGGCGGTAAAGGTGGCGGACGTCAACAACGTGGCGGCGCTGCTGGTGCATTTGGAAAACAGGGAAGTAAGAATCGCAAGGGACGCAAGAGCAAGAAAGCGTTGCGTGAAGAATTCGACAATATGGCGGCACCATCACTTGGTGGCGCAGTAATCCCACACGGTGATGGCAAGTCAGAAATTCGCTTGCGTCGTGGTGCATCGCTGATGGACTTTGCAGAGAAGATTGGTGGCGATCCAGCTGCACTAGTTTCAGCGCTCTTCCACCTTGGTGAAATGGTTACTGCAACTCAATCGGTTGATGAAGATACCTTCTTACTTCTTGGTTCCGAGCTTGGTTATGTGATCCAAGTTGTTAGCCCAGAAGATGAAGATCGTGAACTTCTTGAAGAGTTCGACATTAACCTTGAGCAAGAGTTAGCTGATATTGATGACGCTGATCTTGTTGTGCGCTCGCCAATTGTGACCGTAATGGGTCACGTTGATCATGGTAAGACCAGCTTGCTAGATGCAATTCGCAAGACTGAAGTTGGACGCGGCGAGGCTGGCGGAATTACTCAGCACATCGGTGCCTACCAAATCCACCATGTTCACGAAGGTGCCGAACGGGCAATTACCTTTATCGATACACCTGGTCACGAAGCTTTCACAGCTATGCGTGCTCGTGGTGCCAAGGTAACTGATATCGCAGTACTAGTTGTTGCTGCTGATGATGGTGTTATGCCGCAAACAATCGAAGCGTTAAACCACGCGCAAGCTGCTGATGTTCCAATAGTTGTTGCAGTTAACAAGGTTGATAAAGAGGGTGCAAACCCAGACAAGATCCGCCAGCAATTAACTGAATACAACTTGATCGCCGAAGAGTACGGCGGCACAACCATGTTTATTAACGTCTCTGCAAAATCTGGTGAGGGTATCGATGCACTAATCGATGCAATCCTGCTTACCGCAGATGCAGTAATCGATTTGCGCGCTATTGCCGATGACGTGGCACGTGGTGTGGCTATCGAAGCAAATCTTGATAAGGGACGTGGCCCAGTTGCCACTGTTTTGGTACAACGTGGAACTCTGCATGTTGGTGACTCAATTGTTGCCGGTGGCGCTTTTGGTCGCGTACGTGCCATGTTGGATGAAAATGGAAATAGCGTTGAAGAAGCTGGTCCATCAAGACCGGTTCAGGTTCTCGGATTTACCTCTGTTCCCGGTGCTGGTGATTCCTTCATCGTTGCCGAAGATGATCGCACTGCCCGTCAGATTGCCGAGAAGCGTCAGCTTGCAATGCGAAATGCTCTACTTGCTAAGACTCGCAAGAAGGTTTCACTTGAAGACTTCATGGAGCAATCCAAGATCACAACACTTAACCTCATTCTTAAGGGTGACGTTTCTGGTTCGGTCGAAGCTTTGGAAGATGCTCTGCTACAACTTGATGTTGGTAGCGAAGTTGATCTCCGTGTTATCCACCGTGGCGTTGGCGCAATCACAAAGGGCGATGTCACGCTGGCATCTGCTTCAACTGCCGTCATTATTGGTTTCAATGTTAAGCCAGAGCCTCAAACTGCAATCTTTGCTGATCAAGAGGGCGTAGAAATTCGTTTCTACACCGTGATCTATCAAGCAATCGAAGAGATCGAAGCATCACTCAAGGGCTTGCTCAAGCCAGAGTTTGAAGAGATCACACTTGGTAGCGCCGAAGTTCGCGACATCTTCCGTTCCAGCAAGTTCGGAAATATCGCTGGATGCTTGGTACTTGATGGCGTCATTCGCAGAAATGCTAAAGCACGCGCACTTCGCAATGGCGTTGTCGTTGCAGAAAATCTTCAAATCGAATCACTTCGCCGCTTCAAGGATGATGCGACCGAAGTTAAAGATGGTTATGAGTGCGGTATCGGACTCGGTTCTTATAAAGAGCTAGAAGTTGGCGACACCATTCAGACCTATGAGATGCGCGAGAAGAAGCGGGCTTAATTCATGGCATCAAATCGGGCACTAAAAGTTGCCGATCGAATTAAAGAGATCGTGGCAAATGCACTTGAGACGCGGGTAAAAGATCCACGCCTGGGCTTTGTCACGCTTACCGATGTTCGAGTCACTGGCGACCTGCAGCAAGCATCAATTTTCTACACCGTTCTTGGCGATGAAGAGGCACGCACAGCTACTGCGATTGCACTGAATTCAGCACGGGGCATGTTGCGTGCCGAAGTTGGAAGCGCTCTCGGCCTTCGAATCACACCATCACTTGAATTTTTCGCAGATGGCTTGCAAGAAACTGCTGCCGCGATGAATGATTTAATGTTTGAAGTTGCTCGCAAAGATGCGGAACTTGCAAAGGCTCGCCAAGGCGCCAAGCCGGCCGGCGAAGCAAATCCATATAAAACCAGCGAAGAATAATTTAAATAATCCATGAACGGTTTTTTATTGGTTGATAAGGCCAGTGGAATGACCAGTCATGATGTGGTGGCAAAGGTGCGCAAGCGTTTTGAAACTAAGCGCGTTGGCCATGCCGGAACTCTCGATCCAATGGCAACTGGGGTTTTGGTACTTGGTATCGGCAGCGCGACCAGACTTCTTCAATACGTAACCGATGGCAGCAAATCCTATGACGCCACAATTCGCCTTGGGCAAAGCACCCATACTGATGATTTTGAAGGTGATGTGTTAACAACAACCGATGCCCAGAATTTAACCGATCAAGAAATTTCCGATGCGCTGAAGCAATTTATTGGAACTATTATGCAGCGTCCGAGTTCAGTATCGGCAATCAAAATTGCTGGAAAAACTGCCCACCAGCGAGTTCGCGATGGTGAAGCGGTTGAGATACCGGCCCGCGAAGTTACGATCACCAGAATTGAAGTTAAAAGTATTTCGCGGGTAGCACAATTTGTAGATGTTGAAGTCAGCGTCGATGCATCGGTCGGCACCTACATCCGTGCGATCGCTCGCGATCTGGGTGAAGTGCTTAAAGTTGGGGGACACCTCACAATACTTCGCCGAACTCTGGTCTCGCCATTTTCATTGGCTGAGTGCAAAACCCTAGAACTTGCGGAACCGATATCAGTGGCTGAAGGAATTTCTAGAATCTTGGAAGTACGGACTTTGGATAACAATGAGCAAATTGAAATTTCATTTGGCCGAACAATTTCGGCAAGTAAAAGCGCTGGCCCAATTGCAGCGCTGGATTCCAGTGGCGAATTTGTCGCCCTAATTCTTAATAAAACAGAAGCTGGGAAAGAAATTGCAACGCCAATCTTGGTAAGCGTGAAAGAATAAGCCATGAGCAATTGCGTTCTTATTGGGATCTTTGATGGCGTCCATCAAGGTCATCAAGAATTGATAAACATTGCCAAGAATCACGGCCGGGTAATTGCACTCACTTTCTACCCACATCCAACTTCAGTTGTAGCGCCCGAACGCACGCCAATGCAGTTGCTGCCACTAAATGATCGGGTAGCAATCTTGGAAGAGTGCGGCGCCGATGAAGTTGTTGTTTTGGAGTTTACTCGAGAGTTTGCCGATTTAAGCCCAGATGAATTTATTAAAGATATTCTTGTAAATAAGTTAGCGGCCGATCACGTTGTTGTGGGGTCTAATTTCACCTTTGGCCATAACGCACAAGGGACCGCGCAATACTTACAAGATTCAAAAAGTTTTAAGACCACAATTGTAAAGCTTGAAGAAAATCGTGGTACGCCAGTCTCTTCAACTCGAATTAGGAACCTAATAATTGATGGTGATGTTGAACGCGCCAATGAATTACTAACTCGGAGTCATTATCTGGTTGGACCAGTAGTTCACGGTGAAAAACGGGGCCGAACAATCGGATATCCAACGGCAAACCTAGGTTTAGATTCACTTGCCTGTGTTCCAGCAGATGGTGTTTATGCAGGTTGGTTAAGCGTTGGTTCACATCGTTGGCCAGCAGCGATCTCGATTGGTACCAATCCAACATTTCCTGGAGTCCGTGGCCGCCAAGTTGAGGCATATGCACTTGATCAAGTTGATTTGGATTTATACGACCAGATTGCAAAAATTGAAATTACTTGGCGATTGCGAGACACACTAAAATTCGATTCTCTCGATGAGCTATTGATTCAGATGAAGCTCGATTGCCAGAAGGCAGCAGAGCTAACAAGGTCTGTCTAATTCCCGCTCGATTCTCACCCGATTTCGCCTCATCCAAGCCCGCTGGTAACCTTGCCTCACAATAAGCGAGCAAGCGAGCCTTCGTGATTCACACCGAGGCCCTCGTGACAGACAAGGGAGTTGCCACATGGCAATGCAACCAGCACAGAAAAAAGAAATAATTGCACAATACGGAACTTCCGCTACTGACACGGGAAGTCCTGAGACTCAGGTCGCGTTGCTATCAAAGCGAATTGAAGAACTCACTGAGCATCTAAAAGTTAATAAAAATGATCACCACAACCGTCGTGGTCTACTTTTGATGGTTGGTAAGCGTCGTCGTATTTTGCAATATCTCGCAAAGACCGATGTAACACGTTACAGAGCGATTATCGAAAAGCTCGGTATTCGCCGCTAATAAAGTAAAACCCTTTCATCAGTTAATCGGTCCTCGGTAGTGGCTTTCGGAAATTATGTCCGCGGGCTTCGATCGAAGATCCATTTCCTGATGTGAAGATTTAAAGAAATGGAGCGACCTATGGAAGGTCAAGATGTGAAGTTCGCCGTTGCGAAAATCGATAACGGCAAATATGGAAAGCGCGAAATCCGGTTTGAAACCGGCCGCTTAGCACGACAAGCTGCAGGAACTGCGGTTGTTTATCTAGATGATGATTCAATGTTGCTTTCAGCAACAACTGCTGGAAAGTCACCTAAAGACCAATTCGATTTCTTCCCACTTACAGTGGATGTTGAAGAGCGCATGTACGCAGCCGGAAAGATCCCAGGATCATTCTTCCGCCGCGAAGGCCGTCCTTCAGAAGATGCGATTCTTACCTGTCGTTTAATCGACCGGCCACTACGCCCAGCGTTCGTCAAGGGACTTCGTAACGAAGTTCAAGTTGTCGTAACTGTTATGGCGTTGAACCCAGATCATATGTATGACGTAATCGCAATCAATGCGGCATCTATGTCAACACAACTTGCTGGTCTGCCATTCACTGGTCCAATCGGTGCCGTGCGTATTGCACTCATCGAAGGTCAATGGGTTGCATTCCCAAATCATTCTGATTTGGATAAAGCAGTATTCGATATGGTTGTTGCTGGTTCAATCAAGGGCGCCGATGTTGCAATCATTATGGTTGAAGCAGAAGCCACCACTCAAACTATTAATCTCATCAAAGATGGCGCTAAGGCTCCTACTGAAGAGCTTGTTGGTGCTGGACTTGAAGAAGCTAAGAAGTTCATTCGAATTCTTTGCGAAGCTCAGATCGAACTCGCCAAGGTTGCTGCAAAGCCAACCGGTGAATTCCCAGTCTTCTTGGATTACCAAGATGATGCTTATGCCGCAGTTGATGCTGCTGCAAACGCTGATCTAGCCAAGGCGCTTACTATCGCCGGAAAGCAAGATCGCGAAACAAAGCTTGATGAAATTGGCGCAGCCGTAAAGGCGAAACTTGCAGCTGATTTTGAAGGCCGCGAGAAAGAAATTTCTGCAGCAATTCGTTCAGTTACTAAGAAGCTAGTTCGCCAGCGCGTACTTCGCGAGAAGATTCGTATTGATGGTCGCGGTCTTCGCGACATCCGCGCGATCACAGCAGAAGTAGAAGTACTTCCACGTGTTCACGGTTCAGCAATCTTCGAACGTGGTGAGACTCAAATTCTTGGTGTTACAACTTTGAATATGCTTAAGATGGAGCAACAGCTCGATACTTTGAGCCCAGAGAATCACAAGCGTTACATGCACAACTACAACTTCCCGCCATACTCAGTAGGCGAGACCGGTCGTGTTGGTTCACCAAAGCGTCGCGAAATCGGCCACGGTGCACTTGCAGAGCGCGCATTACTTCCAGTTCTTCCAACACGCGAAGAATTTCCATATGCAATTCGCCAAGTTTCAGAAGCTCTTGGATCTAACGGTTCAACTTCAATGGGTTCAGTTTGTGCATCGACTATGTCGCTGCTCAATGCTGGTGTTCCACTGAAGGCTGCTGTTGCAGGTATTGCAATGGGTCTGATCTCTGATGAAGTAGATGGCAAGACTGAATACGTCGCACTCACCGATATTCTCGGTGCCGAAGATGCATTTGGCGACATGGACTTCAAGGTTGCCGGAACTAAAGATTTCGTAACCGCGCTACAACTAGATACTAAGTTGGATGGAATTCCAGCTTCAGTTCTGGCTGCTGCGTTACTTCAAGCTAAAGAAGCTCGTCTATTCATTCTTGGAATCATGAATCAAGCAATTGATGCACCAGATGAAATGAGCCTCTTGGCACCACGCATTATTTCGATCAAGGTCCCAGTTGACCTGATCGGTGCAATCATCGGACCTAAGGGCAAGATGATCAATCAGATTCAAGATGAAACTGGCGCAGATATCACCATCGAAGATGATGGAACTATCTACATCGGCGCACTTGAGGGCTCACAAGCAGAAGCTGCTAAGGCCATGATTGATGCGATTGCAAATCCAGTAATTCCAAAGGTAGGCGAGCGTTTCAACGGTAGCGTTGTAAAGCTTGCAACATTTGGTGCGTTCATTTCACTCGTTCCAGGTAAAGATGGCTTGCTCCACATCTCGCAGATTCGCAAGATGCACGGTGGAAAGCGCATTGAAAACCTTGAAGAAGTAATGAAGGTTGGCGAGAAGATTGAAGTTGAAATCGCAGAGATTGATCCAAAGGGCAAGTTCTCTTTGGTAGCAGTCATGCCTGATGGAACACTTTCTTCAGCCGCAACTGGTTCTGAGAAATCTGAATAAGTAGCTTTAATGAGTAAAACAGTTCTTCCCAGCGGACTGCGAATTGTTACTGAAGAAGTTAGTACGGTTCGCTCCGCTGCGGTAGGAATTTGGGTCAATGTTGGCTCTCGCGATGAAGCACCATCTGTCGCGGGAGCTTCGCATTTTCTAGAACATTTATTGTTTAAGGGAACAAAGAGCCGGACTGCGATGGAGATTTCTTCCTCCATTGAAGCCGTTGGCGGCGAGATGAATGCATTTACAAGCAAGGAATACACCTGCTTCTATGCCCGCGTTATTGATACCGATCTGCCGTTGGCGATCGATGTGGTTTCGGATCTGATTACCTCATCCAACTTCAAACAGAGTGATGTTGACTCTGAGCGGAGCGTAGTTTTGGAAGAGATCGCAATGCGTGATGATGATCCCTCCGACCTAATTCATGATCTTTATCTAGAAACTTATTACGGAGATACCCCACTTGGGCGGCCAATTTTGGGGAGTATTGATTCGATTACTGGAATGTCTCGAAGTTCAGTATTTAATTATTATAAGAAGCGCTACCAACCAGAAGATTTAGTTGTCGCAGTTGCTGGAAATGTTAAACACAAAAATGTAACGAAGATGGTTACCGAGGCGCTTTCTAGAGATGGTTTCCTCGATGCGGATGCAAAGAATCCAAATGTGCGAACCGAACCAACTGCTCGAGTTTCTGGGCGGGGCAAGGTTGGAATTATTGAGAAGAAGACCGAACAAGCCCACCTTCTCTATGGAATGGAAGGTGTCTCTCGAAATGATGATCGACGTTTTGCACTTAGCATTTTGGCCTCGGCACTGGGCGGCGGCATGTCTTCCAGATTGTTCCAAGAAATTCGCGAAAAGCGTGGCCTGGCATATTCGGTCTATTCATATATTCAACAATTCGCT
>Ga0194037_1002911_pt1 | contig 10871 bp, 12 predicted proteins | sample JunL306m_MetaG_FD_148653 | JGI IMG/M metagenome (GOLD analysis project Ga0194037, IMG submission 148653) | Anoxic zone freshwater microbial communities from boreal shield lake in IISD Experimental Lakes Area, Ontario, Canada - Jun2016-L304-6m | ecosystem: Environmental > Aquatic > Freshwater >...
CATTGGGGTGATGACTCTCATCGCAAAGGCTTCTGTCTCTACAAAATGGGGTGCAAAGGACCGGCTACGTTCCACAACTGCCCGACACAGCGCTACAACGAAAAGACCAGTTGGCCGGTGGCTGCCGGTCATGGTTGTGCCGGATGTTCGGAACCGCAATTCTGGGATACCATGTCGCCGCTCTACCGCCGTCTGCCCAAAGTTCCCGGTTTCGGCATTGAACATACCGCCGACAAGATCGGTCTGGGACTGGTGGCCGGTGCCGGTGCGGCCTTTGCCGTTCATGGTGCCCTGAATGCGCTGCGCAAGGATAAAGAACCTGAAGAAACTAAGGAGGGTTAAGATATGGCCAGGATTGTTGTAGATCCGATTACCAGAATTGAAGGACATCTCCGCATTGAAGCCGAGATTGAGGGGGGCTTCATCAAAGATGCCTGGAGCTCCGCTACCATGTTTCGCGGTATCGAGAAAATCCTGCGCGGGCGCGATCCGCGTGATGCCTGGTTCTGGACGCAGCGTTTCTGCGGCGTCTGCACGACCGTGCATTCAATCGCTTCTGTCCGCGCCGTCGAAGACGCCCTCAAGATCAAGATTCCGCCCAATGCCCAATTGATCCGGAATATCATCATGGGTATCCAGAATGTGCAGGATCATGTGATCCACTTTTACCACCTGCACGCCCTGGATTGGGTCGATATCACCTCCGGCCTGAAAGCTGATCCGACTAAAACGGCAGCACTGGCGGCTTCGCTGTCTGATTGGCCCAACAACTCGGCCACCTATTTCAAAGCGGTGCAGGACAAAGTCAAAGCCTTTGTCGCATCCGGTCGTCTGGGCCCCTTTGCCAACGCCTACTGGGGACATCCAGCCTATAAACTGCCACCGGAAGCCAATCTGATGGCTACCGCCCACTATCTTGAAGCACTGGAGTGGCAGAAAGATGTTATCAAGATCCACGCCATTCTGGGGAGCAAGAATCCGCATCCGCAGTCATTCCTGGTGGGGGGTATGTCGATCCCGATTGATCCTGATTCCCAGAATGCGCTGAATGCCGACAAGCTGATCGAAATCAAGCGCCTGCTCAAAAAGGCACAGGATTTCGTTGAGAAAGTCTATATCCCCGACCTTCTGGCCGTCGCTTCGTTCTACAAAGAGTGGGCCGGCATCGGTGGTGGAGTTGGGAATTACCTCTGCTACGGAGAATTCCCGGATGCTGCCGGAAATTCCTGGTTCCCGGCTGGTGCGCTGCTCAACAAGGATCTTTCCAAGGTACTGCCGGTTGATCAGGGCAAAATTGCCGAATATGTCGATCACTCCTGGTTTGAAGGCGCTGGAGCCGGAAAAGGACTGCACCCTTATGACGGTGAGACCGAAGTCCGCTATACCGGGCCGAAACCGCCCTACAAGAACCTTGACACCGATGCGAAATATTCATTCGTAAAATCGCCTCGTTATGAAGAAAAATCGATGGAAGTCGGTCCGTTGGCCCGGATTCTGGTAGCTTATGCTTCCGGACACAAGGAGACAAAAGCGGTTGTTGACCTGGTGCTCGGCAAACTAGGCGTCGGCGCAGCGGCACTGTTCTCAACGCTGGGACGTACCGCAGCCAGGGGGATTGACGCGCTGCTGATTGCGCAGCAGACCCCGAAATGGCTTGACGAACTGATCGGCAATATTTCAAAAGGCGATTACCGCATTCACAACGGTGAAAGCTGGGATCCGTCCACCTGGCCGGCTGAAGCCAAAGGGTACGGTTTCCATGAGGCACCGCGCGGTGCGTTGGGTCACTGGATAAAGATCAAGGATCAGAAAATACTCAATTATCAGGCGGTCGTTCCCTCAACCTGGAACGCGTCACCACGAGATGCCAAAGGACAGCGCGGGGCATACGAAGCCGCTCTGGTCGGTACACCGGTGGCTGATCCGAACAAGCCGCTTGAAATCCTGCGCACCATTCACTCCTTTGACCCCTGTCTGGCCTGCGCTGTCCATGTCATGGACGTCAACGGCAATGAAGTGGTCAAGGTCAAGGTTTCCTAAGAAGGGGGATAGCCATGCCACATCAAGCTAAATTCAAACGCTATATTTGGGAACTCCCCGTGCGCTGGTCCCACTGGGTAAACGTGACCTCCATTGCAATACTGGCCTTGACCGGTTTTTTTATCGGCACTCCGGTTTCATTCGGCGGCTCGGCATCAGATTTTACGATGGGGTGGATCCGCTTTGTCCACTTCACCGCCGCGTATGCTTTTGCGGTCAGCGTGCTTTCGAGGATACTCTGGTCACTGCTCGGTAACAAATATGCGGGATGGAAGGCTTTTTTTCCGTTCCTGACAAAAGATGGCAGAGAGAAAATGGTCAAAATGCTGCGTTATTATATGTTTGTGGATAAGGAAGTGCCCGAAACAGTCGGGCACAACCCTCTGGCGACAACGGCGTATTTTGCTCTGTTTCTGCTGTATATCCTGATGATACTGACCGGTTTCTCACTCTATGCAGAACATGCACCTGCTGGTATGATGCATAAAGCATTGGGTCCCATGTATGCCCTGTTCACCAATCAGGGTATGCGTCTGGCTCACCATGTCAGCATGTGGATGATCTTCGGTTTCATCATCAATCACATCTACAGCGCCTGGTTGATGGACATCAAAGAGCATGGCAGTGAGATTTCCAGTATGTTCAGCGGTTATAAATTTACGGTGAAGAAGGAAAAGTAAGATACTTTTTTAATCTGAAAAACTGGAGCAGGGTGTACCGCTCGCTATACGGTGTAAAAATGCTACTTATTAGTGCGTGAATACTAATCGGCCACAGAGAAATCTGTGGCCGATTTTTTTGTTTTATCGGCAACAACACGACATAAAATGACGCCAACCTATGTCATGGTATTTCTACAACGATCCAAAAGGAGAAACACCATGGCAGACCAAATATTATTCCGCCTTGATCACCTGAAACAGATCTCTCCCACCAAACTTGACCCACTCATGCAGGCAGCCGGAAGACAATCACTCAGCAGCGTTCAAAAGCTGATTACTGCCGGAACTGATCTTAACTGCCGTGATGACAGAGGAAGAACGTCACTGATGCATGCCTTGATGATACATGCTGAATTCCCGCTGCTGGTTCTTGACAACTGGATCAGGGAGGCACACGCCACACGGTACCCTACTGTATTGTCACTACCGTTGACTCATCTGCTGTTATCATCAGGGGCTGAATACACAGAGGCGGATGGCAATGGATATCTGCCGACCGATTACGCCCTGCTGGCACATCTGGCCGGTGCCGAGGTGCCGGTGCAATTGCAACCGGATCCTCACACCGTGCAATTCTGCCAAGCCACCATTGCTGGCAGCAGCTCTGAACTGACGTCGATCATGGCAGCAAACGCGATTCCACGGCGCATTATGCAGCTTGCTCTACATATGACCGCCACGCGCGGCTTTGCAGCCTGCTGTACTGTCCTGCTCGATCAGGGCGCCGATGCCAACTCACCGGATATCTTCGGAAACCACCCGCTGGTATCGGCAACAGTCGGTTTGCATATGCCGACAGTGCAGCTCTTGATTGCTCACGGTGTAACACAGGAAGGCTTAGATCACGCCCTGCAAGCTGCTTGTTTGGCAGCTTCGCACCGCTGGCCAGAAGAGGAAAGGTGTGCAGTACCTGCACACCGGCTGGAACTGGTCCGTTTACTCCTGGAACAGGGTGCAGATCCAAACTGCTCAGATGAAAACGGTACACCTCTCAAAAATGCCATTGCTGTAGAAGAGGATTGTGAGCTTGTTCGCCTGTTGCTTGAATACGGAGCAGATCCGACAACCGGAGATGATAATGGTGTCACACCGTTTGAATATGCCGTAACCGGCAGGATGAAGGCGCTTATCCGCGAGTGGCAGGCGAGTAGTAGGAATATACCTGAGGGAGAGAATGAGTCATGCTGAATGAAGAGGTGAAACCGTTATCGGACGATCCCGTCTGCGATAGCTATCTTGAAAAGATCAAAGCATTTGAAGCTTATCTTTCCGACCATGTGGAGTTATTTACTGATCTGGATCTTTTCAAGCCATACGTCGGGCATATTGAGGAGATCCAGCGGCAACTTGAAAATGTCACCGAGTTTATCGAGGATTTTGGTGATCATGATTCTGATGACGATGAGGACGAAGATACCTTCGTCTATAACTACGATGAGTTGGAGGATGAACTCAAGGGCAATTGTGCAGAATGCCTTGAGGATCTGTTCAGTAATCTGCCACGTATGATGCCTGTTTCCTTTCCCGGTACTATGCCGAAGAAATACGCCGATATGTTTTCGGATGTCGAAGAGTTCTTTGAACGATACTTTGAAGAGACGATTCAGGCAGAAGGGCTCAAACTGTATCATACGTTGATTGGCGCGGACTAGAAGCCCGCACCAATCGCGTAAACAGGGTATGTGGTTCCTGATCTGTTATTCGGTACTCCGGTAATGCAACAACCCAAAGAGCGTCAGGAGCGCTGCCATGCCACTGGGGAGCGGCGGGACACGTAATCTTTCTTCGAACGTCATGGGATTAACATCCTCAACGAGTTCTTGTTTCTTCCCGTATTTTACGGCCATCTCCAGGAAATACAGGGCATGAAAAAATGCCTCGATAATCGGTCTCGTCTCTTTCATCCAGCGTCGGTTACTTTTTGTGGTGAATTTACAGCCGGTACCTTCCTTAATTATGGTCGTGAACAATTCATCCATTACCTGTCCGGGGATTATCGACTGCAGCACCGAGACAATTTCTACCGTTGCATCCTGCAGGTGATACACCTTGAAGCTGGTGTGATAGTAGCGATAGACACCGTCCTCACCGACCCAGTGGCCATGCATTTTGACGAGCAGTTCTTCCAGAACCGGCATTTTTTCCCGTAAAGCGATTACCAGTGCATTCCTTCGTACCAGACCGTTTTCACTCTTGTGTCCGTCGTCATTCATCTCATACCTCCAACTCTAAAGTAGTCCGGAAATTAACACTCATAGAATCAATTATTCCCGAGATCTGATGGTACCCTGTTTAGACGTCATAGTATGTCGCGTACATGCAGTATTTTAAGAATATGACACCGAAAAGAATTTTGTAGGGATTAAATCGTGAGCGGTTGGAGTTGTAAAAAATACATTGAAAATATTAAGAATAAACCTGAAAAATATTTCAAAATTCTGTCCATACACGTCATAATTTGTCGCGTCATTATGCGATAGTAGTATCATCACAAACCCCAAGGAGGCCAGTCATGGCTTACACAGAATTCAAAACTGCACGCATTCTTTCCGAACTGTATCAAGTAACCTTTGGCAACAATTCCTACGAGCCCTACCGTATTACCTGGGCGGATCTGCGCGGTATTGCCGGCGTTAGCAAACTCACTGATCAGTATCTGCGTGAAACCGATCTGGCACTCAATGAGTTCGGTTATACCCTGATTAAATTTGACAATTTTCTGATGGTGACCCAAGAAAGTGACATGACCGCTATCCGGCTCGTTCCGCCGCGTATTGTCGAAGAGTACCTCTATGAGGAAGAGGAAGATGAAGGGCTTGAAGAGTGTGAGTCTGACGACGACGATGATGATTATGACGAGGATGAAGACGAAGATGATGATTATGACGAGGATGAAGACGAAGATGAGGACGATCTTGAAGACCTTGATGAAAACGGGATTGACTATGGTGATGGAGATATCGAACTGGGGGATATTGATAGTGACAAGAAAAAATCAGAATAGCCGGTATTTTGCTTGAAGCGTCAGTGTTCTAAATAAGGTGCGCCGGCTGTGGGGAGGCCAGCCGGCGCACTTTTAGAAAATAAGTTCGGTTTGATGCTACCCGATTAGCACGACTTTCAGGCCAATCTGTTCGGCGCTCTGTGCCTGCCTTTTGTCCGCAGTAACAAACTGCAGTGTACTATTGGTCATATCCTGAAATAACTGCGCTGCGGCAATATGCAGGGCATCAAGCGCCCCCGAAGGGGTTTCAAGAACTATCTTCTCTGCTTTGGAAAGGTTTTGGTTGTTCAGCGGCATGGTGTTTATAGTTGCGATATCGGCAGTAATCTGTTTAACAAGGCGGGAAAATTGCGCTTTAGAAAGCTCGCGATTGGTATTCCGGCGCTTGAGTGCCGACAGCGACTCGGCAAGAACAATCGAAGATGAGACGATCTGAAACGCTGAAGCCAGCTCCGCCGCTTGGGCTGAACCGGCTTCAGAAATATAAAGTTTGAGCCAGACACTGGTATCGAAGTAGATATATGGTTTCATAACTCTCGATCCCGGCGCAGTTCGGCTATAGTGTCTGATATCATGCCCCCTTTACAGGCAAGCGGTTTCGGCAGTGAAAAAGCCTTCTTTGCACGTGAGATCAGGCCGGAATCATCAAGTTCTGCAAGTTTCTTCTCAATAGTCGACGAAGCAGTGGCCAGCGGTTTTATCATCGCCACCGGGACGCCTCGGTCAGTAAGGATAATCTCGACGCCGCTTCGAACCTTCCTGATATAATCAGCAAAATGTATATTTGCCTCACGCATTCCGACGGTTTCCATCTGTCACCTCCTGTAGTGATGTCACTACATAATAACGGATAGACTGGACATTGTTCAACTGAAAACTATCCACAACCAGTAACCACGCTGTCAGGAGAGTGTATCTCCAAGCCAACAGGTAGCCAGTCATGCCATCGCTAACTAAATTAAGCAAATTTATGAGTCATCTCCTGAGACACCACCCAGATGCAATCGGCTTATCTCTGGATGATGGTGGCTGGGCACTTATATCTGAACTTGTTGAAAAAGCCCGCAAGTCAGGAGTAACTCTGACGCCGTCGCTGATTGGCGAAATTGTTGGTACCAGTAACAAGCAGCGTTTTAGCATCAGTAGCGACGGGCTCAAAATTCGTGCTAATCAGGGGCACAGCATTCCGGTCGAACTTGGTTTGCAGGAGTCTGAGCCGCCGGAAATTCTCTATCACGGCACCTCACGACACAGCCTCAGCACTATTCGCAGAGAAGGGATAAAGCGCGGCACACGAAATCATGTTCATCTGTCACCTGATATGAATACCGCGTTCAAGGTCGGCTCGCGGCATGGTCACGCTATTGTGCTAAAAGTGCTGGCGGTAAAAATGTACCAGGCTGGGTCTCGGTTTTATAGATCGGAAAATGGTGTCTGGCTGACGGAGTATGTGGCACCGGAGTATTTGTTGATAGAGGTATAATTTAGCGTCCCACGGCCCCCCTGACAGGCTGCGCCTTGTCGGCGAGTAACTTACGGCACGCTTCATAATCGGTTATTTTTGTATGTGGCACAGGAGAAAAAATGTACGAACGCGCTGCTTCAGTAATAAGGGATGCCGAGGTTTTTGTCATTACTGCCGGAGCTGGCATGGGGGTGGATTCCGGTCTGCCGGACTTTCGCGGCTATCAGGGGTTCTGGAATGCCTATCCGGCCTATGACCGGTTGGGGCTTACTTTTGCCGAATGCGCAACCCCACTACACTTTGCCCATAATCCTCACTTTGCCTGGGGTTTCTACGGGCATCGCACCAATCTGTATCGGGAGACCGTTCCCCATGAAGGCTTCCATATCATCAAAAAGTGGATTGAGCGCAACAACGCCGAATACTTTGTTGTCACCTCCAATGTGGATGGTCAGTTTCAGAAAGCCGGATATGACGAGGAGCGGATCTATGAAGTACATGGCTCGATTCACTGGCTGCAATGTCAGGCGCGTTGTCATGACAAAATCTGGCGTAACGAAGAAGTCTTCCGGATTAATGAAACCACCATGAGGGCAGATGATCCTCTGCCACGATGTATCGTCTGCGGTAAGATTTGCCGCCCGAATATTCTCATGTTCGGCGACTATGCGTGGTTGCAAGAACGAACGCTCGCTCAAAAGCATACTTTTGACCGTTTTTTGCAAGACAACACCGACCGTGCCATTGCCATTGTCGAGATGGGTGCGGGTAAAGCCATTCCTACAATACGGAATATATCGGAACGGATCGGGCGGAAGAAGAATGCCACCGTTATCCGCATAAATCTCCGTGAACCACGTATTCAATCACCACACATATCGATGCCGTGCGGGGCGCTGTCAGGGTTGCAGCATCTTGATTCTTTGATATGAAGGAAGCCCGTCGGTTACTGTGATCATATTACGAGTACTATGTACATATTTTTCAGCCGAGTATTTGCACCATAGTTATCGTTGATACAAATGTAGAAACATCTGCTGAAGGAGTTATTTGTATGACAAAATCTGCTGATTTGGAGCCAATTCTTGTGCTACAAAAAGGTCTCAATAGTCTTCATGGCAAACGTACCGTAGCATTCTCTTCGGATGGACGCTATGTCGCAGCAGGAAGTACTCATAGCATTCTGATCTGGGATGTAGCCACCGGTTTGTGCCTGCGCAGACTGAGGGAGCACAAGGGCGACCTTTCATCCGTAATCTTTTCTCCCAAAGGACGTTTCATTGCGTCGGGGAGCAGTGAGGATACTGTAAAAATCTGGGATGCAACCACTGGCGAGTGTTTGAACACTCTGAGGGGACATGAGAACTCAATTGCTTCCGTGTCGTATTCTCCCAATGGCTCCTTTATCGCCTCGGGTAGCTGGGACAACTCGGTTCGGATATGGGATGTGGCTACTGGCAAATGCCTGAATGTCCTCAAAGGACATAAGGAATCGGTTGAGTCAGTGGCGTACTCGCCTGATGGTTGTTTTATTGCTTCTGTTGACAGCATAAGTGTCCTACACATTTGGGATGCCGCTACTGGTGAATGTTTGCAAACGTTGAGAATAAATAAAGGGAGACAACAGTATGTCGTCTACTCACCAAACGGCCACAGGTTAATTATATCAGGGGGGCGAGACGGCACAGCATTTATTCTGAAGGCCGACACATTGGCAAACGTGCTCGACTTGAAAACACATAATTATAGAATCCTTTCCGTGGCCTGCTCACCTGACAGTCGCTTCATTACTGCAGGATGCACGGATGGCACTGTGCGCGTCTGGAATCCCGATACAGGGGAGCGTTTGTACACATTGGAAGGGCATGACGGTTGCATTACTTCGGTAGCCTGCTCGCCCGATAGTTGCTTTATTGCCTCCGCTGCTATTGCCAGTCCCGATACCATACGGATTTGGGATGTCGCAACGGGAAAGTGTGTGCACGTTTTAGAAGGGAGTAAGGATCAGATAACTTCCGTGGCCATCTCGCCTGATGGCTGTTTTATAGCCTCGGGGGTTTGGGATGAAAACCTGCGGATATGGGATACGGAAGCTGGTACGAGCAGACGCATATTAGGCTGGAATGCAGAGTATATTGAATCCCTTGCATATTCACCAGATAGTCGTTTTTTATTCGCTGTAAATCATAACAAGTTGCTAATATGGGATGCCGTGACCGGAAAGTGCTTGCGAACCATAAAGGGACTCAAGCTTGGTATGTCTTCGGCAGCCTTCTCGCCAGACAGTAGTAATATTGCTGTTGCTGAATATAAAACCGTAAGAATACATAATGTCGGTTCCGGAGAAAAAGTACTTACAATAATTCATCAAGATGGAGTTAAGCTCTTAGCCTATTCACCAAACGGTCTCCACATTGCGGCGGCTGATGTGCTGAGGAAAGTACGGATCTGGGATGCCGACACCGGTGAATGTATACGAACATTTGCTGAGCATGAAAAAACAATCTTTTCTTTTGCGTATTCTCCCTGCGGCAATTATATCGCAACAGGAAGTTATCCGCTTTTGTGTGTTTGGGATGTCTCAACCGGAGACTGTCTGCGCACGATGAAAGGCCATGAGTCATTTATCGCTTCAATAATGTTCTCCCCTGATAGTCGTTATATTTTATCGGCAAGCCATGAATCAGTGCGGGTTTGGGACGCTGCAACAGGAGAATGTGTGCGCATCCTTGTTGAATTTGGGAGTCTAATCAACTCTGCAACATATTCTCCCGATGGTCGTTTCATTTTGGTGGCTGATTATGAATCTGTTCGCCTCTATGATGCAGCCACCGGAAAATTCCAGGCAGCCCTTATTGGCTTAAAAGACAATCACTGGGTGGCAACGGCAGCGGATGGGCGTTATGATTCATCTGACGCGGGAGAAAGCCCATTCCTCCGCTGGACTATTCTGAATGAATCTTATCCGGTGACAGAGTTTAAAGATCTATATTACACGCCGAATCTGTTGGGTAAAATACTTCAGGGGTAAAACCAGTGAGCTATCTCAACACCAGCCCAACCTTCTCCCACCCAACCACCCGGATGCCATTATGGCAGTACTCATCAGCGCCGCCATAAATCAAGGTCGGCTCCATAACCGCGTCACCGGCGAGATCCCGCCATTTGTTCAGTCCGGCAAAAGCTTCTCTGGTGACGGTCTTGCCCGATTTGATTTCTATCGGCATCAGGCGATTTCCCTGTTCGACAATCACATCAACCTCGTTGCCGTTGCTGTCACGCCAGAAATAGAGCTGCGGACGTTCCCCCTTGTTGAGCGAGGATTTGATCAGTTCGGCGATGACAAAGTTCTCGAAGAGTGCGCCTCTCAGCGGATGGGTTGCGATATGCTCCGTAGTCCTGATTCCCAGCAGCCATGAAACGAGGCCGACGTCGTAAAAATACAGCTTCGGCATTTTCACCAGCCGTTTATTGAAATTGGCATAGTGCGGGCGGAGCAGAAACACAAGATAACGTAACCGTCAACTGAGCACCATCTATATTCCCACGGATTTTGCCGCTATGCTGACCTGGAGTTGATGGACTCACAGGAGGTCAGCAGATGGCGGAGAATACACTCGACTGGTCAGTCAGGCTTTCA
>Ga0194037_1002912_pt1 | contig 10870 bp, 7 predicted proteins | sample JunL306m_MetaG_FD_148653 | JGI IMG/M metagenome (GOLD analysis project Ga0194037, IMG submission 148653) | Anoxic zone freshwater microbial communities from boreal shield lake in IISD Experimental Lakes Area, Ontario, Canada - Jun2016-L304-6m | ecosystem: Environmental > Aquatic > Freshwater >...
TTGCGCCGTCAAGGATATATCGACCAGCACCATACCCCTGTGCGGAGTTTGAAGCGCCTGTAGTGTTGAGATAGAGAGCATACGACCCCATTGCAGAGTTGTAATAGCCTGTGGTGTTGGTACTAAGTATCTATCTCAAATCTCAACGCCTATATAAGGCAAAAAATCCGCTTGCCGGCTGAAATCCGAAAATTTCGGCTGCAAACCATTCAAAAATCGTCAGGTTAGTTAGTAGCCCTCCTCATTTTTCATGGTTTTCGCGCGAAATTTTCGGATTTACAGCTCGACATGAGATTTGAGATAGATACTAAGATTTCTTTCGGATTGAAACAGTCTATGCTTGAGCAATTCCTTTTTCCGCTCCTGATATCGTTTTTTACCGCTGTCGTGTTGTTTCAGGTTGTCTCGATCGCGGGGAAACGGTTCGGTGTGATGCGGAAGGAAAGGGGCCGTACACATAAATTGGTTCCTCGACTCGGCGGGGTGGCGCTCGTCGGTGCGTTTCTGGTCGCGATCGCGTTCAATCGGGAACTCGTATTTTCCGGACCACTTCTTGGTTTGATCGCGGGCGGTTGCCTCATCCTTCTTTTTGGGACGCTTGATGATCGAACGCCAATCGGATGGAAACCGCAACTTTTGTTTCAAATCGGTCTCGCCATACTGATTTTTTCCTCCGGAATGCGTGCATGGGTGCTGACAAACCCCTTCGGTAATCCGTGGTTCCTCTACCCCGAATCGTCCGTGTGGCCCAGTCTGTTGGTCGGCATCGTGTTCACGCTTCTCGCCATGAATGCGATGAACTGGGTTGACGGGGTGGATGGGTTGCTGGGTGGCGTATCGCTTTCCGCGTTTACGACGCTCTTTTTCGTGAGTCTTCGTCCCGAGGTGAACCAGCCGACGGTCGCGATACTCGCATGTGTTTTCGCCGGGCTATCGCTTGGATTCCTCGTCTACAATGTCCCGCCCGCGCGGCTCCTGGCAGGGACGTCCGGCTCATATTTCCTCGGTTTCGGTGTGGCGGCGCTCGCGCTTTTTTCCGGGGCAAAGATCGCAACCACGTTGCTCGTTCTCTCGGTGCCGGTGCTCGACGCCTGCTTCGTCATCATGATGCGTATCCGTGCCGGAAAGTCTCCCTTCCATGGGGGAGACGAGCGTCATCTGCATGACCGCTTGCGGCAAAGAGGGTGGTCGGACTTGATCATTATGATCTCATATACAGCAGTTTCGGCGCTCTCCGGTTTTGCCGCACTCGTCCTCCCGGCCGCAGGGAAGGTATTTTTCATGTTGGCACTTGGGGCGGGGTTTGTTTTTCTGGCTTCGGGATTCGGAAGGGTAAACGAAAAAGAGATATGATGAACATCGATCCGAAAGCCCTTCGTCTGTATGCGATTGTCATGCTGCCGGTCGCGATTGCGGCCGCATGGTTCGTGTTCCGATACGAAAAGTCGCCGGCGTCGGTCCCGATCCTGCCGGGAAGCGTCGCCGTCACCGTTGGCGGGCGGACCTTTTCGGCCGAGGTGGCCGATACCCCCGCATCGCGTGAGCTCGGGCTTGGGCTTAGGGATTCGCTTTGTTCGGACTGCGCTATGCTGTTCCGTTTCGATGCCCCGGGCATTTATCCGTTTTGGATGAAGGGGATGCGATTCCCGCTCGACCTCGCCTGGATCCGCGATGGCAAAGTCGTCTTCATCGAGAAAAATATCCCGGCGGATTCGACTGCAATTATGACCCCGGATGCCGAAGCATTCGAGGTTATCGAGACGAATGCCGGCGCGCTGTCGGATGTGAGGGAGGGGGATGCTGTAGTTGTCATCAGATGAATGTCGACGTATTGGTACGAAAAAGGCTAGGAATTCACTTGGATTCCTAGCCTTTTTGAAAGTAGTATGATTTAGCCGTGTCGATAATCTTATCCGCCATTCATTCCCTTTTTCTATCGCTATGCCGTAGCCTTAGAGTAAACGAATCACTTCCCCTCGTCCTCGCGGAAGGCGCGGCGGATTTTTGACTTGGCGGTCGAGGTCTTCACGAAGCGGAGCCAGTCGGCATTCGGTTTCTTACGGTCCTTGGCGACGAGGATCTCGACGACCTGGCCGTTCCTGATGACGGAGTCGAGCGAGGACATCTTGCCGTCGATCTTCGCGCCGACGGCGTGTTCGCCAACCTCGGAGTGGATGGCATAGGCGAAGTCGACCGGGGTCGCTTCCTCGGGGAGCTCGATGATGTCGCCGAGGGGAGTGAAGGCAAAGATGTGGTTCTTGAAGAATTCGATCTTGAGTCCGGAAAGGAATTCGGCATCGTCGCGGCCGACCTCCTTTTGCCACTCCTTGAGTTGGGAGACCCAGGCAACTTCCTTAGGCTTGGCGACGGGGGATGGTTTTTTCCCGAAGACGAACGAACGCCAGCCACCACGTTCCTTCTCGGTGTAGATCCAGTGTGCCGCGATGCCGTATTCTGCCTCGTCGTGCATCTTCGGCGTGCGGATCTGCAACTCGAAGATCCGTCCTTCGGGACCGAAAACGGTCGTGTGCAGCGACTGATAGCCGTTCGGTTTCGGAAGCGAGATGTAGTCCTTGATACGGCCGACGAGCGGACGGTAGCGTTTGTGGATCGAGCCGAGCGTCTCGTAGCAGTCGACGATTTCGGGGACGATGATGCGGACGGCGACGAGGTCGTAGACGCGGCCGATCTCCATGTCGTGCTTCTGCAGCTTTTTGAACAGCCGGTAGAGGTGCTTCGTCCGGCCGTCGATATCGACGATCTTTATCCCGTCGCTCCCGAGCTCCTTGCGGAGAAGCAAGATGACTCGTTCGAGGTACGTCTTTCCCTCGCGGACATAGGTCTCCTCGATTTTTCGCATCTCCTCGTAGTGTTCCGGATCGAGGTATTTGAAGGACAGGTCCTCGAGCTCGCCCTTGATCTCGCTGATTCCGAGTCGGTTCGCGATCTGCGCGTAGATGTCCATCGTTTCGCGCGCGATACGTTCCTGCTTTTCCTTGGGAAGGGCATCGAGGGTGCGCATGTTATGGAGCCGGTCGGCGAGCTTGATGATAACGACCCGGATATCCTGCGCCATCGCGAGGAACATCTTGCGGAGGTTCTCAAGGAAGTATTCCTCGCGCGATCCACGAAGTTTGATCCGGCCGAGTTTGGTGATGCCGTCGACGAGCGACGCGACTTCCGACCCGAACCGTTTGCCCACCTCCTCGAGCGTCCGTTCGGTATCCTCGGGGACGTCGTGTAATAATCCGGCCGCGAGCGTCTCCTTGTCCATACCGATCTCGGCGAGGATCTTCGTGACGGCGATGGAATGCGTGACATAGGGTTCGCCGGACTTCCGGGCCTGTCCCTGGTGCGCCTCCAGGGCGAATGTGTAGGCATTCTGGATGAACCGGCGTTCCTCGGTCGAGAATGGCCGCCGTGAGGACCTGAGAATCTCGTCGAGGGTCATGAGTTCGGGATGATTCATAGTGTAGAAGGTTGGTTTGTCTGCCTCTCCATTTAATGCCGAAAGCCGGTTTTGGGCAAGCTCGGCCTTTTTTCGGCGTAACGCCCCTTGATTTTTTCCGAGGAGAAGAGTACCATTTCCGGATGTGTTGAATCATTAAGGAAACGGTATGCATAAGCAGAAGAAGACGAAGATCGTGGCGACCATCGGCCCGGTCACGACGAGCGAGGCGGTCCTTACGAAGCTCGTGAAGGCGGGACTTAATGTGGCGCGGCTCAATTTCTCGCACGGCGATTTCGCCGAGCACCAGGAGAAACTCGACAATATCCGTATCGTGTCCGAGAAACTCGGGACCCCGATCGCGATATTGCAGGACCTTTCGGGTCCCAAGATCCGTATCGGCGACTTCTATCAGGAGCGCGTGATGCTTAAGGAAGGGGACGAGTTCGTTCTCACGACCGAAAAGTGCGTGGGTGACGAGCATCGCGCATCCGTGAATTATCCGAAACTCCCGCAGGAGATCAAGCCCGGTGCGTTCATCATGGTCGACGACGGCAAGAAGAAACTCCAGGTACTTTCGATCAAAGGGAACGAGATCAAGACGAAAATCATCGTCGGTGGCGAGACGAAGGGACGCCGCGGCGTGAATTTGCCCGGGACCGATCTTTCCATCAGCTCACTCACGGCCAAAGATAAACGCGATATCGAATTCGGCGTATCGAACCAGGTCGACTTCGTGGCGCTCTCGTTCGTACGCCGTGCGTCGGACGTGCATGAGCTTCGCCGTATTCTCGAGAAGAAGGGGCTTCCGGCACAGATCATCGTGAAGATCGAGACGACGCAGGCGATCGACAATCTCGAGGAAATCCTTCGGGCGACCGATGCGGTCATGGTGGCGCGTGGCGACCTGGCGGTGGAAGTGCCGATGGAGCGGGTGCCGCTCCTGCAGAAGCGGATCGTGCACATGTCACGTGAGCTCGGCAAGCCGGTCATCGTGGCGACGCAGATGCTCGAATCCATGATCAATGCTCCGGTGCCGACGCGTGCCGAGGTGAATGACGTGGCAAACGCAATCCTTGATGGAACCGATGCGATCATGCTTTCCGAAGAGACGACCTTGGGTAAGTTCCCGGTCGAGGCGGTCTCGATGATGTCCAAGATCGCCATGGAGATCGAAGCTGAACCAGCCGCTCAGCCGATCATTGATGGCAACGAACTCGGCCTGGATTCGGTCGCGGAGTCGGTATCCGAGGCGGTCGAGGCGGTCGCATATTCCGTCGACGCTGCCGCTATCGTGGCACTGTCGGCCTCCGGATTCACGATGCGGGCCATTTCCCGCTACCGTCCGGACCAGCGGATCGTCGTCCTGACCCCGAACGAGCGGACGGTCCGTCGCGCCTGCCTCTCGTATGGTTGCTACGGTTATCACGTCGATTCCTTTAAGGAGATTGCTCAGGCGGTCGCCGAGGCCTCGATCATCCTCAAGAGGGAAAAGTTCGCGAAGAAGGGTGACCGGTTCGTCGTTTCCGGAGGCGCCCCGCTCGGCAAGGGTGGTGAGACGAACTTCCTGATGGTTCGACAGGCATAGGGGATGTGAAGCTGAAAGTGAAGGGACTTTCCTATCAGGAACGACCTACGAAAAGACGCGACATGTCGCGTCTTTTCGTATGACGCCAAATCAATCTCATCAATGGCGATTTCCCTCTATTATCGTTCCCGTGAAGCTTGTCCCCGACTTGATCGGGGATCTTAACGGAAGACTATACAACGGATGTATTTGATTCGGTATGAGTCTCATTGTGTCGGGGTTACTGCCCGAAGAAGCCGAGCGGTTCGGGGAAACCGATGAAGGAAAAATTAGCGGCAGCGGAATCAGCCGTTCCGGAAAGGATATAGAGCTCGTCTTCTGCCGGCAGGGGAATGATCTGTCGGATGATATTGCCGGATGCGGGAAGAATCGTATCGATATTGCGCTGATCGCGATTGTCGAGTTCGGCCAGCTTGAGTTCCCCACCTAAGGCGAAAAGTACATGCTCGTAATTCTTGGCCCACTGGACTTCCGAGACCGGTGTGGAAAACCGGGCGATCTGCAGGATCTCGCCGTCTTCTCGGGTCGGCTGGACGTCCCAGTCACGGGTGAACACGACCGAAATCTCGTTTCCCGTATAGAAGAGAAGTTTTTTGCCGTCGTCGGAAAATTGTACACCCTTGATATCCGTACCGAGTGAGACGACGGACGGTTCCACTTTGCCGTCATCATTCCAAAGGAACCCTTCGCTTCCGTCGCGATCATAGACGGCAATCCGTTTGTCGTCGTACATGGTGAGGAACGGATGCATGTATCGGTCCGCGCCGGGAATCGGATCGGTGACCGTTTTCTGGTCCGCGTTTTCGGTTATGCCCGACACCTGGATGAGGGAGACGGCACCCGTGGCCTTACTGAGGAGTGCGGCATACCGTCCGGCGAGATCGTAGGCTGAGACATTTTGAGCGACGTTCACGAGCCGCCGTGTCGTGTCGCGCATGTCGGGACGCACGAGCACGAGCGTTCCGCGGGACAAGACGAAGAATGTGCCGTCATTGTCCGGATGCCAGCGCGGGTTTTCCGGTTCGGGCACGGAAGCGATATCTTGCAGATTCTTCGCGGTATTCGTCGTCCGATCAATCAGGAATACGGCACGACTCCCGTCCGCTCGCGAACGCAGCGGGATAAGGAGCGCGTTCTCGTCCTTGGACCACTCCAGGTTCCGGCCGTCCTCCGGATCGAACCGATAGTCCCGGTTCGAGAAGGCCTGTGTTGTCGATCCGGTTGTCCGCTCGAGGATGGTGACGGTCGTTTCCCCGTCCTTCTCCCCGACGAGCGCGAAGTATTTCCGGGTCGAGGAGTTGAATCCCTTCACGAAATCGCCACTTGCTGCCGCCGTGATATCGTACGTGGTCCGGACCAGGGCGATGTTCCAGAACTCCGTCGATCGGCCGCTTTGGACGATGACCCGTTTTTCCCAGGGCAGATAGCCGTCTGCCTCGACGCGAAGCAGGTGTTCTCCCGGCATGATGCCGGTCACGTGGACCGATTGGTTGACGCTGTGGAGCATGTCCGTCGGGACCGACTTTCCATCAAGCGACAAGTTGACGGCCCGTGGATTGGCCTTGACCGTGATCGATCCGGTATAGATGAAGATGCCCCGTTCGAAACTGAACCGATAGCCGAACGTGAAGAAGAGGACGGCAGCGGACGTGACAAGAAAGCACGTCAGGAATATCCAGAAGACGACGAGGTGGAGCCGGTTGAGATTCATGCGACGGGTGTGGTGATGGTGGCGGGTCGGTTCCCAGTATAGCATAGGATCAGGTGGTCGTGGAGGGCTCGGCAGATGGTCACACTAGGCGCTTTAAAAATGGCTTTTGACGCGCCCGCACCGCCGTGGTATGATGCCGGAAAAGACACAAACCCATGTTTTCCATCACTTCGCTTTTTCCAGCCTCGGTTCCCAAGGACACCGCCGGACTGGTCGTTTTCGGGGTCGCGTTCATTCTGGTCGGTATCGGCGTCGGGTTCCTGCTCGGTCGGAACCGGCTCGTGAACGTGGTCATGAGTATCTATATCGCACTCGTGTTCACGACCGCTTCGACCGATCTGCTTCCGAAGGATTTTCCACTCTCCAACGCTTGGCTTTTCGTCATTCTTCTGGTGCTATTGACCTTGGTCGACCGGTCGCTCTTCGAGATTCATGTCCCGTCCCTGCCGCAAGACACCCTGTGGCGCATCATCGTGACGGGGATCATGGTGACCGGCATGGTGACGAGTGTCCTCGTGACGCTCTTCCCGAAAAAGACGGTCACTGCGTTTCCGATTCCGGTGCCGGTCCAATATTTCGGAACGCCACTTTCTGGGGTCTTGTGGCTGGCCGTCCCGCTCCTTATCCTACTCCTCCTTAATAAGCGCGTAAAATAGGGATTTTTCGCGTTTTTTCTCTTCCGACGTATGCCGGTTCTTTTTGCGAGGATGTCGCCCTTGACAGCTTTCGATTCGCTCCCTATACTAGGGAAGCGGTTTAAGGAAAGGAGACGGAGTTTCTTTTTTTTATTCGAGAAATACCTCGGGGCTCTGCCCCGAGGACACCGCTAAGGAATGGTTTGGAAAACCGTTGGTTTTCCAAGATGAGTTAGAGCGAAGCTCCTGCATACCCCGCCGATACGAAGCGGAGCGTAGTGAGGGGACAGCTCTGCTGCGGGGTATGTTGATTCCCGCAAATGAACATTCACAAATTAAGACAATCGCAAATTTTTGTGGTTGGTCCTTCTATATTTCTTTGAGAAGAAATCAGTCGGTCGCGAAGCCTTCGGGCTTCGCCGGAAGTATCGCTTCGGTGATGCTTCCAAAATTATTGAGAGTTTTCAGCCGAAGGCTGACCACCCTTTGGGTGGGATCCTTGTGGGACCGGAGTTTCGATTCCGGTATCCCATAGTGACTGATGCTCTCGGTAAGAAATTATTGAGAGTTTGATCCTGGCTCAGGATGAACGCTGGCGGCGTGGATAAGGCATGCAAGTCGAATGGGTTTAGGCCCATGGCAAACGGGTTAGGAACACGTAGGAATCTGCCTCGAAGTCGCGAATAACTCGGAGAAATCCGTGATAATGCGCGATGTGCTCTACGGAGTAAAGATTTATCGCTTCGAGAGGAGCCTGCGTCCTATCAGCTTGTTGGTGAGGTAATGGCTCACCAAGGCTATGACGGGTAGGGGGTGTGAGAGCATGGCCCCCAACATTGGCACTGAGACACTGGCCAAACACCTACGGGTGGCTGCAGTCGAGAATATTCCACAATGGACGAAAGTCTGATGGAGCGACGCCGCGTGCAGGAAGACGGCCTTCGGGTTGTAAACTGCTTTTCTCAGGGAAGAATTACGATGACTGTACCTGAGGAATAAGAGGTTACTAACTCTGTGCCAGCAGTAGCGGTAATACAGAGACCTCAAGCGTTATCCGGATTTATTGGGCGTAAAGCGCAGGTAGGCGGACATGTTAGTCGGATGTCAAATATCCCGGCTCAACCGGGAACAGGCATTCGAAACGGCATGTCTAGAGATAGCGAGAAATCAGTGGAATTCACGGTGTAGTAGTGAAATGCGTTGATATCGTGAGGAACACCAAAGGCGAAGGCAACTGATTAGTGCTGTTCTGACGCTGAGCTGCGAAAGCGTGGGGAGCGAATGGGATTAGATACCCCAGTAGTCCACGCTGTAAACGATGCATACTAGGTGCGGGGAGAATCGACCCTTTCCGTGCCGGAGCTAACGCGTTAAGTATGCCGCCTGGGAAGTACGAGCGCAAGCTTAAAACTCAAAGGAATAGACGGGGATCCGCACAAGTGGTGGAGCATGTGGTTTAATTCGACGGTAAGCGAGGCACCTCACCAGGGTTTGAAATTCAGCTGCAGGGCCCAGAAATGGGACGTTCTTCGAGAGTGCTGAACCAGGTGCTGCATGGTTGTCGTCAGCTCGTGCCGTAAGGTGTTCCGTTCAGTCGGGAAACGAGCGCAACCCCCGTGAAATGTTACAATGTGTCATTTCAGACTGCCCACCCCACAACGCACTTCGTGCAATTTTTAAATCTCAATTCTCAATTTTTTCAAAAATTGGAAATTGGAAATTAAAAAATTGCGCTTAGCAAAGCGCGTTACGGGGTGGGAGGAAGGCGGGGACGACGTCAAATCAGCATGGCCCTCTGACACCCTGGGCTACACACGTGCTACAATGGCGGGGAACAAAGGGCAGCCAAGTCGCGAGACGGAGCTAATCCCAGAAAACCCGCCCCAGTTCGGATTGGAGTCTGCAACTCGACTCCATGAAGCCGGAATCACTAGTAATCGTGAATCAGCCATGTCACGGTGAATACGTTCTCGGATCTTGTACTCACCGCCCGTCACGTCAAGAGAGCTGGCAACACCAGAAGCCCCCGGGTCAAATCGGGGATTACGGTGGGGCTAGTAATAAGGACGAAGTCGTAACAAGGCATCCGTAGCGGAAGCTGTGGATGAATCACCTCCTTTCTAGGGAGATTAGGTGTAGAGTATTGTTCACTGACAGGTGACGAGCAATCGTCACATGAACAGAATCAATGTCTCAAGCCAACGGTCGATCGTACCGGCGCAAGCCGCGTACGATACCTTCTCAAGGGTACGGTATAGACAGGACCAACCATAAAAGCATGCGATATGCGAAAAGACGCCGAAAGGCGTTTTTTCGTTTTTCGGTTAAATATGAGTCGAATCGGCTCGGGAAAAGGAAATCTCATCCTGGTTTCTTGTGGTATTCCTGCCCTGGTGATACCATAAAATCAGCAAAATATTGATTATGTCTGTTGATAGATTGATCGATATCTGATTGTATCAAGTCTACGTGGAACAACAGCTTCAATAAAAGTACCTGACCTCATTTCTGTGTCGATAGAACGGAACAGTAATGAAATTCATATGGCAACGATTGTGGCGATCGGGGGTGGGGAACTGGGAGAGTTGCAGACGCTGCCGATCGATCAACGGATCGTTTTGCTTTCGGGGAAAAAGCGACCGCGGGTGCTCTTCATCCCGACGGCAAGCGGTGATGCCGAAGGATATGTCGAAGCGTTTCGTAACGTCTACGGGCGGAAGCTCGGGTGCGAGGTGGACGTGCTCCGGCTTGTCGGCGGCAAGACGACGGCAAAAACGGCGGCCTTGCAGGTGCGTATGGCGGATATCGTGTATGTCGGCGGAGGCGATACACTGCGTATGCTGCGACTGTGGAAAAAATACGGAGTCGATGAGGAACTTCGGAAAGCGTATCGAAAGGGGACAATCTTAGCTGGTTTGAGCGCCGGCGCGATCGCCTGGTTCCGATACGGTATGAGCGACTCTCGGAGATTCTCGAAAGGGAATGATTTTGCGTATATTCGGGTATCTGGTCTCGACCTGGTTCCGCTTCTCGTGAGCCCGCATCATATCCGCGAACGGAAACTCCGTGAGCCCGCCCTTCGCGATATGATGCGGCGGACGCCAGGAGTCGCACTCGCGATAGACGACAACGCGGCACTCCTGATTCAGGACGACTGGTACGAAATCGTGCAATCCGTAGCCGAAGCCGGCATTGCCAAAGTGTTTGCGTCGAAGGGGAACATCGTTCGGTATCCGATCGGATCAAAAGGCCTGCTTGCGGACCTGATTCGGAAAGACCGTTGAAATCCTCTATGATCGCGAATCAAGAAAAATGCCGAAAGGCGTTTTTCATATAATTGTTAATATGTTAATTGTTAATATGTTAGGAAAAAATAGAAACTAGACTTCGTAAAATCTAAAAGTAGACTCCTGGCAGTTTCTCTGATTTCTCAAATGTCTCCCCAAGAAACTCAGATTCCCTCCAAAACCGGACTTTCACCATTCCAG
>Ga0194037_1002913_pt1 | contig 10870 bp, 9 predicted proteins | sample JunL306m_MetaG_FD_148653 | JGI IMG/M metagenome (GOLD analysis project Ga0194037, IMG submission 148653) | Anoxic zone freshwater microbial communities from boreal shield lake in IISD Experimental Lakes Area, Ontario, Canada - Jun2016-L304-6m | ecosystem: Environmental > Aquatic > Freshwater >...
AACTAAGACTTATCCACAGGCTAATGGCAGGGCCTTAAACTGCAAAGAGTGGGGTCAGGTTTGAATGGAAAACTGGGGTCAAGATTGGATGGAAATCAACACGCAACCCCACCCCGGACTGCGGTGGCCCAGGTGCATGAACTGCCCAACCTGCCATTTCCCGAGATCAAAGCCCTGTGGCGAAAACTGTTTGGCGGTGAAACAACCACCCACAACCGGCAGTTTCTGGAGCGCCAGCTTGCCTACAAACTTCAGGAGGTCGAGTTCCGCAAGGTCGACCCGGGGCTGCTGGATCGCAACAACAAGAAGATCGCCTCGCTGATTGCCACCGGCAAGCTCAGAAAGCGCGACCGGGATTTCCACCCAACGCCCGGCACACTTTTTACCCGCGAGTACCACGGCAAGGTGCACCAGGTGATCGCCACGGCCGACGGCCAGTACGAATTTGAAGGTCGCCCTTACCGAAGCCTCTCGATGATTGCGCGTGAGATCACCAGCAGCCGCTGGTCCGGACCGGTCTTTTTTGGACTCAAGGACTACGCCGCCAAAACCTCCGCCAAGAAAGGTGGCTCCAAATGAGCGAAGTATTGAAACGCCGCATGCGCTGCGCGGTCTACACGCGCAAGTCCAGCGAAGAAGGACTTGACCAGGAATACAACTCGATTGATGCCCAGCGCGACGCCGGGCATGCCTACATCGCCAGCCAACGTGCCGAGGGCTGGATCGCTGTGGCCGACGACTACGACGACCCAGCTTTCTCCGGCGGCAACATGGAGCGACCCGCACTCAAGCGACTGATGGCCGACATCGAGGCCGGGAAAATTGACGTGATCGTGATTTACAAGATCGACCGGCTGACTCGCAGCCTGGCTGACTTCTCCAAAATGGTCGAAGTCTTTGAGCGCCAGTGCGTGTCCTTTGTGTCGGTCACCCAGCAATTCAACACGACCACGTCCATGGGCCGACTGATGCTCAACGTGCTGCTGTCCTTTGCCCAGTTCGAGCGAGAGGTGACTGGTGAGCGCATCCGCGACAAGATCGCTGCATCCAAACGAAAAGGAATGTGGATGGGCGGCATCCCCCCGATTGGCTATGACGTTGCCAACCGGCGTCTGATTCCCAATGAGGCCGAGGCCAAGACGATCGCGCACATCTTCCAGCGCTTTGTGGAACTGGGCTCGACCACCAAGTTGGTGAAGGAATTACGGCTGGACGGTGTGACCTCCAAAGCCTGGACTACTCAGGACGGTCGAGTCCGGGAGGGCAAGCCGATCGACAAGGGGCTGATTTACAAGGTCCTGAACAATCGCACCTACCTGGGTGAGTTGCGTCACAAGGAGCTTTGGTATCAGGCGGAGCACCCGCCGATCATCACGAAGTCCATTTGGGACGATGTCCACGCGATCCTCAGCACGAATGGACGTGTGCGGGCCACCACGACCAGAGCTAAGACGCAGTACCTGCTCAAAGGCATCGTCTTTGGTAGCGACGGCCGCGCGATGTCGCCATTTCAAACAGCCAAACAAAACGGTCGCCGCTACCGTTACTACGTGCCCCAGCGCGACATCAAGGAGCACGCCGGTGCATCGGGCCTGCCCCGAATGCCAGCGGCTGAACTGGAGTCAGCGGTGCTGGAGCAATTGCGCGGCCATTTGCGCTCGCCGGATGTGGTCAGAGATGTTTTGCCGCAGGCCCAGGAATACGACCCAACCCTGGACGAGGCCATCGTCACGGTGGCTATGAAGCGGCTCGACGATGTCTGGGACCAACTGTTCCCTGCTGAACAGATGCGGATTGTGCGGTTGCTGGTTCGCCAGGTGAATGTCTCGCCCAACAACATGTCGATGGATTTGCATCCCACGGGTATCCAGCGACTGGTGCTTGAGTTGCACCACAAGAAACTGCAGCCCGAGCCAGCCACGGAAATGGAATCGGAGGCCATGGCATGAGCGAGATTCAAATCAGATCGATTGGCACCACGGAAGTGATCCAGTCCAGCGACGGCCGGATCACGCTGTCAGTACCGATTCAGATCAAACGCCGCAGCGGGCGAAAACAAATGACGCTGCCTAACGGGCAATCAGGTGCGCCGGGCAAACTGCTGCGGCCGTGGGACATGGCGGCCACACCGCTGCAACTGGCGCTGGCCAGGGGCCACCGGTGGCTGGCCATGCTGGAGTCCGGCAAGGTAAAGAACCTAACTGAAATTGCAGCGCTGGAGGGTGTCGACAACAGCTACGTGAGCAGGATGGTGAATCTGACCACGTTGGCACCGGACATCGTAGAAGCAATCCTGGAGGATGCGCTGCCGGACCACCTGACGCTGTTTGATCTTGCTGTGGACCCGCCTGCGTTGTGGGAGGAGCAGCGAGAGCGAGTTTGGTGAGGCTGAGACTGCTCTACACCAAGCGTGATGAAAACTGAATTCAAGTGCATGATCATTCGTTCAAGTTTGCGATATCTTCGGCCATAAGCTGACCAACGAGGTTGTTACCTCAACCTGCCATTCAAATTGGATGGTCGAAGGCTGCTTACTTTTCAATAGTGACTGGCCCAGGCTTCATGGACAAATAACAGCAGTTCAGTTGTCGTCATCATCGAGGAAGTGAAGGGCATCGGGGTCTTGCCCATCGGCCAATGCTTTTAATCCTTGAAGAAAACGCTTGGTCGCAGCCTGTTGACGGACATTCAAATCGACTCGCAACTGGATAGCTCGGATGCGCGGCTCCATCGCTTTTACGTCCATGGCTGCGGCCAGTGCCTTCATGGACAACTGATAGGTCTCAGTCGTCTCGCGACCGGACTGCCGAAGGCCAGTTCTGACGAACTTATCGAGAAGGACCATTAGCCCGTCATCCTCATCGACCATTGGCTTGAAGACTTCGCGAATGCGCGTGGGGTTGCCCCATTGCTCCCATCGATGAACGATGAAGTCTAATTCCGGCATAGCCATGAGTTCGGCGAGGCTGGCTTTATCCAGCCGTTGGGCAATTGATTTGGTCATGACCTCCGCGAAGCCATCCTCAAGATCGAGAAAGGCTCTGGGTGCTTTCGAGGCGTCGCGTTTGGCCTGCACGGCGGCATCCGCCAAATTGACTAAGCTTCCTAGGCCAGGCGATGCCTGTACGAGGCGCAAAAGCAATTCCTGCCGGTTATGAGCGGAAAGTCGCTCTAACAGCTTGGAAATGAGCCCACTGATCCGCCAGCGATTGGGCATAGAGAAGAACCCGCCCCTTTCGTCTTCCTTGCGTAGAAGCAGATGGGCATTTGCGACTAAGGCTTCGACCAGCTTCGAGGCTTGCACTACCGACAGCTGGTCAAAGTCGCGCAATCGCTCGATCAAATCGCGGGCCTTTGAATGCCCATCCGGGAAAATGACCTCTTTTGCGTCGAGGAGCAAGGAAGCCATACCATCCGAGGTTTGCTCGCTGACGATTCGATCTAACTCTGCTCGACTAACATGTCCTGCTGGAACGCCGAACTGAAAGTAGATATCGAAACAATCAGGGCTGCATGGCCGCAGTTCCCGACGCCATTGACCATAGTCGCCAGATGAAACCATGCCCGAGCCGAGAATTTGTGACACCTTGGGAAAGAGTCGTCCAATAAGTGCTGCTAATTGGTCGCGTGAGCCCTCTGGCACAGAGTTCCGCCATGTATCGAAGTAGGCCTTTTCCTCAGCCTTCTTGAAATCGAATTGAGAAGGCCCACCGCAGAAAAAATCCTTGGCATCGCGAATGCTTCCGTATGCTGCAGGCTCGAAGACGCGGAGGAACTCAAGAGCAATGAAATCTACCGGGTTGACTTCGCCAGCCAACGGTGGATAAGTTACCGAAATGGAGTTGAGGATGCGGACTATATCGCGGGGCTTCTTGATGAACCGATCCAACCCTTCGGAGAAGACTTCGGCCCAGCGGCCCTGATCGAAAGGAAGCGGCAAGGGCTTCGATTCGATAATCGAATCGAGCCCCTTGAAAAGCTTCTGCTGGAGCTGGCTCTTATCGACAGCAGGCAGATGGAAAGGAGCCTGGACGATTTTTTCAAGGTAGGCCTCGCCATCCATTTTCAATGAGACGGTCAACGCCCTTCCAACCTCCTCTCGATCAAAGAAGAGGACATAAATAACCTCGGGAAAATCAGCCAAGGCTTTAATGGCCCGGAAAAAATCGCGGGCTTCGTCGGGGGTCAAACGGTCGATGTCATCCACGAAAAAGACGAACCGCTTGCCGCTGGATTTCAACGTCGCAGCTACCTTCTTTTTGATCGAGGGAATGTCCGTTTTTTCCGACAGGAACTTCAAGCCAGGAATCCAGCCAAGCAACCAGGCCAGCGGTTTTTTGATCCACCCGTATCCCGAGACATCGGCAGCCGCGTCAGCGATCTGTTTCGAATATTTGCCGACCAACTTCGCCAGTGTGCGGACGTGTTTGAGGCGATCTGGCAACTGGGCCGAGAACTGCTGAAGCAACTGGGAGGCGATTTGGTCTCGCCCCTCAAACCACCAGGGATTAAAGTCAACAATTACGGGCTTGCGTTGCTCAGGCAACGATTTCAAATCGTGCTTGATGAAATTCAACAGGCTCGACTTTCCACTGCCCCACTTACCATGCACGGCTAGCACTAAGCCTTGCGGGCTCTTGTTGCCTACGATAGCTTCCGCAAGCAGAGATGCGAAAGGGGCATATCCGAATTCATCTGCAGCTGGGTCGACCAGTGGCAGATCTGATCCGAGTTCCCAGTAATTCTTATGAGCGTTAGTCACTAAGCAGCCTGGATTATTGTTAAAAGTAAAGTCTATGGCATTTCTGAAAGGTATTGTCCATCGTAGACTGGTACTGTGAGTTTATGCAGGAGACTACATGGGTCCAGAACTGGTCCGCTTGCAGTCATCAAAAAAACACCTAACTCAGCTACCGCATCCACGCTCGTCGATTCACATGGATCCAATGCAAAACAGCGGCCTTGAGTCGGTCACAGTCTGTTGTTGTCACCGGAAGGGCTGCGATGACCGTTTGAGGTTAAAAATTACATACACCTACCAAAGCAACGAAAAAACTGATTGATTCGTCCGCACGTAACCCGTTGATTTATATAGGGGTGACGGGTGAGCCTTCCGGACTTCGGCCTGCGCTGGGTGGGGAGGGTCGGAGAGAGAATGTGCAAACGGAGAGTGAAACCTGCCGGTTACTGGCATAAATGACTCTCTCCGTAGTCCGCAAGAACCCGCAGGAACCCGCGCAAACACGCGGTGGTAGGCAAAAAAAAGCCAACCGGTTAGGGTTGGCTTTTAAGGTATTGGTGGAGCTGGCGGGATTTGAACCCGCGTCCGCAAGCCATCTTCGAGCAGATCTACATGTTTAGTGGTCTGATTTGAGTCTCGCCCGGGTGAACGCGCAGCCACACGCTTTCACCATCGCCAGTACCCTATTGTCTCGCTCCGAACCAAGGTACCCGGTTCAGCGCCAGCCGATGTGAATGACCTTACAGCCTGGACGATGCGGTTTTCACCCCATCACCCTTGCCCAGCCCATCGGCCTGCTGTTGTAAGGCTCACTGGTGTTTAAGCAGCGAGTGCGAAACGTTCGTCGTTTGCAGTTAGTTTTTTTGAATCTGTTTTACGAGCGCATTCAGCTCGACATGCACCACAGCGATTCCGTACCTACGTCGAAACCAGTGCAGCCCCAAGCCTCGTATTTTAGGCGCTTGCGAGCAATTGCAAGAGCGCCAGCGGAGAATTAATCTGCGCATGGGCATTCCAGGCCGCCACATCGCTCTGGCTGCCCAGGTAGCCGTAGGTCGCGGCCACGGTGCGCATGCCTGCGGCGTGGCCGGCCACGATGTCGCGCTCGTCGTCGCCCACATACAGGCATTGCTCGGGCGCCAGGCCCAGGCGGCGCGCGGCTTCCAGCAAGGGAGCTGGGTGCGGCTTGGCGTGGGGCGTGGTGTCGCCGCTCACAATGGCGCCAGCACTGGCAAACAAAGGCATGGCGGCGGTTAGCGGGTCTGTAAACCGCTGCGACTTGTTGGTCACCACGCCCCAGGCTAGGCCGCGGGCTTGTAAAGCGCCAATCAGGTCGTGGACTCCATCAAACGCAAAAGTGCGTTCGGTCATGCAGCGCTCGTAATTGCGAAAGAACTCTTCGCGCATCGGTTCGTAATCCGTATGGTCAGGTCCCATGGCAAACGCAATTTCCAGCATGCCGCGTGCACCGGCGCCGCACAGCGGGCGGTAGCTTTCCAGGGGCAAGGACGCCAAACCCCGGTTGACGCGCATCTGGTCTGCCGCAGCGCCCAGGTCTGGAGCGCTGTCAATCAAGGTGCCGTCCAAGTCAAACAGCACGGCTGAAACGTTGGTAAACAGATCCATCATTGGTTTATGCCGCCTTTTGGGTGGCAAACAGATAGTTCACCGCCGTACTTTGCACCATGGCGTAGCGCCGGGTAATCGGGTTGTAGTCCATGCCGCGCGTGTGGCGCACATCCAGCCCCGCTTGGCGGCAGTAGCCGGCCAGTTCGCTGGGGCGGATCATCTTGGCGTATTCGTGGGTGCCACGCGGCAGCAAGTTAAGGACATATTCCGCGCCCACAATCGCTGCGACGAATGACCAGGGGCTGCGGTTAAGCGTCGAGAAAAACACCCAGCCACCCGGTTTGACCAATGTTGCGCAGGCCTGCACCACCGAGGCGGGGTCGGGCACGTGTTCCAGCATTTCCATGCAAGTCACCACGTCAAAGCTGCCCGGCACTTCTGCGGCCAAGGCCTCGGCGCTGACTTCACGGTAGCTCACGCCGCTCGTCTCGGCTTCCATGGCATGCAACTGCGCCACCCGCAGCGCCTTGGTGGACAAGTCAATGCCCAACACCTGGGCACCCCGGCGCGCCATAGAGTCTGCCAAGATGCCACCGCCACAGCCCACGTCCAGCGCCGCCAAGCCAGCCACCGGGTAAATCGAGTTGATCCACTCCAGGCGCAGGGGGTTGATCTGATGCAGGGGGCGAAACTCGCTCTCTTTGTCCCACCAGCGGTGGGCAAGGTCAGAAAACTTGGCCAGTTCGGCGGGATCGGCGTTGACGCTGTGGGTGTGGTTCATGGGGTGATTATCCTGGCTCGGGCCCCAATGCAGGGCCCCAATGAAAAAGACCCGCCGAAGCGGGTCTTTTAGTCAACGAGCAATAAAGCTTAGTTGGTGCGGGTTCCGATCACTTCGACCTCTACGCGGCGGTTTTTGGCGCGGCCTTCGTTGGTCTTGTTGTCAGCCACAGGGCTGGTTTCGCCCTTGCCTTCGGTGTAGATGCGGTTCTTTTCGACACCTTTGGACACCAAATAGGCCTTGACGGCTTCTGAACGGGCAACCGACAGTTTTTGGTTGTAACCATCCGTACCGACCGAGTCGGTATGGCCAACGGCAATGATCACTTCCAGGCTGATGCCTTTGAGCTTGCCAGCTAAGTCATCCAACTTGGCTTTACCTTCAGTCTTGAGCACATGCTTGTCAAAGTCAAAGAATGCATCGGCAGCGTAAGTCACTTTGGTAGCGGCGGGGGCCGCGACCACTGGGGCGGGAGCAGGAGCAGGAGCAGCCTTAGGAGCGGGTGCTGGGGCAGGTGCCGGAGCTGGTGCTGGTGCTGGTGCAGGAGCGGGTGTTGGCTCAGGAGCTGGAGCTGCGGGAGCAATCGCGCCATCGCAACCAGCGGCGGCAGTAGCTGGGGTCCAACTGCCATCGCGCCAGCATTGGCCGGTGCTGTTTTTCCATACGTCGCCGGCCGCGCTGCGCCAGTTGTGAATTTCTTGTGCGCCAGCCACTGATGCAAAAGCTGCAACAGCCAGGCATGCGGCGATTTTGTTTAGTTTAATCACGGTATTTCCTTTTCGGAATCAAAAGCAGCAGCGCTGCGGACGAGGTAAGAGAGGCGCCTGCGGCACTGCGCACCGAAAAGCGTTGGCTTTATTGTGCCACAGCGCCGAGGGCACCAAATGGGGGTATCCCCTCAATAAGCACGGCTTTTTGACATGGATCAGCGCCACTTCCGGCCCAAAATGACCATCCGCAGCGGGTCGTAGAATGGCGGGTTCGATTTCGACCCCTAATTAAAAGCATCCATGACACAGTTCGCCAAAGAAACTCTGCCCATCAGTCTAGAAGAGGAAATGCGGCGCAGCTACCTGGATTACGCGATGAGCGTCATTGTGGGGCGCGCCCTGCCCGACGCGCGTGACGGCCTCAAACCGGTGCACCGGCGCGTGCTGTTCGCCATGCACGAGCTCAACAACGACTGGAACCGACCTTATAAAAAGTCTGCCCGTATCGTGGGTGACGTGATTGGTAAATACCACCCCCACGGCGACCAGTCGGTATACGACACCATTGTTCGCATGGCGCAAGACTTTTCCATGCGCCACATGCTGGTCGATGGCCAGGGTAATTTCGGCTCGGTGGACGGCGACAACGCGGCGGCCATGCGTTACACCGAAATCCGCCTGTCCAAGATCGCCCACGAGTTGCTGGCCGATCTGGACAAGGAAACCGTGGACTTCGGACCCAATTACGACGGTTCGGAAAAAGAACCTTTGGTTATGCCCACGCGCATTCCCAATTTGTTGGTCAACGGCTCGGGCGGTATCGCCGTGGGTATGGCCACCAATATCCCCCCGCACAACCTGAACGAAGTGGTGGACGCCTGCCTGCATTTGTTGCGCCACCCCGACGCCACGATTGACGACCTGATGGAAATCGTGCCCGCACCCGACTTTCCCACGGCCGGCATTATTTACGGCATCAACGGCGTCAAGGACGGCTACCGCACCGGGCGCGGCAAAGTGGTGATGCGCGCAAAGTGCCATTTCGAGGACATTGACAAGGGTTCGCGCCAGGCCATCATCGTGGACGAGCTGCCCTACCAGGTCAACAAAAAGACGCTGCAAGAGCGCATGGCCGAGTTGGTGCACGAGAAGAAAATCGAGGGCATCAGCCACATCCAGGACGAGTCCGACAAATCGGGCATGCGCTTGGTGATTGAACTGAAGCGCGGCGAAGTGCCTGAAGTGGTGCTCAACAACCTGTACAAGCAAACCCAGCTGCAAGACACCTTTGGCATGAACATGGTGGCCCTGATCAACGGGCAACCCAAGCTGTGCAATCTGAAAGACCTGATTGAGGTGTTTTTGCAACACCGCCGCGAAGTGGTGACACGCCGCACCGTGTTTAACCTGCGCAAGGCGCGCGAGCGCGGCCACGTGCTCGAAGGCCTGGCGGTGGCGCTGGCCAATATTGACGACTTTATTGCCATCATCCGCAACGCGCCCACGCCCCCGGTGGCCAAGGCCGAGTTGATGACGCGCAGTTGGGACAGCGTGCTGGTGCGCGAAATGCTCACCCGCAGCCGCAGCGACGGCGGCGCGATCAACGCTGACGACTACCGCCCCGACGGTCTGGAAAACGAATACGGCATGGGCAGCGATGGCCTGTACCGCCTGAGTGATACGCAAGCGCAAGAAATCTTGCAAATGCGCCTGCAGCGCCTGACTGGCCTGGAACAAGACAAGATCGTTGCCGAATACAAAGAGGTGATGGCTGAGATCGAAGACCTGCTGGACATTTTGTCCAAGCCTGAGCGCGTGTCCACCATCATCACCGGCGAACTCGGCACCATTCGCCAGGAATTTGGCCAAACCAAGATTGGTGCGCGCCGCAGCCTGGTGGAACACAGCTCGTATGACCTGAGCACCGAAGACCTGATTACGCCCACCGACATGGTGGTCACGCTCAGCCACAGCGGCTATATCAAGAGCCAGCCCCTGAGCGAATACCGGGCACAAAAGCGTGGCGGGCGTGGCAAACAAGCCACCGCCACCAAAGAAGACGACTGGGTGGACCAGCTGTTTATCGCCAACACGCACGACTACATCTTGTGCTTTAGCAACCGGGGCCGCCTGTACTGGCTCAAGGTGTGGGAAGTGCCGCAGGGCTCGCGCGGCTCGCGCGGCCGGCCCATCGTCAATATGTTCCCGCTGCAAGAGGGCGAAAAAATCACCGTGGTGCTGCCGCTCACCGGCGACAAGCGCACCTTCCCGGCCGACCAATATGTGTTCATGGCCACGTCCATGGGCACGGTCAAAAAGACGCCGCTGGACGACTTCAGCAACCCGCGCAAGGTCGGCATCATTGCCGTCAACTTGGACGAAGGCGACTACCTGATTGGCGCGGCCATTACCGATGGCCAGCACGACGTGATGCTATTCTCGGACGGCGGCAAGGCGGTGCGCTTTAACGAAGACGAAGTGACTGCGCACGGGCGCCAGTCACGCGGCGTGAAGGGCATGAACCTGGAAGACGGCCAAAGCGTGATCGCCATGCTGGTGGCCGAAGACGAGCTGCAAAGCGTGCTGACCGCGACCGAAAACGGCTACGGCAAACGCACCAGCATCACCGAATACACCCGCCACGGACGCGGCACCAAGGGCATGATCGCCATCCAGCAAACCGAGCGCAACGGCCGCGTTGTGGCCGCCACGCTGGTGCATGCAGAAGACGAAATCATGCTGATCACCGACCGGGGTGTTTTGGTGCGCACCCGCGTCAGCGAGATCCGCGAACTTGGCCGCGCCACCCAGGGCGTGACCCTGATTGGTCTGGACGAAGGCTCCAAGCTCAGCGGCCTGCAGCGCATTGTGGAAAACGACGCCAACCCGTCCGAAGCCACGGATGTCACAGACGCAAGCGACACGCCCGACGCAGACGGCGACACTCCGACCGACGTTTAAGCTAGGCCTGCTGCGTGACCCGACCCTATAACTTTTCGGCCGGTCCGGCCACCATGCCTGCCGAGGTGCTGGCGCAAGCGGCCAGCGAAATGCTGGACTGGCCTGACG
>Ga0194037_1002914_pt1 | contig 10868 bp, 8 predicted proteins | sample JunL306m_MetaG_FD_148653 | JGI IMG/M metagenome (GOLD analysis project Ga0194037, IMG submission 148653) | Anoxic zone freshwater microbial communities from boreal shield lake in IISD Experimental Lakes Area, Ontario, Canada - Jun2016-L304-6m | ecosystem: Environmental > Aquatic > Freshwater >...
GTAAAAGAACATATTGAACCATTCTTAAAAGAAAAGGGGTTTAGTTTAGAAAGACCATATAAAAATTCTTTCCATTTTAAATCTGATATGATACAGATTAATATTGGCTATAATAATTATGAAAGGTCTTGTTTATTTGGAATAGGAATGACTGGAGAACAGGAATACATATTTACTAATAAAGCTATTAAAAATGTATTTGGAACTGAGATAAAACTAGCCGAGGTAACTGTAGAAGATTTTGTATTGAATGTAGTCAGTTTCTTACAAAATGAAGGTTCTGAATTATTAAATAAAGGCAGCAATAAATTTAAAGAATTAGAAGAATTTCTACATGCAGAAAGTAGAAGATACACTATCAAAATGATGCAAGACCAATATTTGCCATTAGCAGATAATGCTTGGAAAAATGGCGAATACCAAGAATTCATTAGAGTAATCGACGAATTGAAAATAGAAGAGTTACCAGACTCTTATAAAATGAAGTATGAGATTGCGAATAAAAGAAAATGAATAATTAGTACAGTTGGTGAAATTGCACAATAGATTTTAGCTTATTGGTAAAGAACATTTAGCTTTATATCAATGAATGCCGATTATAAATCGGCAGACTTACATAGGCACGAGTTAGCCATACACAAAGCAAAGCGACAAACTCGCGACAGTGGGGGGAATTGCACAATAGATTTTAGTTTATTGGTAAAGAACATTTAGCTTTATTTCATTGAATGCCGATTACAAATCGGCAGGCTTACATAGGCATTCAATCATATTTTGGAAGTGCGTTTAATTTTAAGAAAGGAGATAAAGCAGGGTTGCTTTTAAGCAGGTCAAGGTCGTCAGTACCCGTTATCATATTCATTTCTATACTAGTATGGTCTAGTGGTAAATAATATAATTTCACTATGCCATATTGAAAACTATAGAAAATATCTGTGGAAGAAGTACCTAATGAGGAAGTACCCGTAGCATGGATATGATAACAAGGTATCTTCCCCATTGGAAGTGCTATTGTAATAGTATCTACCACTTTATATTGACTACTGAAAACTATACCATTCACCCATTTAATAGTATCGCTGGGGCTCCAACCACCTTCAACATTCAAATCAAAATGCCATTCTTTTCCAACAGCTAATGGGAATTCTATGTCTGGGTATGGGCATATCTCTAGTATTTGGTATTCCGCTATATCTCTTGGAGGGTGAATAAACAATTCAGTTGTAGTACACTCTTGCCCTGTTCTCATTCTATTTATTCTGGACTCATTCAACTTATATTTATTGTTAGTAGCAATGCTTACAGATGTCCAGTTCATGCATTTCTGATCATGATTTTCGGGCATACGAGTATCAGTACAAAACAATCCCAGAGTATCGTTAAATATTAGTGTGTTGGTAGCATCCTTAATTTTCATTGAGAAAACATGGACATAGTTTTTGTTGTAGTTATATGGTGTTTGGGATAGTTGCGTTTTTATTCCTGAATTACAGGAAGGTAACATTAGCATGGCTATAACAACGAATAGCATTTTGTCTTTCATAAGTAATTATTTAGTTCTTCTCTATAGCGAATATACTACTAACCCAATAAACACGATAAGAAGTGAGATTCGTGAGTATCTCCAGTTTCTTTTGAGAGGTCTTAGAGTCTATCTGTAAAAATAAGGAGAACCCAGGCTAAAATCCTATAAATGTTGAATTGATTGTGAGGGGGAAATGTTATTTTTACCGACTATATAATACCAAATGAAAGTAACAGAACATATCAGTAAGGCTAGTAGCCCCATCATATCGCTGGAAGTACTACCACCTACCAAGGGCAAAAGTATAGACTCTATATTCAACTTGTTGGACCCATTTATGGAGTTCAAACCATCGTTCGTGAATGTTACTTACCACCGCGCTGAACAGATATATAAGAAACGTGATGATGGCAATTTTGAAAGAGTGGAGATACGTAAACGCCCGGGTACAGTAGGTATTTGCGCATCTATCATGAACAGGTATAAGGTAGATGCTGTGCCACACCTGATATGTGGTGGTTTCAGCAAAGAGGAGACTGAGAATGCACTGATAGATCTGCACTTTCTGGGAGTGAATAATGTACTGGCACTGAGAGGTGATGCTGCTGCGAATGAAAAATTCTTCAACCCGCACCCGCATGGGCACAGATATGCTAATGAGCTGGTGCAACAAATAATAGAACTGAATAAGGGGCAGTATCTGGAAGATGATATAATGGATGGAGTGAAAACAGACTTCTGTATAGGAGTGGCGGGCTACCCTGAAAAACATTTTGAGTCGCCGAACCTGGATATGGACATAGACTACCTGAAACGTAAGATACAACAAGGTGCAGACTATGTGACCACACAGATGTTCTTTGATAATAAACATTACTTCAACTACATACAACGCTGCAAGGAACATGGTATCACTGTACCGATAATACCGGGGATGAAACCACTGAGTACTAAAAAACAGTTGACCATCATACCTAGTATATTCAATGTAGAAATACCTGTAGAATTATCGAAGGAGATGTTTGCTGCAAAGTCCGATGCAGCCTGTGAGCAAATAGGTACTGAATGGCTGTTGCACCAATGCCGAGAGCTGCTGAAAAGCCATGTACCAGTACTGCACTTCTACACACTGGGTAAACCGCAGATAGTGTATAATGTATTGAAACAATTGTTCTAATTCTGAGCCTTGAATGCACCATAGTCGGACAGGATATGGTGCAAAATATCGATGCGGATATTAGCCCAGTCCTTGGTGGTATCGGTTAGCTCGAAATTTTCAGCAAAGAAGTAAGGGTATACACGCTGGTCGCTTTTGTTCATTGATTCTTTAGCTTCCTTTACCTGTACTATCCTTTCGGCAAACCCTACTACCCATAGTATTCTTTTGTCGCCGTTAGTTTTGTCTTCTTTCTTACCCCAGCCTGTTTTGTAGTATAGTTTGAAACCCGGGTTCTGTTCGTGCAGCATCATACTGCGTACTATGCGTTGGCTGCGCTGAGAGAAAGGCAATTCATCGAAGTATAATTTTTTCATGAGGCCTACTTGCTCATCAGGAGAAATCTGTAAGGTATCGTTAAGCCAAAACTCATCAATTTTTGAGCCTATCCTCATATTACCGTACCTAGCAGTATCGATGAAATGTTGCATATCGGCAGCACCTATGCGACGAGCGAGCTCTTGATAATAAGCTACATTGCTTAGCTTGAAAGCCTCGCGCATGTTCATGTCCTTGTTCCAATCGGGGTTCCAACGTACTACACTATCCCACTTAATGATGTACTGATCGTCGGGAGCTATGCCTGTTTCCAAGGCCACCAAAGAATTGAATATTTTGAAAGTAGAAGCAGGCATGAAACGCTGGGTGCAACGCTCTTTATTGAGGTAGTGCACTGTTTCGTGGTTGTTATCGCGGAGCATGAAGCAGGCATTTTTGATACCTTGCGCTTCGAAATATGCAGCCCATTCCTTATGCTCTTTGATACGGCTTTGGGTACAAGATGACAGTGCTACAACAGCTAAAAATGCTACTACTAAACGAGAATACATAAAGAAGAATGATTTGCAATAAGAACAGGCAAAGGTAAAAGAATGTTGAGGGAATATCCTAGAGGAATTAGTCGAATGCCTGATTGGTAGAAGCAGCCATGCGTACCATACGTTCATATTCTGTAGGAGACAGATCGTTAAAGAAGTAATGTACAGGGTCTATCTTCTCGCTATTGCGAATGACCTCGTAGTGGCAATGAGCACCTGTGCTCTTACCGGAATTGCCCACCCAGCCTATTACCTGACCACGTTTTACCTTCTCGCCACTTTTGGCCTTGATACGTACCATATGGCCATATAAGGTTTCGTATCCATAGCCGTGATCGATCAGTACATATTCGCCATAGCCGCTATTATCAAAACCACTTTCTTCTACTTTGCCATCGGCAGTAGCATAAATAGGAGTGCCTATAGCAGCGGCAAAATCGAGGCCGGTATGCATTTTGGGCATTTTGTAAATTGGATCTATACGATAACCGAAACCGGAGGCAACGTGAGTGAGGTTCTTATTGGATATAGGCTGAATGGCAGGAATGCAAGCCAGCATTTTTTCCTTGGAGCGTACCATTTGCTCAAGGGTGTCATATGATAATTTTTGCGTGTGGATGCGATTGGAAAGTAGCTGAACATCCGCTACAACTTTGTCTAATATATCGTCGGTTCCTATATATTTTAATTTTTTAGTATCGGAGTATTTTTTACCATGACGAATGGTATCGGGTAAAGGAGCCGAAGCAAAAACAGCACGATATATATTATTATCTCTACTCTCAAGATCGGCCAGTTGTTTATTGAGATCGTTTACTTGTTGTTCTAACAGATCGTAACGCTCGCTGATGGTAAGTACCTCTTTGCGCATCAGTTTTTCCTTAGGGGTATCGAGGAACTGTAAAGCAACAGCAACCATGATAAGCGCAGTAACGAGAGCAGAGGAGATAAAACCTAAGAAGCGCAATAGGCGTGTGCGTAAGGGCACTACGAGTTTTTCAAAACTGTTCGTATCAGTATTATAGAAATATTTTTTTACGCGCTTCAAATAAAAGAATTAAATGTAAAGGTAGCAGCAGCAATGGACAAGTAAGATACGACCATTGTCTTTATAACAAAAGATTTACAGTTAAAGTACATGTATAAAGTGTAAAGAGGCTTGATTTTGCTATTTTTGTCCACTCTGAAAGGAAAAACAATACATGCGCAGTATTTTCATAAAAGAAATCAATTCGTTTTTCAGTTCGATAGTAGGTTATGTAGCTATACTGGTGTTCCTGATAGCTTGCGGCCTATTCTTATGGACTATACCCGATACCAGTATGCTGGATTACGGGTACGCTACTTTGGAAAGATTTTTCGAGATGGCTCCCTGGTTCCTGATGTTGCTGATACCCGCAGTAACCATGCGATCATTCTCTGATGAATTCAGAGGAGGCACTATAGAGTGGTTATCTACTAAACCATTGACCGAAATAGATATTATAGTTGGCAAATATCTGGCGGCATTGGCACTTGTAGTTTTTGCACTGCTACCTACTCTTATTTATGTATACACTATCAGTAATCTATCAGTTATCCAAAACAATCTGGATACAGGTAGTATCATGGGTTCATATTTTGGGCTATTCTTTTTGGCTGCTACGTTCACAGCTATCGGGGTATTTTGTTCATCACTTACCAGCAATCAGATAGTAGGATTCTTAGTATCGCTATTTGCTTGTTACATATTGTATAGTGGATTTGAAGCACTGAGTAAGCTACCGACATTTGTACAAGGTATAGACTACTATCTAGGTATGGTGGGATTATCATTCCATTACAATTCGATCAGTCGTGGAGTTGTAGATTCCAGAGACGTTATATATTTTCTGACTGTAATTATATTATTTATTTCCCTGACGCGCTTGTCTCTTAACCGCCGCACATGGGATACGGCTAAGCAAGACTGAGAATTAGGCATATGGCAACTCCTGCAACAAATAAAAGAAAGAATCAACAACGCCAGGCTGCAATACGCTTAGTGATCATGATGGCTATACTGGTATGTATCAATATACTGGCAGCGCGCTTTCATACCAGCCTGGACCTTACCAAAGAAAAGCGTTTCACCCTATCGGAGGCTACACAGAAGATGCTGAAAGGCATGGATGATGTAGCAGTGATAGATATATACCTGAAGGGTAAATTCCCAGCAGGTTTCCAACGTTTGTCAGAGGCAACACGCGAGCGCTTACAATCATTCAAAGAATATGCGGGCAACCGTATAGTATTTCATTTCATAGATCCATTAGAAGGGAAAAATGAACGTCAGAAAGGAGAAGTATTCTCTGAACTGGCAGCGAAAGGGGTAATGGGTGTAGGCATCAGACAATCTACACAAGATGACTATTCGGAGAAGATGGTGTTCCCTTATGCATTAGTGCATTATAAAGGCAAGGAAAGACCTGTATCATTGCTGGAGAATTACCAAGGAGTGAATGCCTCTGAGAACCTGAACAAATCAGAAGCATTGCTTGAATATAAGTTTGCCAGTGCTATACATAGCATGATCATTCCGGATAAGCCAAACATTGCCTATATAGTGGGTAATGGAGAAGCATTGGGATGGAATACCAGCGATGCACTGATGACCTTATCTAAGCTGTATCATATAGATACTATAGACCTAGTGAGCAATGTGAGAATACCTGTGATCTATGATGCTATAATCATAGACAAACCTACATTGCCTTTTGAGGATAAAGAAAAATTCAAGATAGACCAATATGTCATGCGTGGTGGTCATGTACTGTGGATGGTGGATATGGTACATGCGGATATGGATAGCCTGCATAGTTCGGAGCAATTCATAGCAATGGATCAAGGATTGAATCTGGATGACATACTGTTCAAATATGGTGTACGTGTAAACCCAGACCTGATAGAAGACATACAATGTAATCCTATACCTATAACAGTAGGTATGAATGGAGACAAACCTAAAGTAGACCTGAGAAACTGGATATATTTTCCTGTACTAGTACCTATTGTTAATCACCCTATAGTGAACAATATGTTTGCGGTGATGAGCATGTTTGCTAATAGTATTGATACTATCGGGAATCCTGAAATAAAGAAAACTGTATTACTGAGCTCATCAAAATACAGCCGTACAGTAGCAGCACCTGTAAGAGTGAATCTGAACATGTTGAAATATCCACCTAAACCTGAATTATTTAATAAGCCTTACCGTCCTGTAGCGGTATTGTTAGAAGGCAAGTTCAGATCTGTATTTACTAACAGATTACCTGCATCATTTATGCAGATACTGCAAGACTCATTGAAACAACCATTCAAACCAGAATGTGATAGTAATACCAGTATGATAGTAATATCTGACGGAGACATCATGCAGAACGACCTATCTCAGCGTACAGGGCCTATGGAAATGGGTTATTGGAGATACACTAATGAAAAATTTGCTAATAAAGATTTTGTGTTGAATTGTGTAGACTACCTCACTGACAGATCAGGATTACTGGTAGCCAGGTCTAAAGACCTTCGTTTACGACTATTAGATGCGGGACGTGTAAAAGTGGAGAAAACCAAATGGCAGATCATCAATATAGGCGTACCTATACTATTGGTATTAATCTTTGCATCTGGTTATATGTTCTTCAGAAAACGTCGCTACGAAACAAAAGCCTAACTTATTATAGTACACAACCCATAGCCATATGCGTAAAACCTTATTGTACTTAGTATTATTAGTGACATTAGCCTTTGGGGTGTATTATTTTATCTTTAAGGGAAGCGATAGTCCGTTCTCATCCAAAGAAGCCAGTTTCACAATCAGAGATACGGCCAGCATAGGTAAGATATTCTTAGCCAGAGCTAATGGAGAATCTATTACATTAGAAAGAAGTAATGGTGGCTGGATACTGAACAACAAATACCCGGCATTGGCTGGTATCACAAAAGGACTATTAGCAACACTACACGATCAATCAGCGATAGCGCCAATACCTGAATCTGCGCATAACAATATTATCAAAGGGATGGCAGGAACAAGTGTAAAAGTGGAACTGTATGATAATGCAGGGCAAAAGATGCGCGTATTCTATGTAGGTGGCGAGGCATACCATAATGGCACCTATATGCTAATGGAAGGTGCAAGCACAGCTTATGTAGTACAGATATTAGGATTTACAGGGTACTTAACCCCACGCTATAGCACAGATTGGAAAGACTGGAGAGACAGAACAGTATCGAATGTATCACCAGAACAAATACAAAGTGTAACTATACAATATACTAATGAACCATTAAATTCATTTACTGTACAACAATCGAATGATAGCTTGACAGAATAGGTGACCCTGTAATAACAAGGAATAAAAAGCTGAATGAACATAGAACGCGTTCTTTCCTAAAATTTTTTCAGAATTTGAATCTTGAAGGATACGTTACCGGCACAAGCCCTACAGACAGTGTTATCAAACCAGTGGATAAACGATGTAGTATAGATATAAAAAGCAAACAAGGTCAACAACATGTGGATGTCTATTGGATGCCCCTGAACAGGAGAAGTAAGAACTTACTGACGCCAATGCCTAACCATCCCAATCAATATGATGCAGACCATTTTTATGCAGTGCTGAACAATTATAAAGATACGGCAGTCATACAGAGGTTTACATTTGATAAGATATTTCGTGCCTGTTTTGAGTTTTATACTCCTGACGAGGAAAAATAATTCGGTTCAAATACCGATATTGGGATAGTGAAGAGGTATTACCTTTATGCAGGTGTCAACAAAAAATTACACTTCAGCAGATGAGCACAATAGACCAAATAAGATCCAGGTGCCATGGCGTATGGCTTGCTCAGCATAATGATGTTCCTATTGAAGAGCTGATAACAGATAGTCGTAAAATAAATAATACTGAGACATCCCTTTTCATAGCTATCAAAACATCACATCGCGACGGACATACCTTTATCAGGAATGCATATGAGAAAGGTGTACGAAATTTCTTAGTGCAACAACCCATAACGACAGAAGAGCTTCCTTTAGCCAATATCATACTAGTAAAAGACACATTAGGGGCACTACAACAAATAGTAGCAGCCCATAGAAAACAATTCTCTATTCCTGTTATAGGCATAACAGGAAGTAATGGTAAAACTGTAGTGAAAGAATGGCTATACCAATTGCTGAGTAGTGAATACAATATGATACGTAGCCCTAAAAGCTACAATTCTCAGATAGGCGTACCTTTATCTGTCTGGCTATTGGAAAAGCAACATGAATTAGCAGTATTTGAAGCAGGTATCTCTGAACCCGGAGAAATGGAACACCTTGAGAAGATCATACAACCTACTATAGGTATTTTTACCAATATAGGAGAAGCCCATAGTGAAGGCTTCATGAACATTAGACAAAAGATCAATGAAAAGCTGGTGCTGTTCAGGCATGCAGAACATCTGATCTATTGCAGAGACCATTTAGAATTGCATGACTGTGTGTTGCATTATACACATCACCTGAAAGGGAATAATAGTAGTTCACCATTACAATTATTCAGCTGGTCGAACAAACACGATGCTGATCTACGCATTACTGCCATACAAAAGGAAGGTAATAAAACTCTTTTGTCTGCAACATACAAAGGTGACAACATACGAATCAGCATACCATTTACCGACCCTGCATCTATAGAAAATGCTGTACATTGCTGGTGTACTATGTTATTGCTTAATAATCCGCAAGAGCACATACAAAAGCATATGCTGCAATTGCAAGCGGTAGCTATGCGGTTAGAACTAAGACATGGCATCAATGATTGTACTATTATCAATGATACTTACAATTCGGATCTTACCTCTTTGCTCATAGCTTTAGACTATCTATATCAACAAAAGCAACATACACATCATACAGTCATTCTTTCGGACATGCTGCAGATAGGCAAGCCTGATAATGAACTATATGATGAAGTGGCCACTCTTATTAATCGTAAGGATATTCAGCGTTTCATAGGAATAGGCCCTGTCCTATACAAACATAAAGATGTCTTTAGATCTCATAAAAAACTACATAGTGTATTCTTTAAGTCTACTGATGAGTTCCTGAAAAAACTACACCTCATCTCATTCGACAAAGAAGCTATATTATTAAAAGGTGCACGTGTCTTTGAATTCGAGAAGATCGGCGTATTACTGGAACAGAAAATACACCAGACCATTCTCTCCATCAATCTGTCTGCACTGAAGCATAATTTAGATGTATTCCGTTCCAGATTATTGCCAGGTGTGAAGACCATGGCCATGGTTAAAGCATTCTCTTATGGTAGTGGTAGTTATGAAATTGCGCACTTATTGCAATTCTCAGGAGTAGATTATCTTACAGTAGCATATACTGATGAAGGTATTGCGCTGAGAAAGGCAGGTATCACATTGCCTATCATGGTGATGAGCCCGGATGCTATTTCATTCGACAGAATGATAGCCTGGAAACTGGAACCTGAGATATTCAACATACGCTCACTCAAGTCTTTTACTGCTATTGCAACTACATTACAAGAATATAACTATCCTATTCATATCAAACTGGATACAGGTATGCATAGACTTGGCTTTATGCCGCATGAACTACAAGAACTGATAAATGAATTGCGAGACAATTCTCATGTGCAAGTAGCCAGTATTTTCAGCCATTTGGCCGGCAGCGAGGACCCTGCATTAGATGCCTTTACGCAACAACAAGCAACAACGTTCAGTATTGCTACTAAAGAATTGATTCAACATTTGCCCAACACGCCATTACTACATCTAAGTAATTCGGCGGGTATTGGTCGTCATCCAGACCTTCATTTCGACATGGTTCGTCTTGGCTTGGGATTATATGGCATTGATAGTAGCGGACTACTACAAGAAAAATTAAAACAAATTAGTACCCTTAAAACGACTATAGCACAAATAAAAAATATTCCCGCAGGTGAAACTGTTGGTTATGGACGCAGAGGTGTTGCTAATGCACCACTACGAATAGCCACCATTTGTATAGGTTATGCAGATGGCTACCCTCGTGAACTTGGCAATGGAGTAGCACATGTATTGATACATGACAAAGCCGCTAAGCTGGTGGGTGTGGTATGCATGGATATGTGCATGGTAGATGTAACAGATATACCAGAGGCCATGGAAGGGGATGACGTGATCGTATTTGGGCCTCAATTACCGCTCACCCAATTATCGCAATGGGCTGGCACTATATCCTACGAATTAATGACAGGCATCTCTCAAAGGGTGAAACGTGTATATG
>Ga0194037_1002915_pt1 | contig 10867 bp, 6 predicted proteins | sample JunL306m_MetaG_FD_148653 | JGI IMG/M metagenome (GOLD analysis project Ga0194037, IMG submission 148653) | Anoxic zone freshwater microbial communities from boreal shield lake in IISD Experimental Lakes Area, Ontario, Canada - Jun2016-L304-6m | ecosystem: Environmental > Aquatic > Freshwater >...
GGAAGTGGCGCAAAACAAGATTTGAAAATGTCGAATGCAAAAAACTATTTAGGGTTTGAAGCATTTGATCAGCTTTTTCCTAATGTTCAGGATTCTTTAGATCCCATCATTCCTACAAAAGCGATTGCTTTTGCAAAACCCTCTATTATTCCTATTGCTCCAAAAGATATTGATTCACCATATTTAAACAAATCTTCGTATTCCAGTTCTGCTGAAAGTCCGATTACACCAAACAGGAATAATGGAAGTAATAACTGGGCTGTTTCTGGTTCTAAAACTGCTTCTGGCAGGCCCATTCTTTGTAATGATCCACATCTTGGTTTAAATCTGCCTTCTCTTTGGTATGAGGTACAAATCAATACACCTACACATAATACCTATGGTGCTAGTTTTCCTGGTTCTCCGGCTGTAATTATAGGATTCAATGATAGTATTGCATGGGGTGTAACAAATGCAGGAAGGGATGTACTGGATTATTATGAAGTTCAATTCAAAGATACTTCAATGCAGGAGTATTGGTATAACGGTGAATGGCGTAACGCATCATTACGTTTAGAAACTATTAAAGTAAAAGGTAAGCCCGATGTGAATGAATATATTGCTATGACTGAACTAGGACCTGTTATGTATGATCACCATTATAAGAGTGACAGTTCCCATCCTAAATATCTGGCTGTTAAATGGACAGCCAATAAAGCTGGTACAGGTTTGAAAACCTTTTATAAATTAAATAGGGCTAAAAACTTTAATGATTATCAAACTGCTATTGCTGATTGGAGTTGCCCAGGACAGAATTTTGCCTTTGCTTCAAAAAGTGGTGATATAGCAATAAAACAGCAGGGAAGTTTTGTAGCAAGATGGAAAAGGCAAGGTGATTTTATTATGCCTGGTATTGATAGTACATACCAGTGGCAGGGCATGATTCCTGAGTCAGAAAACCCAATGATTAAAAATCCTTCAAGAGGGTGGGTTAGTAGTGCAAATCAAAAAGCTACTGATTCTAGTTATCCCTATTATTTAGGAATGTCTCATAATTTTCCTGTGTACAGAGGTGTTATGATCAATAAAAGATTGTCAGTGATGAATGGCATCACACCAATGGATATGCAGTATTTGCAAAATGAAAACTATGATGTGTTTGCAGAAATGGCAAGACCCGTTCTCTTAAAAAATATAGATGTTTCAAAGTTAACTACAACTGAAAAAAAGTACGTTGATATTCTAAGAGAATGGAATTTTCGGAATGAAGTTACATCACAAGGTGCCACAGTGTTTAATGCCATTTGGGATAGCTTAGAGCTGGTAGTTTGGAAAGACGATTTCCAAAATGCAAAAAGCCCAATGCCATGGCCTGATGGATCTACATTATTAGACAATCTCCTAAAAAATAATAATTATCGATTTGCCGATAATTTGAATACTACTGATAAGGTTGAAACAATACAGGATGATGTTCTGGAAGCAATAAAAAAAGCTTCAGTAAATTTAGAGCAATTAGAAAAAAATAAAAAATTAGACTGGGGTATTGTAAAAGATACGAAGGTTAGTCACTTACTACAATTACCTGCATTGAGTAGGTTACATCTTCCAATTGGAGGAGGAAAGAATTGTGTAAATGCAACAACTTCTGCTCATGGTCCAAGCTGGCGTATGATTGTACATATGACAGATGAAACAGAAGCTTATGGGGTATATCCTGGTGGACAAAGTGGTAACCCCGGATCAAAATTCTTTGATAATTTTATCGATAGTTGGGCAGCTGGAAAATACTTTAAACTTTTATTTTTGTCCAAAGAAAATGCCACTAAGAATGAGAAGATAAAATGGCATATGACATTTACTAATGGATAAAACTATTATATGAAATTTATTACAGCAGTTTTTTTAACAGCATTCCTTGCATTTTCAATCGGCCTTTTTACTAGTTTGCCCTGGTGGTCTTTTGTTATCACTTCATTTTTAGTTGCATTAGGTGTTCATCAAAAAGTGGGCAAAGCTTTTTTGTCTGGCTTTGCAGGACTTTTCCTTTTATGGTCAATTTTAGCCATTTTCAAAGACATGGCAAATGATCATATACTTGCAATTAAAGTTGCGAAAATATTGCCTCTAGGCGGTTCTTATTGGGCATTGATATTAGTTACAGGACTGATTGGGGGTTTAGTGAGCGGTCTTGCTGCTATTTCAGGATCCACTGCTAGAAAAAAATAAGCAAACTATAAACAATCGTTAAAAGAAATGGCTTAGGATGAACGGTCACTACATGGTAGAACTATCCCCTTATTTTAGTTCTTAATTTCATCTATGCATAAGTTTGTAGCATTTCTATTCCTACTTCATTTTGGTGCAGCAAATTCAGCTACAGTGTCTGGTTTGGTAAAAGACAAGTCTGGAAATGCCATCCCATTCGCCTCGGTATTAATTAAGGGTACTACAAAAGGTACAACGGCAAATGCCAAAGGGTGCAGCAAATTCAGCTACAGTGTCTGGTTTGGTAAAAGACAAGTCTGGAAATGCCATCCCATTCGCCTCGGTATTAATTAAGGGTACTACAAAAGGTACAACGGCAAATGCCAAAGGATTTTATAGTTTAGAAATTGAAACTGGTTCTTATGTATTAGTGGCGCAACATGTGGGTCATAAATCACTGGAAAAACATATTCAAGTTTTGAACAATTCTCTGGAATTTAATTTTGAATTAGAGGAGCAACAATACAATTTGAAAGAGGTTATTGTAAAATCGGGTGGGGAAGATCCCGCTTATGCTATTATTCGCAAAGCAATTTCAATGCGTGAGGAGCATTTGAAAGAAATCAAAAAGTTTGAATGTGAAGTATACTTAAAAGGACAATTACAATTAAGAGATTATCCAAAAAAATTTCTTGGTAAGGCAGTTGATTTTGAAGACGGAGATACGAGTAAAAAGAAAATGATATTTCTATCTGAATCGATTGTAAAGTATGCAGTGGAAGAACCAGACTCCAAAAAAATAGATGTAATATCTTCTAAGGTAGGAGGGCAGAGCGATGGATTTGGATTTGCAAATCCACAAATCATTTCCTTATACGAAAATAATGTTTCTTTTGGTCGAGGACTTAATCCTCGGGGATTTGTTTCGCCCATTTCAAATAATGCGCTCAATTTTTATCGATATAAATTTGAAGGAACATTTTATGAAGGAGGGAAAGAAATCAGTCGGATTAAAATTATTCCTAAAAGAAAATACGAACCCGTTTTTTCTGGATACATCAATATTGTGGAAGACGAATGGCGCATTCAAAGTGTTCAGATTAAGTTGTTAAAAGAACAGGCCATGCAATTGATTGATACATTGGTACTGGAACAGCTTTATGTGCCTGCTGCTGGAAATGTATGGGTAATTAAAAGTCAGGTTCTATATCCTTCAGGGAAAATATTTGGATTTGATTTCTGGGGAAATTTTTTGCAGGTATATGATAAGTTCAACTTAAATCCCACATTTAAAAAGAAATTCTTTGATCATACTATTTTAAAGTTCGAAGATAGTGCCAACAAAAAAACGATGGCCTATTGGGATAGTATCAGACCAATTCCTTTGGTATTAGAAGAAAAAAAAACCTATCGGAAATTAGATAGTTTAGAGGATGAAAGACGGAGCCCGCATTATTTAGACTCTTTAGATAGAAAGCGCAATAAATTTTCATTTATAGGTTTTTTGTTTACTGGGAATTCGATTAATGTTCAGAAGAAGAAATCATTTTATGGATTTCCGCCAATACTAACTAGCTTTTTTTATAATACAGTAGAAGGAGGTGTTTTAGATTTTGCACCCTATTATATAAAAAATTATAAGGGTAGAAAATCTTTAACAATAACTCCAGATATAAGATACGGGTTTGCCAACCAACATTTTAATCCCAGTATTTCTATAAATTATAATTATGGAAAAAAGTATCTAAAAACTTTTTCAATTTCAGGTGGTTCAAAAGTATTTCAATTCAATAATGATGTCCCCATACTTCCAATATTCAATACATTTACAACGTTGAGACAGAAGTATAATTATATGAAGATCTACGAGGCTGATTATTTTAAAATGTCTTATTCAACGGGTATAGGCAATGGGTTTACAATTGGGGCAGAATTTCAGTTTCAAAATCGGAAGCCTTTAGAAAATTTGGCTGATATGACTAGCTGGAAAGATTATCCCAATCGAAATTTTACTCCAAATTATCCAACAGAAATTTCGCAATCTAATATGGTTGCAAATCAAGCAAGTCAATTTACTTTTTATGCCACATGGAAACCTGGAACTAATTATATCGAATTGCCGGATCAGAAAATTAGTATTGGTTCAAAGTATCCAACTTTCAATGCATCATTAACACAGGGGATTAATGGATTATTGGGAAGTAATGTTTCTTTTTCAAAATGGCATTTAGGAATTACGGATAACCTGAATTTGAAATTAGGTGGAAAATTAAATTATGCCTTCGGGATAGGAGGTTTTTTGAATACTGACAAATTATTCATTCCGGATTATCAGCATGTGCAAGGGAATCAGATTTTTTTTGCAACCCCTTATTTGAGTAGTTTCCAGTTGCCCACTTATTATCAGTTTAGTAATACCTCAAAATTAAATGCTACTGCTCATGTGGAATATCATTTAAACGGGTTACTTACTAATAAAATTCCGGGATTCAGAAGCCTTAATCTATTTTTAGTTACCGGAGGTTCGGCTTTATATATTCAACCCGGCACTAAATATTTTGAGGCTTATTGGGGAGTAGAAAACATTTTTAAGATCTTGCGGTTTGATTTTGTACAGGGTTTTGAACAAAATGGGGGACGGCCAAGTGGCTTCCGACTTTCAATCCCATTCATCGCAAATCGTAGATAAAGCTGAATCAGTTATCGTCTTTTTATTTTATTCGTATCTTCGTTTCGAAATTTTGGCTACCCTGCAAGTAGCTCCAAACATTAATCATGGAACATTCTGAAAAGGATGTCTGAAATTTAGTAACATGCCAGTATTACACAATCGTGTTTCCAACGATGAGTTGAAAGAACTCCTGATGCAGGAAAAAAATCCCCGCACCACCATTAGTTTCTATGCCTATTTTCCGATTCAAAATCCACAAGAATTCAGAGACTTTTTGTATAAACATTTAAATACACTCAAAGTATTTGGTAGGATTTATATAGCAAAAGAAGGCATCAATGCTCAAATGAGTGTGCCAAGTGAAAGTTTTGAATCCTTTAAAACATTTTTGTACAGTATTGATCACTTAAATGGTTTGCGATTAAATATTGCAGTGGATGACGATGGAAAAAGTTTTTGGGTTTTGAAGATAAAAGTGCGCGAGAAAATTGTGGCAGACGGCATTGACGATTCTTCCTTCAGCATGGAAAACAAAGGGAAATATGTAAATGCTCAAGAAATGAATGCATTCCTTGAGCAAAAGGATACCATTGTAATCGACATGCGCAACCACTATGAGTACGAAGTAGGACATTTCGATCATGCGATAGAAGTTCCTTCAGATACGTTCAGAGAACAATTGCCAATGGCTGTTGAAATGATGAAGGGAAATGAAGATAAAAATATCATCATGTATTGCACTGGTGGTATCAGATGCGAAAAAGCAAGCGCTTATATGTTGCATAATGGGTTTAAAAATGTGTTTCATTTAGAAGGTGGAATTATTAATTATGCTCGTCAGGCAAAAGAATTATCAATTGAACCAAAATTTATAGGGAAGAATTTTGTTTTTGATCACCGCCTTGGGGAGCGAATTACAGAACACATTATTGCTAAATGCCATCAATGTGGGGAGCCCTGTGATGTTCATACCAACTGTTTAAATGATGGGTGTCATCTGTTATTTATTCAATGTACCCATTGTGCCGAAAAATTTAGTGGTTGTTGCTCTCAGGCTTGTAAAGACACCATTCATCTCCCAATAGAGCGACAAAAAGAATTAAGACAAGGACTGGATAATGGCCCAAAAATATTTAATAAAAGCAAACAACGATTAAGACCAAGACTTGACGAAATGAATGGTTTGTAAACATTCATCATTTTTGTGGGATGATTTAATGGTTTTGCTTTATTTTGCCAAACTAGTGAGAAAGACGTTTAGTTTCATATTATTGATTTGTTTACTGGTCTATATTGGAGGCTATCAACTTTTTTATTGTCTTTATCAGCAAAGCTTGAAAACTGAGATGAAGGCATACCTAAAAGAAAACAAGACCTCAAAATTTGGTACCAGATTAGAATTTGAAATAGAAGGTAACCAAATTAAGGATAAAAGTTTTTCATGGGAAGAAGAGAATGAAGAATTTCGTTATCATAATGAATTATATGATGTAGTTAATATTGAAAATCAGGAAGGCAAATTGATTTTGATTTGTATTAAAGACAATGACGAAAACCAACTTGAAAATCAATTAAAAGAAATTCATAAAATTAATAAGACAGGAAGTTCTAAATCCTCACAAAATAATTTTAAATCTTTCTCAGTCTTTTATCTGCAAAAACAACATAGGCTGTTTATTTCCGGAAAAGGAAAAAAAGAAAATCCGCCTGATTTTTCTTCAAATTTGTCGACTTCTTTTTTTGATATACTATTGCCACCCCCGCGTTGTTAATCGAACATATTCATTGGGTCACATTCGTGGCTGTTTCATTTATTGCTCAATTATAAACAAACTCATGTATAAGTATATATTAATGCTACTGATGTTAGTAGCAGTATCTGCAGGTGCTCAAAATAAAGTAAAGGGTAGGATTATAGATTCGAAATCTAAAACTCCATTAGTGGGTGCTTCCATTAAAATAGCTGGTAAACCTTCCGTTGTATCCGATAGTCTGGGAAATTTCGTACTTGATTGTAATAGCAATAGTTTGGTTACAGTATCTTTTATTGGGTATGCTTCTTCTCAAAAAACTGTGATAGATTGTAACACGGCACTAATTTTTTCTTTAGAGCAAACTCATCAACAATTAGAAAAAGTTGAAATTACAGCGACATCAAATCAAAACAAATCAACTTTATATCAACCGGTATCTATAGCAAAACTTACTGATGTTGAATTAAAAAGAAACACAGGATTATATCTTGATGATGCTATCAACTCTAATGTGCCTGGTGTTACAATGCAAAGAAGGGCTGTCTCTTCGGGTCAGCAATTTAATATCCGCGGTTATGGTAATGGATTAAGAGGTACAAATGGAATCAATAGTAATTTCGACGGACAAGGTTCGAAAGTGTATTTAAATGGAATTCCGATTACAGATGCTGAGGGGATTACCGTAATGGATGATATCGACTTTTCATCCATCGGAAATGTAGAGATCACAAAAGGTCCTTCTGGAACTTTATATGGGTTAGCAATTGCGGGAGTAGTTAATTTAACAACCCTCAAGCCTGAAAAAAATACTACTAGCATCGGTCAGGACATTCAATTTGGTTCAAATGGTTTGCAGCGATTTACTACCCATTTCCAAACATCGGGTGAGCATAGTTCATTACTAGTAAATTATGGTAAGCAAAAATCGGATGGTTATATGGTGCATACTGCATCACATAAAGACTTTGTAAATATTTCCGCTGATATCCAACCTTCCGAAAAACAAAATATCACAGCTTATTTTGGGTATAGTAATAGTTATGATGAAAGAGGTGGGGAGCTTACGATTGCACAATATAATAGCTTTGATTATAGCGGTAATCCTGAGTATATTAAAAGAAATGCGCATTCTGAAATCATCAGTTTTAGGGCAGGACTTGGACAGACTTATAATTTTAATAGTCATCTTTCAAATAATACTTCTGTTTTTGTATCTGGGGCCAGTAATAATGCCAGTTCTGCAGGAGGATGGACAGATAAAAATCCAATCAATTTTGGGTTTAGAAGTACTATTGATGCCAAATTTAATGTATCAGATCAAATAAATTTAAGTAGTATTTCAGGGATAGAAATGCAGCAACAGTATGCACAGATTATTGGCTATAATATGGTAGCCAATCCCGCTTCTTCAACGGCTTATTGGAATATCGGAGCAATGCGTAGTAATCAATCTACTATTAGTGCTACTTCCTCAATATTTACAGAATGGACTTTGCAAATGGCTAAAGATTTTTCCATTACAGCAGGTTTAGGCTATAGTAATATGCGCATTGATTTAAATGATAAATTTTATGTGGCTGCAAATACAAATCCTACAAAATTTGCGACAAGTTATAATGGAATGGTTTCACCGCATGTAGCAATTAACAAAGTGTTCAGCAAAGCTGTTTCCCTTTATGCTGCTTATAGCAAGGGATATAAAGCTCCGGTTAGTTCTTACTTTTTTATTCCAACTACAGGTAAACTCAATACAGGTTTGAAACCTGAGGTTGGCAATCAATTTGAAATAGGAACCAAAGGTGTTATTGTTAATGAAAAAATTGCATATCAATTAGCCATTTTTAGTGCTCAATTTTCCGATAAAATGACAGCTATTGCTGTTCCTTTGAATGGCTCAACTACAACAACTGCGTATTCATATATTGCAAATAGTGGTAAGCAAGATGATAAGGGGATTGAATTATCTATCAAGTACAATGCATTTGAGTCTAAAACGGGCTTTATTAGTTCGATTAAACCTTTTGCGAATCTTGCGTATAGTGATTTCAAATATGTGGGATATAGTTTCCAAACATTGAGTGCCGATAGACTTTCAGCGGTTGTTGTAAATTATGATGGAAAGGCAGTTGCAGGCGTTGCCCCCCTAACAGCAAATATTGGAGCAGATATAATGAGTAAAACTGGATTATATGCTAATCTTACTTACTCGTATAAAGATGCAATGTCAATTAGTTCGGATGGCTTAAATAAAACAACCAGTTATAATTTATTGAACGGAAAAATTGGTTTTCAGAACAAGATTTCAAATAAATTAGATTTTGATTTGTTTCTTGGGGTTACCAATATTACCGGCACTCAATATGCTTACATGGTTTTCGTGAATCAGCTACCAGATGCTTATTTACCCGCACCATATAAGGTTAATTATTTTGGAGGAATTAATTTAAAATACAATTTTTAGATGTAATCAGCTTTAAATAGTGATATGAAAAAATACTTTTTATTTTTTGTTCTGATAACTGCAATAATTAGTTGTGGCAGGTTTAATAAAAAAGAATTAGATACTAAGAAAGATATTAGAATTGTATCTGTTTCTAAACATTTAACTGAGATGTTATTTGCATTAGGAAAAGGGCATGATATTGTTGCTTGTGATCTTACAAGTTCTTATCCTGATAGCGCTAAATTATTGCCTACCGTAGGTTATCACCGTGCTTTAAATGCAGAGGGAATTATTTCGAGGCACCCCGATATTGTAATTCATAGTAATGACATCGGTCCAGCATCAGTGTTACCGCAATTAGAAAAAGTTGGATTAAATATCAAAGCTTTTTCAGGAGCAAATACTTTGGATGGATTAAATATCAAAGCTTTTTCAGGAGCAAATACTTTGGATAGTGCCAAAATTTTGCTGACAGAACTCGGTAAATTTTTTGGAGCAGAAAAACAAGCTGATTCATTAAATAAAAAGCTTGATAATGATTTGCTTAATGTTCAGGCTGCTCAAAAAAATATAAAAGATAGTCCAACTGTTATGATTATTCATTATGGGCAAGCTAACAATGTATATTTTGTAATGAGTGGCAGAAAAGGTGCTGGTGATAAAATGATTGCTTATGCAGGAGGTAAAATTGCAAATTATGATGCCAAAGGAGCCAGGCAAATTAGTGCAGAAGCAATAGCATTAGCAAACCCTGATATCATTATTGCAACAGATTATGGCTTTGACAAAATGGGCTCAGCAGAAAAATTCAAAACTATTCCTGGCGTTAACCTAACGAGTGCAGCAAAGAATAATCGTATTTATAGATTTGAAGAACACGATTTAGTTTACTTTGGACCAAGGTCTGGTGAAAATATTTTAAAACTAATGAGTTTGATTCATCCAACTAAAGATGCATTCAAGAAATAAATACCTTTTCCCCTTATTGATGGTAATGCTAGTAATTGTATTACTGGCATCCATCGCATTTGGGGCTGTAAGTATTTCTATACATGATATGGAGTTGGCTGTAATAAATTGGATCAAAGGAAAAGAACCCGGTTCTATATATGAGTCTGTTTTTTTGCAGATCCGATTACCTAGAATATTATTATGTGCCATTACAGGATCCATACTTTCAGTTTCAGGTGTTTTAATGCAAGGTTTATTCCGCAACCCGATTGTGGAACCAGGATTAGTGGGTACTAGTGCGGGTGCAGCTTTAGGGGCTTCTTTTGTATTTGTTTTTGCTTCTTGGTTCGGAGCAGAAATTCAATCAATTGTTGGTCCTTTTTTAGTGCCACTATTTGCATTTATGGGTGCACTGACTGCTACTTTTATAGTATATCAATTATCTAATAATAACACAAGGGTTTCATTAACATCATTATTGTTAGTAGGGGTAGCCATTAATGCAGTTGCATTAAGTGGTACTGGATTTATGACTTATTTAGCTAGGGATCCACAAGCGAGAAGTATTAGTTTTTGGAACCTTGGTACTTTTTCAGGTGCAAATTGGTTTCAAGTAGAAATTGTGTTTTTAGTAGCATTAGTAGTGCTCGTGATATCTTTCCAGGATGCAAAAAAATTAAATGCTTTTATCCTGGGAGAAGAGGAAGCTGGCTATTTGGGAATTGACACTCAGAAACTAAAGCGAAAGATTTTAGTGATTAACACGGCAATGGTGGCTATTGCAACATCCTTTGTTGGAGTAATTGGATTTATGGGTTTAATTGTTCCTCATGTGATGCGATTACTGGTTGGAAGTGATAA